>Ga0183095_10158_pt1 | contig 331109 bp, 298 predicted proteins | sample BioMet4_FD_130346 | JGI IMG/M metagenome (GOLD analysis project Ga0183095, IMG submission 130346) | Microbial communities from bioreactor (seeded with sewage sludge) at LBNL, California, USA - Biofuel metagenome 4 (v2) (version 3) | ecosystem: Engineered > Bioreactor > Anaerobic > Unclassified ...
TCGGCTCGTCACATCCTGGGGCTGTATTCGGTCCCAAGGGTTCGGCTGTTCGCCGATTAAAGTGGCACGCGAGCTGGGTTCAGAACGTCGTGAGACAGTTCGGTCCCTATCTGTTGCGGGCGCAGGAAGTTTGAAGAGATCTGTCCTTAGTACGAGAGGACCGGGATGGACGCACCTCTGGTGCACCAGTTGCCCCGCCAGGGGCATAGCTGGGTAGCTATGTGCGGACTGGATAAACGCTGAAGGCATCTAAGCGTGAAACCAACTCTAAGATGAGACTTCCCATCCGAAAGGAGTAAGGCCCCACGAAGACTACGTGGTTGATAGGCCGGAGATGTAAGTGCTGTAAGGCATTGAGTCGACCGGTACTAATGGGCCGAGGGCTTGACCTTATCAAATCGTCAGGCAACCTCAACTTGTCGCCATCTTCTCCCTTTGCTTCTCTCTTTCAGTTTTCAATGTGCTGGAACCCTTCTTTTGTTTCACCTTTCGCCTTGGATATGCACCTTTAGCTCAGTTGGTAGAGCACCTGACTCTTAATCAGGGTGTCCAGGGTTCGAGTCCCTGAAGGTGTACCATTGTATATTACTGCGGGTGACCGCGTGATATAGATACGACGACGTGGCCCGTTGGTCAAGCGGTTAAGACGGCGGCCTCTCACGCCGCAAACGTGGGTTCGATTCCCGCACGGGTCACCAGTTTTTGTTTCCCCCGACGCAGCGTGCGTCTAAAATAGAATAGTAGGTGTCGATTACGGCGAGGGTCCACCCGTTCCCATCCCGAACACGGTAGTTAAGCTCGCAGGTGCCGAAGATACTTGGCTGGAGACGGCCCGGGAAAATAGGTTGACGCCTACACAAAGAGCACATCCTTATTGGATGTGCTCTTTGTTTTTGTTTTTTAACTTCGCTTTCCGGGGGTGCGCTGGCCGGCGTGCGGATACCGTGACCGCCCGTGCGCCCCGGATATTCCGATCTTCCGTTTCGCGGCCGGGGCAAGGATCCCCCGTCTCAGACATTTGCCATGTCTCAAAAGCCTTATATATAAAGATCGGAGGCACGCCTCGGAAACGGCCCTTTTGCTTTGCGGATGGCGTGCCGGCGCGGCCTGAAAATCGGTTTTGATTTTTTTGAATGATATGGTATACTATTCAATATTGATTTGGGAGGTCCGAACAATGACCTGTCGTCCTGCGGGATGCTCCGACATCCCCGGCCTGATCCGTCTTCGCCTTGCATTTCTCGCGGAGCTGCACGGACCGCTTGCGGAAGAAGAGTCGGCTTCTTTTTCCGCTGTGCTGGAAGATTACTTTCGGCGCTGCCTGGGAAAAACCCTGCTCTGCTATCTCGCCGAGGTGGACGGCGCCGCGGTCGCCGCGGCGATGCTGTGCATCGCCGAAAAGCCCGCGAGCCGCAACACGCCGACCGGCGTTTTCGGCACGGTGTACAGCGTTTACACGCAGCCCGCCTTCCGCCGGCGCGGAATCTCCGCCGCGCTCATGCGCATGATGCTCGAAGACGGCCGCGCGCGCGGGCTTTCCTATATCGAGCTTTCGGCGACCGAGCTCGGCGCGGGCGTCTACCGTGAGGTCGGCTTTGAGGAAAAGCCGAGCAAATACGCGCCGATGATCTACCGGTATTGAGGAGAGAGCCCATGCTGCTGGAGGAGTTTGACCCCAATCCGTCGGCGGTGATCAACCCCGCCGACGTCGTGCGGCCCGTTCCCGGCCTGCCGAAGGTCGGCGTGTCGTGCTTTTCGCATCGGACCTTTGCGCGCATGGCCGACGCGCTTTCGGCGGAGGAATGCGCCGCGACCGGCATCGCCAGCATGCACCTGCCGGTCTGCCGCGCGGCGTTCTGCGGCACGGAGCTGGCGCTCTTTCTTGCGCCGGTCGGCGCGCCCGCCTGCGTCTCCGTGCTCGAGGATCTGTTCGCCATGGGGCTTGAAAAGCTCGTGCTGTTCGGGAACTGCGGCGTGCTCGACCGTGCCATCGGCGACTGCTCGGTCATCATCCCGACCGCGGCGCTGCGCGACGAGGGGACGAGCTTTCATTACGCGCCCGCCGCGGACGAGATCGAGGTGAACCCGCGATACCGCGAAGCGTTCCTGCGCATCCTGGACGGGCACGGCTGCGGCCATACCCTCGGCAAGACGTGGACGACCGACGGCGCCTACCGCGAGACGCGCGAAAAGGTCGCGCGGCGGCGGGAGGCGGGCTGTGTCTGCGTCGAGATGGAGTGCGCCGCGGTCGCGGCGCTTGCCGCGTTCCGCGGGAAGGAAGTTTTTCAGTTTTTCTATGCCGGCGACAACCTCGACGCCGAGCGGTGGGAGGCGCGCAGCCTGTCCGGGAGCGCAAAGCTGCCCGAAAAGGACCGCGTCGCGCTGCTCGCTCTGGAGCTGGCGCAGGAGATGGGGAGGCAGGTATGAACGTCATTGTCCGCAGCGCCGGCGCCGCCGATTACGACGCCATGCTGGCGCTGGAAAAACAGGTTTTCGGCCTGCATTACGAGCATCGCCCGGACTGCTTCCGCTGGCGAGACACGCCGCTTGAACGGGAGCGCTTCGACGCCATGCTGGCCGACGGCGCGCACATCCTGCTCGTCGCCGCCGCGGACGGCCGCGTCGTCGGCCAGGCCCTCGCCTTTGAGCGGGCCTACTGCGACCACCCGGTGTTCAAGGACCGGCGCTGGCTGGAGATTGACGACCTCTGCGTCGCGGCGGAGGCGCGCGGGCGCGGCATCGGCACCGCGCTGTTCGCGGAGCTGAAGCGCCGGGCGCTTTCGCGCGGGCTTGACCACCTGGAGCTGACGGTCTGGGCGTTCAATGAGGACGCGCGGCGGCTCTATGAGCGGCTGGGGATGCGCTCGCGCATCGACCGCATGGAGATGGAGCTGTGACGGCGCCCGCCGTGACGGGCGCGCCGGCGCTCCGCGCCGTCGCGGTCGATCTCGACGACACGCTGCTGCGCGGGGACAAAAGCATCGCGCCGCGCACGCTGGCGGCATGGGAGCGCTGCCGCGCCCGCGGGGTCGCGCTGATCGTGGCGACGGCGCGGGCCGAAAAGCCCGCCGCGCCGTTCCTCGCCGTGCTGCGGCCCGACGCCGTGGTGTCCAACTCCGGCGCGCTGGCGCGCGTCGGCGCGCGGACGGTCTTTTCCCGCACCTTCGCGCCCGGGACGGCGGACGGCATCGCCCGCGCCTGCGCCGCGGCGGACTGCGGCATCGTCACCGCCGAGACCGAGGACGGCTATTTCTGGAACTCGCACGGCGCGCCGACAAGCGCGGAGTATGGGCACGCGATCTACACCGATTTTCAGCGCCCGCTGCCGCCCTGCTTCAAGCTGACGGCCGAGATCGCGGACGCGGCCCTGGCGGAGTCGATCGCGGCGCGGTTCCCGGACTGCACGCTGACCGAATACTACGGGCAGAGCTGGAAGCGGTTTTCGCCCGCCGGCGTCGACAAGGGGGCGGGGCTGTCCGCGGCGCTTGCCGCGCTGGGCATCGCCGCCGCCGAGACGGCCGCCTTCGGCGACGATTACAGCGACGAGCGGATGCTCGCGTCGGTCGGCTGGGGGATCGCCATGGGCAACGCCGTGGCCGAGGTCAAGGCGGCGGCCCGCGAGACGACGGACGACAACGGGCACGACGGCGTGGCGCGGTGGCTCGAGACCCGGTTTCTCGACCCGGTCACGGTGCGTCCGGCGGGGCCCGGCGACGCGGCGCTGCTCTATGAGCTCCAGCGGCGCGCCTTTTTGCCGCTGCTGGAAAAATACCGCGACGAACAGGTCAATCCCGCGGCGGAGAGCTATGAGATGTTCTGCGCCAAGCTGGCGCGGACGGGCACCGACCCCTATGTCATCCTCCGCAGCGGCCTGCCGGTCGGCGGGGTGCGCATCCTGCACCGCGCGGGCGGCATGCACAAGGTCTCGGCGCTGGGGATCGCGCCGGACTGCCAGAACGCCGGCGCCGCGCAGACGGCGCTGCGGCTGATCGAGGCGCTGCACCCCGACGCGCGCGGCTGGATGCTCGACACCATCGCCGAGGAGAAGGGCAACTGCCACCTCTATGAAAAGCTCGGCTATGTCCGCGTCGGCGCGCCGCGCCGGATCAACGAGCGGCTGACGCTGGTCGATTATCAAAAGGGCGGCGGCCCGGCGGGGGAGGGACGGCCGTGACGGAAAAGCCGCAGCGCGTCTCCGCCAAGGCCGCCGTGCTGCGGGACGGGCGGCTGCTCGCTTTGCAGATGGAGGACGCCGACGGCATGTTTTACATCCTCCCCGGCGGCGGCGTACAGGCGGGCGAAAGCCTGCCCGCCGCCCTGGTCCGCGAGGTGCGCGAGGAGACCGGGCTGACGGTGCGCCCGGGCGAGCTGCTGTTTGCCGTCGAAGGCCCGGAGGGCGAGCCGTTCCGGCGGCTCGATCTGGTGTTTTCCGCCGTCGCGGAAGGCAAGTGCGGCACGCCGGCGGTCCGCGACCGCAGCCAGACCGGCGTCGCCTGGCCCGACGCCGAAACGCTGCCCGCAGCGCCGCTTGATCCCTCGCGTCTGCGCGCGCCGCTGCGCTGGCTGGCGCGCGGAGAGCCGACGGCGCGCTGGCTCGGCGGCGAGAGCGTCGGCGACGCGCCGGCGAAGGCCGACTGCCCCTGCACGACCACGACCTGCCCGCATCACGGCTTCTGCGCCGCATGCGCGGCTCATCATCGCGCCGGAGCCCAAAGCCCGGTGACGGCCTGCGGAAGGAATATGAAGAAATGAAAAAGCTGCTGAAGATCGCCCTGATCGTCCTCGCCGTCCCCCTCTGCGCCGCGCTGGCGCTGGTGATCTGGCTCACCGTGACCGAGTACCGCCCCGCCGCCGTCGAACCGGCCGCGCTGGACGCCGCCGCGGCGGACCGGACGCTCGCCGCCGACGGCACACTGTCGCTGCTCACCTTCAACGTCGGCTACGGCGGCCTTGGAAAGTCGGCCGACTTCTTCATGGACGGCGGAGAGCAGGTGGCGCCGGAATCGCGGGCGCAGGTCGAGCAGAACCTCGCCGGCATCGCCGCCATCCTGGCGGAGCAGGACGCCGACGTGACGCTGCTGCAGGAGACCGACGCCGATTCGGCGCGCTCCTTCGGCATCGACGAGCGGGCCGCGCTGGCGCCCGCCTCGCGCGCCTTCGCCCTCAACTATTCCTGCGCCTTTGTGCCTTACCCGCTGCCGCCGATCGGCCGGGTGCACTCCGGGCTGACGACGGCGACCGGGGCGGAGATCCTCTCCGCCGAGCGCGTCGCCCTGCCCTGTCCGTTCAAGTGGCCGGTGCGGACGGCGAACCTCAAGCGCTGCCTGCTGGCTGCGGTGCTGCCGCTGGCGGGCACGGACCGGAAGCTGGTCGTCGTCAACCTTCATCTCGAGGCCTATGACGACGGCTCCGGCAAGCTGGCGCAGACCGAGGCGCTGCGCGCCTTCCTGACCGCGCAGTACGAGGCCGGGAATTACGTCGTCGCGGGCGGCGACTTCAACCAGACCTTCCCCGGCTCGCTCGCGCGCTATCCGATCGTCGAGCAGGACTACTGGGCGCCCGGCACGCTGGACGACAGCCTGCTGCCCGCGGGCTGGCGCTTCGCCTACGACCTGGAAACGCCCTCCTGCCGCCTGCTCAACCGGCCCTATGACCCGAACGACCCGGCAACGCAGGTCTATGTGATCGACGGCTTCATTCTCTCGCCGAACATCGAGCTGAAGGCCGTCCGGACCGTCGACGCGGGCTTTGAGTACTCCGACCACAACCCCGTGCGCCTTGAGATCACACTGAAATGAAAAAACGCGCCGGAAAGAGCAAAGCCGCTCTTTCCGGCGCGCTGCTGTGCGGAGCTTCAGTCGAGGACGATGTCCTCGAGACGGCGCTTGGGAACATAGTGGACGTCGTGCGCGTCCCGGTAATAGTTGAAGTCGCCGCCGGGCGCCAGCTCGGTCAGGACGACCTGCTCGTCGGGCTTGCCGAGGGCGACGATGAGCACCGGGCGCAGGTTGTCGGCGAGGTGCAGCGCCTCCTTGACCTTTTCGGGGCTGAAGTTGCCGATCATGCAGCCGCCGAGGCCCATCTCGGCCGCGCGCAGCAACATGGTCTGGGCGGCGATGCCGACGTCCTTCCAGAAGCGCTCGACGCCCGGGCCGATGGTGCTGTCGTAGCAGATGACCACAAAGCCGGTCGGGCAGTGACCCTCGTGCGGCAGCTTCATCTGCGGCAGGCCGCGCGCCCAGCCGGTCAGCGGCTGGATGACGGCGTTCTGCTCCGGCGTCCAGGAGAGGTAATATTTGAAGGACTGGAAATTCTGGCTGAACGGCGTCAGCCGCGCGTGATCGACCATGTCGAGCAGCTCCGCGCGGGTGAGGGCGCGGCTCTGGTCATAGCCGCGGTAGCTGCGGTTTTTGAGCACCAGGTCTTTGAGCATGAAAATCCCTCCGAATCATATATTTGAGCAGGAACCCTGCGTTCAGAGCTGCCAGTCGATCGGCGCCATGCCGTGCGCGCGCAGGAAGTCGTTGGTCTTGGAGAAGTGGCGGCAGCCGAAGAAGCCGCTGTAAGCCGAGAGCGGGCTGGGATGCGGCGCCTCCAGCACCAGGTGCTGCGGCGCGGTGATCAGGGCGCGCTTGGCGCGGGCGTTGCCGCCCCAGAGCAGAAAGACGAGCGGCTGCTCGCGGGCGTTGAGGTGGCGGATGACGCTGTCGGTGAACACCTCCCAGCCGCGGCCGCGGTGCGAGTTGGCCTGGCCGGCGCGGACGGTGAGGGCTGTGTTGAGCAGCAGCACGCCCTGCTTCGCCCAGGGCAGCAGACAGCCGGTTTCCGGGATCGTGCAGCCGAGGTCGTCGTGCAGCTCCTTGTAGATGTTTTGCAGCGACGGCGGCGCAGGCACGCCGGGCTGAACGGAAAAGGCCAGCCCGTGCGCCTGGCCCGGGCCGTGATAGGGGTCCTGGCCGAGCAGCAGCACGCGCACGTCCGCGTAGGGCGTGGCCTTGAGCGCGTTGAAGATGTCATACATGCCGGGATAGATCGTGTGGCTGCGGTATTCCGTCTTGAGAAACTCGCGCAGGGCGCGATAGTTCTCCGAGGCAAAATCCTCCGCCAGGACCGCGTCCCAGTCGTTGCCGATCTGAACCATAGCAGCAGCGCCTCCCATCCCGGATTATAGCATAGCAAACCACAAATTACTATCGCATTTTCCGCGCGGATGTGCTATAATAAACGAAATCTTTATGAACGGAGGATGCTTATGGCATTTTTGGAAAAGCTGGGCGGAATCGCCCGGACTGCGGGAGAAAAGGCCGCCGAGGTCGCCAAGACCGCGGGTGAGAAGGCGGGCACCGCCATCGAGGTCGGCAAGCTGAGCGTCAAGGTCAAGAGCGAGGAGAACGAGATCGACAACATCAAGCTGGCGCTCGGGCAGCTCATCTGGGAGCAGTATCTGGCCGGGAACCAGCTCGGCGAGGATCTGGCGCAGCTCTGCCGCGAGATCCAGAATCATCAGAATATCATCTCCGGGCTGAAGGATCAGATTGTCGCCCTCAAGGAAAAGCCGGAGGAGAACCAGCCGGAAGTCAAGCCGGAAACGGAAAAGCCCGAGGAGGGTACTGCCTGCCGCGAGGACCAGACCCCGCCCGCAGGCGACAGCAAATAAACCATGATCGCCCTGCTGGCGAAGCGCTTCATCAGGAATTACGACAGCCCCTCCGAACCCTCGGTTCGGAGGGGCTACGGCACGTTGTGCGGCGTGGTCGGGATCTGTCTCAACCTGCTGCTGGTGATCGGCAAGCTGATCGCCGGCGCGGTGAGCGGCTCCATCGCCATCACTGCCGACGGCCTCAACAACCTCTCCGACGCCGGGTCCTCCGCCGTGACGCTGGCGGGCTTTTACCTGGCCTCGAAGAAGGCGGACGCCGACCACCCCTTCGGGCACGGACGCATCGAATATCTGTCCGGGCTGGCGGTGGCGGCGGCCGTCGTGGTCACCGGCTTTGAGCTGGCGCGCGACTCGATCGCCAAGATCCTGCATCCGCAGCCGGTCGAGTTCTCCGTCCTCAGCGTGTGCATCCTGGCGGCCGCCATCCTGGTCAAGCTCTACATGGCGCTTTACAACCGCCGCATCGGCGCATATATCGACTCATCGGCCATGAAGGCGACGGCGGTGGACAGCCTGAGCGACGTCGGCGCCACCTCGGCCGTCCTGGGCTGCACGCTGCTCGGCCACTATGCGGACCTCAGCATCGACGGCTGGTGCGGCGCGCTGGTCGCCTGCCTGATTATGTGGGCGGGCGTCAAGGCCGCCAAGGACACGATCGGCCCGCTGCTGGGCGAGAAGACCGACCCCGAGCTCTGCCGCGAGATCGAGCAGACCGTGCTGGGCTTCCATCCGCCGGTGATCGGCGTCCACGACCTGATTGTCAACGATTACGGACCGGGCCGCCGCGTCGTCTCGCTCCATGCCGAGGTGCCGAGCAACGGCAACCTGCTTGAGATGCACGATGCCATCGACCTGGCCGAGAGCGCGCTGCGCCAGCGCTTCCATTGCATCGCCGTGATCCACATGGACCCGGTCGAGTGCGACAACGTCCAGGTGACCGCCATGCACAGCCGGGTGGCGGAGCTGGCGGCGCAGATCGACCCCTGCATCACCATCCACGACTTTCGCATGGTCACCGGGACGACCCACACCAATCTGATCTTCGACCTGGTGCTGCCGTTCGGATTCCGGCTGAGCGACGACGACACGGTGCGCCTGCTGCGGCAGCGCATCGCCGAGGACGACGCCAGCCTGTTTGCCGTGGTCACCGTCGATCACAAGAGCTGAACGATGAACAAGAAATACAAGCTCGACTACGAGCTGCGCGACGAGCCGCGCCCCAACGGCAGGACCCGCCTTGCCGCCGTCTATACGGGCGCGCACTGGAGCTATCACCTGGAGCCGCGGCAGTACCGCGCCCTGCGCGTGCTGCTGCTGGGGACGCTGTGCCTGATGAGCGCCGCCTATGTCGCCATGGGGCTGCTGCGCACCGGCTCGATGGGCTTTGGCGGGCCGGCGGCGCCCTATGTGCTGCTGCCCTATGCGGCGCTGCTGCTGCCGCTGGGGATGTGCTGGGGCAAGACGCTGGCCATGCCGGCCGTCCAGCGGCCGCTGGAGCGGCGCGAATACGAGCAGGGGGTCCGCGGCCGGCGGGGCTGGTCGACGGCGCTGCTGGTCTGCGCGGCGGCCGCCTTTCTCGGCGGCGGCATGTATGCGCTGCTGCACCGCGGCACCGCCACCGCGGCGCACGATCTGCTCTTTTTGCTGCTGACGGCCGCGCTGGGGGCGCTCGATTGGTTTTTCATTAGGGTACAGGACCGTTATCCCTGCACAAAAGAAGAAAAATAGCATAAAATGATTGCGCACATTATACAGATCATGTTTAAAATGCCGGAAAGACGTTGACACGTATTTCGGCATTTGTTATAATGATTTCGCTTATGACAGGAATGGAATTTATGCAGTCTTGTCAAAAAAGAATGGGAGGAAAGAGCATGAGCAAGAAACTGACGAAGCTTCTCGCGCTGCTGCTGGCATGCATGATGTGTGCAACGCTGTTTGCCGGCTGCAAAAAGGCCGAGACCGAAACGGAGCAGCCCGGTGACACCACCACCACCGAGCCCGCCAACGACACCCCGCTGGTCGTGGCGTACAGCCCCTTCTCCGAGAAATTCAGCCCCTTCTTCGCGGATACCCAGTATGATGTTGACGCTGTCAACATGACCCAGATCAGCATGCTGACCACCGACCGCATGGGCGGCATCATCTACAACGCCATCGACGGCGAAAAGGTCAACTACAACGGCACCGACTATGAGTACAAGGGACCGTGCAACGTGACCGTCAGCTACGACCAGTCGGCCGACGTCACCACCTACACCGTCAAGCTCAAGGAAGGCATCAAGTTCAGCGACGGCACCGAGGCCACCGCGGACGACATGCTGTTCACCTATTACGTCTATCTGGATCCCGACTATGTCGGCTCCACGACGCTGAGCAGCTACGACATCATCGGCCTGCGCAACTATCAGACGCAGACGACCGACGACATCTACGACAAGTACAACTCCATGTTCGCGGACATCTATGCCGCGGGCGCCAACTACACCGTCAAGGGCGGCGAGTCCTTCACCCAGGAGCAGTACGATCTGTTCTGGAAGACCCTGCTGCCCGAGGCCTGGAAGTCTCAGATCCAGGGCCTTGTCGATTATGTCTACAACAACTACTTCGGCGATTACTGGGAGTCCCAGATGCCGGGCCTGACGTACAGCGACAACCTGAAGGTCGCGTTCGCCATGGTCATGTGGGGCTTCGGCACGCTGGAAAACAACGTGCTGACCGCCACCGACACGTCCAAGACATGGGATCTCACCGCCGCCTATCCGTCCATTGACGACCTGTATGACGAGTGCGTCGCCAAGTACAAGGGCGATCCCGAAGCGTATTTCAATACCGAAGCCACCGGCGAGGAGAGCACCAGCATCCTCGCGGCCGCCCAGACCAACTTCATCTCCCAGGCCGGCTCCGCCGATCCGGGCATGAGCGGCGGCATCAAGAGCGTCTCCGGCATCACCAAGGTCGACAACTACACCATCGAGGTCAAGACCAACGGCTATTCCGCGCCGGCCGTCTACTCCATCTGCGGCCTGAACATCACCCCGATGCATTATTACGGCGACGAGAAGCAGTGGGACCCGGACAACGGTCTTTACGGCCATCCGTTCGGCGACCTGAGCATCGTCCGCGGCAACACCACCACCCCGATGGGCGCCGGTGCCTATAAGTTTGTCAAGTACGAGAACAAGGTCATCTATTACGAAGCCAACGAGAATTACTGGCGCGGCACCCCGAAGATCAAGTACATCCAGTTCAAGGAAACCGCCTCCGCGGAAGTCGCCTCCGCCGTTGCCTCCGGCACGGTGGACGCCGGCGAGATGACCGGCTCCAAGGACCGCTTCAATGAGGTCAAGAGCTTCAACTCCAACGCCGAGATCTCCGGCGACGTCATCACCACCTCCAAGGTCGACAACCTCGGCTACGGCTACATCGGCATCAACGCCGACCGCGTCAACGTCGGCGGCGATCAGGGCAGCGAGGCCTCCAAGAACCTGCGCAAGGCGCTGGCCACCGTCCTGGCCGTCTACCGCGACAGCGCGTACGACAGCTATTACGGCGAAGCCGCCTCCGTCATCCAGTACCCGATCTCCAACACCTCCTGGGCCGCCCCGCAGCCGACCGACGACGGTTATCGTCAGGCTTACTCGGTCGACGCCAGCGGCAAGGACATCTACACCTCCGACATGACCCCGGATCAGCGCTATGCCGCCGCCAAGACGGCCGCGCTGGGCTTCCTGGAGGCCGCCGGCTACACCGTGGAAAACGGCAAGGCCGTCGCCGCGCCGACCGGCGCCCGCCTCTCCTATGAGGTCATCATCCCCGCCGACGGCCAGGGCGATCACCCGTCCTTCGCCGTGCTGACCGACGCGCAGGCCGCGCTGGCCGAAATCGGCATCGAGCTCAAGATCAACGACCCGGCCGACTCCAACGTGCTGTGGAACGCGCTGGACGCCGGCGAGCAGGATCTGTGGTGCGCCGCCTGGCAGTCCACCATCGATCCCGACATGTATCAGACCTATCACAGCTCCGGCATCGTGGGCCGCGGCGGCTCCGATTCCAACCACTATCACATCGACAACGCCGATCTGGACGCGCTGATCGTCGACGCCCGCAAGAGCGACGACCAGGCCTACCGCAAGGCGATCTACCGCCAGTGCCTCGACATCATCATGGACTATGCGGTTGAGATCCCGGCCTATCAGCGCCAGAACTGCGTTATCTTCAGCACGCAGCGCATCAACCTCGACACCCTGACCCCGGACATCACCACTTACTGGGGCTGGATGAACGACATCGAGCTGCTCGAGATGAAATAAGTCCCGGCATCACACTTTGACTGTGAGCCCGCCCGCGGGGCGGGCTCACAGTCCCGTCTCCGGGGAAATTTTATCTCGCTGACAAAGAAAAATCAGGCGTCAGCCTTCAAAAGACCCTTTTCCGCGGCCGGCTGCCGCGGCAAGCCAAGGCCCGCCCGAAACGCGGGCTGAAATGAGGGAAGATATGTTCAAATTCATCGTAAAGAGACTGGTGCTGGCCGTTTTCATCGTCTTCTTCGGCGCCCTGATCGTCTATGCGATCATGCGCTGCATGCCGACGACGTTCGTGGAGAGCATGGCCCGCCAGCTGTCCACGCTGCCCGGCGCCAAAAGCTATGACGAGCTGCTCGAGCAGCTCAACGTGCAGTACGGCTTTAACACCGGCATCATCCCGGGCTTCCTCAAGTGGTTCGGCGAGTTCATCCGGGGCAACTTCGGCTATTCCTGGAAGTTCAGCCAGCCTGTCATCACGAAGTTCAACGACGTCGTCTGGTATTCCGTCGTCATCAACATCATCACCTTTATCATCCAGGGCGTGGTCTGCATCCCGCTCGGCATCCTGGCGGCGCGCAAGCAGTACAGCCGCACCGATTACACCATCACCGTCGTCGCCCTGATGGGCATTTCGCTGCCGACCTTCTTCCTGGCCACGCTGCTCAAATACGTCTTTTCGATCAAGCTGGGGTGGTTTGACCTCTACGGCCTGACCGGGCGCATGCATGAGCTGATGACCCCGTTCCAGAAGGCGATGGACGTCGGCTATCACATGGTTCTGCCGATCCTCACGCTGATGATCCTGAGCATCGGCGGCCTGATGCGCTATACGCGCACCAATATGCTCGAGGTCCTGAACGCCGACTACATCCGCACGGCGCGGGCCAAGGGCCTGTCCGAGAAGGTCGTCATCAACAGGCACGCCTTCCGCAACACGCTGATCCCGCTCGTGTCGTATATGTCGTACATCATCCCGAATATGTTCGGCGGCGCGATGATCACGGAGATCCTGTTCCAGATCCCCGGCATCGGCAACACCTCCTATCAGGCGATCATCCAGGGCGACATCCCGTTCACGATGTTCTACATCGTCTTTATCGAGGTGCTGACGCAGTTCAGCCTGCTGCTGGCCGACATCATGTACGCGGTGGTCGATCCCCGCGTCCGCATCAATTAAGGGGGGTGGCGCGAGATGAGCGATCAGCCTGAAAAGAACAAGAACACGCAGCCCGACCAGCCCGAGCGCGCGGAGCTGCACATCAAGTCCACCGCGGCCGCGGACCGTGCCAACACCCTCGACGACGAGAACCGCGTCAAGGTGCTCTCGCCGGGCATGCTGGTCCTGAAGCGCTTTCTGCGCAACAAACTGGCCATCACCGGCTTTGTGATCCTGGTCGTCATGTTTGTCTTCGCCTTTCTCGGCGGCATGCTGACGCCCTACGGGCAGGCCCAGGTGTTCAAGCACGACGAGGCGATCATGAAGGACTACGCCAGCGCGCAGTATAACACCGTGCTGCGCTATTTCATCGTCGAGGGCGAGAGCTTCGGCCCCGCCGCCCAGGCCCAGCTGGCGCTGGCCCAAAAGAACAACAAGACCTCCTTCGTCTATGACGGCGAGGAGTACGCCGTGACCGACCTCGGCAACGACAGCGTCGCCATCAGCAAGGCGCGCACGGTGCTGGCGATCTCGACCATCGGCGGCAAGACCGATGTCCGCGTCACGGACAGCGGCTTCACCCTGACGGACGCGGTCCGGACGGGCGCGCTCGGCGCGGTGGCCTCCGGGAGCACCAGCTTCACGGCCGACGGCGTCGTCTATTCGGTCACCCGCTCCGGCAAGTCCTATTCCGTCGGCCTGGTCCAGCCCTTCGCGCTGGGCAGCAAGCTGGTGTTTGACGCCTATGACGGCGTCGACGCCGCCGTGGTCGACAGCTTCGATTTCCGCCTCAGCACCCAGAAGGCGCTCACCGGCGACCGCACCTTCACCCTCGGCAGCGACAGCTTCGCCATCGAGGAGCAGGGCGACGGTTATGTCGTCAACCGCGTCACGGGCGGCGACAAGACGCCCTATGCCGCGCTGTCCGGCATCCTGGTGACCGCCAACGCCAACGACGTCACCCTGACCTATGCGCTCAAGAACGCCATCCGCCAGGCGATCCTCGCCAAGCAGGACGCCTTTGAGCTGGACGGCGTCAAGTACCAGGTGGCGCGCGTCAACCAGACCTACAACATCAAGACGCTGACGGTGTCCCGCCTCATCAGCCGCTACACCTTCCCGTCGCGGGCGCATCTGCTGGGGACGGACGGCAACGGCATGGACATGCTGACCCGTCTGATGTACGGCGGCCGCATCTCGCTGATGGTCGGCTTCGTCGTCGTCTTCCTCGAGACCTTCATCGGCGTCGTGCTGGGCGGCATCTCCGGCTACTTCGGCGGCTGGATCGACACCTTCATCATGCGCTTCGTCGATCTGTTCAACTGCATCCCGTTCTATCCCACCGTCATGATCATCGGCGCGGTGATGGATAAAATGGAGATCAAGCCCTACCCCAGAATTTTCCTGCTGATGGCGGTCCTCGGCCTGCTGGGCTGGACCGGCATCGCCCGCATCGTCCGCGGCCAGATCCTCTCGCTGCGCGAGCAGGACTTCATGGTCGCGACCGAGGCGACCGGCATCCGCATCTCCCGCCGCATCTTCCGGCACCTGGTGCCGAACGTCATGCCGCTCCTGATCGTCCAGGCGACCATGAGCCTCGGCGGCGTCATCATTTCGGAGGCGACGCTCTCCTTCCTCGGTCTGGGCGTCAAATATCCGTTCTCGTCGTGGGGCTTCATTATCAACGCCGCCAACGATCAGTTCGTCCTGACGAACTACTGGTTCATCTGGCTGCCTGCCGGCCTGCTGATCGTGCTCACCGTGCTGGGTTTCAACTTTGTCGGCGACGGTCTGCGCGACGCCTTTGACCCGAAGATGAAGAGGTAGGTGGGAGTATGAAACGCAAGGAAAAACAGCAGCAGAATTACATTTCCGCGAAGGAGTCGCGGCGCATCTCCCGGGAGAACCGCCGCATCACCAACGCGATCGAGAAGCAGCGCAATCGCAGGAACGTATCGCCCGACGAATATCTGACCACGATGCGCGACCCCGGCAACGTGGTGGAGTTCGACAACCTGCACACGTATTTCTTCACCGACATCGGCACGGTCAAGGCGGTGGACGGCGTCAATTTCGACGTTCCGCAGGGCAAGACCGTCGGCGTCGTCGGCGAATCGGGCTGCGGCAAGAGCGTCACGTCGCTCTCGCTGATGCAGCTGGTGCAGCGCCCGCAGGGCCAGATCGTCGAGGGCACGATCCGCTTCAACACCGGCAAGGAGGTCTATGACATCGCCAAGACCCCGATCGAGGCGATGCAGCACATCCGCGGCAACGAGGTCTCGATGATCTTCCAGGAGCCGATGACCTCGCTCAATCCGGTGTTCCGCATCGGCGAACAGGTCGACGAGGTCATCAAGCTCCACAACCCGGAGATGCCGGACGCGGACGTCAAGGCCCGCACCCTCGAGATGCTCGACCTGGTCAACATCGCCAACAAGGAAGGCGTCTATGAGATGTTCCCGCACGAGCTGTCCGGCGGCATGCGCCAGCGCGTGATGATCGCCATGGCGCTGGCCTGCAACCCGCGCCTGATCATCGCCGACGAGCCGACGACGGCGCTCGACGTCACCATCCAGGCGCAGATCCTCGACCTGCTGCGCCAGCTCAAGGAGAAGATCAACAGCAGCATCATGCTCATCACCCACGACCTCGGCGTCGTGGCGGAGATGGCGGACTTCGTCGTCGTGATGTACGCGGGCCGCATCGTCGAGAAGGGCACGGCGGAGGAGATCTTCCTCCATCCGGCGCACCCGTACACCATCGGCCTGATGGCGAGCAAGCCGGTCGTCGGCAAGGATGTCGAGCGGCTTTACAGCATCCCCGGCGCGGTCCCGAACCCGATCAACATGCCCGACTACTGCTATTTCAAGGACCGCTGCGAGAGCTGCGTGGAGGCGTGCGACGGGCCGTATCCCCCCGAATATCACCTGTCGCCCACCCATGTGGTGAGCTGCCACCGCTTTGCGGGCAAGGAGGCGAAAGCATGACGGAAAACGTGCTTGAGGTCAACAACCTCGTCAAATATTTCCCGATCAAGGCCGGCATGTTCGGCCGCGTCGTCGGCAACGTCAAGGCGGTGGACGGCGTGAGCTTCCACATCCCGCGCGGCACGACGATGGGCCTGGTGGGCGAGTCCGGCTGCGGCAAGAGCACGGTCGGCAAGACCCTGCTGCGCCTCAACGACAAGACGAGCGGCGAGGTGCTGTTCAACGGCCAGGAGATCTTCGACCTGAGCAAGGAGCAGCTGCGCCACCTGCGCCCGAAGATCCAGATGATCTTCCAGGACCCGTACAGCAGCCTTTCGCCGCGCATGCCGGTCGGCGAGATCATCGGCGAGGCCGTGCGCGAGCACAACCTGGTCCCGCCCGAGGAGTTCGACGACTACATCAGCAAGATCATGCGCTCCTGCGGCCTGCAGCCCTACCACAAGGACCGCTATCCGCACGAGTTCTCCGGCGGCCAGCGCCAGCGCATCTGCATCGCCCGCGCCCTGGCGCTCAATCCGGAGTTCATCGTCTGCGACGAGCCGGTCAGCGCCCTCGACGTCTCCATCCAGGCGCAGATCATCAACCTGCTCGGCGACCTGCAGGACGAGTACGGGCTGACCTATCTGTTCATCTCCCACGACCTGAGCGTCGTCGAGCACATCTCGAACACGGTCGGCGTCATGTACCTCGGCAACATGGTGGAGTTCGGCGCCAAGAAGGAGATCTTCACCAACCCGATGCATCCGTACACCCAGGCGCTGTTCAGCGCCATCCCGATGCCGGACCCGACGGTGAAGATGCACCGCGTCGTGCTGGAGGGCTCGATCCCGTCCCCGGCCAACCCGCCGGCAGGCTGCAAGTTCCACACCCGCTGCGCGAAGTGCATGGAGATCTGCAAGAGCGTCCCGCCGGAGACCTATGACCTCGGCAACGGCCACTATGTGGTCTGCCATCTGTATGACGACAAGATCAAACATGAGTAAGCGCAGGCTGCCCGCGGACGACGACGGCCGCGTGATCGCCGGCATGAACGTCGAGGGGATGCCGTGGTACTGCCCGGCGTCCCCCGCCGCCGCCGACCCGGAGCACGGCAGCGAGCTGACGAAGCACGAGACCCTGCTCATCATGCTCAGCGCGATGAAATGGGCCTTTTTGGCCACGGGCGCGCTCAGCCTCGGCGGCGTGCTGTTCATCCTCTTCTGCGTCAAGGTGTGGTTCAGGGCGTAAACATGGACTTCATCAATTTGGAAAAGCACCTCGTCAAGTGCCCGCACTGCGGCCGGGACGTGCTCGATCACATGACCGAGTGCCCCTTCTGCCACGGGGCGCTGATGCCGGGCGGGCGCAGGCCGCTCGACCCGGACAAGCTGCGCCGGGCGCGTCGGGCGCTCAATGCGGTCGGCTTCGCCATCGCGGCGGCGGTGGTCGCCTGGGTGCTGGTGACCCGCTGAACAACAGAATCAGACCGCCAAGGGCCGGTGAGCAGTCACCGGCCCTTGGCAGATTGCGGCCCGCGCGCCGTGCGGGAGGGCCGGCGCGGGCGGCCGCGGGCGCGCCGCCGGGCCGGAGACGGTCCCGCTCCGTCAAAAAAACGGCAGGGCCTCCGTCCGCGGGCGGGGGCCCTGCCGGGCCGAAAAACATGGATTCCGCCGCAGCGGGCGCGCTCAGAGCGCCGCGTCCAGCAGGCCGCCGCCGCCGCTGACGGAGAGGACGGTCAGCTCGTGCAGGGCGCGGGTGAGGACGACGTAGAGCAGCCGCACGGTGCGCGGCGAAGCGGGGTAGTCCTGCGCCGAGACGCCGCAGACGATCACGCGGTCGAACTCGAGGCCCTTGACGCTGTCGGCGTCAAAGACGGTGACGCCGCCGTCGTAGTGCGCGTCCTCGTCGCCAAAGACGATCAGGCCCGCGTGCGGCAGGCGCGCCGCCAGCCGCTTCGCAGAAGCGGCGGTGGGGCAGATGAGGGCGAGCGAGCCCTTTTCCCAGCGCGCCGCCTCGGCGGCGGCGGCGTCCTCGAGCGCCTTCTGAGAGGCAAAGGCGCGGTACTGCACCGGCTTTCCGTGCCGCACGACGGGCACGACCTCGTACTTCGCGACGCCGGAGCCGGCGGTGACGCGGTTGGCGGCCTCGGCGATCTCGACCGTGTTGCGGTAGCTTTTGGCGAGGACGCAGAAGCGCGTTTTCCGCCCCGCGAAGGCGCTTTGCAGCACCTCGTCCCAGTCGGTGACGCCGACGCCGTCGCCGATGTTCTGCAGCACGTCGCCGAGGATGGTGAAGGTCGCCTCGGGGTAGATCGCCGTCAGCGTGCAGTAGAGGGCCGGGCCGAAGTCCTGCGCCTCGTCGACGATGATGTGGCGCAGGCGCGGGCTCATCGGCCGCAGGCGGAAGGCGATGTAGGCCAGCGCCGCCAGGTCGTAAACGTCGCGCTTTTTGGCGGCGCGCAGCGAGCGCGTGCGCAGAAAGTCGGCGTAGACCCGGCTCTCCTTCATCCCGCGCGCCTGCTTGAGCCAGATGTTTCTGAGCGCCCGCGCCTCCTGATCGATGCGGGCGAGAGATGCGTATTTCTCGTCAATGACCGCCGCGATGCGCGCCCGGTCGGGCTGCTTTTCTTCCTTGAGGCGGGCGACCTCGGCGTCGCAGCGATCCTCGAGCGCCTGCTCGATCTGCGGCCGCCGGTGCGCGACCTGGTCGGCCAGATAGGCGTTGAGCATCTCCGCCCGCGTCAGCAGCGGCTTGCGCAGGCCGCCGAGGAAGCGGTCGCACAGGTCGCGCTCGCTCACCAGCACCTCGCCGCCCAGCGTCAGCTCATGCAGCAGCAGGTTGCGCTCCAGCCCGTCCATGTACTGCTCGAGGGCGCGGAAGAAGGCGAGCGAGGAGCGCTCCGGCGCGGTCGCGCGGTCGAGGGGGGCGGCGGCCGGCTCATAGCCGAGGTAGCTTTCGAACAGCTCCGGCATCACCATCTGCGTCACCGATTCGACGCCGAGGTCGGGCAGCATGCCGGAGACATAGCTCAGGAACATCCGGTTGGTGCCGATGACCGCGTACTGGTCGGGCTTCATCCGCTGGGCGTAGTTGAAGATCAGAAAGGCGAGGCGGTGCATGGCGACGGTGGTCTTGCCGCTGCCCGCGACCCCCTGCACGACGACGTCGCACCACGGGGCGATGCGGATGATGTCGTTCTGGTCCTTTTGGATCGTGGCGACGATGTCCTTGAGCACCGCGTCGGCGTTCTTGGCGAGGTAGGCCTGCAGCAGCTCGTCGTTGGTGACCAGATCGCTGTCGTAGAACTCGTTCAGCGCGCCGTTGGCGATGCTGTATGTGCGCTTGAGGCTCATTTCGCCGCGGTAGTCGCGCTCGTCGGCGCGGTAGGCGGCGGCGCCCAGCTCGCCCTCGTAATAGAGGTTGGCGACCGGCGTGCGCCAGTCGACGACGATGGGGGAGAGCGTCCGGTCGTCATAGAGGCCGCCGCGCCCGATGTAGTACTCCTGCGTCTCCTTGCCCGTCTCGGCGAAGTCCACCCGCCCGAAATAGGGGCTGGACAGCGCCCGGCGGCAGCGGCCGAGCAGATCGCGCAGGCCGTCGCGCCGGTCCTCGGCGACGATCATCTGGGTGAAAAGCTCAAAGTTGTCGGGGTCGTAGCGCACCAGCATTTCGCCGATGTGCTTTTCCAGCCCCTCCAGCTCGGCGGCGGCCGTCTGCCCGCGCTCGTCCGCGAAGGCGACGACCTCGCGAAGATGCGCCTCCTCATAGGCCCTGCTCCTGTGATCCATGTGAACCTCCTGTTCCGCATCCCTGTCCCAATCATACCGCCCCATCATAGCGGAAAATGCGGCCGCTTTCAAGCGGCAAACGCGGCGCTGTGCATCCCTGGCCGAAAACCGGGGGAGGCGGGGGCCGCGTTTGCGCCGTTTTTCGAAAAAATGCTTGACAAGTTGACGCTTTGCAGATATTATATATACATAATAAGGGCAAAATAAAGCGTTCCGTTTATAAGTGTGCTCAAATTCGGGAATTCCGGTGAATATTCACCGGATTTATTCATTTTCAGGCGTCATTTCGGCCGGCTTCCGTCAGACGGAGGCCGGCCTTTTCACATTTAAAATACAGAATCCGCTATAAAATTTAATGGCCGCCGGCCCTGCGCGCCTTGCGCAAGGGGCGCCGTTGGCGTATAATAATTTTATCTCTGAGAGCGGAGGGACATTATGCTCAACGATTATCTGGCTTCGCTGAAGGGCCGCCGCGTGACGGTCATCGGCATCGGCATTTCCAACCGCCCGCTGCTGCGCCTGCTTGCGGGCGCGGGCGCGCGCGTCGAGGCGCGCGACAAGAAGGACCGCTCCGCGCTCGGGGCGATCTGCGGCGAGCTGGAGGCGCTCGGCGTCTCGCTCGTCCTCGGCCCGGATTATCTGCGCGACATCGAGGCCGACGTCGTGTTCCGCACCCCCGGCCTGCGCCCCGACAACGAGGCGCTGACGGCGGCGGCGCGGAAGGGCGCGGTCATCACCAGCGAGATGGAAGTGTTCTTTGAAAACTGCCCCTGCGACCTGATCGCCGTCACCGGCTCGGACGGCAAGACCACCACCACCACCCTGATTTCCGAGATGCTGCGCGAGAGCGGCCGCACGGTCTGGCTCGGCGGCAACATCGGCACGCCGCTGCTCGACAAGTGCGGGCAGATGCGGGCGCAGGACATCGCCGTGCTGGAGCTGTCCTCCTTCCAGCTGATGAGCATGCGCCGTTCGCCGCGCATCGCGGTCATCACCAACCTTTCGCCCAACCATCTCGACGTCCACCGGGACATGGCGGAGTATGTGGACGCCAAGTGCAACATCTTCCGCTGGCAGAACGCCGACGGTCTGGTGGTGCTCAACGCCGACAACGAGGTGACGCGCTCCCTGGCGGCCCAGGCCGCGGGGCGGGTGCGCTTCTTCTCCCGCCGCGGCGACCCGCAGGCGCTGCTGACGGTGCAGGACGGGGCGCTCTCCGACGGCGGCGTGCCCATCCTCCCGGTGAGCGAGATCAGGCTGCCGGGCGTCCACAATGTCGAAAACTTCCTGGCCGCCTGCGCCGCGGTGCGCGAGCTGGTCCCGCACGAGGTGATGGCGCACGTGGCGCGCACCTTCGCGGGCGTCGAGCACCGCATGGAGCTCTGCCGCGAGCTGGGCGGCGTCAAATACTACAACGATTCCATCGGCAGCAGCCCGACGCGCACGATCGCGGGCCTGCGCTGCTTTTCGCAGCGGCTCATCCTCATCGCCGGCGGCTATGACAAGCACCTGCCGTTCGACGAGCTGGGCCGGGAGTGCCTGACCCATGTGCGCCTGCTGATCCTCTGCGGCGCGACGGCGGACAAGATCGAGGCCGCGGTGCGCGCCGCGCCGGGCTATGACGGGAGCAACCCCGAGATCGTCCGCTGCGGCAGCCTGGAGGAGGTCGTCGCGCTGGCGCACCGGCGGGCCGCGCCGGGCGACATCGTGTTCTTTTCCCCCGCCTGCGCCTCCTTCGACCAATTCCCCAATTTTGAGGTCCGGGGACGGCGCTTCAAAGAGCTGGTCAATCATTTGAAATAGATCAGAAAGAGGTGTATCGAGTTTGGAACTGAAAGACAAGATCAAGCGGCTGACCAACGCCTACGGCGTGTCGGGCGATGAGTTCCGGGTCAGCGAGATCGCAGCCGAGCTCCTCAAGCCCTATGTCGACAAGGTCGGGATCGACCGCTTCGGCAATGTCACGGGCTACAAGAGCTGCGGCGTCCCCGGCGCGAAGAAGCTGCTGCTGGACGCGCACATCGACCAGATCGGCTTTATGATCACCGAGGTCACCGACGGCGGCTTCCTGCGCTTCATCGGCATGGGTGTCGATCAGCGCATGCTGCCGGGCAGCGAGATGACCGTGCTGACGGCCAAGGGGCCGATCCCCGGCATCGTCGCGGCCCTGCCGCCCCATCTGCAGAAGCCGGGCGACAACGAGAAATCCATCCCCATCGCCGACATGGCCGTCGACATCGGCATGACGGGCGATGAGGCGAAGAAGCGCGTCCGCGTCGGCGATTACATGGCCTTCCGCGGCGACACCTTCGACCTGCTCGGCGGCGGGCTGTGCGGCCGCTGCATGGACGACCGCGCCTGCTTCTGCTGCATCCTGCACGCGCTCGAGCTGCTGCAGGGCAAGCCGCTGGCCGTCGATCTCATCATCTGCGCCTCCACCAAGGAGGAGATGGGCGGTCACGGCTCCCAGGCGGTCTCCTACCGCGAGAATCCCGACTATGCCGTCGCCATCGACGTCTGTCACGCCCGCACCGCCGACGCGCCGGAGGTGCAGCCCCGTCTCGGCGACGGGCCGGTCATTTCCGTCGGCTCCAACAGCCGGCCGAAGTTCGCCAGGCTGGCCATGGAGGTCGCCCGCGCCAAGCAGATCCCCTTCCTGCCGGATGCGTGCCCCGCGGGCAGCGGCACCAACGCCTGGACGATGCAGCTGATGCGCGAGGGCATCTGCACGCTTGTCGTCTCTCTGCCGCTGAAATATATGCACTCGCCGGTCGAGGTGCTGCGGATGAACGACGTCGAGAACGTCGGCCGTCTGCTCGCCGAGCTGGCGCAGGCCATGGACGGGAGGTTGTAAGCCATGAAGGAATTGCTGCGTGCCCTGTGCACGCTGGACGGCGTCCCCGGCTATGAGGACGAGGTCCGGAAATACATCGAGGAACAGGTCCGGCCCTATGCCGACGAGATGGAAGCCGACCCGATCGGCAACCTGATCGTGTTCAAAAAAGGCAAGCGCCGCCGCGTCCGGCCGATGATGGTCACGGCCCACATGGACGAGGTCGGCTTTCTGATCGACAGCATCACCGACGACGGCATGCTCAAGCTGGCCGTGGCGGGCGGCATCGATCCGCGCGTGCTGATCGGCCGCAAGATGCGCGTCGGCGCGAAGAAGATCCCCGGCGTCATCTCGCTCAAGGCCATCCATCTGACCACCGCCGAGGAGCGCAAGCATGCCGCCCCGCTCCGGCAGCTCTATATCGACATCGGCGCCCAGAGCAAAAAGGAAGCCGAGGGCCTGGTCTCCATCGGCGACCCGGCGATGTTCGCCAGCGAGTTCTATGAGCTGGGCGACTGCGTCAAGGGCAAGGCCATCGACGACCGCATCGGCTGCGCCGTGATGATCGAGCTGCTCAAGACCGAGCTGCCCTATGACACCTATTTCGTCTTTGCCACCAACGAGGAGATCGGCTCCCGCGGCGCGCTCGTCGCCGCCCAGCGGGTGCGGCCCGGCTGCGTGCTGGCGCTGGAGGGCACCACCGCCGCCGACATGCCCGGCATCCCCGAGCACAAGCAGTCCTGCGCCCAGCGTCAGGGCGCCGTGGTCTCCATCCTGGACAAGACCACGGTTTACAGCCGTCCCTTCCGGGAAAAGGTCCTGAAGGAAGCGGACAAGGAGGGCATCCGCTGGCAGTACCGCGCCTCCGCCAACGGCGGCACCGATGCGCGCGTGGCCGCCGCCGCCGCCGAGGGCGCGCTCGCCTTCGGCATCGCCACTCCGACGCGCTATATCCACTGCGCCTGCAACGTCGTCTATCTGCCCGACGCCGAGGAAGTCCTCAAGCTGGCCGCCGTGGTCATCAAGGAAGCGGGTGAACTCAATGTTTGAAGTGTTTGAACTCCAGAAGCAGCTGGTGGCCGCCGCCGCCCCGTCCGGCTATGAGCACCGCGAGGCCGAGCTGCTGAAAAAGCTGGCCAGGCCCTTTGTCGATGAAATCACCGTCGACCCGATGTGCAGCGTCATCTGCCACAAGAAGGGCAAGGGCCCGAAGATCATGCTCGCCGCCCATCTCGACGCCATCGGCTTCATCGTCGCCCATGTCGACGAGCAGGGCTATGTCTGGTTCGACCGCATCGGCGGCCACAACCCCGGCCAGCTGATCAACTGCCGCGTGCAGTTCCTCAACGGCACCAAGGGCGTCATCCGCGTGCGTGACGCCGCCAAGAACCTGCCGCAGCCCTCCGGCGCGCTCGCCTTCACCGATCTTTACATCGACATCGGCGCCAGGGACCGCGCGGACGCCGAGAAGCACGTCCGCATCGGCGATCTGGCGATCTTTGAGGGCGCGCCGCGCCTGGTCGCCGGCAACAACGTCATGGGCCCCTATGCCGACGATCTGATCGGCTGCGTCGTGCTGCTGATGGCGATGGAGCGCATGAAGAAGAACGACAACGACCTGTACTTCGTCTTTATCTCCCAGGAGGAGGTCGGCTGCCGCGGCTCGATCACCGCCGCCGAGGGCATTCATCCCGACTACGGCTTCGCCGTCGACGTCTGCGGCACCGGCGACAAGCCGGACGACGACAAGGTGCCGATGGACGTCTCCGTCGGCGCCGGCCCGACCATCAAGATCAAGGACATGGCCGTCATCTGCTCGCCCGCGCTCAACGGGCAGCTGCGCGCGGTCGCCAAGAAGGAGAAGATCCCCTATCAGGACGAGATCCTCCGCGGCGGCGGCACCGACACCGGCTCGATCCAGAAGAGCGGCGCGGGCGTTCACGCCACCTGCGTGAGCATCCCCACCCGCCACATCCATTCCCCGGCGGAGCTGTTCAGCGTGTCCGACGTCGAAAACGCCGCGAAGCTGCTGGCGGCGTTCGTCTCGCAGAAGCTGTAAGGAGGGGAAGAACATGCTGAACGTTTTTGAACTCCAGGAGAAACTGGTTGCCTGCGCGCTGCCCTCCGGCTTCGAGAGCCGTCAGGCCAAGGTGCTCGCCGAGCTGGCGAAGCCCTATGTCGATGAAGTGACCATCGACACGCTGGGCAATGTGATCTGCCACAAAAAGGGCCCGGGCAAGAAGCTGATGATGCCCGCGCACATGGACGTCATCGGCTTCATGGTGACGTTTATCGACAAGCGCGGCTACCTGCGCTTCGAGCCGCTCGGCGGCCACATGGCGGGCGCGCTCCCGGCGACGCCGGTCGTCTTTGAGAACGGCGCCCACGGCGTCATCTTCGCCGACGCCGAAGCGGGCTTCGGCAAGAAGAACCTCACCGACATCGACATTCACGATCTGTATATCGACATCGGCGCGGCGGACCGGGCCGAGGCCGGGAAGCTCTGCCCGGTCGGCAGCGTCTGCACCTTCGACTGCGCGCCTGCGGAGATCGCCGGCGGCTGCATGATGACGCCCTATGCCGACAACCTGTCGAGCTGCGTCGCTCTGCTGATCGCCATGAGCGAGGTCAAGACCCCGGCCAACGACCTGTATTTCGTCTTTTCCGTCCAGGAGGAGGTCGGCTGCCGCGGCGCCAAGGCGGCGGCGTGGCACATCGACCCCGACTTCGGCATCGCGCTCGACGTCACGCGCACCGGCGACGCGCCGTCCGACGCGGAGAACACGCGGATGGCGGTGCGCGTCGGCGCCGGCCCGACCGTCAAGGTCAAGGACAGCAGCCTGCTGTGCAACCCGCAGGTGATCGCCCATCTGCGCGCCGCGGCCAAGAAAGCGCGCATCCCCTATCAGGACGAGGTCCTGCCCGCCGGCGGCACCGACAGCGCCGCGATGCAGCGCACCCGCGAGGGCATCCTCTCCGGCTGCGTCAGCATCCCGACCCGCAACATCCACACCCCCGGCGAGATCGTTTCCATCAAGGACGTCCAGCAGGCCGGCAAGCTGATTGCCGCCGCCTGCGAGCTGGGGTTCTGAGCGATGGAACAAGCCTGCATCACCAGCGTCGCCGCCTCCGTGGCGGCGGCGCTCGGGATCGAGGCGCCGGCCAAGGCCGGGCCTGCCGATCCGCGCATCCTCAAAATTCTCAACGGGCAGAAGATGGACCGCGTCCTGATGTATAACCCGGACGCCATCGCCCTGTGGATCTACGAGAAGTATTACGACAAGCTGGCCCCCGTGCGCGCCACCGGCGCGCAGGAGGTGCCGATGACCTCGGTCATGCCCTCGGTGACGCCGGTCTGCTTCGCCTCGATGTACACCGGGGCGCTGCCCGACGTGCACGGCATCAAGGCCTATGTCAAGCCGGTGCTCAAGTGCGACACCCTGTTCGACGCGGCGCTGCGCGCCCATCTGCGCACGGCCATCGTCTCGACGGCCAATGACAGCATCTCGGTCATCTTCCTCGAGCGGCAGATGGACTATTACATCTATCCGACGCTGGAGGAGGTCAACAACAAGGCGGTCGAGCTGCTGGAGGGCGACCGGTACGATCTGATCGTCGTCTACAACCCCGACTACGACGCCAACATGCACCGCTGCGGCCCGGAGGGCGAGGCGGCGCTCAAGGCGCTCGACGCCGACGCCGCGGCCTTCGCCCGGCTGGAAGCGGCGGCGCGCCGCGGCTGGGCGGGCAAGAAGGCCCTGATCGGCTTCGCGCCCGACCACGGCTGCCACGAGATCGACGGCAACCTCGGCAGCCACGGCCTCGACATGCCGGAGGACATGAACGTCATTCATTTCTACAAGACCATCGGCTGAAGCAAAACAGGAAAACCCGGCGAACGGTTCGCCGGGTTTTCTTTTTTTATGGGGCAGGCGGGGCGGGTCAGGGAGGGCCGCCCCGCCGCTTTTCACAGCAGCGCGATGCCGTGCGCGCGGCAGGTCCGCCGCATGTCCTCGGGCCAGACGGCGGCCTGCACCTCGCCGATGTGGGCGCAGCGCAGCATCAGCATGCACAGCCGCGACTGGCCGATGCCGCCGCCGACGGTGCAGGGCAGCCGCCCCTCCAGCAGGGCGCGGTGGAAGGGGAGCGCCGCCCGCTCCGGGCAGCCCGCCGCCGCCAGCTGGGCGCGCAGGGCGTCCTCATCGACGCGGATGCCCATGCTGGACAGCTCGAAGGCGCAGCCGAGCACGTCGTTCCACACCAGAATGTCGCCGTTGAGCGTCCAGTCGTCATAGTCGGGCGCGCGCCCGTCGTGCGGCGCGCCGCTGCGGAGCGCGCCGCCGATCCCCATGAGAAAGACGGCCCGCTTTTCGCGGCAGATCGCGTCCTCGCGCTGCTTGGGCGTCAGGGCGGGCCAGCGGTCCTCCAGCTCCTGCGCGGAGACGAAGGCAATCTCCGGCGCCAGCGGAAAGTCGACGGCCGGGAACTCGTAGCAGGCGGCGCGCGCCGTCTGCCGCAGCGCGCCGTAGATGTCGCGCACGATCTCCCGCAGCGTCTCCTCCGTGCGCTGCTCCCGGGTGATGACCTTCTCCCAGTCCCACTGGTCGACATAGACCGAATGGAGGTTGTCGAGTTCCTCGTCCCGGCGGATGGCGTTCATGTCGGTATAGAGGCCGCGGCCCGGCTCAAAGCCGTACTGCGCCAGCGCCCAGCGCTTCCACTTGGCGAGCGAGTGGACGATCTGCACCTCCTCGCCGGTGTCGCGGATGTCGAAGCGCACCGGGCGCTCGACGCCGTTGAGGTTGTCGTTGAGGCCGCTGTCCTCGGTGACGAACAGCGGCGCGGAGACGCGCTCCAGCGAGAGCGCGACGGCCAGGTTGCGCTCGAACTGGTCCTTGAGGATCTTGATGCCCCGCTGCATGTCGCGCAGACCGAGGCGGGGACGGTAGCCCGCAGGCAGAATCAGCTTGCTCATGGGCCGCTCCTTTCACATGGTAGCATGTTAAAAATATAGCCCTCATTTTACCAGCGAAAAGGCGGAAAAACAAGCGGAAAAATCACTGGAACGCCGCGCTTTTTTCGCAAAATTTTTTGGCATTCCGCCGTGTGCGCGCAGGTGTTCGAATTAATTGTTTATTTACGTTGCAGCCCTTGACTTTTGAGCCCCAAAAACATAATATATAGGAGGAAAAAGGGGACGTATTTCGGCAAAACAGTCGGTATGCCCGATTTTTTCGGAGTGACCTTTGATTAAACCAATATTATTTTTGGGAGGTACACACCAATGAATGCTTACATGCAAAAGGTTCTTGACGAAGTCAAGGCCCGCAACGTGGGCGAGAACCTGTTCCTGCAGACCGTCGAAGAGGTCTTCAAGAGCATCGATCCCGTCGTTGCCCAGCATCCCGAGTACGAGAAGATGGGCCTGCTCGAGCGTATGTGCGAGCCGGACCGCCAGATCTCCTTCCGTGTGACCTGGGTTGACGACGCCGGCAAGGTTCATGTCAACCGCGGCTTCCGCGTCCAGTTCAACGGCGCGATCGGACCGTACAAGGGCGGCCTGCGCTTCGCTTCCAACGTCACCCTGGACACCATGAAGTTCCTGGGCTTTGAGCAGACCTTCAAGAACAGCCTGACCAGCCTGCCGATCGGCGGCGCCAAGGGCGGTTCCGACTTTGATCCGCGCGGCAAGAGCGACATGGAGATCATGCGCTTCTGCCAGGCCTTTATGACCGAGCTGTATCGTCACATCGGTCCGGACGTCGACGTTCCGGCCGGCGACATCGGCGTGGGCGGCCGCGAGATCGGCTTCCTGTTTGGTCAGTATCGCCGCATCAAGGCCTGCTGGGAGAACGGCGTTCTCACCGGCAAGGGCATGAGCTACGGCGGCAGCTACTTCCGTCCGGAAGCGACCGGCTACGGCGCCACCTATTATCTGATGGAAGTGCTCAAGCATGACGGCACCGACCTCAAGGGCAAGACCGTCGCGGTCTCCGGCTTCGGCAACGTCGCGTGGGGCATCTGCGGCAAGGTCGCTCAGCTGGGCGGCAAGGTCGTCACTCTGTCCGGCCCGGACGGCTATTGCTACGATCCGGACGGCATCACCACCAAGGAAAAGCTCGACTTTATGCTCGAGATGCGCGCTTCCGGCCGTGACCGCGCTCAGGATTACGCGGACAAGTTCGGCTGCAAGTTCGTCCCGAAGGCCAAGGTCTGGGGCGAGAAGTTCGACATCGCCATGCCGGCCGCCTATCAGAACGAGATCGGCATGAAGGAAGCCGAGGGGATGGTCAAGAACGGCCTGAAGTATTACATCGAGGTCGCCAATATGCCCACCACCAACGAAGCGCTGACCTATCTGCAGAAGAACGTCCATGTCGTCGCTCCGTCCAAGGCTGTCAACGCCGGCGGCGTCGCCACCTCCGCTCTGGAAATGGCGCAGAACTCCGAGCGCCTCGTCTGGGAGCCGGAAGAGGTCGACCAGAAGCTGCACGGCATCATGAAGAACATCCATGACGCTTCCGCCAAGGCTGCCGCCGATTACGGCCTCGGCTATGACCTGGTCGCCGGTGCCAACATCGCCGGCTTCCGCAAGGTCGCGGACGCCATGATGGCGCAGGGCCTGATCTAAGTCTCTGCTTCCCGCATAAACAGAAAGCTCCCCGCCTTTCGGCGGGGAGCTTTTTTGCGTCCGAGCAGGGTGTGGCGGTGTGTCAGCGGGTGAAGTAGCGCGGGGAAAAGCCGTCGATCCGGATGCCGCGCATCAGCTCCCGAAAGGCGGCGGGGTCGAAGCCGCCGTCCATGCAGAGCACCTCGTAATCAACGCCGAGGTACGAGAGAAACTGCCCCGTCGCCCGATAGCCGCAGCGCGTGTAAAAGGCGCGCCGCCGGATCCGCTGGGCGCTGTTTTCCGCGCGGTCGTCCGGCATCTCCAGATCGACCACCTGCGTTTTGCCGGGATACAGCGTTTTCAGCAGCGCGACGGCTTCGGCGCCGCAGCCCTTCGAGCGCAGCGCGCCCTCGATGGCAAGAAAGAAAAGATAGGCCATGGAGCCGTGCGTCATCACGGCCATAAAGCCCGCGAACTCGTCCCCGCGGCAGAGCGCCCAGAAGTCAAAATCATCCGCCTCCGCCATTTCGATCAGGCGGCGCGGCGCGATGCGCTCCTCCGGCGGAAACGCTTCGGCTGCCAGCGCGTCGAGTTTTTCGATGTCCGGGAAATCCCCCGTGACGGGTCGTGCGGTCAGCATGATGCTTCCTCCTTATATCGTATTGAGACCAGAAGGAGAGCGCTGCCATTCCTCACCGCGCCCAAGGGTCACGGACCGTCTGACCGGTGCTTTCATTTGAAAACCGTCCTCTCATTTCGCCGCAAAAAGCCGGCGGCAGGCAAAACGCCTGCCGCCGGGCCGCGCGCCGCACGGCGGCGCTATTGGTCTGTGCTTTCGTTTTCGCGCCGGCTTTTGCCCGCGAACAGCTCGCGGAACCAGCCCTTGCGGTATTTGAGGGAGATGAAGCCGGCCAGGGACATCACGCCCGCGCCGATGCAGTCGACAATCAGGTCCTTCATCGTGTCGCGCAGGGCGGCCCGGCCGACGAGCTGGGTGCCGTCCTCCAGGGCGAACTTCTGCATGTTGAGGCCGAAGGTGCCGTCGATCGTGAACTCGCAGATCTCCCACAGCACGCCGACCATGGCGGCGAAGCAGAAGGCGAAGAAGGCGACGAAGCCCGGGGAGAGCGACATCTTGACGCGCTCGCTCATGTTGAGCTGCGACACGACACAGAAGCCGAGCGCGCCGATCATCAGGCCGCTGCCGGTGTGCAGCATCGTGTCCCAGTTGGGAACGGTGTAGTAGAAGTGCCGGATCTCACCCAGGAACATCGTGCAGTAGAGGAAGATCACATAGGTGAAGTACAGTCCGGAGGGGATGCGGAACTGGATGCGCCGCGCCAGCATCGCGGGCAGGAACAGCCCGACAATGCCGACGACGGCCTCCAGCAGCATCAGGAAGTAATCGGCCTTGGTGCGGACGCCGTCCGCGGTGTCGTGCCCCGGCGCGCCGGGGATGCGGATGATGCAGTAGGCGACGGCGGCGCCGAAGGAACACAGCACCAGCCAATAGACAAACCGGCGGAATTTCTCTCTGCGGGCCTCCCGCTCCTGTTCGCTGCGCTTCGCCATCGGTCAGCGCGGGTGCCGCTCGCGGACGGCGGCGAAGGCCTCGTCGGCGACGGCGATGGTCTCGGCGATGTCCTCGTCGGTCAGGGAGGCGTTGAGGAAGTGGTTGTGGTGGTTGGTGAAGAACACGCCGCGGCGCACGCACTCGGCGATCCACTCCTGATGGAGCATCAGGGTCGGATCGTCCGCGATGCGGAGATAGAACAGGCTCGGCACGCCGGAGACGTGCAGATCGAAGCCGTATTTCTGGGCGGCGGCGATCAGGCCGTTCTTGACCAGAGTGCCCTTGTAGATCAGCAGCTCGGGCATGCCCAGCTTCTTCATCTTTTCGATGCAGGCGATGCCGGCGGCGAACGGCACGGCGGACAGCCAGTAGCTGCCGGTGTAGCTCAGGCCGGAGATGGTGTTCTTGAGGAAGTCCTTGCCGCACAGGGCGGAGACGTTGTAGCCGTTGGCCAGCGCCTTGCAGAAGCAGATCAGGTCGGCCTCAAAGCCGAAATAGTGGTCGGAGCCGGCGATGTCGAGGCGGAAGCCGGCGCGCACGTCGTCGATGACCAGCACGACGTCGTTGTCGGTGCAGAGCTTGCGCACCTTCTGCCAGTAGTCCGGCAGCGGCAGCTCGTTGTCCTTGAAGTTGCCGTGCATATAGGGCTGAGCGATCAGCGCGGCGATCTGGCCCTTGTTCTTCTCAAAGGCCTCGGCCAGCTGGTCGAAGTCGTTCCAGTCCACATAGACGTTGTTCCAGACCTCCTCCTCGAGGACGCCGGAATAGTCGATCTTCTGCGTCCAGGGGGAGATGCCGTGGTAATACCCCTTGAAGAAGACGATCTTCTTGCGGTGGGTGTAGGCGCGCGCCGCCATGACGGCCATGGTGGTGACGTCGTTGCCGTTCTTGGCGAAGAAGGCCCAGTCGGCGCTCTTGACGGTGTCGACCAGCAGCTCGGCAAAGTCGATCATCTTGGTGCTGGGCGAGGTCGTGCAGTCGCCCAGCCTGCGCTGCGCGGCGGCGGCGGCGTCGACGTCCGGGTCGTTGTAGCCGAGGACGTTGGGGCCGTAGGCGCACATATAGTCGATATAGCGGTTGCCGTCCACATCCCAGAAATAGGAGCCCTGCGCCCTGCTCGAGAAGAGCGGGAAGGCGTCGACCGGGATGAAGCAGCCCTCGGCCGGGCCGAGATGGCCGTAAACGCCGGAGGGAATGACCTTGGCCGCGCGGGCGAATTCCTCGCGGCTCTTTTCGTGGGTGTAAATCTCGTGCATTTTTGTTTCCTCCTCAGGCAAGATAGCGGCCGACGCGGTCGAGGATGCGGTTGACGTTGTCGATCTGCGAGACCATGCCGCCGACGCGGACGCTGCCGTTGCCGATGCAGACGACGGCGTTGACCTTGCCGTCGAACAGGGCCCGGGCCATGCGGATGTCGGAGAACTCCATATAGGACATCCACTGCTTGGGCGGGGTGTGGATGGCGGACAGCACGTGATTCTGCGCCAGGATGCCGACCGACGGGCCGTTCACGATGCGCAGGCAGATGACGCCGTCCACGATGTAGCCGGCGCTGGCGCGGCCGACCTTGTCGTGGTTGCCGATCTGCGCCACCGCGCCCGCGATGACGTGGATCATCAGCGTGGTGCTGACGTTGAAGAAGTTCTCGTCGTCCAGCGCGCCGGGCGCCGGCTTGAGATAGGAGGAGAGCAGGTCGGTCAGCTTGGTGAAGGGCCCGAGCAGGAAGGAGAGCTTGGTGAAGCCCTTGCTCGGGAAGGGCTTGCCGGTGCCGTTGATCATCGCGTTGAACTTTTCCGGCGCGGAGAAGGGCAGCTTGATGTCGCAGTGCTCGGCGCCCTCTTCAAAGGTGCAGGCGCCGTTGGCAAAGCGCAGCGTCGCCTGCGGCCCGCCCTTGACGGCAAAGCCGACGGCGCAGCTCTTGTCCGCCAGCAGCGTGCGCGCCTGCTCGCTCAGCTCGCAGAGCGTCGGCAGCGCGCCGAGGACGGCGTACATATTGATGTAGGCCAGCGTGGTTTGATCCATCGTTGAGTCCATGGGGTATCGCCTCCGTTTTCATGGTGGTTATATTATATCACGGCGCCGAATGAATCACAACTGAGTGATTTGCCGCGAAATATCAAATTTTTGTGATGAAAAGCCCGCCTTTGATAAACCGAACATCAACTGTCCCGATTCTGCAAATCGGCCGCCGTCCCTGCGGACGGCGGCCGACGGAAAAGGGGGCGGGGAGACGCTCAGATCCCCATTTCCTCCTTGACTTCCTTGAAGCACTGCACGGCGAAGTCGAGATCTGCCTTGCTGTGGCCGGCGGAGACCTGGGTGCGGATGCGGGCCTTGCCCTGCGGCACGACCGGATAGAAGAAGCCGACGACATAGACGCCCTTCTTGAGCATCCGGGCGGCGAACTCCTGCGCGACCTTGGCGTCGTACAGCATGACGGGGACGATCGGGTGCGTGCCGGGCAGGACGTCAAAGCCGAGCTTGCCGAGCTGCTCGCGGAAATACTTGGTGTTCTCCTGGACCTTGTCGCGCAGGGCGGTCGAGCTGCTCAGACGGTCAAAGACCGCGATCGAGGCGGCGCAGATGGCCGGGGCGAGGGTGTTGGAGAACAGGTACGGACGGCTGCGCTGGCGCAGCAGGTCGACGATCTCGTGACGGGCGCAGGTGTAGCCGCCGGAGGCGCCGCCGAGGGCCTTGCCCAGCGTGCCGGTGATGACGTCGACGCGGCCCATGACGCCGCAGTATTCCGGCGTGCCGCGGCCGTGGTCGCCCATGAAGCCGACGGCGTGGCTGTCGTCCACCATGACCAGGGCGTCGTATTCGTCCGCCAGGTCGCAGATGCCCTTGAGGTTGGCGATGTAGCCGTCCATCGAGAAGACGCCGTCGGTGGCGATCATCTTCAGGCGGCAGCCCTTGGCGGCCTCGAGCTGGGCGCGCAGGTCGTCCATGTTGTTGTTCTTGTAGCGGAAGCGCTTGGCCTTGCAGAGCCGCACGCCGTCGATGATGCTGGCGTGGTTGAGCTCGTCGGAGATGATGGCGTCGTCCGCGCCGAGCAGAGTCTCGAACAGGCCGCCGTTGGCGTCGAAGCAGGAGGAGTAGAGGATGGCGTCGTCCATCTGCAGGAAGTTCGCGATCTTGCGCTCCAGCTGCTTGTGGATGTCCTGCGTGCCGCAGATGAAGCGGACCGAGGAGAGGCCGAAGCCCCACTTGTCGTAGCTCGCCTTGGCCGCCGCGATCAGCTCCGGATCGTCGGACAGGCCGAGGTAGTTGTTCGCGCACATGTTGAGGACGTGCTTGGCCTGGGTGGTGTCGATGCGCGCCTGCTGCGGGGTGGTGATGATGCGCTCGTCCTTATAGGTGCCCGCCTCGCGGATGCCCTTCAGCTCTTCCTGGAAAACGCTGTATGCCTTTTTCATGTCGTTTGATTCCTCCTCATAATATTGCGCGCGCCGCGCGGCGCCGGACCGTTACTTCGTCCAGTCGAGGACGACCTTGCCGCTGTGGCCGCTGTTCATGGCTTCAAAGCCCTTTTCAAACTCGGTGTAATGGAAGCGGTGGGTGATGACCGGGGTGAGGTCGAGGCCGCCCTGGACCATGTAGATCATCTGGTGCCAGTTGTCGAGCTTGCGGCCGTAGATGCCCTGCAGGGTCAGACCCTTGCAGATGATGTCGTTCATGTTGACCTCGATGGGCTTGTTGCCGATGCCGAGCAGCGAGATCTTGCCGCCGTTGCGCATCACGGAGATCATCTGGGTGAAGCCCGCGCCGCTGCCGGACATCTCGAGGCCGACGTCGAAGCCCTCGACCAGGCCCTGCTGCTTCATGACCTCGCGCAGATCCTCGCGCTGGATGTTGACGGCCGCCGTGGCGCCCATCTGCCTGGCCAGGCCGAGGCGGTAGTCGTTGACGTCGGTGATGACGACGCGGCGGGCGCCCGCATAGCGGCAGATGCCCGTGGCGATAATGCCGATCGGACCGGCGCCGACGATCAGCACATCCTCGCCGACGAGGTTGAACATCAGCGCCGTGTGGGTGGCGTTGCCGAAGGCGTCAAAGAAGGCGACGACGTCCTCGGGCAGATCCTCGGGGATGGGGATGACGTTGGTGGCCGGGATGCACAGATACTCGGCAAAGGCGCCGTCGCGGTCCACGCCGACGCTGCTGGTGTCCTTGCACCACTGGATGTTGCCGCTGTGGCAGTTGCGGCAGCGGCCGCAGGTGATGTGGCCCTCGCCGGAGACGCGCTGACCGACCGTGAGGCCGGTGACGCCCTCGCCCAGCGCGGCGATCTCGCCCACATATTCATGGCCGATGGTCATCGGGGGCTTGATGTGCAGCTGCGCCCAGGGGTCCCAGTTGAAGATGTGCACGTCCGTGCCGCAGATGGCGGTCTTGTGGATCTTGATGAGCACCTCGCCCGCATGCACGGCGGGAACCGGCACGCGCCGCAGCTCCAGACCTTTGCCCGCGACGGGCTTGACAAGTGCGTCCATGAGCTTTTCCATATCTTGATCTCCTCCCGGAAATATAGTTTTGCCCGCAGTATGGCTTTGATTGAATCATAGCATTTCGGCGCGGAAATGCAAGCACCTTTGGCGGCTTTTTTCGCAAATTTGTGCGTGATGCACGAACAAATGCGGCAATATGCAAACATTTGTCCCCGGACGGGAAACAGTTTGGAATTTCCTGTCTCAAGGTTGCCTTTTGGGGCAAAGTGTGTTACTTTTTCATGGGAGTGATGCAAAGATGCTGAATGTCGTGCTGCTCGAGCCGGAGATCCCGCAGAACACCGGCAATATTTCGCGCACCTGCGCCGCCACGGGCTGCAGCCTGCATCTGGTCGGGCCGCTGGGCTTTTCGCTGGAGGACCGCTATCTCAGGCGGGCGGGGCTCGACTACTGGCATCTGCTCGACCTGCATGTCTATGACGACTGGGCCGCCTTCCGCGCCGCGCACCCCGGCGTCCGCCCCTGGATGGCGACGACCAAGGGGGCGCGCCATTACTGCGACGCCGCCTACCGGGACGGGGACTGGCTGCTGTTCGGCAAGGAGACGCGCGGGCTGCCGGAGGGCATGCTCGCCGCCGATTACGAGCGCGCCGTGCGCCTGCCGATGCGGGAGGGGGCGCGCAGCCTCAACCTCTCCAACTCCGTGGCGGTGATGGTCTATGAGGCGCTGCGCCAGCTCGGCTTCCCCGGACTGCAGCAGGAGGGACATCTTCCCAAACAAGGTTGAAATGTGAGCGAAAATCGGTTATACTTGATTTTACGAACAATTACAAGGGAAAAGAGGGCGTTTCCGATGAATTACAACAAGAAATCCGTCCGCGACATCGACGTATCCGGCAAGCGGGTGCTGGTGCGCTGCGATTTCAACGTGCCGCAGGACGAGAGCGGGCGGATCACCGACGACATCCGCATCCGCAGCTCGCTGCCGACGATCCGCTATCTGCTTGAGAGCGGCGCCGCGGTCATCCTCTGTTCGCACCTCGGCCGGCCCAAGGGGAAGGCCGATCCGAAGTTCTCGCTCGCGCCGGTGGCCAAGCGGCTGAGCGAGCTGCTGCAGATGCCGGTGCCGCTGGCGGCCGACGTCTGCGGCGAGAGCGCGCGGGCCCTGGCCGCCGAGCTGCGCCCCGGCGCCGTGATGCTGCTGGAGAACGTGCGCTTCCGCCCCGAGGAGGAGAAGAACGATCCCGCGTTCGCCAGGGAGCTGGCGAGCCTTGCGGACATCTACGTCAACGACGCCTTCGGCACGGCGCACCGCGCCCATGCCTCGACCGCCGGCGTGGCCGCCTATCTGCCCGCCGTCTGCGGCTTCCTGATCCAGAAGGAGATCGCCGTCATGGGCAAGGCCCTGACCAACCCGGCCCGTCCGTTCGCGGCGGTGCTGGGCGGCGCGAAGGTGAGCGACAAGCTCAAGCTGATCGACAATCTGCTGGGCAAGTGCGACAGCGTGCTGGTCTGCGGCGGCATGGCCTTCACCTTTATCAAGGCGCAGGGCGGCGCGATCGGCGACAGCCTCTGCGACGACGAAAAGCTCGAGCTCTGCCGCGGCCTGATCGAAAAGGCCCGGCAGACCGGCACGGCGCTGCTGCTGCCCACCGACGCGGTGGCGGCCGACGCCTTCAGCGCCGACGCGCACACGCAGACCGTCGCCGCCGACGCGATCCCCGCCGGCTGGCGCGGGCTGGACATCGGCCCCGCCACCGTGCAGGCCTATGCGGCCGTCATCGCCAAGGCCGGCACCGTGGTCTGGAACGGCCCGGCCGGCGTCTTTGAGATGCCGGCGTTCGCCAGGGGCACCGAGGGCATCGCCCGGGCCGTCGCGGAGAGCCATGCCGTCTCGATCATCGGCGGCGGCGACAGCGCCGCGGCCGTCGAGCAGCTCGGCTATGCCGAAAAGGTCACCCATGTTTCGACCGGCGGCGGCGCCTCGCTCGAGTTCCTCGAGGGCCGCGAGCTGCCGGGCATCGCCTGCCTGCTGGACGCCTGAGGAGGAAATCCGATGAACCTGAGATACCGCAAGACGGTCATCGCCGGCAACTGGAAGATGAACAAGTCGCCCGCCGAGGCGCGCAAGTTCGTTCTGGATCTCAAGCAGGAGGCGGCGGCGGCCTCCAAATGGTGCGACGTGGTGCTGTGCGTGCCCTTCCTGCACATCCCCGCCGCGGTCAAGGCCGCCAAGGGCACCAAGATCGCCGTCGGCGCCCAGAACTGCCATTTTGAGGAGACCGGCGCCTTTACGGGCGAGATCTCCTGCCGGATGTTGGCCGAGGCCGGCTGCAAATATGTCATCGTCGGCCACAGCGAGCGCCGCCGCGACTTCGGCGAGAGCGACCGCACCGTCAACCGCAAGGTGCTGGCGGCCTGCGAGGCCGGGCTGCGCCCCATCGTCTGCGTTGGCGAGACGCTCGACATGCGGGACGACGGCGTCACGCTCGACGTCGTGCGCGCCCAGGTCAAGCAGGCGCTGCGCGGCGTCACGCAGGAGCAGGTGCGCCGCGTCGTCTTTGCCTATGAGCCTGTCTGGGCCATCGGCACCGGCTACACCGCCACCGCCGAGCAGGCGGGGGAGGTCGGCGCGGCCATCCGCGAATGCCTGCGCGGCCTTTACGGCGCGCGCATCGCCCGCGGCATTTCGATCCTCTACGGCGGCAGCATGAACGGTACCAACGCCCGCGAGCTGCTGGCCCAGCCCGATGTGGACGGCGGCCTGATCGGCGGCGCCTCCCTGGGCGTCGAGACCTTCACCGAAGTGATCGAGGCGGCGCATCAATGAAAAAGACGCTGCTGCTGGCGATCCTCGACGGCTGGGGCCAGGCTCCGGCCGCGCCCGACAACGCCGTCGCCGCGGCGCGCACGCCGACGCTCGACGCGCTGTTCGCCCGCTGTCCGCACGCCCTGCTGCGCTGCTCCGGCCTGGCCGTCGGCCTGCCGGAGGGGCAGATGGGCAACAGCGAGGTCGGACACACCAATCTCGGCGCCGGCCGCGTCGTCTATCAGGAGCTGACCCGCATCACCAAAGCGGTGCAGGACGGCGATTTCTTCACAAACGCCGCCTTCCGCGGCGCGCTGGAGCACGCGCGGGCGCACGGCGGCCGGGTCCATCTGCTGGGCCTGCTGTCCGACGGCGGCGTGCACAGCCACCAGACCCATCTGTACGCGCTGCTGCGCCTCTGCCGCGACGGGCAGGTGCCCGCCTCGGTCCACGCCTTCCTCGACGGCCGCGACACCCCGCCGGAGAGCGGCGCCGCCTATGTGCGGCAGCTGGAGGCGGAGATGGCGCGGCTGGGCGGCGACCTGCGGCTCGATTCGCTCTGCGGGCGCTATTACGCCATGGACCGCGACCAGCGCTGGGAGCGGCTCGAGCGCGCCTACCGGACCGTGGCGCTCGGCGAGGGGCCGCGGTGCGGCGATCCCGTGCGCGCCGTGGAGGAATCCTATGCGCGCGGCGTCACCGACGAGTTTGTCGAGCCGGTGCGCTGCCGGGAGGGGCGCATCACGGCGGACGACGCCGTGATCTTCTTCAACTTCCGCCCCGACCGCGCCCGGGAGCTGACGCGGGCGCTGTGCGATCCCGCCTTCGGCGGCTTCGCGCGCGACCCCATCCTGCCCTATTTCGTCTGCATGACGCAGTATGACGCCGCCATGCCCAATGTGCGGGTGGCCTTCGCCCCGGAGAAGCTCACGCACATCTTCGGCGAGGTCGTGTCGGCGCGCGGGCTGACCCAGCTCCGCATCGCCGAGACCGAAAAATACGCCCATGTCACCTTCTTCTTCAACGGCGGCGAGGAGCGGGTGTTCCCCGGCGAGGACCGTGCCCTGATCCCGTCGCCCAAGGTGGCGACCTACGACCTGCAGCCGCAGATGAGCGCCGACGCGGTGGCGGACGAGTGCGTCCGCCGCATCGACAGCGGCCGCTATGACGTCGTCATCCTCAACTTCGCCAACTGCGACATGGTCGGCCACACCGGCGTGTTCGCGGCGGCGGTCACGGCGGTCGAGACGGTCGACCGCTGCCTGGGCCGGGTGCTGGAGGCCGTCGCCCGCGCGGGCGGGACGGCGCTCGTCACCGCGGATCACGGCAACGCCGAGCAGATGCGCGGTCCGGACGGAGAGCCGTTCACCGCGCACACGACCAACCCCGTCGCCGTCATCCTGACGCGGACCGACCTGCGCCTGCGCGACGGCGCCCTGTGCGACGTCGCCCCGACGCTGCTCGAGCTGCTCAACATCGACAAGCCCGCCGAGATGACGGGTTCTACGCTGATCGAACACTGAAAACAAAAGGAGCAAACTGTATGAAGAAACTTCTGGAGATCATCGACGTCGTCGGACGTGAAATTCTGGACAGCCGCGGCAATCCGACCGTCGAGGTCGAGGTCTGGGTCGAGAGCGACGACGGCACCTATATGGGCCGCGCGGCCGTGCCCTCCGGCGCCTCCACCGGCGCGTTCGAGGCCTGCGAGCTGCGCGACGGCGACAAGGGCCGCTTCCTCGGCAAGGGCGTGCTCAGGGCGGTCGAGGCCGTCAACACCGAGATCGCCGATCTGCTGGTCGGCATGAACGCCGCCGACCAGCCGGAGATCGACCGCCTGCTCATCGCGCTGGACGGCACGCCGAACAAGAGCCGCCTGGGCGCCAACGCCATCCTCGGCGCCTCCCTCGCCTGCGCGAAGGCCTCCGCCGAAGCGCTCGGCCTGCCGCTGTACGCCTATGTCGGCGGCTGCAACGCCAAGACCATGCCGGTGCCGATGATGAACATCCTCAACGGCGGCGCGCACGCCACCAACAATGTGGACATCCAGGAGTTCATGGTCATGCCGGTCGGCGCCCCCAGTTTTGCCGAGGGCCTGCGCTGGTGCGCCGAGGTGTTCCACAACCTCAAGAAGATCCTGCAGGGCATGGGCCTGGGCACCGCCGTCGGCGACGAGGGCGGCTTCGCGCCCAACCTCAGGCATGACGAGGACGCCCTCAAGGCCATTGTCGAGGCCATCGAAAAGGCCGGCTACAAGCCGGGCGAGGACTTCATGATCGCCATGGACCCGGCCGTCTCCGAGTGGTTCGTCGCGGAGGACGGCGGCTATTACCGCCTGCCCAAGGCGGGCAAAAAGATGACCCGTCAGCAGATGGTCAACATGTGGAAGGGCTTTGTCGACAAGTACCCGATCATCTCCATCGAGGACGGCATGGCCGAGGAGGACTGGGAAGGCTGGGCGATGATGACCAAGGCGCTGGGCGCGAAGATCCAGCTGGTCGGCGACGACCTGTTCGTCACCAACACCGAGCGCATCCGGAAGGGCATCGATCTGGGCGTCACCAACTCCGTGCTCATCAAGCTCAACCAGATCGGCACCCTGACCGAGACGCTGGACGCGATCAGAATGGCGCACCGCGCCGGCTATACCGCCGTCATTTCCCACCGCTCCGGCGAGACCGAGGACACGACGATCGCCGACCTGTCGGTCGCGCTCAACGCGGGCCAGATCAAGACCGGCGCCCCCTCCCGCACCGACCGCGTCGCCAAGTACAACCAGCTGCTCCGCATCGAGGAAGAACTGGGCGATCTGGCGGAGTATCCGGGTTTGAAGGCGTTCTTCAATCTGAAAAAATAAGGAAGGCCTCGGGCGGAAGCGCCGCCCGGCTCTTCCTCGGCACGCAGCGCGTGCCCGCCGCGGGATTTGAGGGGGGATCCCATTCCCCCCTCACGCCGCCTGACGGCGGCAATCCCCCTGATTTCGCCGCTTTTCTGAGGAAAATCGGCGGGTTAAGGTGAAAAACCGGTGAGTGAATCACCGGTTTTTCATATTGCATAAGGGCATATCCGGCGCTGGGCGATCTGGCGGAATATCCGGGCCTGAAGGCGTTCTTCAATCTGAAAAAATAAGACGGCGGCAAAACACAATCCCGATCAAGACGGCCCTGCGGCGGAGCTTGCCGCAGGGCCGTTCTGTATGCGCCGCACGGCCCCTGACGGCGCGGGAGGGCGTGCTGCCTGATTGCATCATTAGAGGCCGACAGGCCGAGGAATCCCGCGCGGCGGCAAGGGGCCCTTTGCGCGGCTGGGGCTTTCCCGCCGCATCCGGGATGACGGAGAAAAGAGCAGACGGCCGCCGCGCGCCTCATGCGGAGGCGCGCGGCGGCCGTGCGGTTCGGGCGGCGGATGTAGGGCCGGGCCGGGGCCCGGCCTGCGTGAGGCAAAGGAGCTTTTCAGCGGCGGCCCGTGCACGGCGCCGCAGGGGGCGCCGTTCAGCAGCGCGTTTTGGGATAGGCGCGCTCCAGCGCCTCCGCGATGGCGCGGAGATAGCCGTCCGTCCGCTCGGTCAGGTCCCGTTCGCTGACGCCGGGGCCGTAATAGACCCGCATCGGCGTCTCCAGCCAGCGGGAGCACAGACAGACGCGGGTCTGGCGGCATTTTTTGCAGCAATGACACATCGTCGCTTCACCGTCCGAATCAGAATCGCGCCCCGGGGCGCTCAGTCCATCCTATGCGCGGCGGGCTTCCTTGACACTGTGCGGCGCATCAGGTATAATGATATAATTCGAAATATGAAATTTGATGAGACGGAGCGCATAGAAATTGAAACAAAAACCGGCTGAAAGCCGTCTGATGATGGACGGCCTGCTGCTGACGGCCTGTCTGTTCTGGGGCATGTCGTTCGTCTGGTCGAAACAGGTGACCGACCTCGGCATGGGCCCGAACGCCTACCTGGCCATCCGTTATCTGGCGGGCGCCGCCATCCTGCTGCCGCTGTTTGCCAAGGGGCTGCGCGGCTCGCAAAAGCGCGACCTGCTGCTGGCGGTCCTGATCGGCGTGCTGGTCTATCTCGGCATGGTGGCGCAGATGGTCGGCATGCGCTATACCACGGCGGCCAACAGCGCCTTCATCACGGCCGCGTATGTGGCGCTGGTGCCGTTCGTCTGCTGGCTGATGTTCCGGCAGCGTCCCAACGGGCGCAGCCTGCTGGCCGTGGCGCTCTGCCTGGGCGGGCTTTATGCCCTCAATATGGGGCCGGACGGGCTGACGTTCAACCGCGGCAACCTCATCACCATCATCTGCGCGCTGTGCTGGTCGGTGCAGGTGCCGCTGATGTCCTATGCGGGGCGGACGGCGCGCACCGAGCTGCTCGCCATCGTGCCGATGGCGACGACCGGCATGCTGTCGCTGGTCACCGGGCTGGTCCGCAACGAGTTCACGGCCGCGGCCGCCCATTTCCGCCCGCTGCTGTGGCCGGTGCTGCTCTCCGTCCTGCTGCCGACCCTGCTCTCCAACACCATTCAGGCCTATGCCCAGAAGCATGTCCCGCCGACCCGCGCCGCCATTATCTATACGACGGAATCGATGTTTGCCTGTCTGCTCTCCGTGGCGATGGGCATGGAAAAACTGACGCCGCAGCTGGCCCTCGGCGGGGGGCTGATTCTCGGCGGCGTCCTGCTGTCCGAGCTGCCGGTCAAACGGCGCTTCAAGGAGTAAACAATGATGGAAAGAGCCAACGCACAGGCAATCTACGGGCTGCTGGACAGCCTGAATATCCCCTTTGAGCACACCGCGCACCCCGCCGCGATGACCATGGAGGACCTGACGGACGTGGAGCGGACGCTGAAGGCGCCCTTCTGCAAGAACCTGTTTCTCGCCAACCGGCAGCAGACGGCGTTCTACCTGCTGCTCATCCGCGAGGACAAGCGCTTCCGCACCGCGGAGATTTCCAAAAAGCTCGGCGTCAGCCGTCTGAGCTTCGGAGACGAGGATCATCTCTACGAGCTGCTGGGCGTCCATCCCGGCGCCATCACGCCGATGGGCCTGGTCTTTGACCGCGAAAAGCGCGTCTGCCTGCTGGTGGACCGCGATCTGCTGGCTCTGGAGCGGATCTGCGTCCATCCCTGCGTCAACACCGAGAGCCTGGTGCTGCGCGTCGCCGATCTGACGGAGGTGTTTTTCCGTCATACGGGTCATACGCCGACGATCCTCGAGATCACCGGCGAAGCGGAGGCGCAGGGATGAATCCGGCCTTCCGCCGCCGGACTTATGTCCTGAGCGCGCTGGCCCTGCTGCTGCTGATGGGGCTGACCTACTGGGTGGTGCTGCGGGAATACCCGCTGCCGAAGCTCCGGGAGGCCCTCACGCTGGCCAGTCCCGGCCTGCTGGTCCTGGCCCTGCTGTGCGCCGCCTGCTTCGTCCTCGGCGAAGCGGCCTGCATCCGGGCGATCCTGAAGCCGCTCGGCTATCGGATCCCCTATGGCGGCGCACTGTCCTATTCGCTGATCGGCGCCTATTTTTCGGCCATCACGCCCTCCTCCTCGGGCGGACAGCCGGCGCAGATCTACTACATGAACAAGCGCGGCATCCCGGTGGCGCAGGGCACGATCACCATGCTGCTGATCACGGTCGTCTACAAGCTGGTGCTGCTGGCGGTCGGCCTGCCGCTGGCCTTTATCGACGCGCCGGTGGTGTTCATCGGCATCCCCTATTTCCGCGTGCTCTTTTTCCTCGGCATTGTCGTCAACATCGCGCTGATCTGCGGCTGCCTGCTGCTGATGTTCTCCAAGAAGACCGTCTACCGGCTGACCGACTGGCTGCTGCGGCTGATGGAGCATCTGCATCTGCACAATCGTTCGGAAAAAACGCGCGAGCGCCTGGACCGCCAGCTTGACGAATATCACGCTGCGGCCGACTATCTGGCGGCGCACCGCGGCGTCATGCTCAAGGTGATCGCCCTCACCGTGTTCCAGCGCCTGGCGGTGTTCACGACGGCGTACTGCGTCTACCGCGCCTTCGGCCTCGACACGCTCAACTGGGGCGATGTCATCGCCATCCAGGCGGCGATCTCGCTGGCGGTCGATTCTCTGCCGCTGCCGGGCGCGACCGGCGCCGCCGAGGGCGTCTTTCTCGGCCTCTACACCAGCATCTACGGGCAGACGCTCGTGGTGCCGGCGCTGCTGCTGACGCGCGGCGCCACCTATTATCTGCCGGCGCTGCTCAGCGGGCTCTTCACGGCGGGCTATGTGGTTTACGGCTCACTGACACAACGCAAAAAGGGGAAAAAAACATGATCGGATTTTACAACTATACCGTGATCGTCACCTATCTCGGCGTGGCGGTCTCGGTGCTCGGCATCGGCCTGGCCATGTCCGGCAACCTCACCGCCGCGGTGATCTGCCTGATGTTCTCCGGCCTGTGCGACGCCTTTGACGGGCCCATCGCCCGCACCAAGGGCAACCGCACCGAGGACGAAAAGCGCTTCGGCATCCAGCTCGATTCGCTGCAGGACATCATCTGCTTCGGCGTCCTGCCCGCGGCGATCGGCTTCGGCCTCGGCATGCGCGGCCGCGGCCCGACGCTGGTGCTGATGGCCTATGTCCTGGCCGGCCTGACCCGCCTGGCCTATTTCAACGTCACCGAGGAGACCCGTCAGGACCAGACCGATGAGCGCCGCACGGAGTATGTCGGCCTGCCGATCACCAGCGCCGCCCTGGTGCTGCCGCTGATCTACGGCTTCCACCGCTATCTGTCGACGCACAAGATGGTGCTGGTCTACGGCGCCACCCTGATCTGCCTGGCGCTGGCCTTCCTGGCCCGCGTGCGCTTCAAGAAGATCCACGGCTGGGGCATCATGATGCTGGTGTTCGGCGGTCTGCTCGAGCTGGTGTGGGTGCTGTTTTGAGCGGACTGGAGCTGCTTTATGACACCGCGCCCGGGCGGCTGCTGCTGCGCCTGCTGACGCGGCCGGGGTTGTCCCGCGCCGCGGGGCGCTTCCTCGCTTCGCCGCTGTCACGGGCGCGGATCGCCCCCTTTGTGCGCCGGAACGGCATCGACCTGAGCCAGTACGGCGGCGCGCCCTACGCGAGCTTCAACGCCTTTTTCACGCGGCCGGTCCTGCCGGGAAAGCGCCCCTTCGACCGCGACCCGGCGGCGCTGTGCAGCCCCTGCGACGCGCGCCTGACGGTTTATGAGCTCAGCCACACGGCCTGCTTCACGGTCAAAAACGTCTCCTATACGCTGCCGCGCCTGCTGCGGGACGACGCGCTCGCCGCCTCGTTCGCGGGCGGGCTGGCGCTGGTGTTCCGCCTGTGCGTGGACGATTATCACCGCTACTGCTGGTTCGACGGCGGCGTGCCGGGCGCGCAGACGCGCATCCCCGGCGTGCTGCACACCGTCCGGCCCGTGGCTGTGGAGCGCGTGCCGGTGTTCTGCGAGAACAGCCGCGCTTATGCGACGCTGGCGAGCGATTCCTTCGGCCCCGCCGTGCAGATGGAGGTCGGGGCGATGATGGTGGGGAAGATCCGCAACGCGCCGCTGCCCGCCCGCGTCGGGCGCGGCGACGAAAAGGGCTTCTTCGAGTTCGGCGGTTCGACGGTCATCGTCCTGCTGCAAAAGGACCGCGCCGACCTGCGCGGCGACATCCTCGCCGCCTCCGCCCGCGGCGCCGAGACCCGCGTCCTCCAGGGCGAGCGCGTCGGCACGGCGCGATAGCGCCCGGCCTTCGATCCTGTCCGCATTTGCGGACAGGATTTTTTTGCGTCTTTACAACCGCGGCGCCGCGTGCTATACTAAAAATCAAACAGATGTTCGATTTTTAGAAGGGGGCGGCCGGGTTGGATGTGATGGAAAAGCTGACAATCCTGACCGACGCCGCCAAATACGACGCGGCCTGCACCTCGAGCGGGGTGGACCGCGCGGGCGGCGGCGGCGTCGGCAGCACGGTGGCCTGCGGCATCTGCCACAGCTTCGCCGCCGACGGGCGCTGCATCACGCTGCTCAAGGTGCTGCAGAGCAACGCCTGCGCCTATGACTGCGCCTACTGCGTCAACCGCCGCAGCGGCGAGACGCGGCGGGCCAGCTTCACGCCGCGCGAGCTGGCCGAGCTGACGATGGGTTTTTACCGCCGCAATTACATCGAGGGGCTGTTTCTCTCCTCGGCGGTGGTCGGGACGCCCGACCGCACCTGCGAGCTGATGATCGAGACGCTGCGCCTGCTGCGGGAGGAGTACCGCTTCGCGGGCTATATCCACGCCAAGGCCATCCCCGGGGCCGACCGGAAGCTGCTATACCGGCTCGGGCTGCTGGCCGACCGCATGAGCGTCAACATCGAGCTGCCCAGCCAGAGCAGCCTGCGGCTGCTGGCGCCCGACAAGAGCCGCGAGGACATCCTGCGGCCGATGGCCTTTGTCCGCGACGGCATCGCCGAGAGCCGGACCGACCTGGTGAAATACCGCGGCGCGCCGCGCTTCGCTCCGGCGGGGCAGAGCACGCAGATGATCGTCGGGGCGACGCCGGAGAGCGATCTGCAGATCATCCGCCTCTCGGACGCGCTCTACAAGCGCTACGGCCTGAAGCGGGTGTTCTTTTCGGCCTACATGCCGGTCGTCGCGGGGCCGAACCTGCCCGCGCTCCAGACGCGGCCGCCGCTGCTGCGCGAGCACCGGCTCTATCAGGCCGACTGGCTGATGCGGTTTTACCATTTTGAGGCGGACGAGCTGCTCGACGAGTGCCAGCCCAACTTCGACCCCTATCTCGATCCGAAGTGCGCCTGGGCGCTGCGCCACCCGGAGCGCTTTCCGCTCGAGGTCAACCGCGCCTCCTATGAGGAGCTGCTGCGCGTGCCCGGCATCGGCCCGCGCAGCGCGCAGCGCATCGTCGCGGCCCGGCGGCTGGCGCCGCTGGGGTTCGACGGCCTGAAGACGCTCGGCGTGGTGCTCAAGCGGGCGCGCTGGTTTCTGCTCTGCGCGGGACGGGCGTCCGCGGGCCTGCGTCTGGAGCACGACGTCATCCTGCGCGCCCTGCTGAGCGACGACGCCCTGACGCGGCTCGAGGGGCCGCGCCAGCTTTCGCTGTTTGACGGAAAGGAGGGAGAAGCGTGGCAGACCGCGCCGACATCGTCTATCGCTACGACGGCAGCTTTGCGGGCCTGATGTGCTGCGTGTTCCACAGCGTCTACCGCCGCGAGGCGCCGGCCGCCATCGAGGAGGAGGAGACGGCCCAGCAGACGCTGCTGCCCGTCCGCCACATCCCCACCGACGAGGTGCAGGCCGGCCGCGTGCTGCGCTCAATCCCGGAGAAGCTGGGCCGCGACGCCCTCAGCCTGGTGCGCCTGACCTTTCTCTCCTGTCTGGAGGAGCGGGAGCAGGCGATCCTGCGCTTTCTGCGCCTGGGGTATCAGACCGGGCCGAAGGTGACGCGGATGCTGGCCGACGAGCGGGTGGCGCCGCTCTGGGAGGCGTCGCGCCAGGTGCTCAACGAGGCGCATCTGCTCAAGGGCTTCGCCCGCTTCTCCGACCGCGGCGGCGTGCTGGTGGCCGAGATCGAGCCGAAGTGCCGGGTGCTGACGCTGCTGCAGCCGCATTTCGGCGCCCGCATGGCGCAGGAGAGCTTCCTGGTCTATGACCGTACCCACGGCGAGGCGCTGCTGCACAGCGGCGGGCGCAGCCAGATTGTGCCCTTTTCCGCGCTCGACCTGCCGCCGATGGCGGCGGAGGAGCGCCTCTACCGCGCCCTGTGGAAGCGGTTTTACGACACCGTGGCCATCGAGGGGCGCTACAACCCCGTCTGCCGCCGCACCCACATGCCGCAGCGCTACTGGAACACGATGACCGAGTTCGACGCCGACCTTCCCGCCGCCCTGCCCGGGCAGGAGGGGGCGGCGCCGCCGGAGCGGAAGAATATCCCTTGCGGAAAGGACGCGCCCATGCTATGATGAGAGCGCGAAAATTTCAGGAAACCGCTTGACTTTCCCCCTGGGGGAAGGCCTATGCTGTCCCTGTCCGGAGGGAGTGTCCGACAATCAAGATCAACGAAGTGGAGCAGCTGGTCGGGATCACCAAAAAGAACATCCGCTATTATGAGGAGATGGGCCTGCTCTCGCCGCGCCGCAACAGCGAAAACGGCTACCGCGATTACGGCGAGGCCGACGTCGAGGAGCTGCGGCGGGTCAAGCTGCTGCGCAAGCTGGACGTGCCGATCGAGGAGATCCGCCGCATCCGCGCGGGCGAGCTGGCGCTGGAGGACGGGCTGCGCCGTCACGGCGCCCGGCTGGAGCGGGCGCGGGAAAACCTGCGGCAGATGGCGGCGCTCTGCGGGGAGATGGCCGAGGACGGCTGCCGGTTTGAAACGCTGGATACGGCGCGCTATCTCTCCGAGGTGGCGCGGCTCGAACAGGAGGGGACCCGGTTTATGGATGTGCGCGACAGCGACCGCAAAAAGCGGAGGCTGACGCGGGCCGTGATCGCGGCGGCGGTGTTCATCGCCTTCATGGGCGTGTTCGCGGCGCTGATGGTCTGGGGCTTTGCACACGACCGGCCGCCCGCCGCGGTGATGGTGCTGCTGCTGCTCATTCCGGCGGCGCTGACCGTCGGCGTGGTGCTGGCGCTGCTCGGCCGCATCCGGGAGATTCAGAAGGGGGAAGAGGATGCTGCTCGTAAATATTGACTATCTGCCGGGAAAGAACTTCGAGGTGCTCGGCATGGTGCGCGGCAACGTCGTGCAGAGCAAGAACTTCGGCAGCGACTTCATGGCCGCGATGAAAACGCTGGTCGGCGGCGAGATCGCCGACTATACCGACCTGCTCAACGAGGCGCGGCAGATCGCCATTAAGCGCATGGTCGACCAGGCCGAGGAGCTGCAGGCGGACGCGGTCCTCAACATCCGTTATGCTTCCTCCTCCGTGATGCAGGGCGCCGCCGAGGTGATCGCCTACGGCACCGCCGTCCGATTCGTATAGACCGCCGCCCGCCGCTGCCCGCAGGGCGGAAGGAGATCGGCTCCTGCGCGTTTGCGGGCTGCCGCTGCGCCGCGAGCCCCGCGGCGGTGAGGCGTTTCGGGAAGACGGAGGTCTTCCGCCGCTCTTTCCGCCCGCGGCTTGACCGGCGCGCCGCGCGTCTGCGGCGCGGGGGCTTTGCCGATGCGTCCGATGAGGACTGCACGCCCCGGCCGGTTTCCGCGCCGTACCGCCTGATTGTCAAGGCCGCCGCAGCGTTTGCTGCGGCGGCCTTTTTGGACGTGTCGGGCGGAGAAGCTCTGTTTTATTTGGTCGGCGCGGCCTGCTTTTTGCCGGTGATCGCCCTGATGACGAACAGCGTGGCCAGCATCAGCACAACGGCGATGAGCAGACAGACGACGACGTTCTTGACGAAGCCCGCGATGATGTAGGAGACGAAGGACACACAGACGACGGTGATCGCGTAGGGCAGCTGCGTGTTGACATGGTTGATGTGGTTGCAGTGGGCGCCCGCGGAGGCCATGATCGTCGTGTCGGAGATCGGCGAGCAGTGGTCGCCGGAGACGGCGCCGGCGGCGGTCGCGGCGATGCCGATGATCAGCAGGGTGAAGTTGTCGGTGAAGATCGGCACCACAATCGGGATCAGAATGCCCATCGTGCCCCAGGAGGTGCCGGTGGCGAAGGCCAGCAGCGAGGCGACGACGAAGATGATGGCGGGCAGGAAGTTGAACAGGCCGCCGGCCGCGCTCTTCATGACGCCGGCGACATATTCCTTGCCGCCGAGAGCGCCGGTCATGCCGGACAGGGTCCAGGCGAAGGTCAGAATCAGGATCGGGGCGACCATCTGCACAAAGCCCTCGGGCACGCATTCCATGCTCTGCTTGAAGGTCAGCGTGCGGCGGCAGATGTAATAGACGATGGCGAACACCAGCGCCACGATGGCGCCGAGCGGCAGGCCGAGCGAGGCGTCGGAGGCGGCGAAGGCGTCGACGAAGCCCGTGCCGTCAAAGAAGCCGCCGGTGTAGATCATGCCGACGACGCAGCAGAGGACGAGGAACAGCACCGGCAGCACCAGGTCGACGACGCGGGCGCGGGCGTCCTGGCCGTCGCTGAGGTCGGTCAGGTCGTCGCCGTAGGGGCGGTCGGGCGTCGTATACAGGTCGTTGTTGTACTGGGCGTTGTCCTCGTGCTTCTTCATCGGACCGTAGTCCAGATTCATCAGCGAGATGGCGATGATCATGACGATGGTCAGCAGAGAATAGTAGTTGTAGGGGATGGCGCGGACAAAGACCTCGATGCCGTTGTAGCCCTCGATGTAGCCGGAAACGGCGGCGGCCCAGGACGAGATCGGGGCGATCATGCAGATCGGGGCGGCGGTGGCGTCGATCAGATAGGCCAGCTTGGCGCGGGAGATCTTGTGGCTGTCGGTGACCGGACGCATGACCGAGCCGACGGTCAGGCAGTTGAAATAGTCGTCAATGAAGATCAGGACGCCGAGGGCGAAGGTGGCCAGCTGCGCGCCGGTGCGAGTCTTGACATGCGCGCGCGTCCAGCGGCCGAAGGCGGCGGAGCCGCCCGCCTTGTTCATCAGGGCGACCATAATGCCCAGGATGACCAGGAAGAGAAGAATACCGGTGTTCCAGCTGTCGGACAGGCTGCCGATCAGACCGCCGACGACCGACTTCAGCGTCCCGACCGGCGCAAAATTGTTGACGAACAGCGCGCCGATGAGAATGCCGATGAACAGGGAGGAATAGACCTCCTTGGTGATCAGGGCCAGCACGATGGCCACGATCGGCGGGACCAGCGCCCAGAAGGTGTTCATGAAGGGGCTGGTTATCTCGTCCCCCTCCGCAAACACGGAGACGGAGACCGCCAGGGCCAGACAGAGACAGAGGGTCAGCAGCAGAAGTAGACGCGTGCTTCGTTTGCGTTTCATTGCCGATACGCTCCTTACAAAAAGATTTGTAAGGCCAGTATATCAGCGTATTAATATTTTGTAAAGAACTTTTTAGATATTAAGACTGAAAAACTGCCGAAAAAGGTCCCATTTTTATGTGAAATTGATACAATAATGAAAGAAATATAATAGTAAACGAATAAATATAACCAGGGCAGATATAAAGATTATAAAGAAAGAAACGCCCGCACCGCGGCCGCGGGATCGGCGGCGCCGCAGACGGCGGAGCCGGCGACCAGCACGTCCGCGCCGGCCGCGATGGCCTGCGGCGCGGTCTCCAGGGTGATGCCGCCGTCGATCTCGACCAGACAGGACAGGCCGCGGCGGTCGATTTCGGCGCGCAGGGCGCGCACCTTGGGCAGCATGTCGGCCATGAATTTCTGTCCGCCGAAGCCCGGCTCGACGCTCATCACCAGCACCAGGTCGCACAGCGGCAGATAGGGGAAGAGCGCCGCCGCGGGCGTGCCCGGCTTGACGGTCAGGCCGGTCTTGACCCCCTGCGCCCGCAGCTGCCGCAGCAGCGCCTCCGGCTCGGGAAGGGCCTCGATATGGAAATTGACGAGGTCGGCGCCGGCTTTGACGAAAGCGCCGGCATATCTGGCGGGGTCGGAGATCATCAGGTGGCAGTCAAAGAAGCCGTCCGCGGCGCGGCGCAGCGATTTGACCACCGGTGCGCCGATGGAGATGTTGGGGACGAAATGGCCGTCCATGACGTCGATGTGGAGCATGGTCGCGCCGGCGTCGAGCACGCGGCGGGCGTCGCGGCCGAGATTCGCAAAATCGGCGGAGAGGATCGAGGGGGCGAGAATGGCCATAAAAAGCACCTTCCTGTTGTGTTTTTGTCGCGGCATGGGCGCGCCTTGGCGGCCGGCGCCCGGCGCTTTGGCGGCCGCGCCGGAACCGCGGACGGCGGGCGCGCATAGCTTGGTGGTGGAAGGACGCGGCGGACGCCCGCCGGACGGCCGCGCGGACGCCATGCCGGCGGCGGCGGGCCGCACCCGGCGCCGCCGTTTCGATAGGGAGGCCGCGCGGCAGACGCGCGGCCTCCTCCTGGTCCGGCCGGGACGCTTACTTTTCCGCGGGCGGCGTTTCCGCCTCGGCCAGCAGCTTGCGGTCGCGCTTGTCCAGCGTCAGCCGGGCGAAGAGATCGGGCCGGCGGGCGCGGGTCAGCAGCAGCGAGCGCTGCCGCCGCCATCCGGCGATGTTCTCATGGTGGCCGGAGAGCAGGACCTCCGGCACCGGGCGGCCGCGCCAGACCTCGGGCCGCGTGTACTGCGGATATTCGAGCGTGCCGGCGTAGTGGCTCTCGTCCGCGAAGCTGGCCTCCTCGGCCAGCACGCCGGGCACCATGCGGCACACGGCGTCGGCCACCATCATGGCGGGCAGCTCGCCGCCCGTCAGGACAAAGTCGCCGATGGACAGCTCCTCGTCCACACATTCGTCGATGAAGCGCTGATCGACGCCCTCATAGTGGCCGCAGATCAGGATGACGCGCTCCATGGCGAGATAGTCCCGCGCCCGCGCCTGGTCAAAGACGCGCCCCTGGGGGCTCATCAGCACGGTGTGGACGGGCGCGCCCGCCTTCACCGCCTCGAGGCAGCGCGCCAGCGGCTCGCACTGCATCACCATGCCCTGCCCGCCGCCGTAGGGATAGTCGTCGGTGCGGCGGCGCTTGTCGGGCGAGTAGTCGCGGATGCAGTGGCAGCGAATGTCGATCAGCCCGGCCTCGCGGCCGCGGCCGATGATGCTGGCCCGCAGCGCCCCGTCCACCATCTCGGGGAACAGGGTGAGAATATCGATGCGCATCATTCCTCGGTCATCCCCTCAATGGTTTCCAGGCGCAGCACGCGCGCCTGAAGGTCGGCGCCGCGCTCGAAGGCGGGCACCGCCGGAATCAGCAGCTCGCCGCCCGCGTGCTCGATCACATAGAGCAGCGCGGCCGGGCTTTCGCGCACCTCGCGCAGCGTGCCGATGACGCGCTGCGTCCGCAGGTCAAAGACCGTGAAGCCGTAGAGGTCGCGGTAGAGATAGCGGCCGGCCGGCAGACAGATCGCCTCGCGCGGCACGGTCAGGACGAGGCCGCGCAGGGCGCGGGCGGCGTCGGGGGTGTCGATCCCCGCCAGACGCAGCAGCATAAAGCTCTTGTGCGGCCGCGCCGCCAGCAGCGCATAGGCCGTCTCGCCGGAAAAGACGCGCGTCAGCCCCTTCCAGAGCGGGGCGTCGAGCCAGTTCTCCAGCCGCAGCTCGCCGCGCACGCCGTGCGTGCCGACGACCTTTCCCAGCTCGACCGGCTCAGACATGGGCGGCCTCCGTCTTTCCGACCAGACGGTCCATCAGCGTGCAGGCCTGCGGGACAAACAGCCCGGTCGCCTTGCAGTCGGCCTCGGTGAAGCGCGGCGCGCCCGGGGCGCCGCGGCGGCGGCTGTCGTAGAGGGCGAAGGGGACCGGATCGGGCGCGTGGGTGCGGATCGCCATGGGCGTCGGATGGTCGGGCATGACCAGCGCCGCGAAGTCCTCGCCGCGCGCGCGCAGGGCGGCGAGGATCGGGCCGAGCACCTGGCCGTCGATCTGCTCGATGGACCAGATCTTCTCCTTCAGCTCGCCGTGGTGGCCGCACTCGTCGGGGGCCTCGATGTGCAGATAGACCAGGTCGAGGGTCTCAAAGGCGCGGATGGCGGCGCGGGCCTTGGCGGCAAAGTCGGTGTGCCAGTTGCCGGTGATCACCCCGTCGACCGGGATGCTCTCGAGCCCGGCGCAGCGGCCGATGCCGTGGATGAGATCGACGGCGGAGATCACGCCGCCGCGCACGCCGTATTTCTCCGTGAAGGAGGTCAGGCGCGGCTTGCGCCCCTCGCCCCAGAACCACAGGCAGTTGGCGGGGTTGAGGCCGCGCTTCTGCCGGTCGAGATTGAGGGGATGGCGGCGCAGAAAGTCGAACGAGCGCGCCATCAGCGCGCGCAGCAGCGGGGCGTTGACGCCCTGCGGCAGATAGGCCGCGACGGGGCGGCCGGGGATGTCGTGCGGCGGGGTGAGCAGGGCGCCGTCCTCGGCGCCGCGCAGCACCAGGCAGTGCCGGTAGCTGACGCCCGGATAGAGCTCCAGCCCGGGGCGGGCGATCTCGCGGGCAAAGTCGCCGACAAGGACGTGGGATTCTGCGCTCGGCAGCTCGCCGGCGCTGTAATCGGTCATCACCGCGGTCTCCAGCGTCTCGCCCGTCAGGGTGACGGTGTTGGCGCGGTAGGTGACGTCGGCCGGGTCGAGCGGGATGCCCATGTTGACGGCCTCCAGCGGCGAACGGCCGGAATAGTAGATCTTCGGGTCGTAGCCGAACACGGCGAGATTGGCGGTGTCGCTGCCGGGGGGCATGCCCTCCGGCACGGTGCGGGCCAGGCCGCAGACCGCGTTCTGCGCCAGCGCGTCCATGTGCGGATGGCGGGCGACGTCGAGCGGCGTGCGCCCGCCCAGATCGGGCACCGGCCAGTCGGCCATGCCGTCGCCGAGCAGGATCAGGTATTTCATTTTTCCAGCCACCCTTCCACGGCGTGCTTCATCTCGCCGCGCCCGATCACGCCGGTGTGCAGCGGCGCCGCCGTCCGCAGCGCGGACAGGCCCGCGGGCACGGGCAGGCCGGAGAGGATCGACAGCGCCTCCAGCTTCTCGAAATCGGTGCCGCTGAAGGGAATGTCGATGCTGTGCAGCACGGCGTCCGGGAATTTGAAGGGCGAGGCGGTGGAGAGGACGACGGTCGGCGTGCGCTCGCCCGTCAGGGCGCGGTGCTGGGCGGCGGCGCTCATCGCCACGGCGGTGTGCGGGTCGCAGAGATAGCCGAAGCGCGTCCAGAGGTCGCCCGCGGCGGCGGCGGCGCGGCGGTTGTCGCAGGAATAGGCGCGGAACTCGGCGCGCAGCGCCGCCAGCATCTCCGGCCCGACGTCGTAAAACCCGTCGCGGCGCAGCCGCTCCATCCAGCCGCGCACCGCGCCGTCGTCCTGCGAGAGCAGGAACAGCAGGCGCTCGAGGTTGGAGGAGACCAGAATGTCCATCGACGGCGATTCGGTCTTGTAGAACTCCCGCCGGCGGTCATAGACGCCGGTGTTGAGGAACTGGGTCAGCACGTTGTTGCGGTTGGAGGCGCAGATCAGCCTCCCGACGGGCAGGCCGCTGTGCTTGGCGTACCAGCCGGCGAGAATGTCGCCGAAGTTGCCGGTCGGCACGCAGAAATCGACCGGCGCGCCGCGCTCCACCGCGCCCTCGCGCACCAGGCAGGCATAGGCCCAGTAATAATAGGCAATCTGCGGGGCCAGGCGGCCCCAGTTGATCGAGTTGGCGCTCGACAGCGCCGCGCCGGACCGGTCGAGCCGCGCGGCGAGGGCCGCGTCGGCGAAGATCGCCTTGACGCCGTTCTGGGCGTCGTCGAAATTGCCGCGCACGCCCCAGACGCGGACGTTGGCGCCCGTCTGGGTCACCATCTGCAGCCGCTGGATCGCCGAGACGCCGCCGTCGGGATAAAAGACCCCGACGCGCGTGCCGGGCACGTCGGCAAAGCCCGCCAGCGCCGCCTTGCCGGTGTCGCCCGAGGTGGCGACCAGGATCGCCAGCTCGCGCCGGTCGCCGCACTTGCGGGCGGCGGCCGTCATCAGGTGCGGCAGCAGCTGCAGCGCGAAATCCTTGAAGGCGCAGGTCGGCCCGTGCCACAGCTCGAGCGACCACAGCCCCGGGCGGACGCGGCGCAGCGGCGCGACCTCGGGCGCGTCGAAGCGGGCATAGGCGGCGCAGGCCGCGTCCAGCTCCGCCGCCGTGTAGCCGGGCAGAAAGGACTGCAAAACGGCGCGCGCCGTTCCGGCATAGCGCTCCGCCGTCAGCGCCGCCGCGGGCACGGACGGGATCTCGGCCGGCAGATAAAGGCCGCCGTCCGGCGCCAGGCCGCGGAGGACCGCTTCGGCCGCGCTGACGCGCAGAGCGGCGCTGCGGGTGCTGCAAAACTCCATGGTGATTCCCCCAAACACGTTTGTCGGATTCTGATTCAATCAATTTAACTATTATAGCAAAACGCGGCCTGCTTGTCCATCACCGCGGCGGGTTGCTTTTTGAAGGGAAACTGATATAATGAAACCAACGTGTCCCAACATTAATTGAGAGGAGGCGTCGTTTTGGAGAAAAACCTGACGATGCTCACCGATTTTTACGAGTTCACCATGGCCAACGGCTACTACAAGCAGGGCGTGGCCGACACCATCGCCTATTTCGACATGTTCTTCCGCAGGATCCCGGACGACGGCGGCTACGCCGTCATGGCCGGCGTCGAGCAGCTGGTCGATTACATGAAGAATCTCAGCTTCTCGGAGGAGGATCTGGCCTATCTGCGCAGCAAGGGCTGCTTCTGCGAGGAGTTCCTCGACTACCTGCGCCATTTCCGCTTTGCCTGCGACGTCTGGGCGATCCCCGAGGGCACGCCCATCTTCCCGGGCGAACCCATTGTCACCGTGCGCGGGCCGGTCATGCAGGCCCAGTTCGTCGAGACAATGGTGCTGCTGACCGTCAACCACCAGAGCCTGATCGCCACCAAGGCCAGCCGCATGGTGCGCGCCGCCCGCGGCCGCGCCATCATGGAGTTCGGCTCCCGCCGCGCCCAGGGCTCGGATGCCGCCGTGCTCGGCGCCCGCGCCGCCTATATCGCCGGCTGCGCCGGCACCGCCTGCGTCATCAGCGACCGCGACTTCGGCGTGCCCGCCGTCGGCACGATGGCGCACAGCTGGGTGCAGATGTTCCCCACGGAGTTCGACGCCTTCAAGGCCTATGCCGACGTCTATCCCGACGCCTGCACCATCCTGATCGACACCTACAACGTCCTGCGCTCCGGCGTGCCGAACGCCATCCGCCTCTCCCGCGAGGTGCTCGAGCCGCAGGGCAAGCGCCTCAAGGGCGTGCGCATCGATTCCGGCGACATCGCCTATCTGTCCAAAAAGACCCGCGCCATGCTCGACGCGGCCGGGCTGCAGGACTGCAAGATCGTCGTCTCCAACTCGCTCGACGAGTTCCTGATCCGCGACCTGCTCGAGCAGGGCGCCTGCATCGATTCCTTCGGCATCGGCGAGCGGCTGATCACCTCCAAGAGCGAGCCGGTGTTCGGCGGCGTCTACAAGCTGGCCGCCATCGAGGGCCGGGACGGCAGCATCATCCCCAAAATCAAGATCTCCGAGAACGTCGAGAAGATCACCACCCCGCACTTCAAGCAGGTCTGGCGTCTGATCGGCGAGGACGGCTTCGATGTGGCCGACGTGCTCACCCTGCGGGACGAGCAGATCGACAGCTCGAAGCCCTACACCATCTTCGATCCGACCCACACCTGGAAGAAGCGCACCCTGGAGCGCTTCACCGCCGAGCCGCTGCAGCAGCAGCTGTTCCGCGCCGGTGAATGCGTCCACCGGGCGCGCGACATCAACGAGATCCGGGCCTACTGCGCGGACAAGGTCAGCCATCTCTGGAGCGAGACCGTCCGCTTTGAAAACCCGCACCAATACTATGTCGACCTCTCCCCGCGCCTCTGGGAGGTCAAGCAAAAGCTGCTGGAGACCATGAGCTGCTGAACGCCGCCTGACGACGACGAAAAGGAGAAACCTTTATGAGTTTCTGCATTTTTACCGATTCTTCCGCCAATGTCCCCGATGAGTTCATCGACCGCTATCATCTCGAGGTGCTCACGCTGGTTTTCCGGGATGAGAACGGCGCGGAGTTCCGCAGCTATGAGCGCGGCAAAAAGACGGATCTGCGGCAGTTTTACAAGATGATGCGCGAGGGCAGCGTGTTCCGCACCTCGCTCGTCCCGCCGGAGCAGGCGCTGGCCGCGATGGAGCCGGTGCTGGCCTCCGGGCAGGACATCCTCTACATCGGGTTTTCCTCCGGGCTGAGCGGCACCTGCCAGTCGGTGCGCAACGCCATGGACCTGCTGCGCGAGAAATACCCGCAGCGCCAGCTGATGAGCGTCGACACGCTGGCCGCCGCCACCGGCGAGGGCCTGCTCGTCATCCTCGCCTGCCGCGAGCGCGAGAAGGGCCGCTCGATCGGGGAGGTGTGCGACTGGCTCGAGAAGAACAAGCTGCACATGTGCCACTGGTTCACCGTCGAGGACCTGAAGTACCTCAAGCGCGGCGGGCGCATCTCCGCCGCCGCGGCGATGCTCGGCACCATGCTCCAGATCAAGCCCGTCATGCACATGGACGACGAGGGCCACCTGATCCCGGTCTCCAAGGTGCGCGGCCGCCGCGCCTCGCTTGACGCGCTGGTCGCCCACATGGAGGAGCTGGCCATCCGGCCGCAGGAGCAGCTGGTCGCCATCATCCACGGCGACTGCCAGGAGGACGCGGAATACGTCCGCACCCAGGTCGTCAGGAAATTTCACCCGAAGGAGATCATCGTCTCGACCCTTGACCCCGTCATCGGCGCGCACAGCGGGCCGGGCACCGTCTCGCTCTTCTTCCTCGGCACGCATCGCTGAAACCGAAAGGAGTCTTGTCCGATGGAGTTCACCAAAACCTTGCTGATGCGGCGTTCCTGCCGCGCTTATTCCGATGTCCAGCTGCATGACGACATGCTGCGCAACCTGCTGGACGCCGCCAATCTGGCGCCGGTCGGCCGCAAGAAATATGACGAGGTGCATCTGACCGTCGTCCAGAACCGCCAGTTCTTCGACGATCTGACCGACCGCTTCCGCGCCGAGACCGGCAACCCCGGCGCCTCGCCCCTTTACAGCGCCCCCACCCTGATTGTTGTCTCGGTCAAGGCGCCGGACGGCGAGCCGTCGCTGGTCGCCATGGCCAACGCCGCCTGCGTCGTCGATCACATGCACCTGGCCGCCGCCGACATGGGGCTCGGCAGCGTCTATATCTTCGGCGCCACCACCGTTTTGCGCGGCGCGCCGGAGCTCTGCGCCCGCCTGCGCCTGCCGGAGGGATTCGTGCCCGCCTCCTCGCTCGCCGTCGGCTATTCGCTGGACGAGGAGCAGAAGCCGCGCGAAAAAACGCGCCATTTCAGCCAGAACGAGCTGAAGTGATTTCCAGAATCAGGAAACAGACGGAGCGCCGCGGAAATTCACCGCGGCGCTCTTGACTTTTGGCGAAATTTCAGGTATCATAGTGGAGTGCTGTAAAGCTATATGACTTTACAGAAAAAGAAAAAGATCGGGAGAGGGGCGAAGGGGATGAAGAGCGACACCTTTCAGATGTCCATGCTGTTCGACTTTTACGGCGAGCTGCTGACCGACAAGCAAAAAGAGCTGTTCGACCTTTACTACAATGAGGATCTGTCCCTCACCGAGATTGCGGAGAACGCCGGCATCACCCGGCAGGGCGTGCGCGACGCCATCACCCGCAGCGAGAGCATCCTGCGGGAGACCGAGGACCGCCTCGGGCTGGTGAAGAAGTATTCCGGTCTGGAGGACAAGATCGCCCAGATCGCCGACGCCGCCGGCTATATTTCCCGCATCAACGCCAATCTGCGCAATTACGAGATCGCCGTCTGCACGGAGAAGATACTCAAGCTGACAGGAGAACTGAAATAATGGCCTTTGAGGGACTGACCGAAAAACTGAACGGCGTCTTTAAAAAGCTGCGTTCGCGCGGCCGCCTGAGCGAAAGCGACGTCCGCGAGGCGATGCGCGAGGTCAAGCTGGCCCTGCTCGAGGCGGACGTCAACTTCAAGGTGGTGCGGCAGTTTGTCAACACCGTCACGGAGAAGGCGGTCGGCAGCGACATCCTCGAGGGCCTCAACCCGGCCCAGCAGGTCGTCAAGCTGGTGAGCGACGAGCTGTGCGCCCTGATGGGCGGCAGCCAGAGCAAGATCCGCTTTGCCAACAACCCGCCGACCGTCATCATGTTCGTCGGCCTCCAGGGCGCGGGCAAGACGACCAACATCGCCAAGCTCGCCGGCTGGTACAAGAAGCGCGAGAACCGCCGCCCGCTGCTCTGCGGCTGCGACGTCTACCGCCCCGCCGCCGTCCAGCAGCTCAAGGTGGTCGGCGCCCAGCTCGACATCCCGGTGTTTGAGGAGGGGCAGGGCGACCCGGTCCGGATCGCCAGGGACGCCTATGACCACGCAAAGAAGTTCGGCAACGACCTGCTGCTCATCGACACCGCGGGCCGTCTCCATATCGACCAGGAGCTCATGGATGAGCTCAAGCGCATGAAAGCCGCCGTCAAGCCGCATGAGATCATGCTGGTGGTGGACGGCATGACCGGCCAGGACGCCGTCAACGCCGCCTCCGCCTTTGACGAGGCGCTCGGCATCGATTCGGTGCTGATGACCAAGCTCGACGGCGACGCCCGCGGCGGCGCGGCCCTCTCGGTGCGCGCCGTCACCGGCAAGCCGATCAAGTTCGTCGGCACGGGCGAAAAGCTCGACGCCATCGAGCCGTTCTACCCCGACCGCATGGCCTCTCGCATCCTCGGCATGGGCGACGTGATGACGCTGGTGGAGAAGGCCCAGGCCGCCGTCGACGAGAAAAAGGCGGCCGAGCTCGAGAAGAAGATGCGCCAGGGCAAGATGGATCTCAGCGACTTCCTCGACCAGATGCGCCAGATGAAGGACATGGGCGGGATGCAGGAGATGCTCTCGATGATGCCCGGCGTCTCGGGCAAGCAGCTCTCCGGCCTCAAGGTCGACGAGCGCGCCCTGGCCCGCACCGAGGCGGTCATCCTCTCGATGACGCCGCGCGAGCGCGCCAATCCCGAGATCATCAATTACAGCCGCAAAAAGCGCATCGCCGCCGGCTGCGGGCTGCGCATCGAGGACGTCAACCGCCTGCTCAAGCAGTTCGATCAGATGCAGGCCCTCATCAAGCAGTTTTCCGGCCCGGCCGGGAAGAAGCTGCAGAAGCGCGGCGGGTTTCCGTTCATGTGATCCCCGCGCCCTCTTTCCCATTGTGAGTGAAAACTCAAAATAGATATTTAGAATACTTTGGAGGTGAAAAGTATGGTCAAGATCAGACTGCGCAGGATGGGCGCCAAGAAGGCTCCGTTCTATCGCATCGTGGTGGCGGATTCCCGCTATCCCCGCGATGGTCGCTTCATTGAGGAGCTCGGCACCTATAACCCGCTGAAGGAGCCCGTCGAGATCAAGGTTGACGCCGAGCGCGCCAAGAAGTGGATCGCCGACGGTGCCCAGCCCACTGAAACCGTCCGCAATCTTCTGAAAAAAGCCGAGGTCCTCTGATCTATGGATACGACAGGCGTCAAGGAGATGCTGTCCTATCTGGTCGGAAACCTGGTTGAGCATCCGGAGGAAATCCGGATCGAAGCTGTGGAAAACGGGGACTCCGTCGTGCTGCAGCTCCGGGTCGCGCCCACGGACATGGGCAAGGTCATCGGCCGTCAGGGCCGGATCGCCAAGGAGCTGCGCGCCATCCTCAAGGCCCTGGGCCAGCGGGAGGAAATGCGGGTCACCATCGACATTTTGGACTGAAGCAGGCAAACAGCTGATCCGTTTCGGCGGGTCAGCTGTTTTTCGTTGCCCGGAAGCGGCGGCGCGGGGGTTGAAATAAAGAATCTTTATGTATATACTGTAAATTATCTACCGTAAATTGCGGTTAAGGAGTGCGAAGAATGAAGATCGTGATTGTCGGCGGGGGCAAGGTGGGATATGCCCTGGCCGAACAGCTGACCCGCGAGGGCCATGACATCGTGGTCATCGACAACAACCGGAAGGTTCTCGCCCAGTGCACCGAGCAGCTGGACGTTATCGCCGTGGAGGGCAACGGCGCCAGCCTGCGCACCCAGCGCGAGGCCCAGGTGGGGCAGAGTGATCTTCTCATCGCGGCCACGGCCGGCGACGAGATCAACCTGATGTGCTGCATCGTCGCCAAAAAGCTCGGCTGCGCCCGGACCATCGCCCGCGTGCGCAACCCGGACTATACCGAGCAGATCCGCTTCCTCAAAAACGAGCTGGGTCTGAGCATGGCGATCAACCCGGAGCGCAACAGCGCCATGGAGATCTACCGCATGCTGCGCTTCCCGTCCTTCCTCAAGCGCGACACCTTTGCCAAGGGCCGCGCCCAGATCGTCGAGGTGCTGCTGCATCCGGACTTCCCGTATTTCGGCAAGCCGCTGTCGCAGATCGGCGAGCTGTCGCGCATCGGGGCGCTGATCTGCGCCGTCAAGCGCGGCGACGAGGTCTTCATCCCCGACGGGCGCTTCGCGCTCCAGCCGGGCGACAAGATCTATGCCACCGCCCCGACCCTCAACCAGACGGGGCTGGTGCATCTGCTCGGCGTCGAGGTCGGCCGCATCCGCAGCGTGATGATCGTCGGCGGCAGCCGCATCGCCTTCTATCTGGCGGAGCAGCTGCTGTCCGCCGGGATCGAGGTCCATATCATCGAGCGCGACCCGGAGCGCTGCCTGGCGCTGGCCGACACGCTGCCGCACGCCGTCATCATCAACGCCGACGGCTCGGAGCAGCAGGTGCTGCGCGCCGAGGGCATCGCCGAGAGCGACGCCGTCGTCACCCTGACCAACATGGATGAGGAGAACCTCATCATTTCGATGTACGCGCACCACATGGGCGTGCCCAAGGTCATCACCAAGATCAACCGCACGGAATACATCGACGTGTTCCGCGACCGCGGCATCGACAGCGTCGTCAGTCCCAAGCTGCTGACGGCGGACGGCATCGTGCGCTATGTGCGCTCGATGTACAACGCCGAGCCGGAGGCCATGCTGGCCCTCTACCGCCTGGCGGACGGCATGGTCGAGGCGATGGAGTTCAACGCCACCGCGCACACGCACAACCTCGGGCGCACGCTGCGCGAGATCACGCTCAAGCCCAACATCCTGATCGCCTGCATCGTGCGCGAGGGCGAGGTCATCATCCCGCGCGGCGACGACCGTCTGCTCGAGGACGACAGCGTCTTTGTCGTCGCCCCGGCGCAGCGCAAGATCGCGGAGCTCAACGACATCTTCGCCCCCGCGGAGGAGCACACCGTATGAACTACCGGATGATCTGGTTCCTGACGCGCTGGATCATGCGTCTGGAAGCGGTCTTTATGATCCCGGCGCTGCTCATCAGCATCTATCACGGCGAACACGACGCGGTGCGCGGCCTGGCGATCACCATGACGGCCCTGGTCGTCTGCTCGCTCTTCTTCTGCCGCAAGCTGCGCCGGCGCGAGTTCTTCGCCCGCGAGGGCTTCGTCACGGTCGGCCTGGTCTGGATCGTGGTGTCGCTGTTCGGGGCGCTGCCCTTCACGCTCTCCGGCGCGATCCCCAGCTACATCGACGCCTTCTTTGAGACGGTCTCCGGCTTCACCACCACCGGCGCCAGCATCCTGACCAACGTCGAGGCCATGCCGTTCGGGCTGCTCTACTGGCGCAGCTTCACGCACTTCCTCGGCGGCATGGGCGTGCTGGTGTTCGTGCTGGCCATCATCCCGCTGTCGGACAGCTCGGGCGGCAACTCGCTCTACCTGCTGCGCGCCGAGAGCACCGGCCCCCAGGTCGGCAAGCTCGTGCCCCGCATGCGCGACACGGCCATGATCCTCTACGGCATCTACTGCGCCCTCACCCTGCTGCAGATTGTGCTGATGCTGCTGGGCGGCATGCCGGTGTTCGACGCGGTGACGACGGCCTTCGGCACGGCCGGCACCGGCGGCTTCGCCATCAAGAACGACAGCATGGCCTCTTACAGCACCTATCTCCAGGTGGTCGTCGGCGTGTTCATGATGCTGTTCGGCGTCAATTTCAACGTCTACTTCATGCTGTTCTTCCGCTCGTGGCGCAAGGCGCTCGGCAGCGAGGAGCTGCGGGCCTATCTCGGCGTCATGGGCGCCAGCATCGGCATGATCGCCCTGGACCTGATTGTGCGCCGCGGCCTGCATTTCTTCAACGCGCTCCATCAGGCGGGCTTCCAGGTGTCGTCGATCATGACGACCACCGGCTTTGCGACGACCGACTTCAACACCTGGCCGGTGTTCTCCAAGTTCATCCTGATGACGGTGATGATCCTCGGCGCCTGCGCCGGCTCGACCGGCGGCGGCATCAAGATCGCCCGCCTGGTCATCCTGTTCAAGTCGGCCCGCAACAACACGATGAAGATGCTGCGCCCCCGCCGCGTCGACCGCGTCCGCATGGACGGGCAGTCGCTCGACGAGGAGACGATCAGCGGCACCTACACCTACCTCGCCGTCTATGCGATCATCGCCATCGTCTCGATGCTGCTGATCTCCCTTGACGACATGGACGTCGAGACCACGGTCAGCGCCGTGCTGGCGACACTCAACAACATCGGCCCGGGCTTCGGCGTCGTCGGCCCGGCGGGCAACTACCACGCCTACTCCGACTTCAGCAAGATCGTGCTCTCGCTCGACATGCTGCTCGGCCGGCTGGAGCTGTTCCCGATGCTGATGATGTTCGTGCCCTCGATCTGGCACCGCGGCCGCGACCGCGCCTGAACAAAAGCCAAAGCGCCATGCCGGACGGCATGGCGCTTTTTTTGCGCGCCGGTTCAGCGGACATAGGTGCCGCGGTCGTCGGTGCCGATGAGGAGCAGCTGCTCGGCGCGGCCGCTCTCGCAGCCGACGTAGCACAGCGCCCGCCCGGCGTCCGTCTGGCAGAGATATTCGCGGCACCAGACCTCGCGTCCGCCCGCGTCCGCGATGACGGCCAGGCGGTCGGAGAGCACGGTCAGCCCCTGCGGCGGCGCGCTGCGGTCGGTCTGCGGGCGCGTCCGGGCGACATGACAGCGCCAGTAGTCGCCGGCGTCGAGGCGGACCACGGCCCCGTCGCTCAGCGAGACGCCGAGCACGACCCGGTCGGGGTAGAACACCGCGCCGCCGTCGGCGGCATAAAAGGAGAAGGTGGCCGTGGCGCCCGCCGTCGCGGCGGCGTCTCCGGCGACCAGTCCGGGAAAGCCGTGGGCGGCGAGCCAGCGCGCTCCGATCTGGCGCGCCTGCTCCGCCGTGAGCGCCGCGGCGCCCGTCTCGCGCTCGTCGCGCAGCGAGAGCAGCCGCGCCCCCTGCCGCGTGACCGCGGCGGTCAGTCCCGCGCCGTCGCCGAAGCGGTAGCAGGGGAGCGCGCCGCCGCTCTCGCCCAGCGGGGTCAGGCCGCCGGCGCCGAGCAGCGCTTCGGCGGCCCGGCGGGCCTCCGCGGCCGTGCAGTCGGGCAGACCCGCCAGGCCGCGCGCCGTCTGGTCGGCGTCGGCATAGGGTCCTTCATAGTCGAGCCCCGTCCAGGACGACAGCGACGCTTCGCTCTCCGCGAAGGCCGAGGCGACGGTCGCCGCCGTGCCCTGGCCGCGCGGCAGGGCGGAAAAGCGCAGCGCGCCGCCGTCGGTCCGCTCCTTGAGCGCCTCCAGCCGGGCGCGCAGCTGTGCACAGAGCTGCGCGTCGCCGCGCAGGGCGTCCGCGGCGGAGCTTTCCGCGCCGTAGACGCCCTGGCGCAGCAGCGTGAAGGCGCAGCCGCCGGTCTGCGCCAGCCAGCGCGCGTAAGCGGGCAGCTGCGTCTCCGCCAGCGGCAGGACGCTCAGCGCCGCCTGGGCGCGCTCGGCCTGCCGCCAGACCTCGGCGGCGGACATGCTCCGCAGCTCGCCCGCCGGCAGCAGCGCGGTCTTGCGCAGCGCCAGATCGAGCCCGTCGAGCGCGGCGGAGAGCGCGGAGAGGGCGCGCTCGTTCTGCAGCCCGACATAGGCCTCCAGCCGGGCGGCGCGGGCGCCGTACCAGAGACAGGCGGCGGCGAAGATCACGGCCAGCGCCGCCGTGAAGCCGGCGAAGCGCGGCAGCAGGTCCCTTTTCATGGAAATCAGCTCCTTTGCCGGTATTTTTCGCCCCGGGCCGCGCGTTTATTCTTGCCATCGCGGACATTCCTGAGTATAATAAAACTAATTATGGGCTTTCATCATCCCAGACAGAAAGAAGGAACGCATTATGGCCGATCAGACGACCGACAAAAAGAAGATCGTGCTCAGCGGCATTCAGCCCTCCGGGGCGCAGTTCACGCTGGGCAACTATATAGGAGCCATCCGCAACTGGGCCGCGCTGCAGGAGCAGTTCGACTGCCTCTACATGGTGGCCAACCTCCATTCGCTGACGGTGCGCCAGGACCCCGCCGCCCTGCGGCAGAACTCGCTGCGCGCCCTGGCGATGCTGCTCGCGGCCGGCATCGACCCGGAGAAGAGCATCCTCTTTGTCCAGAGCCAGGTCCCGGCCCACGCCGAGCTGGCCTGGATCCTCGACTGCTACACCATGTTCGGCGAGCTGTCGCGCATGACGCAGTTCAAGGACAAATCCGCCAAGAACGCCGACAACATCAACGCCGGCCTGTTCACCTATCCGAGCCTGATGGCGGCGGACATCCTGCTCTATCAGGCCGACCTGGTGCCGGTGGGCGCCGACCAGAAGCAGCACGTCGAGATCGCCCGCGACATCGCCGTCCGCTTCAACGGGCTTTACGGCGAGACCTTCCGCCTTCCCGAACCGTACATCCCGGCCATGGGCGCCAAGATCATGTCGCTGCAGGAGCCGGAGCGCAAGATGAGCAAGTCCGACCCCAACCCCAACGCCTGCATTTACGTCATGGACAAGCAGGAGGACATCGTCCGCAAGCTCAAGCGCGCCGTCACCGACTCGGAAGCGCGCGTCTGCCGCGGCGAGGGCCGCCTCGGGATCAACAACCTCATCGCCATCTACGCGATCGCCGCCGGGATCACGCCGGAGGAGACCGAGGCCCGGTTCGAGGGCAAGGGCTACGGCGACTTCAAGCTCGCCTGCGGCGAGGCGGTGGCTGAGATGCTGCGCCCCTTCCGCGAGCGCGTCGAGGACCTGATGAAGAACAGGGACTACCTCGAGCAGGTGCAGCGCCGCGGCGCCGAGCGCGCCGCCGCGCTGGCCGCGCGCACGCTGGCGAAGGTCCAGAAAAAAGTCGGCCTGCTGCCGAGACCGTAAGGACGGGAGGAACGCATCATGGTGGAAAAAGGCTTGCTGCTCAATTCGCTTTACGCCTGCGTGCTGGCCATCGGCATCGCCTTCGGCACGACGCCGCTGGTCAAGATCTTCGCGCACAAGATCGGCGCGATGGACATTCCCAAGGACAACCGCCGCATGCACAAGGTCCCCATCCCCCGCGCCGGCGGGCTGGCGATCTTCCTCGGCTTCATGGTCTCCTATCTGATCTTCGGGACGATCAACAGCAACATCCGCGCCATCCTGATCGGCAGCGTGCTGATCGTGCTGCTCGGCGTGCTGGACGACGTCAAGAACCTGCGCCCGCTTGTCAAGATGGCGGGGCAGATCGTCGCCGCGCTCGTCCCCGTGCTGGCGGGCGTGCGCGTGCAGAGCCTGACCAACCCCTTCTCGCAGAGCGGCTATCTGCACCTCGGCGTCTGGGGCATCCCGCTGACCGTGCTGTGGATCGTCGGCATCACCAACGCCGTCAACTTCATCGACGGGCTGGACGGACTGGCCTGCGGCGTGTCCACCATCGGCATCCTGACGATGTATACCATCTCGGTGCTGCTGGCGGAGGTGGACGTCGTGGTCGCCATGGCGGCGCTGGCCGGCGCCTGCATCGGCTTCCTGCCGTATAACCTCAACCCGGCGAAGATCTTCATGGGCGACACCGGCTCGATGCTGCTGGGCTATCTGCTGGCGGCCTTCTCGGTGCAGGGCCTGTTCAAGTTCTATGCCGTGATCTCCTTCGCCGTGCCGTTCCTGATGCTCGGCCTGCCGATCTTCGACACCACCTTCGCCATCGTCCGCCGCCTGGCGCACGGGCAGAGCCCGATGCACGCCGACCGCGGCCACGTCCATCACCGCCTGATCGACATGGGCTTTGACACCAAGCAGAGCGTCGCCATCCTTTACGCCCTGAGCGCCGTCCTCGGCCTGAGCGCCGTCGTCGTCGCCACCTCGGGCGAGAGCAAGGTCATCATCCTCGCCATCGCCGTGCTGCTGTGCTTCTTCATGGGCATGACGATCACGCTGCACGAAAAGCGCAGCGCGGCCGCCGCGCAGCAGCAGGCCGCCGCCGACGCCGCCAAGGCGCCGCCGGAGACGCCCGCCGCGGAAAAACCGGCGGTGCCGGAAACGCCCGCCGCCCCGGAAAAGGAGGAGCGACATGAATAAGCTGCGCGTGCTCTCGGTGTTCGGCACGCGGCCGGAGGCCATCAAAATGTGTCCGCTGGTGCGGGAGCTGTCCGCGCGCCCGGAGATCGAGGCGCAGGTGTGCGTCACGGCGCAGCACCGCGAGCTGCTCGACCAGATGCTCGAGGCCTTTGCCGTCCGTCCCGACTACGATCTGGACATCATGTCGCGCGGGCAGACCCTGCCGGAGATCACCTCGCGGGTGCTGCTCGGCATGGGCGACATCTTCGCGCAGGCGCGGCCCGACGTCGTGCTGGTGCACGGCGACACCACCACCACCTTTTCCGCCGGCCTGGCCGCCTTTTACGCCCGCGTCGCCGTCGGCCATGTCGAGGCGGGGCTGCGCAGCTACGACCTGCGCTCGCCCTGGCCCGAGGAGGCCAACCGCCGCCTGGTCGGCCAGCTGGCCGACGTCCATTTCGCGCCCACGGCGCGCAACCGCGAGAATCTGAAGAACGAGCGCATCACGGAGCATGTCTTTGTCACCGGCAACACGGCCATCGACGCCATCCGCCACACGGTGCGCCCGGATTATGTCTTTGAGGACGCCGCGCTGCGGGCGCTGCCCGCCGGGACGCGTCTGGTCGCCGTCACCGCCCACCGGCGCGAGAACCAGGGCGAGCCGATGGAGAACATCCTCGCCGCGCTGCGGGCGCTGGCCGAGGCCCATCCCGACGTCTACTTCGTCTATCCGGTCCATCCCAGTCCCGCCGTGCGCGAGCCGGTCTACCGCGTGCTCTCCGGCCTGCGCAACATGCTGCTGCTGCCGCCGCTCGGCGTGCTCGACATGCACAACCTGATGGCGCGCAGCCTGTTCGTGATGACCGACTCCGGCGGCTTGCAGGAGGAGGCGCCGGCGCTGGGCAAGCCGGTGCTGGTGCTGCGGCGCGAGACCGAACGCCCCGAGGCGGTCGAAGCCGGCACGGTGCGCGTCGTCGGCACGGAGCGCGCGGTCATCGTCGCCGAGGCGGAGGAGCTGCTGCGCGGCGGCGCGCGCTATCACGCCATGGCCCACGCGGTCAATCCTTACGGCGACGGGCACGCCTGCGCCCGCATCGCCGACGATCTGCTGTACTGGGCGGGGCTGCGGGCCCGGCCCGCGGAGGATTTTCACGCCGCCTTATGAAGAAACGCATGACGTTCGTCCTCTTCGCAGCGCTGTTCATTCTGACGGCGGCGCTGCTGATCGGGCTGTTCCTCAGCGACAGCAGCCGCGAGGAACAGTCCCCGATCACGCTGCCCGCCAAGGGCGGCGCGGTGATCGACGCGACGCCGAGCATCGGCAAGAACAACCGGGGCAAGGTGGCGGAGATCACGGTGGACCGGACGAACGCGCAGCGCGTGGTGGCCTCGCTCGAGCGGCCGGAGCAGTACAGCTACACCGCCCGCGCGGTCTATGCCTACGGCACCGGCAGCAAGGAGCTTGAGACCCAGGGGTGGGTGCGCCCGGACCTGTGCCTGACGCGGCAGTACGCCGCCGGCGGCGCGCTGCGGGCCCAGGCGGTGCTGACCGCCAAGAACGTCTATCTCTGGGGCGCGGACGAGGGCACCTATTACCAGGGCAAGCCGGGCGATTTCACCGCCGACCAGATGGGACGCCTGCCGACCTATGAGGATCTGGCGGACCTGCCGGCGGCGCAGATCCTCGACGGCGACACGACGGAGCGCAACGGCACGCCCTGCGTGCATGTCCGCAGCGGCCAGGCGAAAAACTATACCGACTGGTACATTTCGCTCGACAACGGCCTGCTGCTCTACGCCGCGACCACGGAGGGCGGCGCGGCGGTCTGGTCGGTGGAGCTGACGGTGCTGACCGTCGGCCCGGTGGCGGACAGCGTCTTTCTCCTGCCCAACGGCACCATGCCCGAATAGAATGGAACAGCGCGAGCTGTCATTCCGGGAAGCGGGATGACAGCTTTTCGGTTTCACCGTATCCGAGCGCGCGGCAGATCGGCCGGTCAAAAGCCAAGCAGCAGCAGCACCCCGATAATCAGCAGCGTGTCGCTGATGTTCTCCTTGTCGTCCGCCACCAGAAAATAGACCATCACCAGCAGCAGGACGGTGTCGGCGTTCATGTCCGGCAGCTTGACGTTGCTGCCGAACAGGCTTTTGAGGCTGCCGATCAGCCCTTTTTTGTCGCCCTCGGCAGCCGGCTCCTCCGCCGTCACGTCGGCAAAGACCGGCTCCGCCGGCGGCGGCGCCGCCGGCTGTTCCTCCGGGGGCGGCGGCAGATCGAAGCCGCCGGGGACGTATCTGTTGAACATCCGCTCATCTCCCCAGGATGTGTAGTGCCGATTTCGCGGCCTTGGTGACGTTCGCCATGCGCATCGCCCGGTCCAGGCTGCCCGCCCGCTGGGCGGACAGATAGGGTGCCATGGCGCGGATCAGATTGGCCCGCTCGCTCTTGACCAGGTCGCCGCCGCTGCCCGAGAGCGCCTGCAGCAGCTGCGGCAGGGCCTCGGCCAGCGCCGCGGCGGGCGTCGCTTTTTCCGCGGCGCCGCCCTCGGCCGCGCCGACGGCGGCCGCCTCCGCGCCCGCTCCGTCCCGGGCGCCTTCGCGCGCGAGCAGCGAGGCGAGCAGCGCGGAGACGTCGCCCCTGGCGGCGGGCGGCGGCTCCGGTTTGGACGGCGCCTCCGGCTTCGGCGGCGGCGGCGCGGCGGACCGTCGCTCCATGATCGCCGACGCCAGGTTCAGGACCCGCCGCATGCCCGGCTCGTCGGAAACAAGGCGCTTCAGCCTGTCGTCCAGCTCCGCCATCGTTCCGTCACACGCCCAGCACTTCGATGACCTTGCCGATCAGGGCGGCGCCCTCCTTGCTGGAAAGCAGGTCCTGCAGCAGCGCCCGCCCCGGCTCCCTGGGCGCGGCGGCGGCAAAGACGGCGGCGTGTCTGAGCGCCTCGCTGCCGTCCTCGGCGAGCTGGGCGATCAGCGCGCGGCCCGCGTCGGTGTTCATCGCGGCGTTGTATTTGTCCAGTCCCTTGATGATCTTCAGTCCCTGCGGCGAGTTCATCATCGACCGGGCGGCGTTTTCAAGATCTCCGACCATGGTATCCCCCCTGTTGTGTTGTTATTAGCATTATATGAGGGCAGGGGCGCGACGTGACTGAAAGAAGGGTTTCCCATGAAAATCTGCGTCTGTTCCGACACGCACGGCGACAGCAGCGGCATCGCCGAAATGGCGGCAAAGGAGCGCCCCGAGGCCATCCTGTTTCTCGGCGACGGCCTGCGCGACCTCGAGCGGGTGACGCTGCCGCCCGCGACGGCGGTCTTTGCCGTGCGCGGCAACTGCGATTTTGCCTCCTCCGCGCCGGAGGAGCGGCTGGCGACGCTGGGCGGCGTCGGCTTTTACCTCACGCACGGGCATCTCCAGGATGTCAAGCAGGGGCTGGCCGGCCTGCGCCGCGCGGCGCCGCCCGAGGCGGCGGTCGTCTGCTACGGCCACACCCACCGGGCCGACGTCCGGGCGGAGGACGGGCGAATCTATCTCTGCCCCGGCAGCCTCTGGCGCGGCAGCTACGCGGTCGTCGAGACCGCGCCGCAGCTGCGCTACGGGATGCGGATGCTGTAAAAAAACGCCGCCGTCCCTCTCGGGCGGCGGCAAAGCGCACATGCGGATGTTATTGGGCGGTCTTGGCGTATTCGGCGCAGATCTCCGTCAGCGGGCAGAGCGCGCATTTCGGGCTGCGCGCCGTGCAGATTTCGCGCCCGAAGTGGACCAGCCGGTGGCAGAAGGCGGCCTGCTCGTCCGGGGCGATGATCTTCTTGAGCGCCAGCTCGACCTTGAGCGGATCGTTCCCGCACCTGACCAGCCCGAGGCGGTTGGAGATGCGCATGCAGTGGGTGTCGGCGACGATGGCGGGCTTGCCGTAGATGTCTGAGACGATCAGGTTGGCCGTCTTGCGGCCGACGCCGGGCAGCTTGACCAGCTCCTCGAGGGTGTCGGGCACACGGCCGCCGTACTGCTCCAGCAGCACGCGGGCGCAGCGGTGGATGTCGCCGGCCTTGGTGCGGAACAGCCCGCAGGGCTTGACGATGGCGCACAGGTCCTCGAGGTCGGCGTCGGCGATGCTCTGCAGGGTCGGATATTTGCGGTAGAGCTCCTCGGTGACGACGTTGACGCGCGCGTCGGTGCACTGTGCGGAGAGCCTGGTGGCGAACAGCAGCTCGTAATCCTTCTCCGCGACGAGCGAGCAGGTGGCGGGATAGCGCTCCTTGAGCAGCGCCACGGCCCGGGCGGCGCGTTCCTTTGCGGTCATGGGCAGGACCCCCTTTGTTTTTATGGGCCAAGTATAGCACAGTTCTTGTCAAACCGCCAGAACTGCGGTATAATATGTCATTATGGATTATTGTGGAGGAGGACGCGCGGAGATGAAGGATCGGCGTTATGCGCAGATGTGGAAGACCCTGGGCGTCTTTCTGTTTTTTGCCGTCATGCAGATGGTCGTCTCGGGCGGTGCCGGCCTGCTGGCCGCCGCGCAGCTCAAGGGCACGGGCCTGTCCGCCAAGGAGCTCGATCAGGCGGTGCTGGAGCAGGTCTATGCCTGGAACCCCGTGCTGATCCTGCTGGCGGACGGCCTGACGATCGCCGGCCTGCTGCTCTGGAACGCCCGCAAGGGCAAACAGCCGCTGGCCGATTACACCGGCCTGCGCCGCCGCATCGGCGCGCCGGGCGCGCTGCTGTGCCTGGCGGCGGGGCTGACGGCGAACATCTGGTTCGGGCTGGTGCTCAACCTGATGCCGTGGCCCGACGGCTGGATGGCGGAGTACGCCGCCAATTCGGCCAGCATCGGCGGCACCGACCTGCTGTCCATCCTGGCGGTGACGGTGGCCGCCCCCTGCTGCGAGGAGCTGGTGTTCCGCGGCCGCATCTACGCGGGGCTGGAGGTCATCCTGCCCGGCGGCGCGGCGGCGGTGCTGCAGGCTGTGCTGTTCGGCGGCATGCACGACGGCGCGGTGTGGATGTGCTACGCCTTCGTGCTCGGCTGCATCCTCGGCTATGTGCGCAAGCTGACCGGCTCGCTGCGCGGACCGCTGCTGATGCATTTCGCGTTCAATTCCGGCTCTTATCTGTTCGACTGGTTTGCCGGGCGCTGGGGCGACCGCGGCGCGGTGCTGACCTGGACGCTGGTGGGCAGCGCGGCGCTGTTTCTCATCTGCATGCTGGCCCTCAACAGCCGCTACCATAAGGAGGAGACCACATGAACTACTTTAAAAACCTCGTCGGCGAGCGGATCTATCTCTCGCCGATGCGCCCGGAGGACGCGGAGCAGTACTGCGTCTGGCTCAACGATCTGGAGATTGCGGACAAGCTCGGCAGCGCCGCGCGCGGGAGCATGACGCTCGAGGCCGAGCGGAAGTGGATCTCCGAGAGGGCGGGCAGCTATCAGTATGCCATCGTGCGTGCGTGCGACGACGCGCTGCTCGGCAACTGCGGCTTCAATGAGATCGACCAGGCGAACCAGACCGCCGAGGTCGGCATTTTCATCGGCCCGCACGGGGAGTGGAACAAGGGCTACGGCGCGGAGGCGCTGCGCCTGCTGCTGAAATACAGCTTTGAGCAGCTCAATCTGCACAGCGTGACGCTCAGGGTCTTTGCCTTCAACGAGCGGGCGATCGCCTGCTACAAAAAGGTCGGCTTCAGCGAGTACGGGCGGCAGCATGAGAGCAATTTCATCAACGGCGCGTGGCAGGACCATGTCTACATGGAGCTGCTGCGCGCGGATTGGCTCAGACAGCGCAAATAAAACATCCGGAGGCAGAACAATGAGCAAGCAGGTGATGGAGCTCCGGTTTGACGACGTGACGATGGAGCAGGCGGTGGCCGCCGCCATGGCGGCGATCCGCAGCGGCACGCGCTGCCGCGTGGTGACGCCGAACGCCGAGTTCGGACTGATGGCGCGGCGGGACGCGCATTTCCGCGAGGTGATCAATTCTTCGCAGCTGGTGCTGCCGGACGGGATCGGCGTGATCCACGCCTCCCGCATCGTGCGCCGCCCGATCGCGGAGCGCGTCGGCGGCTGCGACTTCGCCCAGGCGCTGTGCGCCGCGATGGCGCAGGAGGGGCGCAGCCTCTTCCTGCTGGGCGCGAAGCCCGGCGTCGCCGAAAAGGCGGCGGCAAATCTGGAAAAGAGCTATCCCGGCCTGCGCATCGCCGGGACGCGCGACGGCTACTTCAAGGACGACGCCGACGCCATCGCGCCGGTCAACGCCAGCGGTGCGGACGCGGTCTTTGTCTGCCTCGGCGCGCCGAAGCAGGAGCTGTTCATGGCGCGGCACGACGGCGTGCTCAGGCCGCCGGTGCTGGTCGGCCTGGGCGGCACGCTCGACGTGCTGGCGGGCCTGGTGCCGCGCGCGCCGGCGTTTTTCCAGAAGGCGGGGCTGGAGTGGTTCTACCGCCTGTGCCGCGAGCCGAAGCGCATCGGGCGCATGGCGCGCCTGCCGCTCTATCTGCTCAACGCGGTCTGCTGGAAGGACAAGGGGGAGAAGAACGATGCACGTTGAACTGGTCGACCACACGCCCGATCCCGAGCGGCTGGTCGCCGCCGCCGCCAAGCTGTGCTATTCCGACACCGGCGCGCGGGCGCTCGAGGAGGGGCTGACGCCGGACAAGACGGCGCGGTTCCTCGACATGCTCACCGAGCTCGGGCACGAGAGCCCCATCGAGCACGCGAGCTTCACCTTCGCGGTCGAGGGCGTGTCCCGCAGCCTGCTGGCTCAGATCACCCGCCACCGCATCGCCTCGTTCAGCGTCCAGAGCCAGCGCTATGTCAAGAAGAACGATTTTGTCTATATCACGCCGCCGGAGATCGAAAAGGACCCGGAGGCGCTCGGCCGCTACCGCGCGGCGATGGACGCCTGCTACCGCAGCTATCTGGAGCTGACCGACACGCTGCAGGCGCGCCACGCGGCGGAGCTGGCCGCGCAGGGCGTGCCGGAGAAGCAGGCCCGCGCCCGCGCCGAGAAGATGGCCATTGAGGACGCCCGCTACGTGCTGCCCAACGCCTGCGAGACCAAGCTGATGATGACGATGAACGCCCGTTCGCTCTACAACTTCTTCCGCCTGCGCTGCTGCAACCGGGCGCAGTGGGAGATCCGCGCCCTGGCGTGGGAGATGCTGTTCCTGTGCCGCGCGGCGGCGCCGGCGCTCTTTGCCAAGGCGGGGCCCGCCTGCCTCAACGGGCCGTGCCCGGAGGGGAAGATGAGCTGCGGAAAAGCGGACGAGATGCGGAGAAAGAGCGCGCGGAATGGGTAAGCTGTTTGTGCTGGAGGGCACCGACGGCAGCGGCAAGTCGACGCAGTTCCGCCTGCTGTGCGCGGCGCTGGAGGCGCGGGGGCGCGCCTTCCGGCGCGTGACCTTCCCGCGCTACGATCAGGACAGCTCCATGCTGCTGCGCATGTACCTGCGCGGCGATTTCGGCGCCCATCCGGGCGACGTCAACCCCTATGCGGCCTCGACCTTCTTCGCCGTGGACCGCTACGCCTCCTTCAAGACCGACTGGGGCGCGGACTATGCGTGCGGCGTGCCGGTGTTCTGCGACCGCTACACGACCTCGAACGCCGTCCATCAGGCCTCCAAGCTGCCGGAGAGCGAAGCCGCCGCCTTCTGCGACTGGCTGTTTCATTACGAATACGACCTGCTGGGGCTGCCGCGCCCGACGGGCGTGATTTTTCTCGACATGCCGAGCGAGCTGAGCTTTGCGCTGCTGCGCGCCCGTCAGGGCGCGTCCGGCGACATCCATGAGCGCGACCACGCCTATCTGGCCGAATGCCGCCGCCGGGCCCTCTGGCTCTGCGAGCGCTGCGGCTGGAAGCGCGTGTCCTGCGGCGAAAACGGGCGGGTGCGCACCGAGGAGGAGATCCATCGGGACGTGCTGGCTGCGGTGGAGGAGCTGCTATGATGATCGAACAGGGGCGCGCGTCCGACTGGGACGCGCTGAAGCGTATCTGGCTGCGTTCCTTTTCGGACGGGCCGGAGTTCTGGGACTGGCTGCGCGGTGAGGTCTGGCAGCCGGAGCGCACGCTGGTGCTGCGCGAGGGCGGCCGGGTCGTCTCCTGTCTGCTGCTGCTGCCGTGCGTCTTTTCCGGGACGCTGCGCGCCCAGTATGTCTATGCCGTCGCCACCGACCCGGAGTTCCGCGGCGGCGGGCGGATGGCGGGCGTGCTGCGCGAGGCGGAGCGCCGCGGCCGGGCGCAGGGGCTCGACCTCTCCGTGCTGCTGACCGAGGAGGACAGCCTGCAGGGCTATTATGCCCGCTTCGGCTATCTGCCGCTGTGCGTCGCGGCGGAGCGGCCGCTGCCGTCCGGCGCCGGCTGCGGGGCGCGGCGGGCGATGCGCGAGGACGACCTGCCCGCGGTGGGCGCGCTCTATGAGGAGGCCTGCCGGCAGTTCGGCCGTCCCTGCGCGCTGCGGGATCAGACCGATCTGCGCCGGGAGCTGGCGCTCTATACCCCCGGCGCCGAGGTCTGCGAGCGGGACGGGGCGCTGAGCGGATACTGCTTTTATGACGAGCGGGGCGTGGCCGAGGCGGCCGGCCCCGACGGGGCGGCGCTGGCGGCGCAGTGCGCGCCGGAGGCGCGCGTCTGCCTGACCGTGCCGGCGCGCGGGGAGCACGGAAAGCCGCTGGGCTGCGCGCTGGCGCTCTCGGAGCGCGGCGCGCGGGCGCTGGCGGACGGGCCCGTCTACCTCAACATGATGTTCAACTGATGAAAAAAGATCGTTTGAGTTTTCTGGCGGGCTTTCTGCCCGCGCTGTCCATGGCGGCGCTGCTGCTGTGGCGCCGCCTCGGAGAGGAGGCCGCGCCGAAAATGGCGGTCGCCGCCGAGGCCGCGGCCTTCGGCCTGCCCTTCCTGATCCTGCTGCTGCTGCGCGGCTTCTGCCGCCAGCCCTCGCCGCTGCGGCTGCGGCCCTTCCGCCGCCAGACGCTGCCGCTGGTGCTGTTCACCGGCGTGACGGTGTCGCTGCTCTCCGTGCTGCTCAATTACGGCGTCGTGCTGCTGGGCGGCACCTATACCGCCGCCTCCGACAGCCTCAAGGGGAGCTTCGGGGCGCTGTTCCTGGCCGTGGCCCTGGCTCCCGCGCTGCTGGAGGAGCTGTTCTTCCGCGCCGGGCTGCTGGGCGCCGAGGAGGGCGCCGGCACCGGCCCCGCCATCCTGCTGAGCGCGCTCTGCTTCGCGCTGGTGCACGGCACGCTCATCAGCCTGCCGGCGACGCTGGCGGCCGGCCTCGCTTACGGCTGGCTGTGCTATTCGCTCAACTCGGTCTGGGCGGCGGTGCTCGCCCATCTGGTCAACAACGCCATCTCGCTGCTGTTCGCCTATGGGGCGAACGTCTCGGCGGAGCTGGGCATCTGGCCCTATTTCCTGCTGGCGGCGCTGTTCTGCTTCTGCCTGTTCCTGTCGCTGACCCTGCGCACGCTGGAAAACCAGCTTGACCGGGGCAAGATCCCCCGCTTCCGCCGCGCCGATTTCGCCGGCGCGCTCGAGCGGCTGCTGGTCTCGCCCGGCATCTGGGTGCTGGCGCTGCTGTTTGTCTATAAGGTCTTTTATTTGTAACGGAGGTCTCCGATTATGTCCGAACCGAACAACACCGGCCGCGGGCCGGGGCACGATCCCAGCCGCTACCGGCTGCAGCGGACCGAGCGCAAAAAGGTCCCGGGGAAGAAGCGCGCCGCCGGCGCGATCAACACCTTCAGCTATATCATCTTCATCCTCGGCATCTCTCTGCTGCTCTCGGCATTCATCATCGTCGTCGGCAACGACGTGCTGGCGCTCGTCAAGCCCGACAAGACCTACACCCTGACGGTGGAGAAGGGCGAGAGCATCGGCAAGGTGGCCGGGCAGCTCAAGGACAACGGCATCATCCGGTACGCCTGGGTGTTCCGGCTGTTCGCCTCGCTCAAGAACACCGGCGCGCTGCCCGAGGGCGAGTTCACCGTCAACGCCAACATGGATTACGGGCAGATCCTCTCGCAGATGACCACCACCACCTCCTATGAGACGGTGACGCTGACCATCCCCGAGGGCTACACGCTGCAGCAGATCGCCGCGCTGCTCGAGACGAGCAAGGTCTGCACGCAGGAGGATTTCTTCAACGTCGCCAACACCTATGCCTTCTCCCACTTCATGCTCAAGGACGTGCCGATGGAGGAGAACCGGCTCGAGGGCTATCTCTTCCCCGACACCTATCAGTTCTACAAGGCGAGCGCCAAGTCGCTGAGCGACGGGGACACCTATACCGGCGCCCTCAACGCCATCAACAAGATGCTCAACAACTTTGCCGACAAGTACACAAAGTCGATGCGCACGCTGACCGAGGAAAAGGGCCTGACCATCGCCGAGGTCATCAACGTCGCCTCCATGGTCGAAAAGGAGGCCAACCTTCCGGAGGAGCGCACGACCATCGCCGGCGTCATCTACAACCGCCTCAACCACAGCGAAAAGTACCCGTACCTCAACGTCGATGCGACGCTGCTCTACGTGCTGGGCCACAAGGACAAGCTGACCGACGCCGACAAGCAGCTTGACAGCCCCTACAACACCTACACCAGCAAGGGCCTGCCGCCGACGGCGATCTGCAACCCCGGTCTGGCCTGCATCATGGCCGCCATCGCGCCGGAGGAGCACAACTATTACTACTATGTCTACGACCCCGCCACCGAGAGCCACATCTTCAGCCGGACGCTCGAGCAGCACAACGCCGCCGTCGCCAAGGTCAACGCCGAATAAATCTGATTTGAGATAGAGGGAACCGCTTATGGAAAAAATGGGACTGAACGAGATCCGTGAAAAGTACCTGAGCTTTTTTGAGAGCAAGGGCCATTACCGCATCAAGAGCTATCCGCTCGTGCCGCAGAACGACCACTCGCTGCTGCTCATCAACGCCGGCATGGCGCCGCTCAAGCCGTTTTTCACCGGCGAGCAGACCCCGCCCGCGCCGCGCGCCTGCTCCTGCCAGAAGTGCATCCGCACCCCCGACATCGAGAACGTCGGCAAGGACGCCCGCCACGGCACCTATTTCGAGATGCTGGGCAACTTCTCCTTCGGCGATTACTTCAAGAAGGAGGCCTGCACCTGGGCCTGGGAGTTTCTGACCAAGACCCTCGGCCTGCCCGAGGACAAGCTCTATGTCACCGTGTTCCTTGACGACGACGAGGCCTGGGACATCTGGGACAAGGTCGTCGGGGTGCCCAAGGGCCACATCTCCCGCCTCGGCCGCGAGGACAACTTCTGGGAGATCGGCTCCGGCCCCTGCGGCCCCTGCTCCGAGATCTACTATGACCGCGGCGCGCAGTATTCCTGCGGCAAGCCGACCTGCGCCGTCGGCTGCGACTGCGACCGCTATGTCGAGTTCTGGAACCTGGTGTTCTCGCAGTTCAATTCCGACGGCAAGGGCCATTACGAGCCGCTGGCCAAAAAGAACATCGACACCGGCATGGGCCTGGAGCGCATCGCCTGCATCATGCAGGGCACCGATTCGATCTTCGAGATCGACACGATCCGCAGCATCCTCGACAAGGTTTCGGAGGTCACCGGCGTGCCCTACGGGCGCGACCACCGCTCCGACGTCTCGCTGCGCATCATCACCGACCATGTGCGCTCCTGCACCATGATGATCTGCGACGGCGTCATGCCGTCCAACGCGGGCCGCGGCTATGTGCTGCGCCGCCTGCTGCGCCGCGCCGCGCGCCACGGCCGCCTGCTGGGGATGCGCGAGCCGTTCCTGACGAAGATCTGCGAGCAGGTCATCCGCGAAAACGAGGGCGCCTATCCCGAGCTGCGCGAAAAAGAGCAGTTCATCAAGGCCGTCCTCCACACCGAGGAGGAGCGCTTCTACCAGACCATCGAGAGCGGCCTGCTGCGGCTCGACGAGATGGCCTCCGCGCTGCGCGCGGCGGGCAAGCGCCTGCTCTCCGGCGAGGACGCCTTCCGCCTCTACGACACCGAGGGCTTCCCGATCGACCTGACCATGGAGATCCTCGGCGAGCAGGGGATGGAGGTGGACCGCTCCGCCTTTGACGCCCTGATGCAGGAGCAGCGCGTCCGCGCCAAGAAGGCCCGCGGCAACACCGCCGAGCTGGGCTGGGAGGGCGACGAGCTCAATCTCAACGAGTTCCCCAGGACCGTGTTCAGCGGCTATGAGCGCACGGACGACGAGGGCCGGGTGCTGGCGCTGATCGCCGACGGCGAGACGCGCGGCGTCGCCGTCAAGGGCGACCGGGTCGCCGTCCTGCTCGACCGCACGCCGTTTTACGCCGAGAGCGGCGGCCAGGTCGCCGACCAGGGCAAGATCGTCTGCGGCGAGACCCGCCTGCGCGTGGAGAACGTCAAAAAGGACCCGCAGGGCCATTTCCTCCACCAGGCCGAGGTGCTCTCCGGCGAGCTCAAGCTGGGCGACGCCGTGGCGCTGACCATCGATGCCGACCGCCGCGCCGCCATCCAGCGCGCCCACTCCGCCACCCATCTGCTCCAGAAGGCGCTGCGCGAGGTACTCGGCGCCCATGTCGAGCAGAGCGGCAGCCTGGTCGAGCCGGACCGCCTGCGCTTCGATTTCAGCCACTTCTCCGCCGTCACGCCCGAGGAGCTGGCGCAGGTCGAGCTGCTGGCCAACCGCGCCATCCTCGGCGACCTGCCGGTGGACATCCGCGAGATGCCCATTGACGAGGCGAAGAAGCTCGGGGCGATGGCCCTGTTCGGCGAGAAATACGGCAGCGTCGTGCGCGTCGTGCGCATGGGCGATTACAGCATCGAGTTCTGCGGCGGCACGCATGTCGCCAGCACGGGCCGCATCGGCAGCCTGAAGATCGTCTCCGAGAGCTCGGTCGCCGCGGGCATCCGCCGCGTCGAGGCCGTCACCGGCCTGGGCACGCTGGAGCTGCTGCGCCATCTCGAGGACGAGAACCGCGGCACGGCCGAGCTGTTCAAGACCGGCGCGCACAACCTGCGCCAGCGCGCCGCGCAGATGCTCGACGACATGCGCGAGCTGACCCATCGCAACGAGGAGCTGCAGAACCGCCTGTCCCAGCTCAAGGCGGTCGAGCTGTTCAACTATTCTCAGGAGATGAAGGGCGTGCGCGTCGTCTCCGCCAAGCTCGACGAGACCGGCGCCGACGCGCTGCGCACGATGAGCGACTTCATCCGCGACAAGGCGCCCAACATGGTCTGCGTCCTCGCCACCGTGCATGAGGGCAAGATCTACTTCGCGGCGGCCTGCGGCAAGGCGGCCATCGAGAAGGGCGCCCACGCCGGCAACATCCTCAAGCAGGTGTCCAAGCTCTGCGGCGGCGGCGGCGGCGGCCGGCCCGACAGCGCCACGGCCGGCGGCCGTGACCTCGACGCCCTGGAGGGCGCGCTCGAGCAGGTCAACAACATCGTCTCCGCCATGATCAAATAAATCGGAAACGGGAGGGTTTTGTGATGTCCGACTGCATTTTCTGCAAGATCGCGGCAGGGGAGATCCCCTGCCGGAAGGCCTATGAGGACGAGCAGGTGCTGGCGTTTTACGACATCGCGCCCGCGGCGCCGGTGCACATCGTCGTGATCCCCAAGCAGCACGTCCTGGAGAGCGCGCGGGAGATCACCGCCGCCGACGGCGCGCTGATCGCCCATATCTATGAGGTGATTGCCCGGCTGGCGCGCGAGCTCCATCTGGACAACGGCTATCGCGTGGTCACCAACGCCGGCGAGGACGCCGGCCAGACGGTGCGGCATCTGCATTTCCATCTGCTGGGCGGCGGCACGCTCGGCCGGATGGCCTGAGGCTTCATGGACGAAACGCGGCGGAACGGACAGGCACCCCGGGCGGTGCTTCTCTGTTCTGCCGCGTTTTTCTGTGTCTGCGCCCTCTGCGCGGCGCTGCTGGCGCGCGGGCTGTGGCCGGCGCTGCTGGGCGGCGGACTGTTCGCCTGCGCGCTCGCCGTCCCGGCGCTGCTGCTGCGGGAGGGACGGTACCGCGCCGTCGCCTGCGGCCTGATCCTGGGGGCGCTGTGCTGCACGGCGCACGGACTGCTCGCGTGGCGGCCGGCGCTGGCGCTGGCCGGGCGCAGCGGCGTCTGCCGCGTCGCGGTGACCGAGGAGGCGCGCGGCTATGGCGGCTACGGCGTCGTCTGGGGCCGGCTGCTGACGCTGGACGGCGTTTCCAGCGGGGCCCGCGTCAAGCTCTATGTGCGGGACGGGTCGCCCGACTGGGCGCCGGGCGACCTGCTGACGCTGGAGGGCAGCGTGCGGGAGGCACCGCGCGCGCCGCGCGCCGGGATGCTCCAGCGCGGCGTGCTGCTGACCGTCCGTCAGACCGGCGCGCTCCGCGGTGAGGAGAACGGCGCCGCCACGCCCCTGACGCGCCTGCGGCGGCTGACCGCCGCGCTGCGGGGCGTGCTGTCCCGGATGCTCTCCGGCGACGAGATGGGACTGCTGCTGGCGATGCTGACCGGCGACAGCAGCGCCTGCTCGGCGGGCTTCCTGCGCGCTCTCGGCGCGGCGGGGCTGCGGCATGTCATCGCCGTCTCCGGGCTGCATCTGTCGATCCTGGCGGGCTTTCTCGTCCGCGTGCTGGGCCGGCGGGCCGGCTCCTGGGCGGCGCTGCCCGTCGTCTTTACCTATGCGGCCCTGGCCGGGTTTCCGGCCTCGGCCGTGCGCGCGGCGGTGATGCAGGGCTTCGTGCTGGCGGCCTTCCTGCTGCGGCGGGAGAACGACAGCCCGACCGCGCTCGGCGTTTCGCTGCTGCTGCTTTGCGCGCTCAACCCCGCCGCCGCGCTGAGCGCCGGGCTGCAGCTCTCCTTTGCGGCGACGGCGGGCATCCTCTGGGCCGCCGGGCCGCTGGCGGCGCGCCTGAACGCCCGCGCGCCCCGGCATGCGTTCGCGGCGGGCCTGCGGCGCTATCTCGGCAACACGCTGGCGGTCACGCTGGCGGCGACCGCCTTCACGCTGCCGGTGACCCTGCTGCAATTCGGCAGCGCCTCGCTGCTCAGCCTGCCGATGAATCTCCTCTGCCTCTGGGCGATCAGCCTGGCGCTGCTGCTGGGCGTCGCCGGCGCGGTCGTGACGGCGCTGATCCCGGCCGCGGGCGCGGTCTGCGGCTTTTTTGCCTACTGGCCGCTGCGCTGGCTGACGCTGCTGATCGGCGCGGCGGGCCGGCTGCCCTGGGCCGCGGCGCGGGCCAGCCTCTATCTGGTCCTGGCGGCGGCGGGACTGCTGCTCCTGCTGGCGCTGCTGCGCCGGGGCGCGGCGCTGCGCGGGACGGCGGCCTTCTGCCTGGGCCTGCTGTGCCTGTGCGTCGGCCTGTCGTCCCTGGAGACCCGCCTGGTGACCCGCATCGCCGTCGGCGACGCCGGCGGCGCGCCGATCATCGCCCTGCGCAGCGGGGGAGAGACGGCCTTTGTCGGCGCCGGCGCCTCCGATGCTGCCGCGGGGACGCTGATCCGCGCCGAGATGGCGCGGGCCGCCGCCGCGCGCAGCGCCTTCCTGCTGACGACCGGCGCCGGCTGGCGGCAGACGGGCGGCCTGCGCGAAGCGCTGGCGGCCGCGGGCGCCGCCCGGCTCTATCTGCCCGCGGGGGCGAAGGCGGATGACAGCGCGGCCGCGCTGTGCTATACTGAGAGCGGGAACCTGACGCTGGGCGGTCTGACCGTGTCGCTGCGGCCGGTCGGGACGGGCAGCCTGTGCCTGATCTCGGACGGCGCGCCGCGCCTGCTCTCGCTGTGCGGTCTGGAGCCGTGGGCGGCCTGTGCCGCCCTGGCGGAGACGCCGCCGCGCGTGCCGCTGCTGCTGATCGACGAGCCGTGGCAGCAGGCTCCCGAGGCGCTCGGGCGCGTCTGCGCCCTGACCGGGGCGCGGGCGATCGTGCTGGCGGACGGCGGCTTTTCCGCGCCGCCGGCGCGGCTGTGCGGGCTGCCGGTGCTGGCCCTGAGCGAGACGGGCACCATTTCTCTGGAGACTGTGAGGTAAACATGGCCTACGGAAGCAAAAAAGCCCCGGACGACGGGGCCTATCGCAAGCTGAAAGCCGACCTCGCCGCGGGCAGGGCCGAACGGCTCTATGTCCTGTACGGCGAGGAGGACTATCTGAAAAGCTATTATCTCGGCAAGCTGCGCGCCCTGTGCGCCGGACCGTTCGGGGAGCTGGGGGAGACGGTGCTGGACGCGGAGCACGTCACGCTCGACGCCCTGACCGACGCCGTCGACAGCGTGCCCTTCGGCAGCGAGCGCAAGCTGGTGCTGGTGCGCGACTACCCGCTGATGCAGCCCAAGGGGGCGCTCAAGGAGGCGCTGCCGGAGCTGCTCGCCGGGCTGCCGGACTACATCTGCCTGGTCTTTTTCTTCGAGGCGCTGGAGTTCAAGCCCGACAAGCGCCTGACGCTCTACAAGACGCTGGAAAAGCACGGGCAGCTGGTCGAGTTCCGCCGCGCGCCGGCCTCCGACCTGATCCCCTGGCTCAAGCGGCGCTTTTTTGCGCTCGGCAAGACCATCGAGACGGCCGACTGCGACTACATGCTCTTTCTCTGCGGCAGCGCGATGACCAACCTGGTGACGGAGGTGGACAAGATCGCCGCCGGCGTCCCCGGGCCGCGAATCGCCCGCGCCGACATCGACCGCCTCGGCTCCCGCGTGCTGGAGGCCAACGTCTTTCAGCTCACCGACAAGCTGCTCGAGGGCGACGGCGCGGCGGCGCTGGCGCTGCTGCGCGATCTGTTCGATCTGCGCGAGGAGCCGCCGGTGATCCTCGGCGCAGTGGCGGCGCAGTTCCGCCGGCTCTACGGCGCGCGCCTGGCGATGGACGCCGGCAAGAGCGAGCAGTATGTCGCCGACCTCTTCGGCTTCCGCAGCAGCTATCCCGCCCAGCTGGCCATGCGCGCCGCGCGGCGGCGCCGCCTGCCGGAGCTGCGGCGGATGCAGCTGCTGTGCCTGCAGGCCGATCTCGAGCTCAAGAGCAACAATTCCGACCCGCTCCGCACCCTGGAGCTGCTGCTGCTGCGCGCGGCGGAGGGGCAGGCATGATCCCGCTCGGGCCGGTCGTGCTGGTCGAGGGCAAGTACGACCAGAACAAGATCCTGCAGATCTTCGACGCCACCGTGCTGACCACGGGCGGCTTCCAGATTTTCAAAAACGAGGAGCAGGTGCGCCTGCTGCGCCGCCTGGCGGAGACCCGCGGCCTGCTGATTCTCACCGATTCCGACGGCGCCGGCTTTGTCATCCGCAACAAGCTGCGCGGCGCGCTGACGGGCGGGCGCGTCTATCAGGCCTATATCCCCGACCTGCCCGGCAAGGAGAAGCGCAAGCGCGCCCCCTCGAAGGAGGGCAAGCTGGGCGTCGAGGGCGTGCCGGACGAGATCATCATCGCGGCCGTGCGCCGCAGCGGCGCGCTCGACGAGACCCCCGCCCCGCGCGCGGCAATCACCAAGGCCGACCTCTATGCCCTCGGCCTTTCCGGCGGGCCGGAGAGCGCCGCGAAGCGCCGGCGGCTGTGCCGCCTTTACGGGCTGCCGGAGCATCTGAGCGCCAACGCGCTGCTCGAGGTGCTGCGCTGCGTGACCGACCGCGCCGAGCTGGCCGCGGCCGCCCAAAAGCTGGAGGAGCCGGCCCATCAGGAAGAACGCTGAACAATTGGAGGATAAATCGATGGATCAGAAGCTGTATGAACAGGCCGTGGCGCTGCGGCACGAGCTGCACCGCCACCCGGAGCTTTCGCTGCAGGAGGACTGGACGGTGCGCCGGCTGGAGCAATTTGTGCGCGAGCACGCCCCGGGCGTGGAGATCCGCGACCGCGGCCACTGGTTTTACGCCGTCTATCACGCGGCGCACCCGCGCGGCGCGATCGCCTTCCGCGCCGACATCGACGCGCTGCCCATCGACGAGCCCGCCGACCTGGTGCCCTATGCCAGCGAGACGCCGCATGTGAGCCACAAGTGCGGCCATGACGGCCACGCCGCCACCATGGCGGCCTTTGCCGCCGAGGTCGCGCGCGAGGGCTGCGACAAGGACGTCTACTTCCTGTTCCAGCACGCCGAGGAGATCGGCGCGGGCGCCGTGCAGTGCTGCGAGATGCTGCGCGAAAACAAGATTGACGAGATCTACGGCTGGCACAACCGCCCCGGCTCGCCCTTCGGCATGGTCGAGACGATGGCCGGCACCTATTACGACGCCTCCAAGGGCATGACCATCGCCTTCACCGGCAAGCCGTCGCACGCCAGCATGCCGGAGGTCGGCATCAACCCGGCCTTCGCCATCGCCGACATCGTGCACCTGATCCCGGAGTTCATCCGTCCGGGGCAGTACACCGGCCTGGTGCTCTGCACCATCATCCAGATCGACGTCGGCGAGCCGGCCTTCGGCACGCAGGCGCACCGCGGCAAGCTGCTGCTGACCATCCGCGGCGAGCACGAGCGCGAGATGGACGACCTGCAGCGCCGCCTGGAGGAGCTGGCGCGGCAGAAGGCGCAGGAGTATGGGCTGGGCGTCACCTTTGATTACTGCGACTATTTCCCCGAGACCGTCAACACCCAGGCTCAGGTGGACAGGGTGCGCGACGTCTGCGCCCGCAACGGCTGGCCGTTCCGCCTCTGCGAGACGCCCTACCGCGGCTCCGAGGACTTCGGCTTTTACACCAAGCTGGTGCCGGGCTGCATCTTCGAGGTGGGGGACGGCGAGAACTACCCGTCGATCCACACCTGGCAGTTCGATTTCAACGACCGCACCATTTCCCGCGCCGTCGAGCTCTACTGGGCGCTGGTCCGCGCCTGAGCCGCCCGGCCCGACTTCATGAAAAAAGGCCCGCGCCCGGATGGCGCGGGCCTTTTTGCCGCACAAAAAAAACGGCAGCCGCGCCGAAGCGCAGCTGCCGCAGTTTGACGATTTGTTCAGCCAAGAAGCGTGCCGGAGCCGATGTAGTGGCTGGAATAATAGCTGCTGCCCAGAGAATCGTAGCAGACGCTCTTTCCCGGCGAAGGAGCGTGGATGAACTCGCCGTTGCCGACATAGATGCCGACGTGGCCGACCGAGGAGCCGCCCGCATAGCGGGAGAAGAACACCAGATCGCCGACGCTCAGCGAGGACTTGCTGATGCGGGTGACGTCGCTGTACTGGCTGGAGGAGGAACGGCTCAGGCTGACGCCGAAGTGGGAATAGACATACTTGACGAAGCCGGAGCAGTCGAAGCCGGTGCTCGGGGTGCTGCCGCCGTAGGTGTAGCGGATGCCGAGGAAGTTGGCGGCGTAGTCGATGATCCGGTCGCGCAGGGAAGAGCTCGAGTTGTCGGCGGCCACGGAGGCGGTGCCGGACGACGCGGAAGCGGTGGTGACGGTGACGTAATCCGGATGGATGTAGCCGGTGCCCTGGGCGCACTGCACCTTGAACCAGCCGGCGTTGATGCCGATGATGCGGGCCACCTCGCCCTGGGACAGCTTGGCGACGACGGAGGAATCCGTAGTCGGCTGCGCGCGCAGGTTGAGGGTGGAGGCGGTGACCTTGGCGCCGCCGCACTCGATGTTCATGATCGCCTGGACGGCGACGTAATCGCTGCTCAGCCAGCCGTAGGTGCCTTCATAGGCGACCTTGTACCAGTCTCCCTGCTGGTCGACGACCGCGACCCGGTCCTGATCGGAAAGCCTGTCGAGAACGCTGGAGGTGGTGCTGGGCTCCGCACGCAGATTGAGCGAGGAGCCGGTATTGACAATTCCGCCCTGGACGGTGTAAGCAAAGGCGGAAACGGTCATCAGCGCGGCAAGCACCGCGATGAGGAACAGCGTTCTGAAAACAAGCCTGCGATTCATGAAGACCTCCTGTGTCCGGCGCGCCGCCCGGGAGAAGGGGACGGCACTGTGCGTATTACCTCTTTTTTACTGCTTTCCGCTGAGCGCCCGCTCCAGCCAGATGGACGCGAGATCCATGGCGTTGTAAAGTCCGACGCGCTCTGCGGTTTTGATGACGCGGTCTCTGGAACTGATCTCGGGATCGGTGTACTGCAGCTCCACCTTGATCTTCTGGGAGAGCCGGATGCCGTCCTGCGGTTCCGCCGACATCACCTGCAGCAGGACGATGAATTTGTCCGCCATGCTGCCGTAATAGATCATGGTATCCTTCCGCATCAGCGGGTGACCCTTGTAGGTCAGGGGGATGCCGCCCTTTTTCTCGGTTTCGCTCATGTGAATCCTCCGATATGATTATTAGTATATCAAAATAATTACAAAAGTCAAACAAAACGGTAACAAAAAGCCGACAAAATTGCAGGGGAATTTTTGGGCACCCTGGCAGCCGGTGACGTGACCGGCGCGAAAAAGGGCGAACAGTTATGAAAAAAGGGGCTGACGGAGCAGCCCCTTTTTGTTGGAACTCAGTCGGACAGGTACCGCCGCACCAATTCCTGCAGCAGCTCATCGCGGTCGATCTTGCGGATCAGGCTGCGGGCGTTGTTGTGATTGGTGATGTAGGTCGGGTCTTCGGAGAGCAGATAGCCGACGATCTGGTTGATGGGATTGTAACCCTTTTCCTTCAGCGCATCATATACCGTCGTCAGAATCCGTTTCATCTCCAGATCCTGATCGTCCTCGATCGTGAATCGCCGCGTTCCGTCAATCATACGCCGCCCTCCCTTGTCACCGGAATGTTACCATTATACCCCATCCGCCGTTCAAAGTAAAGCGCAAAACGAAGTTTCGGTGTGAAATTTTCAGGCGCGGAGTGTGGCGCCGCACGCGGTCTCCAGCGCCTTGAGCACCCGGACGACGTCGGCGTCGGCCTCGGCGTCGGTGAGCGTGTGGTCGGGGGCGCGGAGCGCCAGGGAGAAGGCGACGCTCTTTTTGCGCTCGCCGACCTGGGCGCCGCGGTAGACGTCGAACAGCTCGAGATGGTCGAGCGCCGCGCCGGCCGCCTGACGGATCACGTCCTCGAGCTGCAGCACATAGATCTCCTCGCCGCAGGTGACGGCCAGGTCGCGCGTGACGGCGGGATACTTCGGCAGCGGACGGTAGAGCGCGCCGGGCTTCCGGACCGCGAAGGCGTCGGCGACGTCGAGCTCGGCGGCATAGATCTCGCAGTCGATGTCCCAGTTCGCGGCGACGGCGGGGTGGATCTGGCCGAGGCGGGCGACGCGCCGGCCGTCGATCGTCAGGTCGGCGCAGCGGCCCGGATGATAGACCGGATCGTCGGCGCAGGGGGTGAAGCGGCCGTCGGGCAGGCCGCAGGCGCGCACCACGGTCTCGACTGCGCCCTTGAGGTCGTAGAAGTCGCCGCCGTAGAGGATCAGCGCCAGGTAGCGCCGCTCCTCGGGCAGCTTGTCGGCCAGCACCGCGCCGTCGGCGCCGAGCTTCGGCAGGTAGACCGAGCCCATCTCATAGAGGCGCAGGGCGGGGGTGCGGAAGTTGAGGTTGCGGGCCGCGACGTCGAGCAGCGCCGGCAGCGCTGTCGTGCGCATCAGGCTCTGGTCCTCGCCCAGCGGGTTGGTGATGACGACGGCCTTGCGGCGGGGATCGTCCGGCGCAAGGCAGAGGCGGTCGGCCGCCTTGGGGGACATGAAGGACAGCGTCTGCGCCTCGCTGAAGCCGTCGGCGCGGCAGGCGGAGGCCAGGTCGCGGCGGAACTGCTGATAGGGCGTCAGGCCGCCGCGGGTGGCGCGGCCGGCGAACAGGGTGGTGGGGATGTTGTCGTAGCCCCAGAGCCGGCCGACCTCCTCGGCCAGATCGGCGCTGCCCTCGCAGTCGTCGCGCCAGGAGGGCACGGTGACGCGGCGGCCGTCCACGGTGAAGCCGAGCGCGCGCAGCGCGGAGACCATGAACGTCTCCGGGATGTCCTGCGCGCCCAGCAGGTCGCGGACGCGCTGCGGGTCGAGGGTCAGGACGCGCGGCACCTTCTTCTCGGGATAGGCGTCGATCAGCCCGCCGACGATCGTGCCGGCGCCGAGCTGTTCGACGAGCTGGCAGGCGCGCAGCAGCGCGGGCATGCAGTTCTCGCAGTCCAGCCCGCGCTCGAAGCGGCCGCTGGCCTCGGTGCGCATCCCCATGCGGCGCGAGGCCGTGCGGACGGCGACCGGGTCGAAGGTGGCGCTTTCAAACACGATCATCTGCGTGTGCCCGGTGATCTCGCTGTTCTCGCCGCCCATGACGCCGGCGATGCCGTCGCACTTCACGGGGTCGGTGATGAGCAGCGTGTCGGGGCCGAGCTGCCGCGTCTGACCGTCGAGCGTGACCGTGGTCTCGCCCTCGTTCCCGCGGCGGACGATGATCTTTTTCCCGTCGATGGAGGCGTAGTCAAAGGCGTGCATCGGCTGGCCGTATTCGAGCATGACATAGTTGGTGATGTCGACGATGTTGTTGATCGGGCGGATGCCGGCGCCGCGCAGGCGGTCGCGCATCCACTGCGGCGACGGGGCGATGCGGATGTCCCTGGCCATGGCGGCGCAGTAGCGCTTGCAGAGCTCGGGCGCCTTGATCTCGACGCTGAGATAGTCCCCGATGTCGCCCGCGGTGCGCTTCACCGCCGGCGCCGGGACGGTCATCTTCTTGTCAAAGACGACGGCGCTTTCGCGCGCCAGACCGATGACGCTCAGGCAGTCGGGGCGGTTGTGCAGGATCTCGAAATCGAAGAGGTAGTCGTCGAGGCCGAGCACCCGGCAGATGTCGTCGCCGGGCTTGCCCATGTGCTCCTCGAGGACGAGAATGCCGTCCTCAACCCCGTAGGGGCAGTCGTGCCTGGTCAGGCCCAGCTCGCCCATCGAGCAGAGCATGCCGTCGGACTCGACGCCGCGCAGCTTGCCGCGCTTGATGAGGACGCCGCCGGGCAGGCGGCTGTTGTGCAGCGCCGTCGGGCAGAGGTCGCCCGCCTTGAGGTTCTGGGCGCCGGTGACGATCTGGAGCGGCTTTTCGGCGCCGACGTCGACCTGGCAGATCCACAGGTGGTCGGAGTCGGGGTGGCGCGTGAGCGAAAGCACGCGCCCGCAGACCACGTTTTCGATTTCGTCGGCGGGATGCTCATAGCTGCCGACCATCGAGCCGGACATGGTCATGCGCTTCATATATTCCTTCGGGGAGACGGTGTCCGCCCCGATGTCCACAAAATCCTTCAGCCATTTATAAGGCAGTTTCATCTCGGTCGTCCCTCCTTTAGAACTGGTTCAGGAACCGCTGGTCGTTTTCGTACAGCAGGCGCATGTCGTCGATCTGGTAGCGGAACAGGGTCAGCCGCTCCAGCCCGACGCCGAAGGCGAAGCCGGTGTAGACCTCCGGATCGATGCCGCAGGCGCGCAGGACGTTGGGGTGGACCATGCCGCAGCCGAGAATCTCGATCCAGCCCTCGCCCTTGCAGAAGGGGCAGCCCTTGCCGTGGCACTTGAAGCAGGTGATGTCCACCTCCGCGCTCGGCTCGGTGAAGGGGAAGTAGCTGGGGCGGAAGCGGATGGCGGTGTCCTCGCCGTAGAGCGCCTTGGCGAACAGCTCGAGCGTGCCCTTGAGGTCGCCGAGGGTCACGCCCTTGTCGACGACCAGGCCCTCGATCTGGTGGAACACCGGCGAATGGGTGGCGTCGACCTCGTCGTTGCGGTAGACGCGGCCGAAGGAGATGATGCGGATGGGCGGCTGGTGCTGCTCCATCGTGCGGGCCTGGACCGGCGAGGTCTGCGTGCGCAGCACGACGTCGCGGCTGATGTAGAAGGTGTCCTGCGGCTCGCGGCTCGGGTGGGTCTTGGGGGCGTTGAGCTGGTCGAAGTTGTAGTGGACCAGCTCGACCTCCGGGCCCTCGGCCACGGTGTAGCCCATGCCGATGAAGATGTCGTACACTTCGTCCAGCACGCTGGTCAGCGGGTGCCGGCGGCCCAGATGGGCGGCACGGCCCGGCATGGTGACGTCGAGCTTTTCGCGCTCGAGGCGGTGCCGGAGCGCGTGCGCCGCGGCCTGGTCGGCGGCGGCGGCGAGGGCGCCCTCGATCCTGGCGCGCACGTCGTTGGCCATCTGGCCGACGACGGGGCGCTCCTCGGCGCTCAGCGCGCCCATGCCGCGCAGAATGGCGGTCAGCTCGCCCTTCTTGCCGAGAAAGCGGACCCGCAGCGCGTCGAGCGCAGCGGCGTCCTCGGCCTTTTCGATCTCCGCAAGCGCCTGCCTGAGGATTTCTTCCAGTCGTTCCTTCATGGAGTTCACTCCTTATATATATTCGCTGTGTTTGACGGGAATAAAAAACGGCTCTCGCCCCTGCAAACAGGGACGAAAGCCGTGCTTCCGCGGTACCACCCGTGTTCCCGCGTCGCCGCGGGCACTCGCCGGCCGATAACGGGGCCTGCCGCCTGCGCCTACAAGCCGAAGCCTTGAGCGCCGGTGCTCAAAAGGGAACTTCGCGCACCTGTCTCCCGCGGACGGTTTTCAGCCGGCGGCCGTCCTCTCTGGAGCGTTTGGCAGGGGTTACTTCCTTTGTCATCGCATCGCTATGATGGGACTACACTATCACAACTGCACAATAAATGCAAGCATTTTTTGGCGGGAAAGCCCCGCGCGGAGCAGAAGCACCGGGGCGGGCTGATTCTCGGGATTCTCTGCAATCAAAAGGGGTCCCCAACGATGCAGCGCATCGCCGGGACGGCGCGAAGAGCGCCGCGGCGGCGAGTGCCGCCGTCGGGATTCGGGCGATTCATTCGCCGGAATCCCATGCAATCAAAAGGGGTCCCCAACGATGCAGCGCATCGTCGGGACGGCGCGAGGAGCGCCGCGGCGGCGAGTGCCGCCGTCGGGATTCGGGCGATTCATTCGCCGGAATCCCATGCAATCAAAAGGGGTCCCCAACGATGCAGCGCATCGTTGGGGAAAAAATCAGCGGATCTGTAAGCCGGGTTCTGTCATGGTGCAGCCATCTGTCTGGGACGGACGTCGCCGTCCGCCTCAAGCCGCCTGTCTGGAGATTGGCCGAGCAGGCCGTAGCCCCCAAGTCGGCGTTGCTTCGGATAGAGTTTACAGGAGGCCATGGTTGCCCAAGGCCTCGGTGAGCTCTTGCCTCGCCTTTCCACCCTTACCTGCGGCGAACCGCAGGCGGTATCTCTCTGTTGCACTTGTCCGGCGGTCACCCGCGGCTGATGTTATCAGTTATCCTGCTCTGTGAAGCCCGGACTTTCCTCATGCGGTCGCCCGCACGCGGCTGCCCGATCCGCTGACGGCTTATTATACCCTGTTTTCCGTTTCGGTGTCAACCACCCGGCGATAGATTCCGTGGTCGCGCGTCATAAAATGCGCGTCGACCAGATCGCGGCGCAGGGTGACGAAATCCTCATACATCGGCTGCAGGATGGCGTTGACCTCGCGCTCCGCGTAGTCGCGCCCCGGCTCGAACCGCGCCGCCACCGCCTCGATGATGACCAGCTGCTTTTTGCGCTGGGACGGCATTTTGGTCAGCACGCCGTTGCGGAGGAAGCTGTCGAGGATGCGCTGCTTTTCCTCCGGCGTGAACGGAGTTCCCAAATCCATAAAGACCGCTCCTTTCGATGTGATGCCTGCATTATAATCCTCCTGCCCCGAAAAAGCAAACCCGGGTTGCGAAAACGGGCGAAGCATGATATAGTAAAATAAGTATGTGATTAAGGAGCTGATTTCCCATGGCAAAGAACGGCGAAAAGCCGCTTTCCCGCATCTTCCATCGCTACTTTGTGGACGCGATGGGAGCGATGGCCTACGGCCTGTTTGCCTCTCTGATCATCGGCACGATCCTGGCGCAGATAGCCTCCATCCCCGGCCTCGGGTTCCTCAAGGGCATCACCGACGTGCTGCAAAGCAAGCCGGCCTACGGCGCCGCCATCGGCGGAGCCATCGCCTGGGGCCTCAAGGCGGACCCGCTGGTCGTCTTTTCCTCCGCCGGCGCCGGCGCCATCGGCTGCATCGCGGGCGGGCCGGCGGGCGCGCTCGTCGCCGCCATCGTCGGCGCCGAGATCGGCCAGCTCGTCTCCAAGCGCACCTTCCTTGACATCGTGCTGACGCCGATGGTGAGCGTCGTCTCGGGCGGCCTTGTCGGCCTGTGGGCCGGGCCCTATATCAGCGACGCCATGATCTGGCTGGGCGACCTCATCAACAGCTCCATGCACCTCGCCCCGCTGCTCATGGGCATGGCCGTCGGCGTCATCGTCGGCATGGTGCTGACGCTGCCGATCTCCTCCGCGGCGCTGTGCATCATGCTCGGCCTGACCGGCCTGGCGGGCGGCGCGGCCACGGCGGGCTGCTGCGCGCAGATGATCGGCTTCGCCGTCATCAGCTACCGCGACAACGGCGTCTCCGGCCTGATCTCGCAGGGCATCGGCACCTCGATGCTCCAGGTCCCGAACATCATGAAGCGCCCCGCCATCTGGATCGCGCCGACGGTGGCCTCCGCCGTCGGCGGCGGCCTGTCGGCCACCGTGTTCCAGATGGTCAACGTCCCGGAGGGCGCCGGCATGGGCACCTCCGGCCTGGTCGGCCAGATCACGACCTACGGCGCGATGGCGCCGGAGCACGGCGCGCTGCCGACGCTGGCGGCCATCGCCATCCTGCACTTCCTCGTGCCGGCGCTGGTCGCGCTCGGCGTGGACGCGGCGCTGCGGAAGCTCGGCTGGGTGCGCGCCGGCGACATGAAGCTGCAGAAGATCTGATGGTGCGGCTGCGTTCCGCCGTCCGTGCCCGCGCGGATCTGATTCTGAAAGGAGACCGTCTGTGAGCCTGAAGAAGTTTGACAGCGAGGGCGGCGGCAATCCGCTGCGCGCCCATGTTTACAAGGAACTGGAGCAGGCGATCCTCGACGGCGACCTCGCCGCCGGCACGGCGCTCGCCGAGGTCAAGCTGTCGCAGGAGCTGGGCGTGTCGCGCACGCCGGTGCGCGAGGCGCTGATGCAGCTCGAGCTGGAGGGCCTGGTCAAGACCGTGCCCAACAAGGGCGCGGTCGTGGTCGGCGTCACCGCCGACGATGTGGACGACATCTACACGATCCGCATGCGGATCGAGGGCCTGGCCGCCCGCCGCGCCGCCCAGAAGATCTCGCAGCAGCAGCTCGACGCCCTGCGCGAGATTGTCGAGCTGCAGGAGTTCTATGTCAGCAAGCAGGATTTCCTGCAGGTCTGGCACCTCGACAACCGCTTCCACGAGACGCTGTATGAGGGCTGCGGCAGCCGTCCGCTCAAGCAGATGCTGACGCTGTTCCACAACTACATCCAGAAGGCGCGCGAGGCCAGCGTCCGCTCCGGCCGGGCCGAGGGCTCGACGAGCGAGCACCGCGCCATCCTCGACGCCATCGCCGCCCGCAATCCGGACGAGGCCGAGCGGCTGATGGTCATTCACGTCACCAACGCCCGCAACAGCTTTTTCGAGCGGATGTAACACAAAAAAGAACCGGGGGACCTATGACGTCGCCTGGGGCTGGGCCTGCTGGCAGGAGGCGCTCCGGCGCGGGATCGGGACCAGGCTCAACCTCTGGGACGTCCCGGCGCTCGGCAGAAAGAAATAAGCGCCGGACCGGAGCCCGGCGGATTGCACGGGGCGCCCGCCTGTTTCACACAGGCGGGCGCCCCGCTGCTTTTCGGTTCAGATCTTCAGCTCGCCCTCGAGATAGAGCGCCGCGCCGCCGGAAATTTTGACGCGCTCTCCCTCGTCGCGGCAGTAGAGCGTGCCGGTGCGCTCGGAGAGCTGGCGGGCGACGAACGCGCTCTTGCCCAGCCGCTTTTTCCAGAAGGGGATCAGGGTGCAGTGGGCCGAGCCGGTGACCGGGTCCTCGATGATGGCGTCGTGCGGGTCGAAATAGCGGCTGACGAAGTCGCAGTCGTCGCCCTTCGCCGTCGGCACCATGCCGAACTCGGGGATGATCTCCGCCATGAGCGCGAAGTCGGGCTTCATATCCCGCACCTGCTGGGCGCTGTCCACCAGCACGATCAGGTCGCGGGACTGGAAGCAGCCGCGCACGGGGACGCCGAGACAGCGCTCGATGCGCGGGTCGATGGAGACCTCGACCGGCGGGCGGGAGGGGAAGTCGAGCGTATAGCGGCCGCCTTCGCGCAGGACGCGCAGCGGGCCGGAGCACGAGCTGAGCTCGACCTGATCCGTGTGCTCGAGCAGGTTGAGGATGACAAAGCCGGAGGCCAGCGTGGCGTGTCCGCACAGATCCATCTCGAACGCCGGCGTGAACCAGCGGATTTCCCAGCCCTGCGCGCCCTTGCAGATAAAGGCGGTCTCGGGCAGGCGGTTTTCGCCGGCGATGCGCTGCATCAGCTCTTTTTCGGGCCAGCGATCGACCAGACAGACTCCGGCGGGATTGCCGGTGAAGGGCGCGGAGGTAAAGGCGTCGACCATGAAATATTTCATCTGTATATCCGCTCCTTTATCCTGATGCTCAGGTGAAAACAGCATAGCACATTATGACGGGGCGGTCAACCGTCCGCGGCGGCCCAGCAGCTTGCGCAGGATGTCCGCCGGGAGGACGGAGGCGGAGAAGCACAGCACGGAGAACAGCTCGCGCAGACTCAGCCCCGCGGTGCGGAACAGGGCGCCGCCCCAGTAGATCAGCGCCAGCTGCACGGCGGCCGCCGCGCCCATCACCAGCAGGAAGGAGGGGTTGCGGCGCAGCGAGCGCACGGAGACGGTCTCGCTGCGGGCGCAGAAGGCGGAGAAGATGCCGGAAAAGACGAACAGGGCGAAGAAGGCGGTCATGACGCGCGCCGGGCCGAACAGGGCGGCGAAGGCCGGCAGCTTGAGGAAGGCGACCAGCAGGCCGATCGAGTAGAGCGCCCCCAGGGCGATCTGGCGGATCATCGGGCGCGTCAGCACCGGGCAGCCGCGGGCCTTGGGCTGATCGAGCATCAGCTCCTCGCGCGGCGGCTCGCCGGCGAAGGCCAGCCCGGCCAGCGTGTCCATGATGAGGTTGATCCACAGCATCTGGATGACCGTCACCGGCGTGTCGACGCCGATGAACGGCCCGATGAGCGAGACGCCGACGGCGCAGAGGTTCATGGTCAGCTGAAAGACGAGAAAGCGCTGGATGGAGCAGAAGATCGTCCGCCCGTAGAGGATGGCGCGGCCGATGGCGGCCAGATCGTCGCTGAGGATGACGATGTCGCCGGCGTCCCGGGCGACCTGGGTGCCGCCGCCCATGGCGAAGCCGACGTCGGCCAGCTTGAGAGCGGGGGCGTCGTTGACGCCGTCGCCGGTCATGCCGACCACCAGGCCCAGCTCCTGGGCGGCGCGCACCAGCCGCTTCTTGTCGGTCGGCAGGGCCCGGGCGACGACCCGCAGGCGCGGCAGCGCCTGCTGCAGCTCCCGGTCGGTCATCTCGGCGAGCGCGGCGCTGGTCAGCGTCAGCTCGCCGCGGCGCAGCAGCCCGGCGTCGCGGGCGATGGCGGCGGCGGTCTCCGGGCTGTCGCCGGTCACCATGACGAGCTGCACGCCCGCCCCCGTGATGCGGCGGACGGCGGCGCGCGTCTCCGGCCGCAGGCGGTCGCGGAGGACGGCGAGGCCGAGCAGGGCCAGGTCGCCCTCCTCGCCCAGACAGAGGCAGAGCAGCCGCCGGCCCTCGCCGGCGGCCTGCCGCCGCAGCGCCTCGATCAGCCCGCCGTCCAGCGGGAAGCGCCGCCCCTCGCCGTCGAGAAAGACGCGGCAGCGCGGCAGCAGCAGCTCGGGCGCCCCGGTGACGAAGCGGCGGCCGCCGGCGCGGGCCTCGGCGTATTTGCGGGCGCTGTCGAAGGGCAGGCGGCTGTCGCAGACGGCGCCGGGCGGGCAGAAGCCGTGTCCGAAGCGCAGCAGGGCCCGGTCGGTGGCGTTGCCGCCGACCGGTCCGCCGCGGCTCCACTCGGCGCCGCAGCAGCAGACGCAGCTCAGGCCGATCAGCTCCGCCAGGGCGGGGTTGCGGCCGAGGTCGGCGGCGGTCAGGCTGCTGCCGTCGCCGCAGAGCAGGCGCTCGACCGCCAGCCGTCCCTCGGTCAGCGTGCCGGTCTTGTCGGTGAAGAGCAGGTTGAGGCTGCCCGCCGTCTCGATGCCGGTCAGGCGGCGCACCATCACGCCGTCCCCGGCCATGCGGGCCATGCAGCGCGACAGCACCACGGTGATCATCATGGGCAGGCCCTCCGGCACGGCGACGATGACGACGCCGATGGCGAGCATCGCGGCGTGCAGCAGCAGCTCCAGCAGCGAGGGCAGATGCGTCAGCTCGGCGAGCATGAGCGAGGGCACCAGGCCGTTGTCCATCGCCAGCCGGTGAAAGATGTCGGCGGCGGCGACGGCGGCGGCCGCCGCGTAGCCGAGACGGCTGACCGTGCGCGCCAGCCCCTCGAGCCGCTGCTTGAGCGGGCTGGGCGGCGGCTCCTCGCGCAGGCTCTGCGCCATGCTGCCGAACAGCGTGTCGTCCCCGACCCGCAGCACCTCCATCACCCCCTCGCCGGAGGAGACGGCGCTGCCGCGGAAGAGCAGGCCGGGGTGCTCAAGCGGCCAGCGCTCCGGCTGCAGGCGGGGCGCGGCCGTCTTGGCCGCCTCCTCGCTCTCGCCGTTGAGGGCCGACTGATCGACGGCCAGCGCGCCGAGCCGGAGCACGCCGTCGGCGGGGATGTTCTCCCCGGCGGCAAGCACCACCCAGTCGCCGCGCACCAGCGCCCCGACCGGCAGGACGCGGGTCTCGCCGCCGCGCCGCACGCGGCAGACCGTCCTGGCGGCCTCGGCCTGGAGCCGCAGGAAGGCGCTCTCGCTGCCGTACTCCGACAGCGCCGAGACAAAGGAGGCCAGAAAGACCGCCAGGGCGATGCCGACGGTCTCGAACCAGCCCTCGCCGCGGAAGAGCAGCAGCAGGTTGAGCCCCAGCGCCAGCAGCAGAATTTTGATGATCGGGTCGCCCAGCTCGGCGAGGAACCGGCGCAGGAAGCCCGTCCGCTGCGGGCGGCTGAGCTCGTTGGTGCCGCCCGCGCGGGCGGCGCGCTCCGCCTCCGCCTCGGTCAGGCCGGCGGGCAGGGCAAAGGAGGCTGTGTTCATGTACTTCCCCTCCGAAATCGACGTTTGGTACAAGCTATTCGGAGGGGGAGGGGATTATGCCCGCGCTCAGCCGAGAATGTTCCGCACGGCCTTGCTGTTGCTTTATAATAAATAGTGATACCATATATTAATAGATAATAATACAAAATTTAGTGTTTATCGGGCGTGCAAATCGAATTAAAATATAATGATACATTCTTACTCACTAAATTTCGGTTGTGGAACCGCTTGAAGTGTATTGCCCTGCAAGCGATTATGGACGAGCGGGAGAATAATTCTATCGAACTCGGAACGGAATGTGATATCCTCAATGTACTTTGGGCAGAAATCCTGATTTTGCCGAATCCTTCCGATAACAATATTCATGATATTGTTGTCATACGCGACGCGAAACATATCCAGCGGATCTATTTGCACGCAACTGCATTTAGCGTCACAATCGGCAAACCTTTCAAAAGCAGGACCGTATCCGCTGATTTCATATTTTGCAACAATAAAGCCGCCTGTCCGAAAACAGGTGGCTATTGTTGACTCGTTTGTTGTTGTAAACCAAGGGATACTGTATACGCAGAATAATTCCCGTGATCCGGTTGTTTGACGACTTCTACCATTTAAGGTAAAAGCAATGTTTGCTTGAGACAAAATTAGTTATATAACCATATACAGTTTATGTCAATGGTTGCAGCCGCATGGAGAGTTGACGAAGATAAAAATAAGCCCGTCCATTCGGTCGCTGGGCTATAGATTTATTTACAGAAACACAAGGATTCAACTTGTATTTTAAATCTTTAAATGGTATTATATAAATATAATTTAGTAATATATAAAGATCGGAGGAGATGCCTATGCAGAACAGAACCAAAGCTTAACACAAATAGCAACAGATATGCAAAATACAAGGATAAAGGAGTAGTCTTATGAAAAAGTTGGCATCGGCATTACTCATAAGTTACTCTTATGGCATCCATGTCTCTCTCGGCTTTCGCAATCAGCGAAGCGCCCTCATACGTTGAACCAAACCATGAGGATGTAGTAACACCTAATGCCACGGTAACTACGTTCTGGGAAAGTTCGGCAGAATGCACGGGGACTTCTTATGGGCCCTGGCGTGATGGGCCGTCTGGGATGGGACCGGCCACATTAACATTATCCAACGTGGATACATACTCACAAGGTTGGTCTGGCAGTTTTGGGACCTCAATAAACGATATCAATTTTACTTTTGAGTTTAACATAGGCACAACTAAATCTTACGGCGCCTCATACGCGGTATCTCCCCCCGCCAACACAAGGCGGACAATCATTTACAGGACGAAACTCGCTGATTATACTGTTACACAGAAGCAAGTAAGACTGAACCTTATTACAGGTGAAAGAACAATACTGCAAACGACACACCTTTATACAAGCGAGTTTGTTAGCTGGGATTACAGTTATCGTGTTGGCTATTGACCAAAGTAAAGCACACCGGCCAAGGAAGCATTACGATCCCCTGCGAACTGAAAGGAGCCATTTATGAAGAAAAGCGATTATTGGCGAACTCTCAGCAACATATTATTTCAAAATGCTTTAATACTCGTTTTGATTATATGTTTTTCACGTCTTACATACGCTGTTACCAAACTTACTGACGGTTATTCCACCTTTGAATTGGACTACGTTTCAAAGACGGCTCTTGTGGTGCTGGCATCAGCGCTTGCGGGGCAAATCTATTGTTTGAAGCGCGGAGTAAAGGACGACAGCGATAAAGGCAAATAGTTTTATATGATGAAATGCAACACGCTTTCGAGTTCTCCCCGATCGTAGACAAAGCCGGCTTGCGCTTAGTGCGCAAGCCGGCTTTGTGCTGTATATGTGGCAGAACAGAAAGAATCACCTCATCCCCCAGACAGGGATACAGTCGTATAGCTCATCATGCAGTTTTCGGAGTCTAATGCGCCATGTCGTCTACTACCAGTCCCGGAGGTGAAATGATTCAAGCCATCGGCTGCTATTCGATCTGGCATTATAAAACGCCTGCTCCATCGTTATTATACGACAGAATATGTATTTGTATCAATAATTAATAATTTGTATTATTAATTATTACGAAGTCACGTTTGCCGGCCTGCTGCTGCAGACGGCGGCGCTCCGCGCCGCTCATCAGCCCGGCCGCCGCGAATCCGGCCGCCGCGCCCGCCGCCAGCCCCATGGCCAGCGGCGCGATCAGACCCTTGCCCATTCCGATCACCGCCCTTTCGGAAATAGTATGGGCGCCGCCGCGAACGGTATGCACTTTAGCTAAACGCTATTGTAAAATGCAACAAAGTGTGGTAAACTGAATATCAATTTTGAACAGAAGGCAGGACGGATTTTTATGCACAACGGACACCGGCGCATTGTCATCAAGGTGGGGACCTCGACGCTGACCCATCCGACGGGGCAGACCAACCTGCGCCGGATGGCGGAGCTGGCGCGGGTGATCTCCGATCTGCTCAATGCGGGCAGCGAGGTGGTGCTGGTCTCGTCGGGCGCCATCGGCGTCGGCGCCGGCAAGCTCGGCCTGCGCGGGCGGCCGGGCGACACCCCGGGGCGGCAGGCGGCGGCCAGCGTCGGCCAGTGCGAGCTGATGTTCATTTACGACAAGCTGTTCGGCGAATACGGGCACACGGTCGCCCAGCTGCTGGTCACCAAGAGCGACTTCGACGATGAGGAGCGGCGCGGGAATCTGCTCAACACCTTTGAGCGGCTGCTGGAATACGGGGCGCTGCCCGTCGTCAACGAAAACGACAGCGTCGCCGTCGAGGAGATCGTCTACGGCGACAACGACTGCCTGTCGGCGCACGTCGCCCGGCTGCTCGGCGCCGACCTGCTGATTATCCTCACCGACTGCGAGGGGCTGTATGACCGCGACCCCGGCAGGCACGCGGACGCGCGCCTGATCCCCGTCGTCGCCGCGGTCACGCCGGAGATCGAGGCGCTGGCCGGCGGCGCCGGCAGCGCCCTCGGCACGGGCGGGATGCTCACCAAGCTGCACGCGGCGCGCATCGCCGCCGGGGCGGGCATCGACACGGTGGTGGCGGCGGGCGAGCCGATGACCAATCTCTATGATATTCTGGACGGCAAGAGCGTGGGCACGCTCTTTCTCGGAGGAGGGGAACAGGCATGACGGTGCTGGAACAGGGGCAGCGGGCCCGCGCCGCGGCGCGGGTGCTGGCGCTGCGCACGGACGGCGCCCGGCAGGAGGCGCTGGAGCAGATGGCGGCGGCGCTGACGCGGCGCACGCCGGAGATCCTGGCGGAGAACGCCCGCGACCTGACCGCGGCGGAGGCCGACGGCATGTCCGCGGCGCTGCTTGACCGCCTGCGGCTGACGGAGGGGCGCCTTGCCGACATGGCCGGCGCGGTGCGCGGCGTGGCGGCGCTGCCCGATCCGCTCGGCCGCGTCACCATGGACGAGACACGGCCCAACGGCCTGCGCATCACGCGCGTGTCGGTGCCGCTCGGCGTGCTGGCGGTGATCTTCGAGGCGCGGCCCAACGTGACGGCCGACTCGGCGGCGCTCGCCGTCCGCAGCGGCAACGCCGTGATCCTGCGCGGCGGGCGGGAGGCCATCCGCTCCAATAGGGCCATCGCCGCGGCGCTGCGCGAGGGCCTCCGCGCCTCCGCCGTGCCGGAGGACGCCGTCCAGCTGGTGGAGGACGTCTCGCGCGAATCGGCGCAGGCGCTGATGTCGCTGCGCGGCTATGTCGATCTGCTGATCCCCCGCGGCGGCGCGGGCCTGATCCGCGCCGTGGTGGACAACGCCCGCGTGCCGGTGATCGAGACCGGCGCCGGCACCTGCCACACCTATGTCGACCGCAGCGCCGACCCGGCCATGGCGGCGCGCATCATCTGCAACGCCAAGACCCAGCGGCCCTCGGTCTGCAACGCCTGCGAGTGCATCCTCGTGCATCGGGAGATCGCGGCGCGGGCCCTGCCGGTCATCTGGGCGGAGCTGAAGAAGAAGGGCGTCGAGCTGCGCGGCGATCCCGAGGTGCGCGCCGTGCTTGCCGAGGCCCGCCCCGCCGGGGCGGACGACTGGGGGCGCGAATACGGCGACCTGATCCTCGCCGCCCGCGTCGTCGGCAGCATGGACGAGGCCCTCGACCACATCGCCCGCTACGGCACCGGCCACAGCGAGTGCATCGTCACGGAGGACCGCGCCGCGGCGGAGGAGTTCCTGCGCCGGGTGGACGCGGCGGCGGTCTATGTCAACGCCTCGACCCGCTTCACCGACGGCGGCGAGTTCGGCTTCGGCGCCGAGATCGGCATTTCGACGCAGAAGCTGCACGCCCGCGGTCCGCTCGGACTGAGCGCCCTGACAAGCTGGAAGTATCTCGTCCGCGGCAGCGGCCAGATCCGCGGATAGGCGCGCGCCGATCCGGCACGGGTCCGTGGGAAATCCCGCAGAATAAGAAAAAGTCCGCCGCGGCGGACTTTTTCTTTTTGATTGTTTTGCTACCTATTTGCGGCCGTCCCAGACGCAGACGCCGTCCTTGTAAGTGGCCAGCACGCGCAGGCCGTCGAGCGCTTCGGGCGCCGTCTGCACCGGGTCGCCGCTGAGCAGAACGAGGTCGGCGCGCATCCCCGGGCGCAGCGCGCCCTTTTCCTTTTCCTCGGCATACTGATAGGCGCCCCAGACCGTCAGGGCGCGCAGCGCGGTCTCGGCGTCCACGCGCTCCTCGGGGCCGAGCAGGGCGCCGGAGGCGGTGCGGCGGTTGACGGCGCAGGAGAGGCACTCGAGCGGGTCGGGCGGCAGCACCGGCGTGTCCTGGTGCAGCGTGAAGGGAATGCCCCAGCGCGCGGTCGAGGCCAGCGGACTGATGGCGGCGGCCCGGGCGGGGCCGAGATTGCGGAGGTGGGCGTCGCCCCAGTGGCGGACATGGGCGACAAAATAGCTCGGCATCAGGCCCAGCGCCCAGACGCGCGGCAGCTGATCGCGCCGCAGGGTCTGCGCGTGGATGAGCACGTCGCGGTGCACGGTCGGCCGCGAAAAGGCGTCGAGGAACTGCTGCGCCGCGGCGTCGCCGTTGCAGTGGGCGAGCAGCTGCGTCTCGTCGGCCTCGGCGCGGCGGACAAAGGCGCGCACCTCCTCGTCGCGGTAGACGGGATAGCCGCGCCAGTCGTCGGGCTGGCCCTCCTGCGGCAGATAGGGCTGCGACAGCCAGGCCGTCCGCCCCTGCGGGCTGCCGTCGAGGAAGATCTTGTAGCCGCCGATGCGGAAGCGATTCTTGTAGCGGCGGCATTCCGGGTGGGCGGAGAGCAGCCGCGGGCAGTTCTTGAGATCGGCATAGCCGACGACGTCGGCCTTGAGATCGCCGCGCGCCGCCGCGCGGGAGAGCAGGTCGAAGCCGCGCGTGTCGAGCAGGCCGTCCTGGATCGTGGTCAGCCCGTGGGAGAGGTAGACCTCCTGGGCCTGCCGCAGCAGCGCGTCCAGCTCGGCGTCGGTCGGCGGCGGCACCTGCGCGGAGGCGCGCATGAAGGCGGTCTCCTCCAGCAGTCCGGCGGGCGCGCCGTCCGGCAGGCGCGCGATGCGTCCGCCCTCGGGGTCGGGCGTGTCCGCCGTGATGTGCAGCAGGCGCAGCGCGGCCGAATTGAGTACGCCCATGTGCCCGGACTGGTGCGACACCAGCACCGGCCGGTCGGCGGAGACGCGGTCGAGCAGGGCGGCGTCGGGGTGGCGGCCCTCGGCCAGCAGGTTGTGGTCGTAGCCGAAGCCGACAATCCAGCCCGTGCCGGAGGCCGCGGCGGGGCGCAGCGCCTCCGCCACCGCGCCGAGCGTGCGGCAGCCGCCGAGCGGCACGGCGCGCAGCGCGCCGGCCAGCTGGGTCAGATGGCTGTGCCCGTCGATAAAGCCGGGCAGCAGCGCGGCGCCGCCGAGATCGACGCGCTGCGCCCCGCCGCAGGCGGCGGACAGCTCGCCCTTCTGCCCGAGCGCGGCGACGCGGCCGTCCCGCACCAGCAGCTCGCCGCAGAGGGAGCCGTCCATCGCGCGCACCGCGCCGTTGAAAAACAGTGTTTCTTCCATGTCGTTTGTTTCCGTTCCTTTCGCCGGTTTCCTGCCGCCAGTATGCGCCTGGACGGCAGCTTCTATCCTTATCCTGCGCCTGCCGCCGCCAAAGGTCAAGCGCCGCGGGCCGGAATTCAGGCTTTCTTTACAGTCTGCCCTTGCGTTTTCGGCCCGAATTTGCTATGATAACAACAAAATCGATAAAGACCGATTATAAATTGTCCGAAATTATAAAATTGATTGATAAAAGGGAGGGAAGCTTCATGGTCGATCCCAAGCTGCTGACGCTGCTGACGCTGTGCGAGACGCAGAACTACACCCGCGCGGCGGAGCAGCTCTCCATGACGCAGCCCGCCGTCAGCCAGCACATCAAGCAGCTCGAGCGCGAGCTGGGCGTGCGCCTGTTCAACCGGGCCGAGGGGCGGCTCAAGCTGACGAGCGAGGGCGAGATCGCCGTGCGCTACGCGACGCGCATCCGGCGCCTCTATCAGAACATGGCGCAGGAGATCCGCAGCGAGCAGCGCGAGGCGCAGCATCTGACGGTCGGCATCACCCACACGGCGGAGAGCAGCCCGGTGGCCGAGGTGCTGGCCCAGTGCGCCAGCCGCCACGAGCACATGACCATCTCCCTGGTCTCCGACACGATAAATAATCTTTATGAAAAGCTGCGGAATTATGAGCTTGATCTGGCTGTCGTCGAGGGCCGCCCGGCGGACAGCAGCCTCAACTGCCTGATGCTCGACACCGACTGCCTGGTGCTGGCGGTCTCCAACGACCACCCGCTGGCCCAGAAGAGCATGGTCACGCTTGAGCAGCTGCGCCGCGAGAAGATGATCCTCCGCCGCCCCAACTCGGGGACGCGCAACCTCTTCATCGCCCAGCTCGAGAGCCAGGGGCGCTCCATCGACGAGTTCGACGTCATCCTCGAGGTGGACAACATCGCCACGATCAAGGACCTGATCCGCCGCAACTTCGGCGTTTCCATCCTGGCGCGCAGCTCCTGCCTCGATGAGCTGAAGAAGAAAAAGATCACGGTGCTGCCGGTCGAAAACCTGAGCATGATGCGCGAGATCAACCTGGTCTATCCCGACGATTTCCGCCATCCCGACCTGCTCCAGGACATCCTGAGCGCCTACCGCAGCACGGTCAAGCTATACACCTGAGGCGGGCCGTGGTATAATCGGGGCGGAAACCCGCCCGAGAAAACGAGAGGAGCAGCCATGTATACCGATCTTGACACCCTGGCCCGCGCGGCGGACGCGCGCGCCGCGTCCGCGTTCCGGCGGATCGATGAAACAGCCTCGGCGCGCACCGCCGGGGTGCTGGAGGCCTTTTCCGCCGAGCGCGTCGCGGCGGCGGATTTTGCCGGCACGACCGGCTACGGCTACGACGATACGGGGCGCGACAAGCTCGAGCGCATCTTCGCCCGCGTCATGGGCGGCGAGCGCGCCCTTGTCCGCACGACCTTTGTCAACGGCACGCACGCGATCGCCTGCGGGATGTTCGCCTGCGTCAAAAGCGGCGAGACCCTGCTCTCGCTGACCGGCGGCGTCTATGACACCCTGGAGACGGTGGTGGGCCGGCACGGCGCGGTCGGCGGCACCTTCGCCGACTACGGGATCGGCTTTGCCGCCGTGCCGCTGCGGGACGGCGCGCCCGACGTGTGCGCCGTCCGCGCCGCGGTCCGCGATCCGGCGGTGCGGGCCTGCTATATTCAGCGCAGCCGCGGCTACGGCGACCGCCGCACGCTCTCGCCCGCGGAGATCGGCGCGCTGTGCGCCCTGGTGCGGGAGGAGCGGCCGGGGATGACCGTGATGGTCGACAACTGCTACGGCGAGTTCTGCGATCTTGACGAGCCGCTGCACCGCGGCGCCGACCTGATCTGCGGCTCGCTCATCAAGAATCCCGGCGGCGGGCTGGCGCCGGCGGGCGGCTATGTCTGCGGCCGCGCGGAGCTGGTCGAACGGGCCGCGGCGCGCATGAGCGTGCCGGGGATCGGCGGGGAGTGCGGGGCGTCGCTCGGCGTCAACCGCCTGCTCTACCAGGGCCTGTTCCTGGCGCCGCACATGACGGCGCAGGCGCTCAAAACGGCGGCCTTTGCCGCCGCCTGTCTGGCGGAGCTGGGCTATGAGGTCTCGCCCGCCGCGGATGAAGCGCGCAGCGACATCATCCAGGTGCTGCGCTTCGGCGCGCCCGAGCCGCTGCTGCGCTTTGTGCGCGGCATCCAGGCCGGCGCCCCGGTGGACAGCTTTGCCACCCCGGAGCCGTGGGCCATGCCGGGCTATGACGACCCGGTGGTCATGGCGGCGGGCGCCTTCATTCAGGGCAGCTCCATCGAGCTGAGCTGCGACGCGCCGATGCGCGCCCCCTACCTCGCCTATCTCCAGGGCGGCCTGACCTATGAGAGCGGCCGCCTCGGCGTGCTGCGCGGCGTGAAGGAGCTGATGGGATGGTGATTCTCGGGCTCGATCCCGGCTACGGGACGACGGGCTACGGCGTCATCGACTATGCGCACGGCGAGGCCCGCGCGCTGGCCTACGGCGCGGTGACGACGCGCCCGGGGCGCGAGCTGGCGCTGCGCCTGACCGAGATCTACGCCGACCTGCAGACCCTGCTCGACAAGTTCAAGCCGGACGCCGTGGCGGTCGAGGAGCTGTACTTCAGCAAGAACATCACCACCGGCATCCAGGTGGCGCAGGCGCGCGGCGTGATTCTGCTCGCCTGCGCGCAGCGGGGCCTGACCCCCTTCGAATACAGCCCCTCGCGCGTCAAGCTGGCGCTGGTCGGCTACGGCAACGCCGAGAAGAAGCAGATGATGGAGCTGACGCGCTCCATGCTGCATCTCGCCAAGCTGCCCCGCCCGGACGACGCCGCCGACGCGCTCGCCATCGCGCTCTGCCACGCCCACAGCTCGGAATCGCTGCTCGGGCGGCTCTGAAACAGGGAACTTTTCCGGCGCCGGCGCCGTCAAAGAGACAAAATCCCCGCCGCAAGGAGGATGAGATGAAAAAACTGCTGATCTGGACGCTTGCGCTGCTGCTGCTCGTCGGCTGCACCCGCTCCGGCGGGCGGCCCGCGGAGCAGACGGCGGACAAGGGCACGCAGACCGAGATCGAGCCGGTCAAGCCCGCCGCCCTCGGCGACGGCCGCTTTTCGCGCACCGAGATCATCCGCCGCAACGAGAGCCTGACCGGGCAGTTCCAGGCGGCCCAGGCCTGGGTGGAGGAATATGCCGCCGCGGTCTGGCCGGGCAGCGAGGTCTCCGTGTCCTTCTCCGGCGGCTATGCCGCGCCCGCGGCGCTGTTCACCGACCATCTCAGCGGCGGCGTGACGCTGTGGGATGTCGCCGTGTCCCAGACGGGGGCGGCGCCGCTGACGACGCAGGTGCAGATCCTCTATTTTCAGGACGCCGAGAAGCTTTGGCTCAGCGGCGTGCTCGCCGGGGAGGAGACGCTGCCGGAGCGCCCCGCGGTCTATGATTACCTGCGGCTCGATCCGCGCTTTGCGGCGCGGATGCGCGACCTGCCGGAGGTGACGCCGCCCGTCGGCCTGCTGGGGAGCTGGGATCTCTCCGACCTCGCGGGGACGGAGGAGGCGCGGGGAGTCGTGCTGCTCAGCCGCAGCTGCGCGCTGGTGCACAATCTCGGCTACGGCGCGAGCAAGGCCGCGGTGCGGGTGGTCGATCTCGGGACCGGCGCGGTGCTGCACGAATACGCGCCCGCGGGCGTGTCGGACTGGAGCGCCGCCGCCGTGGCGGACGGGACGGCCACGTTCACCGGCTATGACGCCGCGGGCGGCCGCGTCGCGGTGCTGACCGCGTCGGCGGCGGGGATCGACCTGCGCACCCTTTACCCCGAGGCGGCGTTCCGCTGGCCGATGGGGGAGAACCGCTTTGTCGAGAGCGCGGAAAACAGCCTGTGGCGGATCGACGTCGATCCCGCCTCCGGCGCCGAGACGCGCACGCTGCTGCTCGAGGGCGTCAACACCGCCGACGACCGCGCGGCGGCGTTCCGCTTCCGCAGCGCGCTGTCCGCGGACCAGTTCCTCTACGACTATTACGGCTATGAGTGGTTCAACCGCAGCGGCGTCTATGATCTGGCCGCCGGGACGGACGAATACGTCACCGTCACCGTCTCCGAAAACGGCAAGAGCCGCAGGGCGGAGTGCGGCATCCTCCGGGCCGACGCGGACACGCTGCTCGCCGCCGTCCGTGACTACGGCTTCTACTCTTTCACGCTCTATGACCGCGCCGCGCGCACGCAGCGCGCCCTGGCCCTCGGGCACGAGGACGCGGCGCACCGGGCGCAGCAGGCCGCGGTCTCGCCGGACGGGACCCGGCTGCTGCTCGAGAGCGAGCCGGAGAACGGCGGCGCGACGGCCTTCGAGCTGTTCGACCTGCGCGGCACGGCGCTGTGGAGCTGGACGCTCGACCCCGCCATCGCCTCCGAGGTCGCCTGCGGGGTGACCGACGACGCGGTCTGGATCAGCTTTTTCAGCCAGATCACCGGCACCTATCAGCTCTATCTGGCCGCGGCGTGAGCGAAACTTGACATTTGCGGCCGCGTTTGCTATACTGGCAGCGAACTGAATCGCAGGGGCGCTGACGCAAGTCGGCTGAGATCGCGCGTGTTTGCCGCGCAGTCCCTTTGACCTGATCCGGGTAATGCCGGCGTAGGGAGCTTTGCCGCGTTGAACGCATTGCTTGCCTGCGATGCGTTCAATTTTTATGTTCGGAGGCATATCCATGAGAGACACCCGTCTGCGCGCCCTGGTGGAGGGCGCCGTCTGCGTCGCGCTGGCTTACGCGCTCAGCTTTCTCAAGATCAAGCTCTGGTTTCAGGGCGGATCGATCGACCTCGTGATGGTCCCGCTGCTGGTCTTCGCCTATCGCCGCGGCTGCGGCTGGGGACTGATCGCGGGCGCCGTGTTCGGCACGATCAAGTGCTTCTTTGCCGGCGGCTTTGCCTGGGGCTGGCAGTCCATCCTGCTCGATTACACGGTGGCCTATGCGATGATGGGCCTGTGCGGGCTGTTCAAGGGCCGCAAATGGGGCCTGCCGGTCGGCTCCCTCGTCGCCTGCGCCGCCCGTTTCGGCATCCACTTCCTCAGCGGCGTCACAATCTACAAGATCCTCGAGCCGACCGAGCTGTTCAACGCGACCTACACCAGCCCCGCGCTCTATTCCTTCGTCTACAACATCACCTACATGCTGCCCAACACGATCCTCGCGGTCGCGCTGGTCATCCTGCTCCAGAAGCCGCTTTCCCGCATTCCCGAATAACGCGCCGGACTTTTTTGCGCCGCCTCCCGATAGAATAGACCGGGAGGCGGTTTTTTATGGGTGAACGGCGCCGGCTGTTCGAGCTGGGCTGCAAGGAGGTCGTCTGTCTGAGCGACGGGGCGCGGCTCGGCTTTGTCCGCGACGCGGAGATCGATCTGGAGACGGGGCGGGTCACGGCGCTCATCATTCCCGGCCGGCTGCGCTGGCTCGGCCTGCTCGGGCGCGAGCCGCCGCTGGTGCTGCCCTGGGAGAGCGTGGGCACGATGGGCGACGACATCCTTTTCGTCAAAACGCGGCCCAAAAGCTGACTTTTTGGCGGGAAATCCGCAAAAAACGGTTGCATTGCTCGGCCTTTTGTGGTAAACTACTTAAGCTGCCGGAAATTTTTGATGCCGGCAGACGACACACGGCCCGCGAGGTGTCGGCCGGTTGCCCGCAAAACGGGTGGCCGCCGCCGATGAACGGACCGGAGGCGTAAAAAACAAGGAGGAAAACCCACATGGCAGTCATCAGCATGAAGCAGCTTCTGGAAGCGGGCGTCCACTTCGGACATCAGACCCGCCGCTGGAACCCGAAAATGGCCGAGTATATCTTCATGGAGCGCAACGGCATCTATATCATCGACCTGCAGAAGACCGTGAAGAAGCTTGAGGAAGCCTATTTCTTCGTCCGCGATCTGGCCGCCGACGGCGGCACCATCCTGTTTGTCGGCACCAAGAAGCAGGCGCAGGACGCCGTCAAGGAAGAGGCCGAGAAGGTCGGGATGTACTATGTCAACGCCCGCTGGCTGGGCGGCATGCTCACCAACTTCAAGACCATGCGCAAGCGCGTGGACCGTCTCAACCAGCTCAACCGCATGAGCGAGGACGGCACCTTCAACCTCCTGCCCAAGAAGGAAGTCATCAAGCTCAAGCTCGAGATTGAAAAGCTCGAAAAGTATCTGGGCGGCGTCAAGGAGATGCGCAAGCTGCCCTCCGCGCTGTTTGTCGTCGATCTCCGCAAGGAGAAGAACGCCATCGCCGAGGCCCGCAAGCTCGGTATCCCCATCGTTGCCATCGTCGATACCAACTGTGATCCGGACGACGTCGACTATGTCATCCCGGGCAACGACGACGCCATCCGCGCCATCCGCCTGATCGCCGCCGCCATGGGCTCCGCCGTCACCGAAGGCCGCCAGGGCGAGCAGCTGAGCGTCTCCGACGAGACCGTCGCCCCCGAGGCGCCGGCCGCCGCCGAGGAAGCAGCCGCGCCGGTGGACACCACGCCGCGCGCCCCCGCCCGCCGCGCTTCCCGCACCGCCGAGGAGATCGCCAACAACTGAGCGCTCCCGCGGCCCCGGAACCGAAAACTGATTATTGGAGGAATTGATATATGGCATTCACCGCGAAAGACGTACAGAACCTGCGCGAACAGACCGGCGCGGGCATGATGGACTGCAAGAAGGCCCTCTCCGCCTCTGACGGCGACTACGAGAAGGCCATCGAGTTCCTGCGCGAAAAGGGCCTGGCCGCCGCCGCCAAGAAGGCCGGCCGCGTGGCCGCCGAAGGCATGGCCTATGCTTACGTTTGCCCGAAGTGCGGCGTGGGCGTGCTGGTCGAGGTCAACGCCGAGACCGACTTCGTCGCCAAGAACGAGAAGTTCACCAAGTTCGTCGAGTGCGTCGCGCACGTCATCATCAACAACGATCCCGCCGATCTGGACGCGCTGATGGCGCTGCCCTATCCCGAGACCGGCCGCACCGTGCTCGAGGAGCAGCAGGACAAGGTGCTGACCATCGGCGAGAACATCCGGATCCGCCGTTTTGTCCGCTACTGCAACAAGACCATGAACGTCGCCTACATCCATGCGGGCGGCAAGATCGGCGTGCTCGTCGGTCTCGAGGTCTCCGACAACCTGCGCGGCAATGAGGCCGTGGAGGAGCTGGGCCGCGACATCTGCATGCAGATCGCCGCGATGAACCCGCAGTGGCTCGACCGCACCCAGGTGCCCACCGAGGTCATCGACAAGGAGAAGGAGATCCTTCTCGTCCAGACCGTCAACGAGGGCAAGCCCGCCGCCGTCGCCGAGAAGATCGTCAACGGCCGCATCGGCAAGTTCTATGAGGAAAACTGCCTGGTGGATCAGGCTTTCGTCAAGGAAAACAAGATCTCCGTCTCCAAGCACGCGGCCAAGGTCGCCGCGGAGCTGGGCGGCGAGATCAAGATCGCCAGGTTCGCCCGCTTTGAGAAGGGCGAAGGCATCGAAAAGCGCGAGGACAACTTTGCCGAGGAGATCGCCAAGCTGGCCGGCGGCAACAAGTAAGAAACAGCGCGCCTTTTTCCGCAGCTTTGACGGGAGACTGCCCATGTTGGGGGCAGTCTCCCGTTTTGTGTGTTTTGGGAGGGAAAGAGAGGCTTTTATGGAACTGAAACCGCAGCAGATCGCCCAATTCGCCGCCGCCGTTCGTCTCGCGGCGGAGAAATGGGGCGTCACCGGCCACGTGTCGGTCCGCCTCGGCGGCGACACGCTCTTTGACGGCTGCTTCGGCGGCGCCTCGGAGCAGACGCGCTATGTCGTCTCCGGCCTCGGCCGGAGCTTTGTCGGACTGGTCTATCTGGCGCTGACCGGCAGCGGGACGGTGCGGGAGGACGACGCGCTGGCGAAGTATCTGCCGGAATACGCGCCCGGCGCGCGCGTCACGCTGCGCCAGCTCGCGGAGGACCGCTCCGGCGTGCCGGACTGGTTCTATGAGCGGCGGATGGTCGCGCTGCACGCCGACCCCGCGCACGAGGCGCTGCCGGAGGAGCAGCGCTTTGTCCTCGAGCGCACGCTGGCCGCGCGCGTCCCGCCGCTGCCGGAGCTGCTCGCGCTGCTCGGGCCGGAGCTGAGCTTTGCGCCCGGCCTCCGCGTCGAGGACTGCGAGAGCAACCGCGTGCTGCTGGCGGCGGCGCTCTCCCGCGCGGCGGGAAAGCCGTGGGAGACGCTGCTGTCCGAGCTCGTGTTTGCGCCGCTGGGCGTCTCGCCGCGCTTCGGCGCCGCCGGCGCCGCGCCGCTTTTCTGCCGGTTGCGGCTGCAGCAGGCTCTGCCGCTGCCGGACGCTGTGCCGCCCTGCCCGCTGACGCTGACGGCGGCGGACGCGCGGCGCATGGCCGACGGCCTGTGCGCGGGCGCGCCGCTGCGCGCGCGGCAGTGGAAGCGCGCGCAGCGCATCGACGAGCGCGGCCTGGGGCTGGCCTTTTCCCGCGCCGACGGCATGGACATTTTTTCGCTCGACGCCTGCGGCATCGACAGCAGCCTTTATGTCGACCGCGCCCTTTCGCTGCGCATCGTCCACCTGACGAACGCGGAGCTGCGCATCGACACCGACGCGGAGGGCAACTGGTGCCATTTCCGCAAGGAGCTGCGCGCCGCGCTGACGCCGCTCACCACCTGGCCCCGCCATCCGCGCATTGTGCCCTACGGCCCGAAAAACTGGTTCGAGACCTGCGACCTGCGCGTGCGCGAGGATCAGGCGCAGTTCGTCAGCGACGCCCGCACCGCGATCTGCTGCGCGCTGGCCTTCAGGCGCACCCACCGCGTCTGGGTGATGCAGGAGGGCGAGCGGCCGGTCGGCCTGCTCATCCTCGAGATCGACCCGAAAAAGAACGAGTACTGGATCGACAGCGTGCTGATCGACAAGCGCTATCAGGGCCGCGGCTACGGCAGGCTCATGGTCGGCTTCGGCGTCAGCGAGCTCAAGCGCCGCGGCGCGCGGCAGCTCTCCATCGGCGTCAATCGCTTCAACATCCCCGCGCAGCGGCTCTATGCCAGCCTCGGCTTCCGCCCCGCCGAGGTCTTTGAGGACGGCATGATGCTGCGCATCGATCTGGACTGACAGTCCGTTCTATCGGACCGGAAAAAGCGGATACTGCGGACAGAGAACGCGAAAGGAGCGTGTACGGCATGGTGGATTTTGATTTCAACGGCAAGGTCGATCCCCTCGAGCTGCTGCTGACGATGGAGATGATCTCCGCGAATCCGGACTCCGCCCGGAGCGCGGCCGCGCCGGAGGAGGACGGCGGCGCCCCGGCCGACGGGGACGACGCGGATGATGTGGACGATGCGGACGCCGATGCGGATGCCGACGCGGACGATGTGGACGCCGACGCGGACGCCGACGGCATCGTCTGCGATCTGAACTGCGACCTCTGCGGCCGCTATCTCGCCTGCTGCATGGACTGCGGCGAGTGCCCCTGCGCGGAGGAGTGCAGCCACGCCTTTGAAAACGGCGCGGAAGAATAAAACCCCGCTTCAGGGGGCGGCCGGCGGCCGCCCTCCGTGAAAAACGCATTTTCGGAGAACGCAAAGGGCGGCCCGGCGGCCGCCCTTTTGCTGTATTCCCCAAAATCAGATGAGACGGAAGCGGGTCCATTTCCGGCTCCGGTACCGGAGCGCGAACAGGACGCCGCGGATGACGAGATCGATGCTCATGCCCCAGGCGATGCCGACCACGCCCAGACGGAGCCAGACGCCGAACAGCGCCGAAAAGAAGAGCCGGGCGGCAACGGTGAGCGTCACGGAGACGATCATCGTGAAGCGGATGTCGCCCGCCGCCCGGAGGCCGCTGCCCAGCGGTCCGGCGAACGGGTAGGCGAGGCCGTTGAAGATGTTGTTGATCAGGACCAGCCTGAGCACCAGCGCGGCGGTGCCGCGGGAGAGCGCGTAGACCCTGAGGAACAGCGGCGTCAGCGCGAAGATGAGAGCGTTCCAGCCCACGGAGAGCAGGAAGCCGATTTTCGTCAGCTTGCGGAAATAGGCGCTGGCGGCGTCGATGTCCCGGGCGCCCATGCATTGGCCGATCACGGTCGTGTAGACCGGGGCCATGGCCAGTCCCATCAGCGCGGCCAGGGACCAGATGCTCTGCGCGACGCCGTTGGCGGCGATCTGATAGGTGCCGAACAGCGCCGCCATGCTGCTCAGCGCCACCTTGACGAGCTGGTGGACGCCGTTCTCGATGCCGTTCGGGACGGCAACGTGCAGGATCCGGCCGAGCAGGGGCCGGTCCCAGGCCAGCACGTCCCGGCGCTGATAGCGGACGCCGCCGCCGCCGCGCCGGCAGAAGACTGTCACCGCCGCGGCCATCAGCGCGCGGGACAGCAGGGAGGGATAGGCGACGCCCGCCACGCCGCGGTGCAGGTAAAAGACGCCGAGCACGTCGCCGAGAATGTTGACGGCGTTGGCGGCGGCGGAGACATACATGGTGACGCCCGTCCGGCCGACGCTGCGGCACAGGGCGGCGCCGGCGTTGTAGACGGCGAGGGCGGGGAAGGAATAGGCGGAGATGCGCAGATAGGTCGCGCAGGCCGCCATGACGTCCGGCGCGACCTTGCCGAACAGCAGCCGCAGCAGGGCGCGCTGCCAGATCAGCACCGCCGCGGAAAAGAGCACCGAGCTGACGAGAGAAAAGGTGAAGAGCTGGCTGGCGGAGCGCCCGGCCCGCTCCGGGTCCCCGCCGCCGATGTACTGGCTGATGATGACGGCGCCGCCGGAGGCCAGCGCCGTGGACAGAAAGAGAAAGACCGTGTTGAACGAGTTGACGAGCGAGACCCCGGAGACCTCCGCCTCCCCGGCATAGCTGACAACAAAGGTATCGACGATCCCCACCAGCGCGAGCAGGAACTGCTCGGCAAAGAGCGGCAGGATCAGGTTTTTCAGGTCGCGGTCGGTGAACCGGACCTGACCGGACGGCGCGGAAAGCTCCATAAGACGCTTGACCTTCTTTTCCCGGTGCATATAATATAATTAACGTTTGTAAATCATAGCAAACTATACTTTACAATTGTTTATTATATTTGTCAAGCGGAAGGACAAAAACAGATGGACATTTCGGCGATCATCGGCGAAAATCTGCGCCGGATCCGGCAGGAACGGAACCTGAGCCTCGGACAGCTCGCCGCGCGGAGCGGCGTCAGCAAGGTGCTGCTCTCCCAGATCGAGCGCGGGGACGGCAACCCCTCCATCAGCACGGTCTGGAAGATCGCGGACGCGCTGCAGGTCCCCTATACCGCCCTGCTCGACCGGGAGCGCGACGGGGGGACCGTGGTCTCGTTTGCGGATCTCCCGGTCCAGCGCCTGGACGACGGTCGGGGCGAGCTGCGCTGCTACTATCCCCATACCCGGGAGCGCATCTTCGAGCTGTTCCGCATGACCGTCCTGCCGGGCGGCGCCCATGTCGCGCAGGGGCACGGCGAGCGCACGGACGAATATGTCCTTGTCGTCGCCGGGACGCTGCAGATCGAGCTGGACGACGGCGCGCACACCCTGGGCGCCGGAGACGCGATCAGCTTTCATTCCAACCGGGCGCACACCTACCGCAACGCCGGCGGCGGCGCTCTCAGCCTGGTCATCGTCAATTATTACCGCTGACGCGGGCGGGCCCGGGCCGCGCCCAATCAGGAAATCCGGCCCTCCGGGCGCCTTCGGCGGCCGCGGAACCCTTCGGTTCCGCGGCCTTTTTGTATGCGCCTATCGGGCCTGGAAGGTCTCGCACGCCGTTTCGCGGCAGTCGCAGGCGCCGTCGCCGCCGACGCGGACGCTCGCCGCGCCGCAGCCGCAGCCGCAGTGGTGGACGCAGCGGGCCGCGTCGCAGGCAATCTCGGTCTCCGGCACGGCGCGGACCGGCTCGCCGGCGGCGTTTTCATAGGAGACGCCGCGGGCGCGGAAGCTCAGACAGCAGGTCTGATCCTCGCGGCAGGCCTCGCAGCCGTCCACGCGGATGTCCTCCAGCACGCACAGATCATCCCGGTTGTTGGCGCAGTTGCGGGCGCCGCAATGAAGCTTGACCATGAAAAAACTCCTTTCCATATTTGGGCTGTCCTTATTATGACCGGCAAAAAACGAATGATGCGCGCATTTTATCGAACATTTGTTTTATGTTTTGAAATTTCGAATTTTTTGCCTGAAATTAATCGTTTTTTGCCTCCTAAAATTCCGGATTTGCTATTGCTTTTTTGGCGGGCGCAATCTATAATGAATGCAACGAAGTGGGAAACCGTGGGAAACTGTGCTTATTTGAGCCAAGACAGTGGGGACATGACGGAAGGAGGCGGGACCGATGCGCGGCGAGTACCAGTACACAATCGATTCCAAGGGCCGCCTGAGCTTTCCGCCGAAGCTGCGCGAGGAGCTGGGCGAGAACTTCGTCGTCTTCCGCGGCCTGGACCACAACCTCTGGGCCTATACCGCCGACGACTGGACCGCCTTTTCCCGGAAGCTGGCCGCCCTGCCCACCAAGGCCCGCGGCATCCAGCAGTTTTACTCCGCCAACTTCGAATGCGAGCCCGACGCGCAGGGGCGCGTCCTCATCCCGCAGCCGCTGCGCTCTTACGCGGGGCTGAAAAAGGACGTCACCTTCGTCGGCGTTCTCAACCGCGTGGAGATCTGGGACAGCGCGGCCTGGGACGATCACAACAGCAAGATCAACGTGGACGCCATCGCGGAGCAGATGGACGCGATGGGAATGTAACATGGAATTCGTCCATGTGCCCGTTCTGGCGCGCGAGTGCATCGAGGCGCTGAACATCCGTCCGGACGGCGTCTATGTGGACGCGACGACCGGCGGCGGCGGCCATTCCGCGCTGATCGCGGCGCGGCTCGGCCCCGGCGGACGGCTCTTCTGCATCGACCGCGACAGCGACGCGCTGGCGGCGGCGGGGGAGCGGCTGCAGCCGTTTGCCGACCGCATCACCTTCATCAAAAGCAATTTCGAGGACCTCCGGTCCGTTTTGGAGCAGCGGGGCGTGACCCGGATCGACGGCATTCTGTTCGACCTCGGCGTCAGCTCCTATCAGCTCGACAACCCGGCGCGCGGCTTTTCCTACATGCAGGACGCGCCGCTCGACATGCGGATGGACCGCGAACAGGCGCTGAGCGCCTATGAGCTGGTCAACGACAGCTCCGAGGAGGAGCTGAAGCGCATCCTCTCCGTCTACGGCGAGGAGCGCTACGCGGGCCGCATCGCCGCCGCCATTGTACGCCGCCGCGCGGAGACGCCGGTGCGCACCACGCTGGAGCTGTGTGAGATCATCCGCCGGGCGATGCCCGCCCCCGCGCTGCGCGAAAAGCAGCACCCCGCCAAGCGCACCTTCCAGGCGCTGCGCATCGCCGTCAACGGCGAGCTGCAGGCAGCGGAACGCGCCGTGCGCGACGCCGTCGATCTCTGCGCCCCCGGCGGGCGCATCGCGGTCATCAGCTTTCATTCGCTGGAGGACCGCATCGTCAAAAACGTCTTTGCGGAAGCGGCCCGGGGCTGCACCTGCCCGCCGGAGTTCCCGGTGTGCGTCTGCGGCAAGAAGCCGAAGGTCCGCCTGGTCAACAAGGGAGGCACCGTCGCCTCCCCCGAGGAGCAGGCACAGAATCCGCGGGCCCGCAGCGCGCGCCTGCGCGCGGCGGAACGGCTGGCCGACCAACCGGCCTGAATCTGAAAGGAGCGACATTCATGGCGAGCAGCTATAACAACACAGGCGCTTTTGCGTATGAGCGCTTTTCCTCCACCGCCGCGCCGCAGCAGACGCAGCAGCCGGCGATCGAGGCGCTGCCGCAGCGGAAGCCGCGCGCCAGGGCCGTGCCGTACGGGAAGTACAGCGTGGTGATGGCGTGCGTGTTTGCGGTGCTGCTGGCCATCGTGTTCAGCTACATGCAGCTCTCCGCGCTGACCAATCAGAACGACAAGCTCAAGACGCGCATCGCCACGCTGCAGAGCGAGGAGAACGCGCTGAGCGCCAAGAAGGAGCAGCTTTACAACCTGACCTATGTCGAGCAGTACGCCAAGGATGTGCTCGGCATGGTCAAGCTGGACAAGAGCCAGATCGTCTATATGGAGCTGGCGGGCGGGGACCGCATGGAAGTGACCCAGACCTCGGCCGGACACGGCTCTGCCTTCTGGAAGAACATCGTTCGCAGCTTCAGCGCGGTTCTGGAATACCTGAACTGAACCGTCCATAGAAATAGAGAAGCCGGGAGTGAGGAATGGAATACATTTCTTGCTCCCTTTTGCTCAATGGAGCGGCTTCGCAGCCCGGCGGGCGTCGCCCGCCTGTTTTTTGACTGAGGAGTAATCCAAACATGGCACAGTTTCAGCGAAAAGCGAACAAGAAGACCCGCCGGCGGGTCTGGACCCTGGCCATCGTGTTCGGCGTGCTGGCCTTCGCGGCCATCACCGTGCGCCTGTTCAAGCTGCAGGTGCTCGACCACGAGTTCTACAAGGAGCAGGCCGTCTCGCTCCAGACGCGCGACAAGGTGATCTATCCGACCCGCGGCACCATCTATGACCGCAACGGCAAGGCGCTCGCCATCTCCGCCGACACCGAGATGGTGACGCTCGAGGCCCGCAAGATCGACGACGACGACCAGCGCGAGCTGATCGCCCAGACGCTCAGCAAGCTGCTCGGCATGGACTATGCCAAGCTGCACGAGATGGTCGAAAAGCGCGACTCGGCCTATGCCGTGGTCAAGCGCGGCGTCGAAAAGGACGTCGCCGACCAGGTCCGCGCCTTCGTCAAGGACAACAAGCTCGACTCGATCTATCTCTACACCGACTCGACCCGCTATTATCCCTACGGCAACTTCCTCTCCCATGTGCTCGGCTTCGTCGGCACCGACGAGCAGGGCCTGGGCGGGCTGGAAAAGCAGTATGAGGACGTCCTCTCCGGCACGCCGGGCCGCATCGTCACGGCGACCAACGCCCGCGGCGAGGAGATGCCCTTCGAGTATGAGGTCTATTACGACGCGGAGGACGGCGACAGCCTGGTGCTGACCGTCGACGAGGTGCTTCAGCACTATCTGGAGAAGAACCTCGAGATCGCCTACAAGGACAACGAGGTGCAGGAGGGCACCATGGGCATCGTCATGGATGTCAACACCGGCGGCATCCTGGCCATGGCCTGCTATCCCGACTTCGATCCCAACAACGCCTTCACCATCGTCGACTCGGAAAAGGCCGCCGAGGTGGCGGCCATCACGGACGACACCGCCCGCGCCGCGGCCCGCTCCAAGGCCCTCTACGCGCAGTGGAACAACCGCGCCATCTCCTATACCTATTACCCCGGCTCGACCTTCAAGATCATCACGGCCTCGAGCGCGCTCGAGGAGGGCGTCATCAACCTCAACAGCACCTTCACCTGCACCGGCCACAAGCAGGTCGCCGACCGCAGCATCGCCTGCTGGCGCTATTACAACCCGCACGGGACGCAGACGCTGTCTCAGGCGATCCAGAACTCCTGCAACCCGGCCTTCATCGAGATCGGCCTCAAGCTCGGCGCGGCGAAGTTCTCCAAATACGTCTCCGCCTTCGGCCTGCGCGAAAAAACCAACATCGACCTGCCGGGCGAGGCCGTGGGCCTGTTCAACCTCAAGCAGGAGATCGACCTTGCGGTCTATTCCTTCGGCCAGAACTTCACCATCACCCCGCTGCAGCTGATTACGGCGGTCTCCGCCGTCGCCAACGGCGGCACGCTGCTCCAGCCGCATGTCGTCAAGGAGATCGTGGACAGCGACGGCAACCTCGTCAAGAGCTTTGACCGCACCGAGGTGCGGCAGGTGATCTCCAAGCAGACCTCGGCCACCATGGCCGACCTGCTTGAGGGCGTCGTCACCAAGGGCACCGGCAAAAACGCCTACACCGCGGGCTACCGCGTCGCCGGCAAGACCGGCACCACCGAAAACATCGCCAAGGAGGCCGCCGCCAAGGCGCAGGGCCTCGACAAGCAGTACCGCATCTCCTCGTTCGTCGCCTTCGCGCCCGCCGACAACCCGCAGATCGCCGTGCTCATCATCCTCGACGAGCCGACGGTCGCGCCCGTCACCGGCGGCATCACCGTCGCCCCGGTCATCCGCCGCTTCATGGAGGAGGCCATGCCCTACCTCAACGTCGACCCGGTCTACACCGAGGCGGAGCTGAGCGAAAAGGACGTCACCATGCCCGACGTCGTCGGCCTGTCTTACAGCGAGGCCGAGACCAAGCTCAAGGACGCCGGCCTGCAGGTGCGCATCGAGGGCGAGGGCGACACGGTCACCGACCAGCTCCCGGCCGCGGGCGCGCAGATCTCCAGCAAGGCCAAGGCGGTCCTCTATCTGGGCGGCAAGGCGCCGGCCACGACCGTCGCGGTGCCCAACCTCAGCGGCATGACGCTGGAGAACGCCACCTCCGCGCTGCAGAGCCGCGGGCTCTATATCCGCGTGTCGGGCGGCGCGGCCGCCGGCGGCACCGGCAATATCGTCATCACCAAGCAGGATGTCGCGGTCGGCGCCGAGCTTGCCTACGGCAGAGTCGTCACCGTCGAGGTCAGCGACCTGTCCCAGCGCTCCGAATGACCGTCCTTGCCCCCAATGTTCCCATTAAGGAGTGATCACATGAAAACAAGCGAGCTGCTCAACGGCTTTACCCCGACCGCATCCTCCGGCGCGCTGCCGGAGGAGACGGCGGCGCTGTGCTACGATTCCCGCAAGTGCGTGCCGGGCTGCGTCTTTGTCGCCATCCGCGGCTATGCCTTCGACGGCCACGCCTTCATCGGCGCCGCCGTGCAGGCCGGCGCGGCCCTGGTCGTCTGCGAGGAGGCGCCGGCGGTGCCGGTGCCCTATCTGCTGACGGACAACAGCCGCCGCGCCCTGGCCATCCTCGCCGCCAACTGGTTCGGCCACCCCGAGCGGGCGCTGAAGCTGGTCGGCGTGACGGGCACCAAGGGCAAGACCACCGTCACCCATCTGATCCGCCATGTGCTGGAAAAGACGGGACATTCCTGCGGCCTGATCGGCACCAACGGCAACATGGTCGGGGACCGGGCCCTGCCCGGCGACCGCACCACGCCCGAGTCCTATGAGGTCTACTCCCTGCTGGCGCAGATGCGCGACGCGGGCTGCGGATACGCGGTGATGGAGGTGTCGTCCCACGCCCTTGTGCTCGACCGCGTCTGGGGCCTGCACTATGCCGCCGCCGCCTTCACGAACCTCAGCCGCGACCACCTCGATTTCCACGAGACGATGGAGAAGTATCTCGAGGCCAAGAGCATCCTCTTCACGCGCTGCGACACGGCGGTCGTCAACTACGACGATCCGGCGGGCCAGACGCTGCTGCGGAAGATCGCCTGCCCGGTCATCACCTATTCCGCCAAGAGCGACGAGGCCGACCTGGTGGCCAAGAACCTGCTGCTGCGCGCCGGCCAGGTGAGCTTCGAGGCCGTGACGATGGGCGCCATCGGCCGCGTGTCGCTGCCCATCCCCGGCATGTTCTCGGTCTACAACGCCCTGACCGCCGTCGGCTGCTGCCTGGCGCTCGGGCTGGAGCTGCCCGCCGTCACCGAGGCGCTGCGCAGCGCGCCGGGCGTCAAGGGCCGGGCGGAGGTCGTGCCGGCCGACGTCGATTACACCATCATCATCGATTACGCCCACAGCCCCGACAGTATGGAGAACATCCTCAAGGCGCTGCGCCCGTTCGTCCGGGGCCGGCTGATCGCCCTCTTCGGGGCGGGCGGCCACCGCGACCGCGGCAAGCGGCCGCTGATGGGCAAGGCGGGCGGCGAAAACGCCGACCTGTGCGTCGTCACCAGCGACAACCCGCGCGACGAAAAGCCCATGGACATCATCCGCGACATCCTGCCCGGACTGGAGGGCACCCGCGCCAAGGTCCAGGTCATCGAGGACCGGCGCGAGGCCATCCGCTGGGCGATGCGCAACGCCCAGCCCAACGACGTGCTGGTGCTGCTCGGCAAGGGGCAGGAGACCTATCAGGAGGTCAACGGCGTCAAGCTCCACCTCGACGAGCGCGAGGAGATCGCCGCCGCGCTCGCGGAAATGCGCGCCGGGAACTGAAGCCCGGGGTTGCCACCGGCCGCCGCAGGTGGTATCATGCAAAGGAAGTTTGATCATCAGGGGGAAGTAACATGGACACCTTTACGGCGGTCGTCTTTCTGGCGTCCTTCGCGCTCAGCGTGCTGCTGGCGAAGCCCGTCATCCGGCGGCTGCATGAGCTGAAGTTCGGCCAGAAGATCCTCGAGGACGGGCCGACCTGGCATATCGGCAAGGAGAACACGCCCACGATGGGCGGCGTCATCTTCATCGCGGCCTGCGCCTTCGGCGTGCTGTGCGCCGCCACCCGCATGGCGGCCGCCTATGACTGGCGGCCGCTGGTGATGCTCGGCCTGTCGCTGATCTTCGGGGCCATCGGCTTCGCCGACGACTGGACCAAGATCCGCCACAACAAGAACAAGGGCATCACCGCCCGCCAGAAGCTGCTGCTGCAGATCGCGGCGGCCGCCCTGTTCCTGACGGCGATGCGCGTGCTCGGCTATTTCGACGGGCGGCTCTACCTGCCCTTCTTCCGCGTCTGGGCGGCGCTGCCCTGGGCGGTCTACCTGATCCTGTGCGTGCTGATTATCGTCGGCGCGGACAACGCCGTCAATCTGACCGACGGCATCGACGGTCTGTGCTCCTCGGTGACGCTGATCGTCTCGCTGTTCTTCACCGCCGTCTTTCTGCGGCAGGGGAGCGGCGCCGTGTGGTTTTCCGCCGCTCTCTCCGGCGGCCTGCTGGGCTTCTTCCTGTTCAACAAGCATCCGGCGCAGACCTTCATGGGCGACACCGGCTCGCTCTTTCTCGGCGGCGCGGTGTGCGCGATGGCCTTTGCGGCCGACATGCCGCTGATGCTGGTGCCGGTCGGCATCATCTATATCCTCGAGACGCTGTCCGACATCATCCAGATCGTCTATTTCCGCGCCACCGGCGGCGCCAAGCACGGCGGCAAGCGCTTCTTCAAGATGGCGCCGCTCCACCATCATCTGGAGCTGTGCGGCTGGAGCGAGTGGAAGATCGTGCTGGTCGCCGACGCGCTGACCGCGGCGCTGTGCGCCGTATCCTATTTCTTCGGTTAAGGGGGCCTTTCCCATCGCCAGGAATCAAACCGTGCCGAACAAGAAAGCCGGCGCGGGGCGCGCCTATTCCGCCGAGCTTCGGACCGAGGCGGAACGCGAGCGCCCGCGCGAGCTGGGACATATCGACGGCCCGCTGACCATGCTGACGCTGCTGCTGCTGCTGGTGGGCCTTGTCGTGCTGTTTTCGGCCAGCTATGCGACCGCCTACGCCAACGAAGACGGCAACTCCACCTTTTATATCTACCGCCAGGGCGCCTTTGCCGCGGCGGGCGTCGCGGTCATGTTCGTGCTCTCCAAGTTCAATTATCACAAGCTGCATTATCTCGCCATTCCGGCGCTGGTCGCCGCCGTGCTGCTGATGGCGACCATCAAGGTGCCCGGCCTTCGCAGCCTGTGGGTGACCCGCAACCAGGCGACGCGCTGGATCGCCCTGCCGGGGATCGGCCAGTTCCAGCCCTCGGAGCTGGCCAAGGTCGCCGTCATCCTCAGCTTTTCCAGCATCGCCACCATCTACGGCGAAAAGAAGATGCACACCCTGCGCTACGGCCTCCTGCCGTTCCTCTTCATCATCGGCGTGTTCGCGGTGGAGATGAAGTGGGAAAAGCACCTGTCCGGCACGGTCATCATCGCCCTGATCGGCATGCTGATCGTCTATATCGGCGGCGCGAACCTCTTCTGGCTGGTGAGCGGCGCCGGGGTGGGCGTCGCGGGCGGCGTGTGGTACATCCTCAACAACGCCTATGCCAAGACCCGCATTCAGGTCTGGCTGCATCCGTTTGAATTCTTCCGCGGCAAGGGCTGGCAGGGGGCGAACAGCCTCATCGCCATCGGCAGCGGCGGCTTCTGGGGCCTCGGCCTCGGCCAGGGGCGGCAAAAGCAGCTCTATCTGCCGGAGCCGGCCAACGACTTCATCTTTTCCGTCGCCTGCGAGGAGCTGGGCTTCGTCGGGGCGGTGCTGATTCTGCTGATTTTCGCCGCGCTGATCTGGCGCGGGTACTATATCGCCCTGCACGCCAACGACAAGTTCGGCACGCTGCTGGCGGCGGGCATCACGACGCAGATCGCCGTTCAGGTCGTCATCAACCTCTGCGTGGTGACGGGGCTCAGCCCGGTCACCGGCGCCTCGCTGCCGTTCTTCAGCTACGGCGGCACGGCGCTGCTCATCCAGCTGGCGGAAATGGGCATTCTGTTGGCCATCTCGCGGAAGATGCCCGCACCTGAGGAGGGTTAACATGCGCGTTATTTTTGCCGGCGGGGGAACCGCGGGACACGTCAACCCGGCGATCGCCGCCGCCGATTACATCTCCCGCCAGGAGGCGAGCGAGATCCGCCTGAGCGGCGGCCGCGGCAACATCGAGGAGCGCCTGGCCGAAAAGGCCGGCTATCCGATCGACGCCTTCCCCCTTGAGGGGCTGTCGCGGGAGAAGAACCTCCGCGGCCTGCGCCGGAACCTGCGCGCCGTGCGCGAGGCGCTGGCGGCGGTCTCGTCCTGCAAGAAGGTCCTCCGCGCCCAGAAGCCGGAGATCGTGGTCGGCACGGGCGGCTATGCCAGCTTCCCGATGGTCTGGGCCGCGGTCCGCAGCGGCGTGCCGGCCGCCATGCTGGAGGTCAACGCCACGCCGGGCGTGGCCACCCGGCTGCTGGCCGGCAAGGTCGACTGCGTGATGATCTCCTATGCCGAGACGGAGAAGCTGGTCCCCAAGGCCAAGAAGGTCGTGCTGACGGGCAGCCCGGTGCGCGAGGAGATCCTGCGCTGCCGCGAGCAGAGCTGGGAGCCGCTCTTTCAGAACGAGCTGCCGACCCTGTGCTGCTTCTGGGGCTCGGTCGGGGCGCTCTACATGAACAGAAAGATGGAGGATTTTCTGGTGATGGCCGCGCAGCGGCGCCAGTTCAACGTCCTCTGCGTCGCGGGCAGCAAGCACTATGAGGCGATGCGGCGCGAGACCGAGGCCAAGGGCCTCGATTTCGGCAAGGCCGACAACGTCGCCCTGCGCGAATACATCTACGACATGGATCACGTCATGGGCGTCTGCGACCTGTTCCTGACGCGCGCGGGCGGCACGCTGGCCGAGCTGTGCGCGGCGGGGCGGCCCGCGGTGCTGGTGCCCTCGCCGTTCGCGGCGGAGAACCATCAGGAGAAGAACGCCCGCATCCTCGAAAAGGCGGGCGCGGCCGTCGTCGTCACCGAGCAGGAGGCGACCCCGGCGCTGCTCTACGACACCGTGCTGGAGCTGCTGCAGGACCCGCAGCGCCTGGCGCGCATGGGCGAGTGCGCCCGCTCCAAGGCGCAGCCGCAGGCGCTCGGCAACATCTACCGGGCGCTCCGCGAGGTGCTGAAAAGCAGGCACGGCGGCGAATAACGCCGCGTCACACCCGCTCCGGTCCCCGCATAGGATGGCCTGAAAGAGCTGTCATGCGGAGAGGAGATCATCATGGGTCATCTGCTGGTGCGGGGCGGGAAGCCCCTTTGCGGTTCCGTGCCGGTCAACGGCGCGAAGAACAGCGTGCTGCCCATCCTGGCGGCCACGCTGCTCAACGGGGGCAAGAACGTCCTACATAACTGCCCGGCGCTGCGGGATGTCGATTCCGCGGTCGCCATTCTCCGCCATCTCGGCTGCGCGGTGACGCGGGAGCGCGACACCGTGACCGTCGATTCCGCGCCGATGGACCGCTGGGATGTCCCGCACGAGCTGATGCGCGAGATGCGCTCGTCGGTCATCTTCCTCGGGCCGATCATCGCCCGCTGCGGCAGGGCGCGCCTGTGCGCGCCGGGCGGCTGCGAGCTGGGCCCGCGGCCCATCGACCTGCACCTGGCGGCGCTGGCGCGGCTGGGCGTCGAGGTGCGGGAGGAGGGCGGCGAGATCGACTGCATCGCGGGCGACATGCGCGGCACCGATCTTTTTCTCAGCTTCCCCAGCGTCGGCGCGACCGAAAACGCCATGCTGGCCGCCACGGCCTGCGCCGGCGTCACCCGGATCGTCAACGCCGCCCGTGAGCCGGAGATCGCCGACCTGCAGGAGTTCCTGCGCAAGGCGGGCTGTCAGGTGCGCGGCGGCGGCGAGAGCCAGATCGCCGTCACCGGCGGCAACGCGCGGCGCGACGTCGAGCATACGATCATGCCGGACCGCATCGAGGCGGCCACCTTTCTCTGCGCGGCGGCCGCCTGCGGCGGCCGGGTCACGGTCACCGAGGCCGAGCCGGAGCACTTGGCCACCGTGCTGCAAAGCCTGAGCGAGGCGGGCTGCCGCTGCGCCGTGGCGGGGCGGACGGTGACGCTGGAGCGCGAGGGCGCCCTGCGGGCGATGCCGCCGGTGCGGACCATGCCCTATCCGGGCTTCCCGACCGACGCGCAGGTGCCGCTGATGGCCGCCGCCTGCGTCGCGCGGGGCACGACGCTGTTTCTGGAGAACATCTTCGAGAACCGCTACCGCCACACGCAGGAGCTGTTCAGGCTGGGCGCGGAGATCAGCGTCAGCGGCCGCGCGGCGGTGGTCACCGGGGTGGAGCGGCTGCGCGGCGCGCGCGTGCGCTGCACCGACCTGCGCGGCGGCGCGGCGCTGGTGATTGCGGCGCTGGCCGCCGAGGGCGAGAGCGTCATCGAGGACACCCATCACATTGAACGCGGATATGCGGACCTGCCCGCGCGCCTGCGGGCGCTGGGCGCGGACACGGAACGGACGGAGGATTAGACGAGAGATGGCAAAGGACGTCAAACGGCGGCGCAGACGGCGCAGACGGCGCGGCAGGGGCGGTACGGTCCTGCTGACGACCCTCTGCGTCCTGCTGGCGGCAGCGGGGATCATCGCCGCCGTGACGGTCTTTTTCCGCATCGGCACCGTCGAGGTGCGCGGCGAGACCCGCTATGAGGCGGCGGAGCTCATCAAGGCCTCCGGGATCGAGAAGGGGAAGAACATGTTCTTCTTCAACAAATTCGCCAGCATCAATCACATGTTCGCGGAGTTTCCCTATCTGCGGACCATCACCATCCGCCGCCATCTGCCCGACACCGTGGAGATCACGGTGTCCGATTGCACGCCGGTGGCGGTGATGAGCGCGGAGAGCGGCAGCTGGCTGGTCGACGGCAACGGCAAGCTGCTCGAGCAGACCGCCGCCGCCCCGGAGGGGCTGTGCACGGTCAAGGGCGTGGTGCTGACGGACCCCAAAGCGGGCGCACATGTCACTTTTTCTGAGCCTGAGAAGGAAAAACCGCTGTTTTTCTTATTGAATACCTTTGCAGATGATGCTATAATTCAAAATATAGGTGAAGTGGATTTTACACAGGGCTATCACATCAGCTTCACTTATGCGGGCCGCTTTACCGTCCGCATCGGCACGACGGAGGATCTGGAGAAGAAGCTCAAATATCTCCGGGCCATCGTGGAGGACAAGCTGACCCCCAATCAGCGCGGCGTCATCGACGTTTCGGACGTGCAGACGGCGCATTTTATACCGCAATGATCTCTTGACATAATATGGAGGGTCACCCTATGAGTTTTGCATTTGAAACAGGCGGCGATTCCAGTGTCTCCATCCGCGTGGTCGGCGTGGGCGGCGGCGGTGGCAACGCGGTCAACCGGATGATTACCGGCGGCATCCGCGGCATCGACTTTGTCGCCATCAATACGGACAAGCAGTGCCTCAACTATTCGGCGGCGACCATGAAGCTGCAGATCGGCGAAAAGCTGACCCACGGCCTCGGCGCCGGCTCCAATCCCGAGGTGGGCCGCAAGGCCGCCCAGGAGAGCGAGGACGAGATCCGCAAGATGCTCGAGGGCATCAACATGGTCTTTATCACCGCCGGCATGGGCGGCGGCACCGGCACGGGCGGCGCGCCCGTCGTCGCGCAGATCGCCAAGGACATGGGCATCCTCACCGTCGGCGTCGTCACCCGCCCCTTCCCCTTTGAGGGCAAGCGCCGCATCGAGCAGGCTGCGGCCGGCATCGCCGAGCTGCGCGAGAAGGTGGACGCCCTGGTGGTTGTCCCGAACGAGCGCCTGGGCATGGTCTGCGACCAGAAGATCACCTTCCAGAACGCCTTTGAAATCGCGGACAACGTGCTGCGCCAGGCGGTGCAGAGCATCAGCGAGCTGATGACCGTGCCCGGCCTCATCAACCTCGACTTCAACGATGTCGCCACCATCATGCGCAACGCCGGCTACGCCCACATGGGCGTCGGCCGCGCCTCCGGCAAGGACAAGGCCACCGAGGCGGCCAAGATGGCCATTGACAGCCCGCTGCTCGAGACCTCCATCACCGGCGCGCACGGCGTGCTGCTCAACATCACCGGCTCGCCGGACATCGGTCTCGAGGAGATCGAGGAGGCCGCCACCATGGTGCAGCAGGCCGCCCATCCCGACGCGCACATCATCTTCGGCGCCGCCGTCGACGAGACGCTCGACGACGAAATGCGCATCACGGTCGTCGCCACCGGCTTCGACCAGATGCCGCCCAGCGAGCCGCGCAACATCGTGCGCGACAGCGAGAAGCCCGCCGCGCCCGCCGCGGCCGCCGCGGCTCCGTCCGCGCCGTCCCAGCCCTCGCCCGCGGTGCGCCGCGAGACGACCGAGACGCCGGCCGACGCCCTGCGCCGCCAGCAGACCGGCACGGAGGAAAAGCAGCCCGCGGAGCCGGCCCTCAGCCCGGCCGAGCGCGAAGCGACCAAGAAGCGCGAGGAGCAGATCGACAAGGATTTCCAGGACCTGCTCGACATCTTCAACAAACGGTGATCCCCGCCGCCCGGGACAGCGCTTCCGGGCGGCGTTTTTTTCTTGACAACCGGGGACCGGGATTCTATAATATGTTTAATTATCAATGCGCGTGAGGGGGGTGGGGCCCATGAACAGGAAAAAGAAGCGGGTCGGTCTGGCAACGAAGATCTTTGTGGCCGCATTTTCGATTTATGCCGCCTTCACGCTGATCTCTCTGCAGGTGCAGATCAACGCCAAAAAGACCGAGCAGACGCAGCTGACCGCCCAGGCCGAGAGCCAGGCGCTGCGCAACCAGGAGCTGCAGGACGCCATCGACGGCGGCAGCAAGGACGAGACCATCGCGCAGATCGCGCGGGACAGCCTCGATTATGTTTACCCCGGCGAGCAGGTGTTCGTCGATATCTCCAGTAATTAGGAGCCGTGATATGGAGCTTACAGTAGGCAGCGTGTATGAGGGCAAGGTCACCGGAATCACCAAGTTCGGCGCTTTTGTGCTGCTTCCCAACGGGAAGAGCGGCATGGTGCACATCTCCGAGGTGGCCAACACCTATGTGGACGACATCAAAAACTACCTCCAGGAAGGACAGACCGTGACGGTCAAGCTCATCGGCATCGACGAGCACAACCGCATCAACCTGTCGATCAAGAAGGCCCTGCCGCCCCCGCCGCCCCGTTCCGCCGCTCCGCGGTTTTCTTCGCCGCGCCCGGCCTCTTCGCCGCGCCCCGCCATGTCGCATTCGCCGGCGCCGAGCAAGCCGCAGCCGCGCTTTTCCGTCCCCGATCCCGACGCGAGCAACCTGCCCCGCGGCGACGACGAGTTCGAGAACAAGCTCAAGGCATTCATGCAGAGCAGCGAAAGCAAGATGTCCGATCTCAGGTCCCAGAGCGACAAGCGCTCCGGCGGCCGCCGCAGAAAATAATGGGAAACCGGTATGGCCGTCCGCCATGCCGGTTTTTGTTTGCGGACAAAAAAGGGGCGCCGGGAAAGATTCCGGCGCCAAAGGCATAGGTTGTGGGGATAAAGATATGAACGGTGCCCGATGACCCGGCACAGAGGGCGTTTCGCCGCCTTCCACCGTGATCTTACCACACCCGGAGCGAAAAGTCCGTCGAACGGCGGCGGGCGGCCGCATTTTCCCCGCCGCGAATTCACGAAAATTTCTACCAATTCCGTCCCCGATATGCTATACTGAAATCACCAAAACAGCAAGGAGGGTTCCTATGAACATCCAGTACAACGAGCGGAAGATGACGATTTCCGACACCCTGAAGAACTATGCGGCCAAGAAGTGCGCCAAGCTGGAGCGCTATTTCGGCGACGAGCCCTCGGTTCAGGTGACCTTCTCCAACGAGCGCGGCATGGAGACGGCCGAGATCACGCTGCAGTGCCGCGGGATGTATTTCCGCGCCGAGGAGCGCACCACCGACATGTACGCCTCCGTGGACGGCGCGGTGGCCTCCATCGACCGCCAGATCCAGAAGAACAAGACCCGCATCTCCAAGCGCATCCGGCAGGACGCCTTCGCCAAGGCCGTCGGCACCATGACCGACTATCACGACGAAGAAGCCTATGAGATCGTGCGCGAGAAGATGCTGGACGTCAAGCCGATGACGACCGAGGACGCCATTCTGCAGATGAATCTGCTGGGCCACACCTTCTTCTTCTTCATCAACAGCGAGCGCGGCGACCGTCACTGCGTGGTCTACAAGCGCAACGACGGCGGCTACGGCATGCTGGTTTCGCAGCAGTAAGCGCAAGGCCCGCGCCCGCCGCGCCGCGGAGGCGTCCGGGCGGGACAGAGGCAGAATATCCCGGCGGGCGGACCCCGGTCCGCCCGCCGATTTTTGAGAGCGTGGAGGAATCCGAATGTATGATTATTCCGTCCCCTGCCTGATGGGGGTCGAGAGCCTGGCGGCGGACGAGCTGTCGTTCCGCGGCTTCCGGGATGTGCGCGCCGAGAACGGGCGCGTGCTCTTTTCCGGGGAGATCGCGGACGGGGCGCGGGCCAACGTGCTGCTGCGCTGCGGCGAGCGCGTCCTGCTCCGTCTGGCGGCCTTTGAGGCCCGCAGCTTCGAGGAGCTGTTCCAGGGGACCCGGGCCGCGCCCTGGGAGGAGCTGATCGGCAGCGGCGACGCCTTTCCGGTCAAGGGCTTCGCGCTCCGCTCGCAGCTGCACAGCGTCCCCGACTGCCAGAGCATCGTCAAGAAGGCGGTGGTCGAGCGGCTCAAGTCGGTCTACGGCGGCGCGTGGCTGGAGGAGACCGGGCCGCGCCGTCAGATCCAGTTTTCCCTGCTGGACGATCACTGCGAGCTCTATCTCGACCTGAGCGGCGCGCCGCTCTACAAGCGCGGCTACAAGATTGAGCAGACCGAAGCCAGCCTGCGCGAGACGCTGGCGGCCTCGCTGGTCAAGATCATCCGCTGGCGCGGCCACGAGCCGTTTTACGACCCCTTCTGCGGCAGCGGCACCATCGCCATCGAGGCGGCGATGGCGGCGCTGCGCATCGCGCCCGGGACGCGGCGCGCCTTTGACGCCGAGCGCTGGTCGGACGCCTGGGCGGCCGCTTTTGCGGAGGCCAGGGCCGCGGCGCGCGCGGAGGAGCAGCACGGGAAGCTGCCGCTGTTCGCCTCCGACCTCGACCCCGCCGCCGCGGAGCTGACGCGCGCGAACGCGCGCCGCGCCGGCGTGGAGGACTGCCTGGAGATCCGTGCCGGCGACGCCCTGCGGGAGCCGTGGCGGGAGCGGAGCGGCGTGCTGCTGAGCAACCCGCCCTACGGCGTGCGCCTGCTGGACGCCCGCCAGGCGGAGGACATCTACCGCCGCCTCGGCGCGGCGCTGCGCGGCAGCGCCATGAAGGTCTATCTGCTCTCCGGCGACGAGCGCTTCGAGGAGGCGTTCGGCCGCAAGGCGGACAAGCGCCGCAAGCTCTACAACGGCATGCTCAAGTGCAATTTTTATCAATATTTCAAGGGGCGGGAAGATGGACGACGCTAAACATATCTTTATCATCAATCCGGCGGCGGGCAGGAGCGACCAGACCGCGCCGGTGGCCGGCGTGATCGGGGAGCTGCTGCGACGGCGCGCCCTCGATTACGAAATCCTCATCACCGAGGCACCCAAGCACGCCACCAGGCTGGTCGCGGAGGCGGCGGCCCGGGCAGGGGACCGGCCGCTGCGCTTTTACGCCTGCGGCGGCGACGGCACCCTCAACGAGGTGGCCACGGCCGTCGTCCGCATCCCCAACGCCGCCTGCACGCATTTCCCCACCGGCAGCGGCAACGACTTCATCAAGATCTTCGGTTCGGACATGCGCCATTTTTCCGATCTCGGGCAGCTGCTCGACGGCGAGATCATGGAGCTGGACTGCATCGGCTCGGACTGCGGCCTGGCGGTCAACGTCCTCAGCGTCGGCGTCGACGCCCGCATCGCGGCGGGGATGCAGAAGTACAAGCGCGTGCCGCTGCTGGCCGGCGGGCGCGCCTATGCGGTCTCCACCGTCGAAAACCTGATCCGCGGCCTGCATCAGCCCTACGGGCTGGAGATCGACGGCAAGAGCTATGACGGGCGCTACACGCTCATCCTGGCGGCCAACGGCCGCTATTACGGCGGCGGCTTTTTCCCGGTGCCGGAGGCCGATCCCACCGACGGCCTGCTCGACATCCTGCTGGTGCGCGCGGTCAGCCGGCTGACGGCGGCCCGCGTCATCGGCGCCTATAAAGAGGGCCGGCATGCCGAAATGCCGGAATACATCACCCACCTGCGCGCCCGCGCGCTGACCGTCTACTCGGTCAGCGGCCGGGACATGGAGGTCAACCTGGACGGCGAGATCGCCCGGGAGAGCCGCCTGACCCTGCGGGCGCTCGGGCACGGACTGCGGTTCATCGTGCCGCGCGGCGTCCGTCTGGTTCGCCCCGCGGCGGAAAGGGAGAAGCAACATGCTTGATTATCTGATCCGGAAGGCGCGCATCGTCGACGGCGGCGGCACGCCCGCTTACTTCGCCGACGTCGGCATCGAGGACGGCAGGATCGCCGCGGTCGCGCCGGTGCTGCGCGAGAACGCGCTCCACACGATCGACGCGCACGGCCTGGTGCTGTCGCCGGGCTTCATCGATTCCCACAGCCACGACGACATGATCCTCGAAAATGCGCCGGAGTGCCGGCACAAGCTCGAGCAGGGCGTCACCACCGTCATCACCGGCATGTGCGGCCACTCGGTCGCGCCGATGTCGGAGCGCCATGCGGCGGAGGGCGCGCGCATCTGCGCGACGCTGTGCGCCAAGGGCGTCAACACCGACCCGGAGACGCACTGCTCCTTCTCCACCTACCTGCGCGAGCTGCGCGACGATCTCGGCCCCAACGCCGCCTTCCACATCGGCCACGGCACGGTGCGCACAGCGGTGATGGGCTTTGAGCGCCGCCCGCCGACGGCGACCGAGATGGAGCTGATGAAGTCCTATGTCCGCGACGCGATGGAGGCCGGGGCGCTGGGCATCTCCTTCGGCCTGATCTATACGCCCGGCTGCTTCTGCGACACGGACGAGATCATCGAGCTGTGCCGCGTCGTCGCCCAGTACGGCGGCGATATGACCATCCACATGCGCAACGAGGGCGACACGCTGGTCGAGGCCGTGGAGGAGACGCTGCGCGTCGTCCGCGAGACCGGCATCCGCTGCGTCATCTCCCACCACAAGGCGAGCGGCGGCAGGCGCAACTGGGGCAAGACCGTCCTGACGCTGCCGCTGGTCGACCGGATCAACGCCGAGGGCTACACGGTGTTCCTCGACCAGTATCCGTACACGGCGTCCGCCACCGGCCTCAACAACGAGATCCCGGGCGAGTTCCTGTCCCTGCCGGCGGCGGAGCTGACGGCGCTGCTGCGCGACCCGGAGGGCCGCCGGCGCGTGATCGGCGTCATGCTCGGCGGCGACAGTCCGGACGCGCGTTTCGAGCGCGTGATGATCGGCGCCTCCGCCGCCTACCCGCAGTACAATGGCATGATGCTCTCCGCCGCCGCCGGACTGCACGGCAAGAACGAGGCCGAGACCCTGATCGACGTGCTGCTCGGCGATCAGTTCGCCACCTCCGGCATCTACACCGGCATGAGCGAGGAGGACGTCAAGCGCGTGCTGGCCTATCCGCGCACCATGATCGGCACGGACGGGCTGTGGTATCCCGGCTGCGTCGGCGCCCATCCGCGCGCCTTCGCCACTTTCCCGCGCATCCTCGGCCACTATGTCCGCGAGGAGCATGTGCTCTCGCTGGAGGAGGCCGTGCGCCGCATGACCGGCATGCCGGCCGCCGTCTACGGGCTGAAGAACAAGGGCCTGATCCGCGTCGGCATGGACGCCGACCTCTGCCTCTTCGATCCGGACACCATCATCGACGCGGCCGATTACAAAAACTGGAACGCCCGCTGCCCCGGCCTCAGGCATGTGTTTGTCGCCGGCGAGCCGGTGGTCACCGACAGCGTCCACGACGGACGGCTGCTCGGAAAAAAGCTCCTGCGGAGCTGGTAAAGGAGAAAACTGCGATGGATGAAATGAAAAAACAGATTCTGGCGGGGGTGCAGGCGCACCGGGACGAGGTGCTGCGCCTCAGCCGCACCATCTGGGATTATGCCGAGCGCGGCATGGGCGAGCACCGCTCGGCCGCTTATTACACCGAGCTGCTGCGCCGGCTGGGCTTTGCCGTCGAGGAGAACGTCTCCGGCATGCCGACGGCCTTTATCGGCAGCTGGGGCAGCGGCCGGCCCGTCGTCGGCTTCCTCGGCGAGTTCGACGCCCTGCCCGGCCTGTCGCAGAAGGGCGGCAGCGCCGTGCGCGAGTCGCTCGGCGGGGAGTGCGGCCAGGGCTGCGGACACAACGCCCTCGGCGCCGGCTGCCTTGCGGCGGCGCTGGCGCTGCGCGACTATCTGGAGCGCAGCAGCCTGCCCGGCACCGTCCGCTTTTACGGCTGTCCCGGCGAGGAGGACGGCAGCGGCAAGGTCTATATGGCGGAGGACGGCGTGTTTTCCGACCTCGATCTCTGCCTGACCTGGCATCCGTCGAGCACGACGGCGGTGATGGGCGGCGGCTCGCTGGCGATCTGCAGCCTGGATTTTGAGTTCACCGGCCGCGCGGCGCACGCCTCCTCGTCGCCCTATCTGGGCCGGAGCGCGCTCGACGCCTGCGAGCTGACCAACGTCGGCGCCAACTACCTGCGCGAGCATGTCATCCCCGAGGCGCGCATTCACTACGGCTACCGCGACGCCGGCAACCCCGCCCCCAACGTGGTGCAGGATCACGCCGTCGTCAACTACTTCTGCCGCGCGCCCAAGGCGGATCAGCTCATGCCGATCCTGGAGCGGCTCAAGGACGTGGCCCGCGGCGCGGCCCTGATGACGGGCACGACGCTCAACATCGTCATCAACGACACCATCGCCAACTATGTCCCCAACCACACCCTGAGCGCCGTCATGCAGACGGCCACGGAGGAGCTGGGCGTGCCCGATTACGACGAGCGCGATTACGCGCAGGCCCGCGCCTTCCGCGCCACCTTCACCGAGGCGGAGAAGAACCAGTTCCGCACCGTGCTGCAGAACGCCGGTCTGCCGGGCGACTACTGGTCGGCCGACGATCTGCTCTGCCCGCGGCCGCTGCCCTATGTGAAGAGCGACAAGATGTTCGGCGGCTCGACCGATGTCGGCGACGCCAGCTTCTGCGCGCCGACGGCCTTCCTCAACGGCACCACCGTCGCCATGGGCACGCCGGGACACAGCTGGCAGATGACGGCGCAGGGCTGCACGCCGCTCTGCGACAAGGGCACGCTGCGCGCCGCCGAGATCATGGCGCTCACCGCGGCCCGCGCCATGGCGGACCCCGACCTGCTCCGCCGCGCCCGGGAGGAGCTGCTGGCCGCAACCGGCGGCAAGCCCGCGGGCCTGAGCGAGAAGGGCTCCCATCCGCGCCTGCGCTGACCGCGCCTGAACACAAGTCCCCGGCATCCGTGCGGATGCCGGGGACTTTTTTGCGGAAATGCGGGTTATTTTTTCGGCGCCGCGCCCTTTTTCCGGCGATTGCCGAGCACCAGCAGCAGCGCGCCGATCAGCGCCAGCACGATGCCGGCGAAGCGGGGCAGGGTGGAGAGCTTTTCGTTGATGGAGAGAAAGAAACCGCACAGCACCAGCACCGAGCCGAAGATGTTTCTGTTCATGTGTTCGTTCTCCGTTCCGTCCGTTTATTTTTGCAGCGCGGCGGCGACGTTGCGCACCCATTTCCCCGAGAGCACGCGCGGCAGGGCCACGGCGATTTTCAGCACTTCCTCCGCCAGCACGCAGACGGAGACGCCCCAGAGCGGCAGCCCCAGCCAGACGCCCAGGAAGCCCATCGGCACGCCGCCGAGCCAGACCGAGCCGACGTCGGCGACGCAGGCAAAGAGCGTGTCGCCGCCGCTGCGGCAGATGCCGACGATCAGCACCATGGTCAGCGACTTGAGGATCATGCCGGCGCTCTGGACGACGATGACCTCGCGGGCCAGGGTCAGCGTCTCGGCCGAGACGTTGTAGAGCAGCAGGAAGAGCGGCGAGACGGCGATGGTGACGGCGCAGATGACCGCGCCCATCAGCGGCATCAGCCAGAGAATGCGCCGCGCGGTGTGCTTGGCCTCCTCCTCCTCGCCGGCGCCGATCTGGTTGCCGATGATGATGCCGGTGGCGTTGGAGAAGCCGCGTGAAAAGACGGTGAGCAGCTGCACGATGGTGTTGGAGATCTGCACGGCGGCCAGCGCCGCGGTGCCGAGCTGGCCGAAGGCCACCGAGTAGAGGGAGACGCCGACCGACCAGAGCGTCTCGTTGAGCAGCACGGGCCAGGTCGTCCGCACATAGTGGCGGAGGAAGGGCCGGTCGAAGGCGAACAGCTCCCGCAGCGTCGCGGCCGGGGGCAGCTTGTGCCGGTAAACGGTCAGCACCAGCATCAGGAACTCCGCCGCGCGCGAGATCGCGGTGGCGATGGCCGCGCCGCGCACGCCGAGGGCGGGGAAGCCCAGCAGACCGAAGATCAGCAGCGAGTTGCCGACCACGTTGACCAGAATGGCCAGAAAGCTGGCGCGCATCGGCAGCCGGACGTTGCCGGTGCAGCGGCAGGCGGTCGAGAGCGCAAAGGAGGCCGCCGAGACGATGAAGGTGAAGGCGATGATGGCCAGATAATCCTCCGCCAGCTTGATGACCTGCGGCTCGTGCACATAGAGCGAAACCAGCTGCCGCGGGATCACGCAGGCGGCGACGGTGAAGATCACCGCGCCGATCAGGCCGAGCAGATACATCATGCCGACTGTGCGGCGCACGTTGCGCAGGTCGCGGGTGCCCCAGAACTGGGAGAGAAAGACCGAGGCGCCCGAGTTGATGCCGAAGCAGACCAGGTTGAGGATGAAAAAGATCTGGTTGACCGCGCCCGAGGCCGCAACCGCGTCCTCGCCGAGCCGGCCCAGCATCACGACGTCGATCAGGTTGACGGCCGAGGTGATGAAGAACTGCGCGGCGATCGGCAAGCCGATCGAGGAAATCTTTTTGAGAAAAGCGCGGTCAAAAACATCTTTCATAGGCAGCAACGGCTGACGCCGCCGCAGCGCGGCCGGCGTCAGCCTTCCTTTCGGTTATTCTTCTTCGGGGCGCTCCGGCGCGCCGTCGTCGCTCCCGGCGGGAGCGGACGGTTCGGCATTCGGCTCGGCGCCCGGCCGGGCGGCGCGGTTGCGGCCGCGTCCGCCGCGATGGCTGCGGCGGCGGCGCTTCTTCTGGGCGTCGCCCTCCGGCACGGGACCGGCGGGGGCGACGGGCGCTGCCGCGGCGGGGATTTCCGCGGGCGCGGCGGGGACAGACGCTTCCGCGGGCGCGGGGGCCGGCGCGGGGCGCTCCGGGCGCGGCCGCTCGGGCCGGCGGGGACGCTCCTCGCCGCGCGGCGGGCGGCTGCCGGCAGCCGCCCCTTCGGCAGGCTGATCGGGGCGCGCGGGCCGGGCGGGACGCGCGGCCGCTTCGCCTTCCGGCGGCAGCGGCTCGCCGCGGTCCTTGCCGTAGCGCAGCACGCGGCATTCGTCGCAGTTGATGCAGGCGGGCGGGCCGTCCGGCGTGGCCAGCAGGCGCACGCGGCAGGTGCCCTTGAGCAGATTGCTGTCCATGACGGTGCCGCGGCCGCTGGGCGTGTCGACCAGGCTCATGGGCGGCGGCGTGGTCTTGAGCAGCTGCTGATAGGTCTCGCTCTCGAACTTGAGGCAGCACATCAGGCGGCCGCAGGTGCCGGAGATCTTGGTCGGGTTGAGGGAGAGCCCCTGCTCCTTGGCCATGTTGATCGAGACAGGCTGGAAGTCGTCCATGAAGCTGCAGCAGCACAGCGGGCGGCCGCAGATGCCGAGGCCGCCGATCATCTTGGCCTCGTCGCGGACGCCGATCTGGCGCAGCTCGATGCGGGTGCGGAACACCTGGGCCAGGTCCTTGACCAGGTCGCGGAAATCGACGCGGCCCTCGGCGCTGAAATAGAAGATGATCTTGCCGCGGTCGAAGGTGTATTCGACGTCGACCAGCTTCATCTCCAGGCCGTGCCGGGCGATGCGCTCCTCGCAGACCTTGAAGGCGTCGTGCTCGAACTTCTCGTTCTGCTCGACGACCTGCTGGTCGGCGGCGGTGGCCAGGCGCAGGGTGCGGCGCAGCGGCTGGACGATCCGCTCGTCTTCCACCTCGCTGCGCTCCATGGCGACCTCGCCGTATTCGATGCCGCGCGAGGTCTCGACGATCACGGCCGCGCCCTTTTTGGGCGTCAGGGCGCCGGGATCGAAGTAATAGGATTTTCCGGCCTTTTTGAACCGGACGCCGATGACTTCTGTCATAGTTCCTCCGTCAGGGCGCGGCGCAGTAGGCCGCCAGCGCGCCCGCGAGCGCGGAGACGGAGGGGTTCTGCGTCAGCATCGCCTGTTGTTTTTCGAGATAATCAAAGATCCGCACCGTCCGGCGGTCGCCGGTCGCCCGGCATTTTTCCGCCAGCAGGCGGCAGCTTTCGTCGCAAAAGGCCGCGTAGTCGTCGCGCCCGAGCTTGCCCAGCTCGAGGCAGGCGGCGAACAGGGCCAGCTCGTCCTGTTCCAGCGCGCCGAGGAAGTGCTGCGCCGCCTCGCGCGGCTTGTCCTCCGCGCCTTCGGCCAGCGCCAGCGCGCGGCCCAGGGAGCCGCCGGCGGCGGCGGCCAGCTCCCGCGCCCGGGCGGGCGCCAGACCGCGCTTTGTCAGCGCGGCCGCCGCCTCGGGTTCCGGCAGCGGCTCGACCGCGAAGAAGCGGCAGCGGGAGCGCACGGTGGGCAGCAGCAGGCCGCGGTTTTCACACAGCAGCAGGAAGATGGTCTCCTCCGGCTCCTCCAGCACCTTGAGCAGGGCGTTCTGGGACTGGGGGTTGAGCTTGTCCGCCTCGGGGATCACAAAGACCTTGGTCACGCCCTCGCTGGGGCGGAGAAAGCTCTGCGCCCGCAGGTCGCGGATCTGCTCCACCGAAACGCCTTTTTTGCCCTCTTCGGGCAAAAGGGTCTGCAGGTCGGGGTGCGTGCCCGCCAGCACCCGCCGGCAGGCGGGACAGCTCAGGCAGGGCGCGTTTTCCTCCCGGCACAGCAGACCCATGGCAATGTCCCGCGCGGCAGTGCGCTTGCCGCAGCCGGCGGGACCCTCGAGCAGGGCGGCGGAGCCGAAGCTGTCGCCCCTAAGGGGCGACAGCGCCGCTTTCAGCCGCTCGTTCCCGAGCAGATGGGGAAGACGCATCAGACCTTTTCGAAGCGTTCGACGTCCAGAACAAAGATGGTCGCGCCGCCGACGACGACTTCGACAGGCATCGAGGGATAGAAATTGATGCCGGCCTCGGACGTGGTGGGGATGACCTGCTTGCGGCTGCGGGAGTAGCGGGCGATGATGTCGATGACGGTCTGGACGCGGTCGGCGTCCACGCCCACCAGGACCGTGACGTTGCCGGCACGCAGGAAGCCGCCCGTGGTGGAGAGCTTGGTGACGGAGTAACCTTCCTTCATCAGGTTCTGGATGACAACCGGCGCGTCATCTGCGTTGAGGATGGCGATGAGCATTTTCATTGTTGACACCTCCGCATCAAAACAAATGGATACAATGAACAGATATTATTAAATAATTATATCAAAGCTTTCCGATATATGCAAGATTTTCTTTCGCGCTCAGTCTGTGTAGACGCGCGGAATCCCGGCGGGGACATAGATGGGCGAGACGTCGAACACGGCCGCCGCGCCGACGTTGCAATCGAGGTCGGTGACGTCCGCCACGGTGTGGTTGAGGCCGACGTGGCCGAGGATGCGGGCCCGCTTGCCGCCGATGGCGACGGTGGGGCGCTTGCCGCGCAGCGGCGCCGCCATCGCGCCCAGCGCGGCGCGGAAGCAGTCGCGGAAGCGCAGACTGTCGCGCCCCTTCTCCAGCAGAATGCCGTCCGTGCTGCCGACGGGGATGACGGCGATGCGGGTGGGGCGCTTGCAGGTGAAGGCGCTGCCGTAGCCGACGGCCGCGCCCTTCTGGAGCCAGCGCACCTCGCACACGGCGCTCTCCAGCCGCCCGGTTTTCTGCAGGCCGAACTCGCCCTTGGCCGTCATCCGGCCGCCGATGGCCGAGCCGATGCGCACGGCGTCGAGCGCCGGCACGCGGCAGAAGAGCAGACCCGCCGAGTTGGCGGCGTGGAGCAGGCCGGGATCGAAGCCGGCGGCGCGCACCTTTTCCGCCACCTCGACCAAGGCGTCGTACTGCGCCTGCGTCTTTTTCTTGTCGCGGAAGGCGTTGGCGAAGTGCGTATACATGCCGGTGACGCTGAGGTTGGAGAGAAAGCGGTAGACGCTGAGGATGCGGTCCAGCTCGTTGGGAGCGAAGCCGTAGCGGCCCATGCCGGTGTCGATCTTGATGTGGACGTCGCACAGCATGTTTTCCTTTTCGGCCATGCCGCTGAGCGCCACCGCCGCGTCGTAGGAGCCGACGGTGGCCGTCGCCCCGGCGTCGAGGATGCGGCGGATGTCCTCCTCCAGCGCGGTCGAGCGCAGGACGAGGATCTCCTCCTCGGTAAAGCCCCATTCGCGCAGGTTCACGGCGTCCTGCGGGTCGGTGACGGCGAAGCGGCGCACCTCCTGCTCGCGCAGGAGCGCGGCCATCTGCCGCAGATCGAGACCGTAGGCGTTGGCCTTGAGGACGGCGATGAGCTGCGCGTCGCCCGCCGCCGCGCGGATGACCTCCAGATTGGCGAAGATCTTGCTCTTTTCCACAGTCAGGGTCGTCATGTCAGCACCCCCGGACGCTTTATTTTTTATTTTTGATGGTGGCCAGCTTGTGGCGCATCTGCCGCACGGCGCCGAGCCCCTTGTCGATGATGGCCTCGGCCGCCTTGTTGTAGACCATGGTGAACTCGCCGCAGAACTCCGTCAGCTCGCCGCCGAAGCCCTTCTTGAACAGGTAGAGGCCGTAGAGCGGGTTTTCCGGCGTCAGATCGCCGGTGACGCCGCGGAAGTCGTAGATCTCGCTCTTGGTCTCGAGCGCCCAGCGGATCATCTCCCACTGGAGCTGATAGTTGGGCATGACGTTGCGGTGCTCGTTGCTCGAAGCGCCGTAGAGATACCAGACCTTGTTGCCGAAATGGATGGCCAGGGTGCCGGCGATGGGCTTGCCCTCCCAGAAGGCCATATAGAGCCGCGCTTCGCTGCCGAGGGCGTGCAGCAGGGTGCGGAAATAGTCCTCGCCGCGGACGATGAAGCCGTCGCGCGAGCCGGTCTCGGCCATCAGGCGGGCGAAATCGGGCAGCATCTCCTCGCCGCAGAGACGGACCGTGACCCCCTTGCGGGCGGAGAGGCGCAGATTGTAGCGCGTCTTCTGGTGGAAGGCGGCCAGCAGCTCGTCCTCGGTCTTGTCCTTGACGTCGAGGCGGAAGACGTAGCAGGGCTGCACGCCGTTGAAGTCCTTGTCGCCCGGCTGGTGGCGGTAGCCGAGCGACTTCATGATGTCGATGAACTCCGTGTCGTCGCTGCGGATGTCGGGGTCGAGACGGAGCGCGTAGGCGCTGTGCTTTTTGGCCAGCTCCCGGGCGCCCTCGGTCAGCTCCTCCAGCGTCTTGCGGTCGTGCGGGTCGCAGACCGGGCCGCGCGCGCCGTACATCAGCGTGTAGGGGGTGCCGGGCACGCGGCGGATGAGCACGCTCAGGCCGCCGACGATGGCGCCCGCCTCGTCGCGGACGAGCAGGCCCTCCCATTTCCAGCTGGACTTGACGGCGGCCCACTCATGGGATTGCAGAAAGTGCCCCTTCGGGCTCTGGCGCAGAAAGGCCTCATATTCGGCCAGGTTTTCCTGTGTGACTGCTTGCAGCATATTGCTCTCCTATCAGAAAAAGCGTTGTATGACCTCCAGCACGCCGAAGCTGTTGGAGTGTTGACAGACATAAGCGGCGGCGTCCCTGAGCACGGGCAGGGCGTTGCCCACGGCGCAGCCGAGACCGGCCCAGCGCACCATATCGAGATCGTTGCCGCTGTCGCCGCAGACGACGGCCTCGGCGGGGGTGATGCCCAGATGACCGCACAGCGCGGTCAGGGCGCGGGCCTTGCCGACGCCCCGGCGCATCATCTCGACCAGATTGGGGGTCGAGGCGGCGATGTAGAGCTGTCCGTCCGTGGCGCGGTCGAGCACGGCGGCCCGGAAGCGCGTCTCGCACGGCGCGGAGCGGGTCATGATCTTGGGGGACAGGTCGAGCGCCGCGCGCGTCAGGCGGCCGACCTCGCGGCAGGGCAGGGTCCGCAGATCGGGATCGGCGCGCGTGTCCTCGGTCTCGCGCGCGACGACGATGCGGTCGTCGTTGTAGAGCTGGGCGTACCAGCCGTTGCGCTCGCAGCAGGCGAGCACGGCGTCCTGCAGCTCCCGCGTCAGCGGCTCCCAGAGCAGCGGCTGTTCGCCCGGGGCGCGCAGGGCCGCGCCGTTGTAGCAGACCAGCGGAGCGTGCAGCCCGAGGTCGCGGGCGTATGCCTCCGCCGTCGTGAACATCCGCCCGGTCGAGAGCGTCACGCAGACGCCGCGCGCCTGCAGCGCCAGCAGCGCCGCCCGCACCTCGGCCGGGATGGAGAGGTCGGGCATGAGCAGGGTGCCGTCGAGGTCGAGGGCCAGCAGCTTATACGCCATGGACCAGACCCACAAGGCGGAGCACGTTGAGGACGAATGCGAACACCTCGACCGCGGTGATCGACAGCGCGAAGATCAGAAACAGCGTGCTGGTGTGCAGATAATACTTCTGCCGCCGCGCGCTGAGGGAGGCGCGGTTGTCAAAATAGAAGTAGTCGTTGCTGTCGCCGCTGCCGGAGCGCAGGCGGTCGCACAGCGCGCGCGCCGTGCGGCGGTGGCTCTCGAAAACCTGGTTCCAGCGCCGCAGCAGCGTGACGCAGACGGCGCTCATGATGAGCAGCAGGACCGACAGCAGCAGCCCGATCACCGGGTTGACGGCAGTGTCGAGCACCTTGCCGAGGAGCATGCCGACGCCGACCAGATAGAGCGAGAAAAAGGTGATCCGTTCGGTTTCGATGTGGCGCGCGTGCGCCAGGTTTTCACCGAAGCAGGAGATGAGAAAGGCACGGTCTTCTCCGGAATTGTCCATCGTTTCAAACTTCCCCGTCCGACTTATTTGGTATTTTTCTATTTTACATCATTTTCATGCGCCGCGCCACCGGTTTTTGCGGAATTAACCAAAATGTAAAACCCGCGGCCGGAAAGCGGCGCCGGGAAACGCGGACGAGCGGACCTGCGCGGTCCGCTCGTCCGAAAAAGGCTTTATTTGCGGGCGTCCTGCTCGGCGATGTAGCGGAGCATGTTGAGCGTGTTGGCGCTGTAACCGAACTCGTTGTCGTACCAGCCGACGATCTTGATGAAGCGGTCGGTCAGGGCGATGCCGGCCTTGGCGTCGAAGATGCCGGCGTGCGGGTCGGAGATGAAGTCGCTCGAGACCACGTCGTCGTCGGTGTAGCCGAGAATGCCGCGCAGCTCGCCCTCGGAGGCCTTCTTCATGGCGGCGCAGATCTCCTCGTAGGTGGTCGGGCGCACGAGCTGGACCGTGAGGTCCACGGCGGAGACGTCCAGCACCGGGACGCGGAAGGCCATGCCGGTCAGCTTGCCCTTCAGCTCGGGGATGACCTTGCCGACGGCCTTGGCCGCGCCGGTCGAGCTGGGGATGATGTTGCCGAAGGCGGCGCGGCCTCCGCGCCAGTCCTTCTTGGAGGAGCCGTCCACCACCTTCTGCGAGGCGGTGGCGGCGTGCACGGTGGTCATCAGACCGCTCTCGATGCCGAAATTGTCATGGAGGACCTTGGCGATGGGGGCGAGGCAGTTGGTGGTGCAGGAGGCGTTGCTGATGACGGTCATGTCGTCGGTGAACATGTGCTGGTTGACGCCCATGACGAACATGGGGGCGTCGCTGCTCGGCGCGGTGATGATGACGCGCTTGGCGCCGTGCTGCAGATGGCCCTGCACCTTGTCGGTCGTCGTGAACTTGCCGCTCGATTCGACGACATAATCGACACCGAGCTCGCCCCAGGGAATGTCCGCCGGGTCGAGCTCGCCGGAAGTCAGGGATTCCTTGCCGTTGACAATGATGCTGTGATCGGTGGTGCGTACATCGGCGTCAAAGCGGCCGTGCACCGTGTCGTGTGTCAACATATACGCCATGTACTCAGGGGTCATGCGGGGGCTGTTGATAGCCCTGACCCGCACATCATCGCTCAGGATGGCGGAACGGAAGATCAGACGGCCGATGCGGCCAAAGCCATTGATGCCGATGTTCATAGCCATTGGGGTACCCTCCACGCCTATGTATATATTTTTGACGGATTTCTCCGTCCGTCATCATTATATCGTATCGTATCGTCAAAAGCAAGGCGCAGAAGTCATGATCGGGCTATCGGTTTTGACGAAAAAACAGTTGCGAAAGCGGCGGCGCTGTATTATGATGAAGGCGAAAAATGTTAAATTCTGTCGAAAGAGAGGCATCGTTCATGGTGGAGGCGACGGACCATTCGGGCGGCGGCTACCTGCTGCTCAGCACCGCCGCGGGACGCGTGATCTATTGCTCCGGCAGCCTGCGGCTGCTGCTGGGCGAGAATCTCACGGGGCGCAATCTCAATGATTTTCTCGAGGATCAGACCACGGCGCAGATCGTCGCCGCCGCCCTGCGCGGCGAAAGCCTGGATTTCGGCTGCACGCTTGAGCGCAGGCGCTTTTCCGCCTTCGCGGAGAGCGTCGCCGGCAATATCTGCGTCACCTTTTATCCGCTCGACGAGAACGGCACGCCGACCTTCGCGGGCAACACGGCCGGCCTGGTCGTGCGCGAGCTCAACGCGGCGCTGCACACGATGTTCCTGGCGCTGGGCGAGATCCGCCCGCAGCTCATCGGCGAGGCGCGGGAGGACGGCGCGGTGCTGGCGCAGAACCTCTACCGGCTGCTGCGCCTGTCGCACAACCTTTCCGACTGCGCCGACGCGGAGCGCGGCCTGCTGCGGCTGCATGTCACCGAGGAGGACGCGGTGCGTCTGTGCGGCGGGCTGGCGCAGCGGCTGGAGGGCCCGTGCCGCAGCCGCGGCGTGCGCCTGCGCTGGGAGGCGCCGGCGGAGCCGATCGTCTTTCGCGGCGACCGGGAAAAGATCGAGCGCATGCTGCTCAATCTGATCGCCAACGCCCTCGCCGCCCAGAAGGACGGCGGCGAGGTGACGCTCGCCGTCGCCGCGGCGGAGGCGGAGGACGAGGTGGTCTTTACCGTGATGGACAGCGGCCCCGGCGTCGCGGACACCGGCTCGCTCTTTCGCAAGTACCGTCTCGCCGATCCCGCCGACGGCGCCAGCATGGGCGGCGCGGGCTTCGGGCTGGCGCTGACCTATGCCTTCGCCCGGCTGCACGGCGGCCAGGTGCTCTATTCCGGCGGCAGCGGCGCCGCCTTCCAGATCCGTCTGCCGCGCAACCTGCAGGGCGTGCTCGCCCCGCTGGGCGCCGCGGCGCAGGATTATGCCGGCGGCATCGACCGGGTGCTGCTGGAGCTGGCCACCGTGCTGGGGAAGGAAAACTACTGAAAAAAGTCCGGCATACAGACGCAAAGCGGCGGAGACGATTTTCGTCTCCGCCGCTTTGACGCCGCTCAGTCGAACAGGCTTTCCGGGTCGATCGGCTTGCCGCCGCGGCAGACCTCGAGATGGAGATGGGTCTCCTGCGCGCTCTCGAAGAGCGCCTCGCCGCCCGCCTTGCCGACGGGCGCGCCGCGCCCGAGCTCCAGCCCGGTGTGCATCGTGGTGTTGGTCTGCAGCCCGCAATAGGTGCTGGTCAGGCCGTCGCCGTGGCTCAGCGTGACGCAGTTGCCCTTCATCGGGTCTGCAAAGACCGCGGTGACCGTGCCGTCGCCGATGGCGCACACGTCGTCGCCCGCGGCGGCGGCGTAATCGGCGCCCTCGTGCGTGCGCCAGTCGCCCATGGTGGCGTCGAACGCCAGCTCGGCGCCGGAGAAGGGGCGCTGGAGCTTGCCCTTTACCGGACGGGAGAAGTCGGGCGTCTGCGCTTTGATCGGCCGGCTGACCGAGACGGTCGGCTCCGGCTCCTGCTCAAGGGGCTGCTCGGCGATGGGCACCGCCGCGCTCGCCGGCTCCGGCGCCGGCTCCCGGTCCGCGCCGGCCTCCGCGTCCGCGTCCGCCTCGGTCTCCGGCGCGGGCGCGGGCTCGGTCACGCTCTGTCCGCGCGCGGTCTCCTGTTCCGGGAGCGCGATGGGGTCCGACGCCGCTCCGCCGGTGAAAAAAAGCACATAGCCGGAGACGCCGATGGCGACGACACAAAGGCCCAGCACCATGTAGAAGCCTTTGTTCTCGGCAAAGTGCGCGATTTTCTGAAATACTCCGTTTTTCCGCTGCATGTCCGTGCACCTCCGCAGGTAGTATGGACCGGCGGCGAATTTTTTATTCAGGCGGATTTTTTCAATAATTGGGCGCCGGAATAATAATGCAGCAGGATCTCGGTGTAGTCCCTGCCCTCCCGGGCGAGCGCCCGCGCCCCGTATTGGCTCATGCCGACGCCGTGCCCGCAGCCGGTGGTGGTAAAGACCAGGTCGGCGCCGTCCGCGGCGACGCGGAAATTGGCGGAGTTGAGCCCGGCCGCCTGACGGACGAGCGCGCCGCGCACGCGCGCACCGCCGACCACCACCGAGATCACGCCGCCGGCCTCCGAGCGCCTTGAGTCGCGGAACCAGCCCGCGGCGGCGCCGGAGAAGGAGCAGGACGGCTCGAGCGCCTTCATCGCGGCGGCGAACGCGCTCTGGGAGACGCGCACCTCCGCCCGGTATTTTGGCGACTGCTCGCCGCCGGGGCTTTCGACCGAGCGCAGATAGGGCACGTCGGTGCCCCAGACGTCGGCGGCGTTCTCCGTCCGCCCGGCGGAGGCGGAATGGAACACGGCGGCGATCGGCTTGCCCTCATAGACGAGGATCATGCCGTCCGTGCCGTCCACGGCGGCGGTCAGCTTTTCCAGATAGAGGGCGCTGCTGTCGCCCCAGAGCGACGCCGCCTGCACCGCGACGTCGCACCAGGCCTTGCAGTGGTTCGGATCGGTGCAGAGCTGGGCGCCGTGATGGCTTTCCGGCATCTTGTCCGCGCCGTAGAGCGCCTGCTTGTAGAGCGTGTAGGTGCGCGCGGCGACCGCCTGCGCCTTCAGCGCCTCCTCGGGGAAGGAGGCGGGCATCTCGGCGGCCATGACGCCGATCAGGTAGCTGCGCAGGTCGAACGCGCGCTTTTCGCCGTCCACGCAGACCGTGACGGTCTGGCGCTGATCCCAGCTCTCCGGGGCGGCGGCCGGCAGCGCGGCGGGCTCGTCCGCCGCCGTGCGCGCCGCGGGCTCGTCCGTCCCGGCGGCGGGGCGGGAGACGGTGAGCAGCGGCAGGGCAAAGAGCGAGAGCATCATGCACAGCACCAGCGACAGCAATTTTTTCATTTTATTCATTCCCTTTTCACGTCGGTTATGCTATCATAACTTATTGAGAACTCTGCGGAATTATGTTTGGGAAGCGGGAAAAACATGGAGATGCATAAACGGATCTCGGCGCTGGAGCTGACGCTTTCGCTGGCGGTCGGCGCGTTTCTGGCGGTTTACCGCCATCTGTGGGCCGGGGAAAAGGGCCTGGGCCGGGCCGTGGTCGGGCTGGCGGCGGCGCTGCTGCTGACGGTGTTCGCCCTGTATGCGGAGAAGGCGCGGGCGCGCGTCTCCGCGCCGGCGCCGGCGGGGCGCGGCTGCATGACGCTGCTGGCGGCCTCCGGCTTCGTGCTGCTGCTGTCGGCGGCGCTGTTCTGGATGGAGGGCAAGGGCGCCTTCACGCTGCTGACGCTGCTGCGCGCGGTGTTTCCCGCCGCCTGCGGCGCGGCGGCGCTCGTGCGGCTCAAGCACGGCGACCGCGACCGCCTGAGCGCGATGCTGTGCCTGTTCCCGGTGTTTTATCTCTGCTTCTTCCTGCTGCTGTTCTATCGCGCCAACGGCGACGGGCCGGACGTGCGCGTTTACGGCTTTGAGACGGCGGCCGTCATCGCGGCCCTGCTGGGCGTGTATGCCCACGCGGCGGTGCGGTTCGACAAGCCGCGCCCGGGCCTGCGCGCCGCGGCCTTCAGCATCGGCACGGCGGCGGCCGCCATGGAGCTGGTGCTGCTGGTGCTCGACCGCACGATGCTGCTGGGCATCTCCGGCTACGGCTGGGGCACGGCGGCGATGCTGCTCGGCATGGGCCTGCAGCTGTGCGCCGCCCTGATCTGCCCGGGCGAGAAGCTGCCCGCGGCGGAGCCGGACAAGGCGGAGGACGAGGCCGGTGAGGAAGCCGGGGAAAAGCCCGCGGCGGAAGAGAAACCTGCCGAGGAGCCGCAGCCCGCGGCGGAAGAAAAGCCCGCCGAAGAGCCGCAGCCCGCGGACAAACAGCCGCCCGCGGACAAGCCGGAATAAGTTTTGAATGCAAAGAACTGCCCGCCGGGAGAAGATCCTCCCGGCGGGCAGTTTTGTTTGGTTTTACAGCAGACGGCGGACGCGGACGGCCTCCGCGTCGCGCGAGACCTCGGTGAAGCCGTGGGCGAGGAAAAGCGCCAGCGCGGCGGAGCTGCCGAGCGCGATCTCGTCGTGCAGCGCCGGCAGGCCGCGCGAGACGGCCTCGGCGCACAGCAGCTCGAGCCCCGCGCCGCCGAAGCCGCGGCCGCGGAAGCGGGCGTGCACCAGCACGTCGCACAGCCACAGCCCGTCCTCCGGGCGCAGGTGCCAGGCGATCTCGCCGACCGGCCCGAGCCCGGCGGCGACCAGATAGGCGTAATAATGCTGCGGGTCGCCGGGGGCGACCCATTTCCGGTACCAGTCCGCCCGTCGCGCGGCGGGGAAGCCGATGGCGCCGCCCCAGGGCAGGTTGTAGGACATGGTCGCGGCGTCGCTGAGCAGCTCCGCGCGAAAGGAGAGCGCGTCCGGGCCGGGGACGACGGCCCGCAGCGCCGGCGGACGTTCGGTCATGGCGGCCTCCTCCGGCCGCGCCGTCACGGGCGCGGCAGATACTTTGTCAGCGTCAGGATATAACGGGTGCCGAAGCTGACGCCGGTGATCGCGCCGTAGTCGATCTCGCGCGGCGCGCGCTCCCAGACGCCGTCGGCGTCGAAGTGGCGCAGCGTGAGCGCGCGGTCCGAAACGGCCTCGATGCGGCCGATGCTGAAGGGGTAGGGGGCGTGCCGGCCGCCGCACTCGACGATGACGTCGGCGCGCAGCGCCAGCAGCGAGGAAAAGAGGGACTCCCAGTCCCGCAGCGACACGGCGGGCGCCGCGGCGGCGCGGGGGACGCGCAGCGCGTCGAGGATGCGCGCGCTCAGGCTCTCGTCGGCGCGGGCCTCGCTCACCTCCGTCAGCGGGAAAACGGCATAGCCGTCGAGCAGAAAATCGTCCTCGCGGACGCAGAGCAGCAGCGTGTCGCTGCAATCGAGGGGAAAACAGAAAAAGGCGTCGCCGCGGCCGCGCAGCGTCAGCCGGCACAGGCGGCAGGCGACGATGCAGCGGTCGAGCGTTTCATTGAGTTCGGATGTGTTCATTTGTTCTCTTCCACATGAATGCTCTGCAGGCCGCTCTTCATCACCAGGCGGCGCAGGGCAGGATCGTACATGAAGGGGCATTTGGCCAGCTTGACGGCCATCCGCCGCCGCAGGGCGCCGCAGGCGCGGTCATAGGCCCGCTGTGGGTCGGCGCTGCGCAGCGCCTCGCTCAGCAGCATCGCGGAGCGCATCGCCCAGCTGACGCCCTCGAGCGAGCTGGGGCTGATGAAGCCGGCGGCCTCGCCGATGAGCAGGGCGCCGTCCCGCCCGGTGCAGAGCTGGGAGACGTGCGCCGGGCGCAGCACCAGGCAGGCCTCGGTGCGCAGCGGCGGGCCGAAGCAAAAGCCGAGGTCCGCCAGGCGCTGCTTCTGGCGCTCGAAGCGGGCGCGGCAGTTCTCGGCGGGGTAGGCGCCGCCGAACAGAAAGCTGCCGTCCTTGCTCAGCGCCCATGAATAGCAGTCGGTGGCGTCGGGATCAAAGACGCAGGAGTAGAAGGGGCGCGGGTTGGCGTCGGCGAACCACTGCTGGATGGCGACGTATTGCCGGATGTGCGCCTCCGGGCAGACGGCGCGGCGCACCGGGGAGTTGGCGCCGTCCGCGCCGACGAGGTATCTGGCGCACAGCGAGCGGCGCACGCCGTTTTCGAGATAATCGACGCGCCACAGGCCGTTTTCGCGCCCGACCCCGAGCAGATAGCCGCCGTCGTGCACGGCGACGCGGTCCGGCACCAGCGAGCGCAGCCAGGCGTCGAAGCGGGCGCGGTCGAGATTGAGGTAGAAGCGCTGGTAGTGGCGGCGCAGGCCGGAGCGCAGGTCGACGGTGAAGACCGAGAAGATCTGCGGATCGACCAGCAGGCTGTGCGGCAGGGTCAGGCCCAGCTCGGCGAGCGCCTTCTGCGCGTCGGGCGCGAGCAGGCCGCCGCAGGGCTTGTGCCAGCCGTCCGGCCCGGTCTTGCGGTCGACGGCGGCGGCGCTCAGCCCTTCGGGCAGCAGCCGCGCCAGCACGGCCCCGGCCGGGCCGAGCCCGGCGATGCAGACGTCAACCTTTTCCATGCTTGATTTTTTCCCAGTATTCGCGGGCGGCCTGCTCGGTGCGGTTGTCGCCGTATTCGTAATAGCGGGTGTCCCTGAGATTGTCGGGGAGATATTGCTGCGCGACCCAGTGGCCGGGGAAGTCGTGCGGGTACTTGTAGCCCTGCTCGCGCTCGAAGCCGGCGCCGTCGGCGTGGACGTTCTGCAGCTCGCGGGGGAAGGGGCCGGCCTTGCCGTCGCGCACGTCGGCCCGCGCCGCCATGATCGCGGCGCAGGCGGTGTTGGACTTGGGCGCGGTCGCCAGCAGGATGACCGCCTCCGAGAGCGGCAGCTGCGCCTCCGGCAGGCCGAGCTGGAGGGCCGAATCGACGCAGGCCTTGACGATGGGCACCGCCTGCGGGAAGGCCAGGCCGATGTCCTCGCTCGCCGAGCAGAGGATGCGGCGGCAGGCGCCGATCAGGTCGCCCGCCTCGAGCAGCCGCGCCAGATAGTGCACGGCGGCGTCGGGGTCGGAGCCGCGCATCGACTTCATCAGCGCGGAGAGGGTGTCGAAGTGCTCGTCGCCCTCGCGGTCGTAGCGGGCGGCGGAGCGCTGGGAGACGGCTTTGGCGTCGGCGAGGGAGACGTGCATCACCCCGTCCGGCGCCGGGGAGGCGGCGCACAGCAGCTCCACGGCGTTGATCGCCTTGCGCACGTCGCCGCCGCAGGCGAGCGCCAGATGGGCGCACACGCCCTCCTCGGTCTCGATGCGGGCGCCGGAATCCTTCGCGCACAGGCGGAAGGCGCGGCGCACCGCGCTTTCGACGTCCTCCGCCGTGATGGGCTTGAACTCGAAGATGGTGCTGCGGCTGAGGATGGCGTTGTAGACATAGAAATAAGGGTTTTCGGTCGTCGAGGCGATCAGCGTGATCTTGCCGCGCTCGATGAACTCCAGCAGGCTCTGCTGCTGTTTTTTGTTGAAGTACTGGATCTCGTCGAGATAGAGCAGCACGCCCTCGGGCGCCAGCAGCGTGTCCAGCTCGCCGATGATCCCCTTGATGTCGTTGGTCGAGGCGGTGGTGGCGTTGAGCTTATACAGCTTGCGCCGCGTCTTGCCCGCGATGATCTCGGCCAGGGTGGTCTTGCCGATGCCCGAGGGGCCGTAAAAGATCATGTTGGGGATGTGCCCGCTCTCGATGATCCGGCGCAGGATGCCGTCCGGCCCGAGAATATGCTGCTGGCCGACAACGTCGTCCAGCTCTGTGGGGCGGATGCGGTCCGCCAGCGGCCGGTAATCGTCCATTATTTGAGCAGGTAAGCGTCCAGCAGATCGAAGGTGGCGCGCAGACCGTCGATGTGGGTGCGCTCATAGCCGTGAGAGGCGTAGACGCCCGGCCCGATCAGGCAGTGGCGCACGTCGTGCCCGGCGCGCAGCGTCACCTCGACGTCGGAGGCGTAGTGCGGATAGACGTCGACGGCATAGTCGATCCCCTGCGCCTTGGCGACCTGGATGAGCCGCGTCGTGCAGCCGTAGTGGTACGGGCCGCCGCCGTCCTTGGCGCAGATCGAGACCTGGCGTTCGGTGCAGGTCAGGCCGTCGCCGACGCAGCCCATGTCGACGCTCATCACCTCGGCGACGTCCGCCGGGATGTTGGCCGCGCCGCCGTAGCCGATCTCCTCCTGGATGGTGAAGCCGATGTAAAGCGCGCGCGGCAGGGCGATGTGCTCGTCGCGGAGGTACTTGGCCAGCGTCAGCAGCACGGCGGAGCCCGCCTTGTCGTCGAGGAAGCGGCTCTTGACATAGCCCTTTTCGGTGACGGTGAAGCGCGGCTCGACGCAGACGAAGTCGCCGGCGGAGATGCCGAGCTTCGCGGTGTCGGCGGCGCTGCGGACGTCCTCGTCGAGCACGACCTCGACGTTGTCGAAGGTGCGGGCCACGCCGATGTTGTCGTTGACATGGGCGGAGGCGTTCTCGAGCTGGAGCGTGCCGCCGTAGACCTCGCCCGTGCGGGTGCGGACGCGGACCTGCTCGGTCTCGGTGTTGCTGGCCTGCAGCCCGCCGATGCGGGCGACGCGGAGGCGGCCGCTGGGCAGCACGGTGCGGACCATCGCGCCGAGGGTATCGACGTGGGAGAGCAGCATCAGACCGTCGCCCTCGCCGCCCAGGCGGGCCTGAACGCCGCCCTTGACGGGCCGGATGAGCGTGTAGCCGAGCGAGCGGAGCTCGTCCGCCAGCCGGGTCTCGACCGCGGCGGTGTAGCCGCTCGGGCTGTCGATGGCGATGAGGCTGCGCAGTGTGGCGAGCATATAATCCTGATAGATTTGTTTCATGGTGGAACTTCCTCTCCTTATTGATGACTTGGATATGCTCAGAATAGCATAACCGGCCCCAAAGTGCAACCTTGTGCGCGCCGCGCCGCTGTGTTATAATCCACCCGAGGTGAGGCCATGAAACGCGTTCTCTGCATCGTGCTGTGCGTGCTGCTGCTGCCCCTCTGGGGCTGCTCCGGCACACAGAAATACGAGAGCATCCGCTACGACCTGTTCGACACCGAGATCCGCCTGATCGCCTACTGCGACAGCCAGTCGGCCATGGACAAGATGGCGGAGATCGCCTTTGCCAGGCTCGAGGAGTATCATCGGCTCTTCGACATCTACAATCATTACGACGGCGTGGTCAATCTCTATGACGTGAACCACGCGGCGGGCGCGGCCGTCTCCGTCAGCGGCACGCTGATGGAGCTGCTGCGGTTCGGCCGCGACGCCTACGATCTGACCGGCGGGCGCGTCAACATCGCGCTCGGCGCGGTGCTGTCGCTGTGGCACGACGCGCGCGACACCGGCGTGCTGCCGGAGGATGCCGCGCTGCAGGCGGCGGCGCAGCACTGCGACATCGGCAAGGTGCAGCTCGACGAGGCGGGCGGCACGGTGACGCTGCTCGACCCCGCGCTGCAGCTCGACGTCGGCGCGGTCGCCAAGGGCTGGGCGGCGGGCAAGGCCGCCGACGCGCTCAGGGCGGCGGGCTATACCGACTTCATCCTCTCCGCCGGCGGCAACGTCGTCGCCGCCGGCACGCGGCAGGGCAGCAAATGGCAGGTCGGCGTGCAGGACCCCGGCAATCCGGACGCGCTCTGCGCGACGGTGTCGGTCTCCGACCTGTGCGTCGTCACCTCCGGCGGCTATCAGCGCTATGTGGAGATCAACGGCGTCCGCTATCACCACATCATCGACCCGGACACGCTCTATCCCGGGAATTATGTGCTCTCGGCGACCGTGATCTGTACCGATTCGGGCCTGGCCGACGCGCTGTCCACCGCCTGCTTCCTGCTGCCGCCCGCGGAGGCGCAGGCGCTGGCAAAGAAAAACGGCGCCCGCCTCATCCTCGTGGACAAGACGGGCGCGATCCTCGACACCGACGCGGCGGCTACTTCGTAAACGGGTTGGTCTGGATGATCTTGTTGAGGCGGAGCGGCTGGTGGACGCGGATGCTCTGGGCGTTGTCGAGCCACTCGTCGGTCAGGCGGGCGTAGATCGTCTCCGCCAGGCCGCAGAGCCGGGCGCGGTCGTCCGCCGGCAGGCAGCAGAGGTCGTCGCGGCACTCCAGCTCCTCCCAGAGCAGATAGATGCTGAGAATGAGCTGCGTGAAGTCGTCGTGCTGCATCAGGGCCGGATTTTCGATCACCTTGAGAAAGTAGGAATGGCGCGTCGAGAGGTGATGATGCAGGCCGTAAAAGTCGAGCTGCTCCGGGTCGAGCCGGAAGGGATAGCTCTTCAGAAAGGCCGCGGCGGCGATGAAATCGCGCTGCTTCCAGTCGGCGTTCAGGGCCAGCCTGCCGCGCAGGGCGGCGCTGTCCGGGTCGCAGGAGCGCAGGTATTGCAGCATGTCGCAGCCCGACTCGCTGAAAAAGACGCTCTCGATCAGGCTGCGCTTGTCGTGGTTCTCGTTGGCGTGCGAGCGCTCGAGCAGCTTGTCGAACACCAGCGTCACCAGCAGCGCCTCCAGCGGCAGGAAGGCGATGTCGTGGACAAAAAAGATGGCGATGTGGTGGAAGTCGCGGAAAATCAGGTAGTGGAGCGCATAGGTGGCGGCCGAAATGCCGATCATCAGGGGGATGAGCTGTCGGGTCGTCAGCTTGTGCTTCATTGGGGCACCTCAAATCATCAGGATATGATGATTATACCGGAAAACGGAAATTCTGAAAACCCAGTTTGCAAAAAATTTGCAAATATCCCGGCCGCATGCTAAAATAAATCTGCCTGAAAACATTGGAACGAGGTGTTTGCTATGCGCTGCCCCTTCTGCTTCGCGCCGGACAGCAAAGTGATCGATTCCCGCCCCACCGACGAGGGCAGCAGCATCCGCCGCCGCCGCGAGTGTCTGTCCTGCGGCAAGCGGTTCACCACCTATGAGACGGTGGAGAGCCTGCCGCTGGTCGTCGTCAAGAAGGACGGCTCGCGCCAGACTTTCGACCGCAGCAAGCTGCTCGGCGGCATGGTCAAGGCGTGCGAAAAGCGCCCGGTGCCCCTGCAGCGGCTCGAACAGGCCGCCGCCGACGTCGAGCAGCAGCTGCTCAACTCCCTCTCGCGCGAGGTGCGGTCCGACCGCATCGGCGAGCTGGTCATGGAGCAGCTCAAGCAGATCGATCAGGTCGCCTATGTCCGCTTCGCCTCGGTCTATCGCCAGTTCAAGGACATCGACAGCTTCATGGCCGAGCTCAACAAGCTCATCCAGAAGAAATAAGCAGCGCTGCCCCCGCCGGATCGGTCCGGCGGGGGCTTTTTTTATGCGCCGGCATCCGGGAGCCGGACGGACCGAAATAAAATATAATCGATATAAAAATATATTGACAAACACAAAAATTTGTGCAACTATATGATTATTATAATGTGTATCTGTATCTGTGCAGAGCGCGGGACCGCCCGCAGCGAACGGAAAGGAGAAATGCGTGATGAAAGCGAAAAAGGTACTGGTCATCGTGATGGCGCTCTGTCTGCTCGCAGCCGCCTGCGCCTGCGCCGCCGAGCAGAAGCCCGCCGGGCAGACCACCGCCGAGCAGCCGTCTGCTGAGCAGACCACCGCCGGGCAGATGCCCGCGGCCGCCGCCGGCAGCGGGACGACGCAGACCAGCGTATCCGGGTGCTACATCGGCGTGAAGGACTTTGACGAGCTGCATGCGCAGAGCACGATGATCGCGCGGTGCGCGGTCAAGGAGACCTGGCACATGTCGGACTTCACCGAGACGGCGCGGCTGGAGGTCAAGCAGACCTATGAAGGGGAGCCGCTGGACGAGATCATCCTCTATCAGCTTGACGACGAGTACAAGCTCAAAGAGGGCGTGGACTATGTGCTGTTTCTGCTGTCCATGCCGGACGCGCCGGATCAAAACGTCTACTGCACGGTCGGCGGGCCGCAGGGGATCTTCCCCATTGAGAAGGACGGCCTGAACACGCAGCATTTCCCGGCCGGACAGGACGCGGTGCTGGCGTGGTACGCGGAACAGGATCCGGCCTGATTTTCTTTGCAGAGCATTTTCCCCCGCCGGTCCGGCGGGGGAATTTTTATATGCGCCGGCGGTGCTGCGGCCCGCCGGTCCGGGGCCGGCGGACTCACAGGATGCTGCGCACGGACGGCCGGTCGTATTCCATCAGCAGCGAGAGCAGCAGCAGGGCGTTCTGCACCTCGGCCGCATAGTCCTCGCGGGCGCCTGCGCGGCGGAAGGCGGCGGCCCGCGCGTAGCAGGCGCTCAGCGCGTCGATGCGGTCGTGGGTGACGACCGCCGAGAAGAACGGCAGCTCGCCGCGCCACAGCGACCAGGAGCCTTCGAAGTCGCCCGCCGCCAGGCGGCCGCCCAGCTCCCGGCAGAGCGCCGCCGTGCGGGCGCGCAGAAAGCAGCCGCCACCGAGGACGGCGGCCAGCAGCAGCACGGCGACCCAGACCCTCCAGCGCATGCGCTCACTCCTTCTTCATCAGAATGACGTCCCCGCGGCGGTTGGCGCAGAACAGAAAGACCTCGGCGGGCGTCTGCGCGCCGCCGGCGCGGATCATGCCGTCGAGCCAGGCGCGGCTCTTTTCGGCCTGGCGCAGCCCGCTCTCGCACAGCACGCCGTCGGCGATCAGGATTGAGAACGGCTCCTGCGCCTGCGGGGTCAGGCCGAGCTGCCGCGGCGTCGCCGGGGCGTCGGCCGTCTCGGTCAGCACCGAGAGGCGGCCGTTGGTCTCGACCTGGGCCAGGCAGACCTGGCGGAGGTCAAAGACGCCGGCCAGGCGCAGATCCTCGCAGAGATCGTCCACGCTCAGGCGCAGGGCGCGCAGCGCGCGCTGGTCGATCTCGCCGCCGCGCACCACCGGCACGGGCCTGCCCGTCAGCAGCCGGCGGAAGCGGGCGCTGCGCAGCGACAGGGCGGAGAGCAGCACCTCGGCGGCGATCAGGGTGAGGATGGGGACGATGCCGTGCGCCAGGGGAATGTCGATGTCCTGCATCGGCACCGAGGCGACGGCGGAGACGAGAATGGTGACCACCAGCTCGGCCGGCTGCATTTCGCCCACCTGGCGCTTGCCCATCAGCCGCACGGCGCAGATGATGGCGAGATAGAGCAGCAGCGTGCGCACGAAGGGCACCAGCATGGCGGTCGCCTCCTTTGTCTGATGGCACTATTGTCCCGGCGCGCGGCGCGAATATGCGCGGCGCGCTTGTATTTTGCCCTGCGATCCGATATAATCATTCTGAATAAAAGACCGGGAAGGGAGATGGCGCGATGCTGCTGCGCACGCTGCGCGAGGAGGTCGCCGCCTACGGGCGCCGCCTGCTTGCGGAGGGACTGACCATGCACACCGGGGGGAACCTGAGCGCCCGCGATCCCGCCAGCGGCCTCATCGCCATCAAGCCCAGCTCGGTGCCCTACGACACCCTGCGGGCGGAGGACATCACCGTCATCGACCCGGACGGCCGCGTGGTCGAGGGCGCGCTGCGCCCCTCGAGCGAATGGCCGATGCACACGCTGATCTACCGCACCTACGGGCGCGCCAACGCCGTTGTCCACTGCCACAGCCCGCTGGCCTCGGCCTGCGCCGCGGCCGGGCGGGAGCTGCCGCTCATCAGCCACGAGATCTGCATTTACTGCTCCGCGCCCGCGCGGGTGACGCCCTTCGCCGTCCCGGGGACGGAGGAGCTGGCCCGCCGCGCCGTCGAGGGCTTCGGCGCCGACAACGCCCTGGCGCTGCTGCAGAACCACGGCACGGTCGCCATGGGCGCCACGCTGTGGCACGCCTTCGACGCCGCCTGCGCCGCCGAGCTGACGGCGAAGATCTATCTGGCGGCGCTGCCGCTGGGCGGGGCCGCCGTCGTCCCCGAGGCGGGGCGGCGGGCGCTGCGCGCCTTTGACCCGATGACCCATCTCAAAGAACCGGAGACTGTGAAGCTATGAAGAAGAAAAACGCCCTTTGGGCGCTGCTGCCCCTTGGGATCGTCGCGCTGGACCAGGCGGTCAAGCTGTGGGCGGGGCAGACGCTGCGGAAGGTGGAGACGCTGCCCGTGATCGAGGGCGTCTTTCACCTGACCTATGCGCGCAACACCGGCGCGGCCTTCAGCCTGCTGCGCGGCGGGCGCTGGTTTTTCGTCGCCCTGACGGCGGGGATGCTGGCGCTGCTGCTGTGGGCGCTGCTGCGCGGCTGGGTGCGCGGCGCCGTCGGCCGGACGGCGGTGCTGTTCATCATGGGCGGCGCCGTCGGCAATCTCATTGACCGCGTCCGCTTCGGCTATGTCGTCGATCTGTTTGATTTCCGGCTCATCCACTTCGCCATTTTCAATGTCGCCGATTCGTTTATCACGGTCGGCGGCATCCTGCTGGGCGTCTGGATTCTGTTCCTCGAGCCGGGGGAGCGCAGGGGGGATCATGGCGATGGAAACAAGCCTGAAGGCAGCGTCTGAGGACGCGGGAACGAGGCTGGACGTCTTTCTGGCCGCCCGCCTCGCGGACACGACGCGCTCCGCCGCGGCGCGGCTGCTCACGGAGGGCTGCGTCAGGCTCGGCGGCCGCCCCTGCCGCAAGAACTACCGCCTGACGGGCGGGGAGACCTTCGCGGTGACGCTGCCCGAGCCGAAGCCGATGGCGGCGCGGCCGCAGGACCTCCCGCTGCGCGTCGTCTATGAGGACGCGGACGTCATCGTCATCGACAAGCCCAAAAATATGGTCGTCCATCCCGCCGCCGGCAATCCGGACGGGACGGTGGTCAACGCCCTGCTGGCCCATTGCGGCGGCAGCCTCTCGGGGATCGGCGGCACGCTGCGCCCCGGCATCGTCCACCGCATCGACAAGGACACCAGCGGCCTGCTGATCGCGGCCAAGAACGATTTTGCCCACCGCGCGCTCTCGGCCCAGCTCCGGGATCACACGCTGGCCCGCACCTACGAGGCCGTCGTGGTCGGGGCGCTGCCGGAGGACGCGGGCACGGTGGACGCGCCGATCGGCCGCAGCCCGAAGAACCGCAAGAAGATGGCCGTCGTCGCGGACGGGCGGCCGGCGCGCACCCACTGGGAGGTGCTGGGCCGCTATCCGGGCTATACCCATGTCCGCTGCCGGCTGGAGACCGGGCGGACGCACCAGATCCGCGTCCACATGGCCTGGCTCGGCCATCCCGTCGCCGGGGACACGGTCTACGGCGGCGGCGCGCGCGGCCTGCACGGCCAGTGCCTGCACGCGCGCGAGCTGACCTTTGTGCATCCGCGCACCGGGGAGCGCATGACGCTCTCCTGCGAGCTGCCGGAGGAATTCACGGCGTTTCTGCGCCAAATCGGGGCGGATCATGGGGAAGTTTGACGGCATTCTGATCCTGACGGATATGGACGGCACGCTGCTGAACAGCGCCGGGCAGGTCAGCCCGGAGAACCTGGCCGCCATCCGCTATTTCATGGACCGCGGCGGCCGCTTCACGGTCGCCACCGGGCGCAGCAAGGCGGGGATGGAGCATTTCCTGCCCGCGCTGCCGATCAACGCGCCGGCCGTCATCTACAACGGCTCGGCGGTCTATGACTTCGGGCGGGACGCGCCGGTCTGGACCTGCCCCGTCGGCGAGGACGGCGCCCGTCTGGCCGCCGCCGTGCTGGCGCGCTTCCCGGACGTGGGCGTCGAGATTTACGACCTGCACCACCCCTATGTCGCGCAGGCGAACGCCATCACGCGGCGGCACTTCCGCTATGTCAGGATGACCTGGGACGAGCGCGACCCGGCGGAGATCCCGCAGCCGTGGCTCAACCTGCTGCTGACGCGCGAAGAGGAGAAGATGCCCGCCCTGCGCGCCTTCGTGGAAAAAGAGTTTCCCGGCGTGTTCTTTTTGCAGTATTCCTCGCCATATTATCTGGAGGTCGAAAACAGGCTCGCCAACAAGGGCGCGGGCGCGCTGCGCCTGCGCGACTGGCTCGGCACGGCGCCGGAGCGCTTTTACACGGTCGGCGACGGCACCAACGACGTCGAGCTGCTGTCCTGCACGGAGAAGCGCTGCGCCCCGCAGAACGCCTGCGCGGCGCTGCGCGGGCTGCATCCGTATCTGCTGCCGGATTGCGACCACCACGCCATCGCGGCGCTTGTCGCCGCCATCGAAAAAGGAGAGTGCTGATGAAAGCGGTCAAAGCCTACCTCACTCCGCAGCATGTGCTGCAGTATCTGGTCATGCTGCTCGGCGTGCTCGTCTATGCCGTCGGCCTGCTGGTGTTCGTCAAGCCCATGCACATCCCGATGGGCGGCGTCGCCGGCGTCACCCTGGTGCTCAACTACCTCTGGGCGCTGCCCATCGGTATTCTCAACCTGCTCTTCAACATCCCGCTGCTGGCGCTGGGCTACAAGACCATGGGCCGCGAGTTTTTCATCAAGACGGTCTTTGTCGTCGCCGTCTCGTCCGTGCTGCTCGACGCGCTCGTGCCCTTCATCCCCGCCTATTCGGGCGAGATCATGCTGGCGGCGCTCTACGGCGGCATCGTGATGGGCGTCGGCTTCGGCCTGGTGTTTCGCGCCGGCGGCACGACCGGCGGCACCGACATCGTCGCCAAATACGTCAACAAGAAGCGCGACATCCAGGTGGGGACCATCAACTTCTCCATCAACGCCGTGGTCATCGCCCTGAGCGCCCTGATCTACAAGAACCTCGACAGCGCCCTGTACGCGATCATCACCAGCTATCTCAGCGGCGCGGTCGTGGACAAGATGATCTACGGCCTCGACGTCCAGCGCAGCGCCATGATTGTCACCAGCAAGCCGGAGGAGGTCTCCCGCGCCATCATGACAACGCTCAAGCACGGCGTGACCGCGATGCCGGCCAAGGGCATGTATACGGGCGAGGACCGGACCGTGCTGCTGTGCGCCGTCCGCCGCCACGAGGCGGGCCTGCTCAAGCAGGTGCTGCGCACCAGCGACGAGGGCGCCTTCATGCTGCTCAGCAGCGTGGGCGAGGTGTTCGGCAAGAGCTTCAAGCAGCTGGGGGAATGACGGCATGAACATTCAGATCTTCGGGAAGAACAAGTGCTTTGACACCAAGAAGGCGGAGCGGTGGTTCAAGGAGCGGCGCGTGAAGTTCCAGAGCATCGACCTGCCGCGCTTCGGCATGAGCGCGGGCGAGCTGCAGAGCGTCGTCCGCGCCGTGGGCGGCGTGCAGAATCTGCTCGACGAAAAGCATCCCGACGCCGCGGTGTTCCGCTACCTCGCGCACGACGCCGACCGGCTGCAGAAGCTGCTCGACGAGCCGGCGATGATCAGGACGCCCGTCGTCCGCAACGGCAGGCAGGCCACCGTCGGCTATCGCCCCGACGTCTGGGAGACCTGGGAATGATTCGTGTCCGGCGCCGCCCCCGGGGCGGTCCGGACGCATGAAACGGCGGCCCGCCCGGAGCTTCCGGGCGGGCCGCCTTGCGTCTGGAAAGCGCGGTCAGAGGGGATCCTTTTCGTCGCCGTTGTCGCTCTTGCGGTTGGGATTGCTGTTCGGGCTGCTGCCGGTGCGGTTGGGGTTGTTCTTGTTGTTCTTCTCCATGATGTTCACCTCATTGGAAAGATTACGGCCCTATTGTGGACGCTTTGCGGGCTTTTATACGCGCGAACGGCAGTTTTGCGGCGGGGGGTTGTGCTTTGCAAAACTCTGTGATACAATACTCTACTGGAATTTGTTTGCTTTTTTATTTTTTAGTATACAGGAGGGATCTCCCATGTCCGGACACAGCAAATGGCATAACATCCAAAAGACCAAGGGCGCGGCGGACGCCAAGAAAGCCAAGGTGTTCACCAAGTACGCCCGCGAAATGGCCATCGCCATCCGCGAGGGCGGCAGCGCCGACCCCAACTCCAACTCCAAGCTGGCGGCGACCATCGCCCGCGCCAAGACGGAGAACGTCCCCAACGACAACATCAAGCGCACGCTCGACAAGTACAAGGCGGGCGGCTCCGCCGAGAACTACGAATATGTCACCTATGAGGGCTACGGCCCCGGCGGCATCGCCGTCATTGTCGATTGTCTGACCGACAACCGCAACCGCACCGTCGCCGACGTCCGCCATCATCTGGACAAGTACGGCAAGGGCATGGGCAACGCCGGCTGCGTGTCGTGGCAGTTCGACAAAAAGGGCGTGCTGGTCATGGACGGCGAGGATCAGGACGAGGAGACCGTGATGATGCAGGCCATCGACGCAGGCGCCGAGGACTTTGTCTCCGAGGACGGCGTGTTCGAGATCTACACCGCGCCCGACGACTTCGATAAAGTGCGCGACGCGCTCAAGGCCCAGGGCTATGAGTTCGTCGAGGCCGAGCAGCAGATGGTGCCGCAGAACTATGTCACCCTCACCGACGAGGAGGACGTCAAGAACATGACCAGGCTGCTCGAGCTGCTCGAGGACAACGACGACGTGCAGAACGTCTGGCACAACTGGGAGAACGAGGATTAAGACTGCCAGCGCGGGGAGCTGCCGTTCGGCGGCTCCCCATTTTTGACGCGGGAGGGTGACGGCATGGAGCGGAGAGCCGGCCGCGGCGCGGCGGCGCTTACTTTTTTGCTGGGCGCGGTGTTCGGCGCGCTGGCGGCCGCGCTGTTCGGCCGCAGGCCGCAGCCGGAGCGGGCGGCGGCTGCCGTCCCGGCGGCTGCGCCGCCGTCCGCGGCGGAGGACGCGGCGCTGCCGCGTCTGCGCTTTGCCCTGGCGCGCTGCGGAACCGACCTGACGGGGCAGTTCTATTATCTGACCGCGCCGGCGGGCGCCGCCTGGCGCGTGCTGCCCGGAGAGCGCTGGGAGCGCTGCGAAAACGGCGTCTGGCTGCCGCTGGCGGGCGCGCCGGCGGAGGGCGCCGGCGAACGGATCGTCACGGCGGAGCGGCCGCTGCTCGGCGGCGGCAGCTTTGTGCTGCGCAACGCCCGCCGGCTGCCCGCGGGCCCCTGCCGGCTGACGCTGCGCGTCGCGCCGGCGGACGGCGGCGCGGAGCGCGAGGTGACCGCCCGCTTTGAGGCGGAGCCCTCCGCGGACTGAACGGCGGACAGGCTGCCGCAGACCGACCTTGTCAAGTCCGGGTTTCCCGGACTTTTTTGTTTGCCCGTTTTGCGCCGCCCGCGCCGGGCGCGGGCCGATTTGCCGCTTGACCGGAACGCCGTTTCCGGGTATGCTGAGAAAAACGGGACAGGGGGACTGACCGATGGAACAGCGGGAGACGTTCACGATCCGCGCGGCGCGGGCGGAGGACCGGGCGGCCTGTGTCGCCGCCGAGCAGGCGGCGATCGCCGGGCCGTACTATCTGGGCGACGTGTGGGAGATGTTTTTGGCCGACGACGGCGAGCTGACCGTCGCCGCGGGGCCGGACGGCACGCCGGTCGCCGTCGGCAAGCTGACGCGGCTCTACGGGCCGCACGCCTGGCTGGAGACGCTGCGCGTCCTGCCCGCCTGCCAGGGCCGGGGGATCGGCAAGGACTTTTATATGCGCTGGTTCGGGCGGATGGCGGCGCTCGGCCTGACCGCCGTCGGCATGTATACCGGCGCGGGCAACAGGGTGAGCCGCGGCCTGGCCGAGCGGTTCGGACTGACGCTGCGCGGCACGTTCGCGGAGCTGGCCTGTCCGGCCGGGGCGGAGAGCGGCGGGCGGTTCGCGCCTGTGCCGCCGGCGCGGGGCGAGGCGGCGGCCGCGCCGTTTTACGCCGACATGGGCGGCTTCCTGGCGGTCAACCGCACCTTTTTCCCGGTGCGGGCCGGTCTGGGGGCGGAGCTGGCGCGGCGCGGCTGGCTCTTTGAAAGCCCGGAGGGCGCGCTGCTGGTCGCCGGCTGGCGCTTCCAGCCGCAGCGCGCCGTCCATCTGGCTTACTGCTCCGGCGACGCGGCGGCGGCGCTTGCCTTTGCCTCCGCGCTGGCGCGCCGGGCCGGGGCGGAGCGGATCTCCGCCATCCGGGAGACCGGACAGACGGAGCAGACGGCGGCGCTGCTGCGCGCCGGCTTTGCGGACACCGGCACGCGGCTCATCACGCTCTGGAAGGGGCTAAAGTAGAAATTGGTGAAAATGTATAAGCTTTAGGACATAAATTGGGTACAATTTTGGTTAAAATATCGAAAACATGCTTGACTTTTCCCGGAGGGCAGGGTATCCTCAAAACAAGGATGACGGCCGATCATCACGCCGCAGCGGTGCTTTGCGCCGCGCCCAATTGCTTTTTGTGACGGACAAAGGAGAAGTCGGATATGAAAAAACACTGCTGCTGGATGCTGGCGTTCCTGTTGCTTCTTTCGGCCTGTACCCGGACGGCGGCCCCGGCGGAGGGAGCCCCGGAAGCGGTTCCGGGCGCGGAACAGGCGTCCGACATGCCGGATGCGGAGAAGCTGCTGGAGACTCTGTGCTCGGCGGAGTTTATGGGCCGTGCGGTCGGCGGCGCGGGCAATGTGCTGGCCGCGGATTATATTGCCGCGCAGTTTGAGGCGCTGGGCCTTGAGCCGCTGCAGGACGGTTATCTTGTGCCCTATCAGGAGCAATGCGTTCTTATGGAGAATGCCGCGGCTGAGGCCGCGCTGATCGCCGCGGACGGAACGCGCACAGAGCTGACGGCGGGAGCGGATTTTGTCTTTTATCCGGTCTATGAGGCCGTGAACATTACCCTTCCCTTGTCGGCCGACGCCGCCGCCTGTACGGACGGCGCCGCCTTTTTTTACATGAAGGACGGGAAGACGCTGGGAAGATTTCTCATAGACAATCCGGGTGCATTTGCCGTGAGCTGTGAAAATCTGGAAAGCGTCATGTCCCTGAACAACAATCTGAGAAGGCAGCGCGGCGTCGGCGTTGTGGTGTCGGAGGATTTTCGCCCGCTGCTGGCCGCCCCGGGGACGAAGCTGGAGCTGTCGCTGTCGCCCTGCGTCGAAGAGGGAACGGCGAGCAATGTCGCTGCGGTTCTGCGCGGGAGCGAGGGGAAAAACGCCTTTGTCGTCGGCGGTCATTTCGACGGTCTCGGCCTGTGCGGGAGTTTGCTCTATCCCTCGGCCTTCGACAATGCTTCCGGCACGGTCGCCATGCTGGAGACCGCGCGGCGGCTGGCCGGCGCGCAGCTCAAAAACGATGTGATCTTTGTCGCCTTCAACGGCGAGGAGAGCGGGTTCAGCGGCTCGAGCGACTTCGCCGACCGGATGCTGGAAGAATATGAACGGGTCGACCTGATCAATCTTGACTGCGTGGGTTACCGGGACAATGCCGTCTGCACCGTTTTTGACAATTACGGCCTCAACGCGCCGCTCAAGGAGGCGCTGCTGAAGGAGCTTGGCGAACAGGGCGCCGGCGGAGAGTATATCCCGGGAGACGGCATGATGTTTGACGACAAAAAGGCGAATTGCTGCGTCACCGTCGCGGATGTGAGCGGTGAAGAGGTGCTCGGACTGTCCGTGATCCATTGCCCGCGGGACACCCCGGAGCAGATCGACTGCGACCGCATCCGGGACCTGGCCGACGCGATCGCGGAGCTGCTCCGGGCGGATGTGATTTACGGGAAGAACGAGGCGCTGCTGGCGGAGGAGCCGGACGAATGGACGGGACTGATGCCGGCGGAGCTGACGCAGTACAACGGCCTGACTGAGAGCGGCACACTGAGCGCCTATACGCAGGGCTATGTTTATCAAACGGAGAACGGCAGCTCCACCGTGCTGGACGGCGGCCTCAAGAAGATCCTCAGCACGGCCGAACTGGAAGCCGCTTTCCCCGGAACCGCGATGCCGGAGCGGCTGGGAGACTATTCGTTTGTATTTGCGGAGGCGGTCGGTGCGCTGGGCACGGATATTTACGGAGTCAGAACCGTGCTGCCGGAGGAACTGGAGGTCGGCACGGTCGTTGATCTGACCGGCCGCATTTCCCTGCGCATCCTCACTGCGTATTATCTGAGCGCCGACGGGCGCGGTCTCACGATCGCGCTGTCGTCCTCAATGGATACCTCTTATGATGAGATGGAGGACGGCGGCGCGGTCAACAGCGCGCTGACGGGAGCGCTGCTGCAGCATGCGGCCGACGGCTATTGGCGGCTGAACCTGCCGGTGGAGAACAGGTATATGATCAACATTGGCTTCTTTGACGGCACGACGCTCACGGTGCCCCAAACCGGCTGGGAGTACAATCTCGAGCAGAGAACCCACAAGCGCTATCTCAGCGCCGAGGGACTGGTATCGGAGTTTGAGGCGCTCGATCTGACGCCGGTCAAGGCGGTCTGCGGCACGCTCGCGGGCTGAAGCCGCAGGGATGCCCGGCGCGCAAAACGGGCAGGCCTGCGCGGCGCGGCGATCTGCCGGAAACTGAAAGCTCCCGCCCACGGGCGGGAGCTTTGACGTCTGCCGGAAAAACCGCGGCGCAGCGGTCAGGGCGCGGTCTCCGGCAGGTGAAAGCAGCGCTCGGCCAGCCGCAGCGTCTCGGCGACGCTCCGCGTTTCATCCCGGAACAGCACCTGGAACCCCGCGTGGAGGAACTTCTGATAATTCTCCGCGGAGTTGATCCGGCTCAGGCACTGCCGGAAGTTTTCCATGGCCTGTTCCGGGTGCGGCTCCCGCAGCAGCAGCTGATACAGAAACTGCTTTTCCCGGTCCGGCCGGTCAAAGAACCGGCTGACCGAAACCGCGGGGTCCGCCAGCATGATCAGGACGTGGTCCGGGTCGGAGATCTCCGCCAGCACTTCGGTGGGGATGTTGGTATCGACAAACACCTTTTTGTCTTGCTTCGCCAGTTCCGTCAGGATTTGCAGCTCCAGGACCGTGCATTCCCTGACGCAGCCCTCGATCCAGGCTTCGTATTCGTCGGGCGTCCGCCGGACGAACGCGCCCCAGTCGGTCAGATCCCGCGTGTAGGTCAGGTTGGGGAACGCGGCGCGGTCCAGCCCCGCGATCAGCGCGTCGTGGTAGTTTTCGCCGCAGGCGATGCCGTCGTGGCTGCGGGCCAGGGCGGCGACCATGGTGGATTTGCCGGCATAGGCGGTGCCGTTGATAAAAAAGACGTTGGTAAACTTCATCCGCAGTTCTCCCTTTCAGATCCGCTTCTTCATTTGCGGAAGGCAATAAAGCCGCATTGGGTCGGGTGGTCAAGGACGAGCGCGCCGCGGCAGCCGCGCAGCATCCAGGCGACGGTGGTGTCGCCGCCGGCGGCGAGGATGTTGATGAGCGCCAGACAGAGCAGCATCCGGTCGCGGCAGGCGAGCGAGAGCAGGAACAGCCCGATCCCCAGCACCGCGAAGGGCATCAGCGTGCCGACGAGGTATTTGCCGGCGCTCAGCGGCTCGGAGCAGGCGCAGTAAGGCGTCGCCTGCTTCCAGAGGACGCCGTAGGAGATGCTTCGCCTGTCGCGGACGAACAGTCCCCAGCCGAAGCCGTGCAGCAGCTCGTGGATGAAGATGCCGGCGAGCATCAGCAGCAAAAAGAGCGCCGAGCGCCGCCAGGACCAGACCATCCGGCTGTCCGGCAGCAGCAGCGCGTAGAGCGTCCCGCACAGGACCGCGGCCGGGCCGGCCGTGACAAAGGCCATCAGGTTGGCTCTGACCACCGAGATGGTGTGGTCCTCGCTGCGCCAGCCCTGCCGTTCACAGTCCGCCCTGATTTGCGCAAAGCGCGCTTCCCGCGCCGCCGCGTCCATGGCGATCACATCCTTTTTGGGAAAAATCTTTCTTTCGACACCATATCATATCGCGCGCCGCGGCGCAAGCCCTGCGGGCCCGCTTGACGGTCGGGCCGGCGCTATGCTATACTTATATACTGTGATTTTGTGGATTTTTGTCCGCAAACCCGCGTTTATTCGCCGAATGAGGTGCTTTTGTATGATCGACCGTTCCAAAATCCGCAATTTCTCTATCATCGCACACATTGACCACGGCAAGTCCACGCTGGCCGACCGGCTGCTGGAGGCGACGGACACCGTCGCCCAGCGCGAGATGGTCGCCCAGGTGCTCGACAACATGGACCTTGAGCGCGAGCGCGGCATCACCATCAAGGCGCGCGCCGTCATGCTCAGCTACAAGGCCGACGACGGCGAGACCTACCGTCTCAATCTGATCGACACCCCGGGCCATGTGGACTTCAATTACGAGGTCTCGCGCAGCCTGGCCGCCTGCGAGGGCGCGCTGCTCGTCGTGGACGCCTCGCAGGGCATCGAGGCCCAGACGCTGGCCAACACCTATCTGGCGCTCGAGCACGACCTCGAGGTGCTGCCGATCATCAACAAGATCGATTTGCCCTCCGCCGACCCCAAGCGCGTCAAGGAGGAGATCGAGAGCGTCATCGGCATTCCGGCCATGGACGCGCCGGAGATCTCCGCCAAAATGGGCATCAACATCCATGAGGTGCTGGAGCTGGTGGTGCGCAGCGTCCCCGCGCCCCGGGAGGACGACGGCGGCTTCCGCGCCCTGATCTTTGACAGCCAGTACGACAGCTATCGCGGCGTCATCGTCTATGTCCGCGTCATGGGCGGCGAGTTCCGCCCCGGCCAGCGCATCCGCATGATGGCGACCGGCGCGGAGTTCCAGATCGTCGAGTGCGGCTACCTGCGCCCCTTCGGCATGGAGCCGGCCGAGAGCCTGGAGCCGGGTGAGGTCGGCTATATCACCGCCTCGATCAAGAACGTCAAGGACACCCGCGTCGGCGACACGGTCACCGATGCCGCGGCGCCCGCGAAGCTGCCGTTGCACGGCTACCGCAAGGTGCAGCCGATGGTCTTTTCCGGCCTCTATCCCGCCGACGGCAAGAAATACCCCGACCTGCGCGACGCGCTGGAGAAGCTCCAGCTCAACGACGCCTCGCTGACGTATGAGCCGGAGAGCTCGGCGGCGCTGGGCTTCGGCTTCCGCTGCGGCTTCCTCGGCCTGCTCCATCTGGAGATCATCCAGGAGCGGCTGGAGCGCGAATACAACCTCGACCTCATCACCACCGCGCCGAGCGTCGTCTACAAGCTGCACATGATGGACGGCTCGGAAATCTCCATCGACAACCCGCTCAACTATCCCGATCCCAACCTGATCGAGAGCGCCTGGGAGCCGATCGTCAAGGCCAACATTCTCACGCCGACCGAATATGTCGGCAACCTGATGGACCTCTGCCAGGAGCGCCGCGGCGTGTTCAAGGACATGAAGTACCTCGACGCCGGCCGCGTCGAGCTGCACTATGAGCTGCCGCTCAACGAGATCATCTACGACTTCTTCGACGCGCTCAAGTCGCGCACGCGCGGCTATGCCTCGCTCGACTATGAGCTGCTGGAATACCGCAAGTCCGACCTGGTCAAGCTCGACATCCTGCTCAACGGCGACGTCGTCGATGCGCTCAGCTTCATCGTCCACACGGAGAAGGCGTATGCGCGCGCCCGCCGCATCGTCGAGAAGCTCAAGGACAACATCCCGCGCCAGCTCTTCGAGGTGCCGGTGCAGGCCGCCGTCGGCGGGCGCATCATCGCCCGGGAGACGGTCAAGGCCATGCGCAAGGACGTGCTCGCCAAGTGCTACGGCGGCGACATCACGCGCAAGAAGAAGCTGCTGGAAAAGCAGAAGGAAGGCAAGAAGCGCATGCGCTCGCTCGGCTCCGTCGAAGTCCCGCAGGAGGCGTTTATGGCGGTGCTGAAGCTGGACGAGGATTGAGCCTGGGCGGCAGAACTGAACCGGCGCGGGACTTCGGCGGCGGCCGCAGCGCGGCCGCGCCGCGGGAGCGGCGTCGATTTCCGGCGGCTCGCCCGCCGGAAATCTATGAGAATCCCACGGGGACCCCGGCGCGGCGCAGCCGCGCGGGGGCAGTCCCGCAGGAGGCATTTATGGCGGTGCTGAAGCTGGACGAGGATTGAGCCTGGGCGGCAGAACCTAACCGGCGCGGGACTTCTGCGGCGGCCGCAGCGCGGCCGCGCCGCGGGAGCGGCGTCGATTTCCGGCGGCTCGCCCGCCGGAAATCTATGAGAATCCCACGGGGACCCCAGCGCGGCGCAGCCGCGCGGGGGCAGTCCCGCAGGAGGCATTTATGGCGGTGCTGAAGCTGGACGAGGATTGAGCCTGGGCGGCAGAACCTAACCGGCGCGGGACTTCGGCGGCGGCCGCAGATTCGTTTAAAACATACAGACAAGTTTGCAGATACAGATCGAGGCGGAATGACCATGCAGGACAGCATCGGAATTTATATTCATATCCCGTTTTGCCGCAGCAAATGCAAATACTGCGACTTCTATTCCCGCGCCGGCTGCGACGGGAGCCAGATGGACCGCTATCTGGCGGCGCTCGAAAAGCAGATCGCCGAGACCTTTCCGGCGGGCGGAAAATACTTCGCCGACACGGTCTATGTCGGCGGCGGCACGCCCTCGGCCTTCGGCGGCAAGCGCCTGGCGGCGCTGCTCAAGACCCTGAAAAAGCACGTCCAGATCGCCAAAAACGGCGAGGTGACCGTCGAGGTCAACCCGGAGAGCGTCGACAAGCCGCTGCTGCGCGCGCTGCGCGGCGCGGGCGTCAACCGCATCTCGATGGGCGTGCAGTCCTCGGACGACGCGGAGCTGAAGCTGCTCGGCCGCATCCACACCTTCGCCAAGGCGCAGGAGGCGGTCGCCCTGATCCGCGCCGCCGGCTTTGCCAACCTGTCGCTCGACCTGATGTACGGGCTGCCGGAGCAGACGGCGGAGCGCTGGCAGAAGTCGGTCGAGGACGTGCTGGCGCTGGCGCCCGAGCATCTGTCCTGCTACGGCCTGCGCCTGGAGGAGGACACGCCGCTCTGGGCGCGCCGCGGCGATCAGCCCGACGACGACACCCAGGCCGACATGTACCTCTGGATGGTCGAACGCCTCCGCGCGGCGGGATACGAGCAGTATGAGATCTCGAATTTCGCCCGCTCCGGCTTCCGCGCCAGGCACAACAGCAAATACTGGGATCTCTCCCCCTACATCGGCCTCGGCTGCGGCGCGCACAGCTTTTACGAGGGGCGCCGCTTCAAGGTCGTGTCCGATCTGGAGGCCTACCTGGCGGCCTATGAGGGCCGCGGGGGAGAGGTGATGGAGGACGCGGACGACTGCTCCTATATCGACCGCGTCGGCGAATATGTCATGCTCGGCCTGCGGACCTGCGACGGCGTGTCCGAGCTGGCCTTTGACCGGCGCTTCCGCCGGGATTTCAAGCCCTATGCCGACCGGCTGCGCCCTTATCTGGCGAGCGGACACGCCGCCTATGACGGCGACCGCTGGCGCCTGACGCCCAAGGGCTTTCTGGTCTCCAACGTCATCATCGGCGCCGTCCTGGACGGCTGCGGAGAAGAGGAGGTTTTTCATGGCTGAGTCCCTGAGCCGGCTGCTGGCGCCCTACCGCTCGGCCTCGATCATCGGGATGTGCAAGAACGCCGGCAAGACCACGGTGCTCAACCGCATCATCCGCGAGCTGGCGGAGGACGGCGGCACGCTCGCCCTGACCTCGATCGGGCGGGACGGCGAGGCGACCGACCTGGTGACCGGCACGAAAAAACCGGGCATCTACATCCCGGCGGGCAGCCTGGTGGCGACCGCCGCCGACCTGCTGCGGCTGAGCGATTTCACCAAAGAAGTGGTGGACACCACGCCGTATTACACCCCGATGGGCCAGGTTGTGCTGCTGCGCGCGCGCAGCGACGGCAACGTCCAGCTGGCCGGTCCCTCCATGACCGCGCAGCTGGCGGAGCTGAACGCGGCCTTTTTCGCGCTCGGCGCCGACAAGGTGCTGATCGACGGGGCCATCAGCCGCAAGACGCTGTGCTCCCGCCGCGTCACCGAGGCAACCGTGCTCTGCACCGGCGCCTCCTATCACCGCGATCTCGAGGTCGTGCTGGAGGACACGCGCCACGTCGTGCGCCTGCTGACGCTGCCGGAGGTCGGCAGCGCGGCGCTGCGCGCGGCGGTCGAAAAAATGGACAACCCGCGCGGCGCGCTGCTGGCGGGGGAGAACGGCGTCGTCCCCGCCGCCGGCTCGCTCGACACGATCCTGCGCGGCAAGGCGGCGCGCGGCGCCGCGTACCTGTTCCTCGGCGGGGCGCTGACCGACAACGCCCTGCGGCCCGTGCTGATGTCCAACGCCCCCATGAAGGGGCTGTGTCTGGTCGTGCGCGACGGCAGCAAGCTGCTGCTCAGCGCCGACAGCCTGGAGAAGCTGACGCTGCGCGGCGCCTCGCTGCGCGTGCTCGACAGCGTCAACCTGGTGGCGCTCACCGTCAATCCGTTTTCCGCCTACGGCTTCAGCTTCGACCGCCGTGAGCTGAAGAGCCGCATGGCGGAGCTGGTGCCGGTCCCCGTGATCGATGTGGAGGAGGAAGAATGATCGAACTGAGCTTTCAGCAGCAGGAGAATATCGGCTTCCGCTATGTGCTGGACAGCCTGTCCCCCTGCTCGCCTTACGGCGCGGAGCGCGTGCGCGCCCTGCGGCCCTATGCGCCCGCGGAGCGGGAGGAGCTGCGCCGCCAGCTCCTGAACCTCGACCGCGTGGTGCGCGGCCAGAGCGGCTGCGCCGCGCCGCTGGGCAAGTTCCAGCGCGTGCTGATGACGATGAAGGACGTGCGCCGCATCGCCGAGCGCTGCCGCGAGGAGGCGCTGGGCGAGATCGAGCTGTTCGAGCTCAAGCGCTTCCTGATCCAGTGCGCCGAGCTGCTGCCGCTCTGGAACGAGATCCAGGCGGTGCTGCGGCTCGACTGCGCGCCGCTGCGCGACACCGCCGCCGCGCTCGACATCCTCGACCCGGAGCACAACCGCGTGGCGAGCTTTTACGTCAGCGAGAGCTATTCCGCCCGCCTGCGCGCGCTGCGCAAGCAGAAGCGCGAGCTGGAGGAGCGCATCCGCCGCGCCGCCGGGGAGGAGAAGGAGGAGCTACAGCGCCGGCGCCTGCTGGTCGCCGCCGACGAGGAGCACGAGGAGGGGCGCGTGCGCGCGGCCCTCAGCGAATCGCTGCGCCCGTCCCTGCCCGCGATGCTCGCCAACATGGACCTGCTGGGCGAACTGGATCTGACGCTCGAAAAGGCGGCCATGACCGCCCGCTGGGGCGGCTGTCTGCCCGAGCTCACGGAGGACGAGGCCGAGCTGGTCGGAATGCGGAACCCCGTGATCGCCGACGCGCTCGGCAAGCGCGGCAAGAGCTTCACGCCGGTCTCCATCTCGCTCGGGCGCGGCGCGACCGTGCTCACCGGTGCCAACATGGGCGGCAAGAGCGTCGCCATGAAAACCACCGTGCTCAACCTGCTGCTGTGCCAGTGCGGCTTTTTCCCGGTGGCGGAGCGCGTGCGGGCGCCGCTGTTCGACGGCATCTACCTGATCTCCGAGGACCTCGAGTCGGTGGACCGCGGCCTGTCGAGCTTCGGCGGCGAGATCGTGCGCTTCAATCAGGTGGTGGAAAAGCTGCGCGGCGGCTTCTCGCTGCTGCTGCTGGACGAGTTTGCCCGCGGCACCAACCCGGACGAGGGCGCCGCCATCGTCCAGGCCGTCACCGAATATCTCGACCGGCAGAACGCCGTCACCCTGCTGGCCACCCACTACGACGGCGTGGCCGAGCACGGCAGCGCCCACTACCAGGTCATCGGTCTGCGCGACCTCGATCTGGCGCAGGTGCGGGCCGAGCTGGCGGCCGCCGGGCCGGAGGACGGCGTGGAGCTGATCGCCCGGCACATGAACTACGGCATCTACCGCGTCGAGGGGCCGCAGAACTGCCCGCGCGACGCGCTCAACATCTGCCGCCTGCTGGGGCTGGACGGCGAAATTCTCGCCCGGATCGAGCGCGCCTATTAGTCCGCGCAGATAGGGTCATTCACAAATTATCTATTGACTTTGGCCGGGGAAACAAGTATAATTTTGATGTAAAAAGATGTTAATTCGGACAATTGAATCACCGGATAATAGAGGTGCGTGACATCAGGTACTGCGTTCATGGCAAGGGGGAGCTGCCCCGAGGGAACGCGGAAATAGATGTCTCGCCGAAAGAGACCGCCGCACACTCCGGCTGTCACTTGGCAGCGTCGCCCAGCGCGTCGCTGCTGTCATGGTCACATGAAGCGCTATTGATCCAAGCGGGTCTTTTTCCCGTGCGGGTCGATAGCGTTTTCTGGTTCATGCGGCATGGAGCGCTATTGAGAAGGCGGCGGCGGCCCTTTCCCAATGTGCTCCTTTTTGTTTTGCGTTTCCTTATTTTAAATACGACATAAATTTTAGGAGGTAGAAGATTATGAAATCCATGATTCGTGTTCGCATGGGTGCTGAGGATGCTCATTACGGCGGACAGCTGGTTGACGGGGCCCACATGCTCCATCTGTTCGGCGACGTCGCCACGGAGCTGCTCATCATGAACGACGGCGACGAGGGCCTGTTCAAGGCTTACGACGAGGTCGAGTTCATGGCGCCCGTGCATGCCGGCGATTATATCGAAGCGACCGGCGAGATCACCAACATCGGCAACTCCTCCCGTAAAATGACCTTTGTGGCGAAGAAAGTCATCACGCCGCGCCCGGACATCAACGACTCCGCCTGCGACATCCTCAAGGAGCCCGTGGTTGTCTGCCGTGCCAGCGGCACCTGCGTTGTCACCAAGGACAAGCAGCGCGGCAAGCAGATCTGAGGCGCTGAAATGGAAAAGCTGATCATCACCGCCGCCATCTGCGGCGCGGAAGTCACCAAGGCTCAGAATCCGGGCGTGCCTTACACGATCGAGGAGATGGTCCGCGAGGCCAAGAGCGCCTATGAGGCCGGAGCCGCCGTCATCCACGTCCACGTCCGCAAGGACGACGGCACGCCGACCCAGGACCGCGAGCGTTTCCGCGCGGTCATGGACGCCATCCGCAAGGAGCTGCCCGACGTCATCATGATCCCGTCCACCGGCGGCGCCACCGGCATGAAGCCGGAGGAGCGCCTCCAGCCGACCGAGCTGTTCCCCGAGATGGCGACGCTCGACTGCGGCACGATGAACTTTGCCGACGAGATCTTCGACAACACCATGCCCAACATGCGCGCCTTCGGCAAGCGGATGATCGAGAACCACATCAAGCCGGAGTATGAGTGCTTCGACATGGGCGGCCTCGACACCGTGCTGACCATGGCGAAGAAGGGCGAGGTCCCGGGCGACCCGATGCAGTTTAACTTCGTGCTCGGCGTCTCCGGCGGCGCGGCCGCCACCCCGAAGAACCTGCAGTGGCTGGTCGACGCCATCCCCGCCGGCTCCACCTGGACCGCCACCGGCGTCGGCCGCGGCGCGTTCCCGCTCGCTGCCGCCGCCATCGTCATGGGCGGCAACGTCCGCGTCGGCTTTGAGGACAACATCTATCTCGCCAAGGGCGTCAAGGCCCAGTCCAACGGCGAGCTGGTCGCCAAGGTCGTGCGTCTGGCCAAGGAGCTCGGCCGCGAGGTCGCCACCTCCGAGGAAGCGCGCAAGATCCTCTCCCTGCCCGCGCTGAAGAAATAAGCAAATCACTCCGCTGATTTCCGATAAACAATTTTAGGAGGAAAAATTATGGAACTGAAAGGCAACAAGTACGGCACTCACCGCGTCATCGAACCCAAGGGCGTTCTGACCCAGGCGGCCTATAAGATCGACAACGACATGACCAAGCACTATTCCAACGAGATCATCTGCGACGTCATCTCCCTGAACATCGACTCCGCTTCCTTCACCCAGATTTCCGACGTCTGCGGCGGCGACGAGAAGAAGATCGGCGACATGATCCTCGGGATCGTGGCCGAGCGCGGCAAGCAGCAGAACCCGGTCACCGGCTCCGGCGGCATGTTCATCGGCAAGGTCGCTTACATCGGCTCCGATCTGAAGGACCGCGACCTGAAGGTCGGCGACAAGATCGCCTCCCTGGTCTCCCTGTCCCTCACCCCGCTGAAGATCAACAAGATCAAGGCCATCCACAAGGACATCGACCGCGTCGACATCGACGGCCAGGCCGTCCTGTTTGAGAGCGGCATCTACGCCAAGCTGCCCGACGACATGTCCGAGCCGCTCGCTCTGGCCGCGCTGGACATCGCCGGCGCCCCCGCCCAGGCCCGCAAGCTGCCCAAGGAGGGCGACAGCGTCCTCATCATCGGCGCCAACGGCAAGTCCGGCGTCATGTGCGGCTATGAGGCTCTGAAGAAGGTCGGCCCGAAGGGCAACGTCGTCGGCGTCGTCCGCAACCCGAAGCAGATCCCGGGCCTGATGGAGCTGGGCGTCTACAACAAGGTCGTCGTCGCCTCCGCCACCGAGCCGGTCGCCGTGATGGAGGCCGCTCTGGCCGCCAACGACGGCAAGGAGTACGACATCTCCATCCTGTGCGTCAACAACGAGAACTGCGAGATGAGCGCCATTCTGCCGGTCAAGGACGACGGTCTGGTCTACTTCTTCTCCATGGCCACCAGCTTCACCAAGGCCGCCCTGGGCGCCGAGGGCATCGGCAAGGACGTCACCATGATCATCGGCAACGGCTACACCAAGAACCACGCCGAGATCACCCTGAACGTGCTGCGCGAGAACGAGAAGATCCGCAAGCTGTTCGACGAGAAGTACTGCTAAAACCACATCCGTGACCTGCGGGGGCTTTCCCCGCAGGTCTGTCCGCCTGTAAAGGGCCTTTCACAGGCCCCAATACAAGTAAAGGAGTGCCTCAATATGAGAAAAAGCAGAGAAAACGGCCTGTTCGTCGATGTCCCCGATAAGGATTGGAACGATTGGCATTGGCAGGTCCGCAACCGCATTGAGACCCTGGAGGACCTGAAGAAGTATATCAAGCTGACCCCCGAAGAGGAAGCCGGCGTCAAGGCCACCCTGGGCAAGCTCCGTATGGCCATCACCCCGTACTATCTGTCCCTGATCGACCTCAACGATCCGTATGACCCGATCCGCAAGCAGGCCATCCCGACCGGCAACGAGCTCGACTACGCCCCCTATGAGGACGCCGACCCGCTGCACGAGGACACCGACTCGCCGTGCCCGGGCCTCACGCACCGTTATCCGGACCGCGTCCTGCTCCTCATCACCGACCAGTGCTCGATGTACTGCCGTCACTGCACGCGCCGCCGCTTTGCCGGCCAGCATGACGCCGAGGTGCCGATGGCCCAGATCGAAAAGTGCATCGACTATGTCCGTCATCATCCCGAAGTCCGCGACGTCCTGCTCTCCGGCGGCGACTGCCTGATGGTCAGCGACGAGGACCTCGAGCACATCATCAAGGAGCTGCGCGCCATCCCGCACGTCGAGATCGTCCGTCTCGGCTCCCGCACCCCGGTCGTGTGCCCGCAGCGCATCACCCCGGAGCTGGTGGCGATGCTGAGAAAGTATCATCCGATCTGGCTCAACACCCACTTCAACCATCCGAACGAGATCACCGAGGAAGCCGCGGCCGCCTGCGCCCGCATGGCCGACGCCGGCATCCCGCTGGGCAACCAGAGCGTCCTGCTCGCCGGCGTCAACGACTGCATCCACGTGATGCTCAAGCTGGTCAACGAGCTGGTCCGCATCCGCGTCCGTCCGTATTACATCTACGCCTGCGATCCGTCCCTGGGCCTGAGCCACTTCCGCACCCCGGTCTCCAAGGGCATCGAGATCATGGAGGCGCTGCGCGGCCATACCTCCGGCTTCTGCATCCCGACCTTCGTCGTCGACGCCCCGGGCGGCGGCGGCAAGACCCCGGTCATGCCGAACTATGTCATTTCCCAGACCCCACGCAAGGTGATCCTGCGCAACTTCGAGGGCGTCATCACGACCTATACCGAGCCTGAGCACTATGTCCAGAACTGCCACTGCGATGTCTGCACCGGCAAGCGCAAGGCCGAAAAGACCGGCGTGGCCTGGCTGGCCGAGGGCATCGAGCAGCGCTATCTGGAGCCCACCAAGCTGCTGCGCCGCGACCGCCACGTCAAGAAATAAGGCGGCGCGCGGATATGGATAACAAACTGAATCTGAACCAGGCGCTGGTCGATCAGGCGCGCGCGAGCGCGGCCAAGGTCGCCGACGACGTCCAGAGCTTCATTGATGTCCATACCACCGTCACGGTCGAGCGGGCGGTCTGCCGCCTGCTCGGCATCGACGGTGTCAACGACGTGGATGTGCCGCTGCCCAATGTGGTCGTCGATCATCTGCAGGAGAAGAACCTGCTCTCCGGCGGCGCCGCCTTCTATGTCGGCAACGCCATGGCGGAGTACGGCATCACCCCCCAGCAGATCGCCGAGCGCATCAACACGGGCGAGCTCGATCTGAGCCGCGTGCCCGTGCACACGCCCGCGCAGATCCGCGCCGCCATCATGCCGGTGGCGCAGGACACCACGGAGCGCATCCGCGGCAACGTCCGCCGGCGCAACGAATTCCTGAAGGCGTTCGGCGACAAGGAGGGTCCGTACCTCTACGTCATCTGCGCCACGGGCAACATCTATGAGGACATCACCCAGGCGAAGGCCGCCGCCAAACAGGGCGCCGACATCATCGCCGTCATCCGCACCACCGGCCAGAGCCTGCTCGACTACGTGCCCTTCGGCGCGACCACCGAGGGCTTCGGCGGCACCTATGCGACCCAGGAGAACTTCCGTCTGATGCGCGCCGCGCTCGACGAGGTCGGCAAGGAAGAAAAGCGCTACATCCGTCTGTGCAACTACTGCTCCGGCCTCTGCATGCCGGAGATTGCCGCCATGGGCGCGCTGGAGCGCCTGGACGTCATGCTCAACGACGCGCTGTACGGCATCCTCTTCCGCGACATCAACATGCAGCGCACCATCGTCGACCAGTATTTCTCCCGCGTCATCAACTCCTTCGCGGGCGTCATCATCAACACCGGCGAGGACAACTATCTGACCACCGACGACGCCATCGAGAGCGCCCACACCGTGCTGGCCTCCCAGTTCCTCAACGAAGCCTTCGCCCTCAAGGCCGGGCTGCGCGAGGAGCAGCAGGGCCTCGGTCACGCCTTCGAGATGGACCCCGCCGTGGAGAACACCTTCCTCTATGAGCTGGCCCAGGCCCAGATGGCCCGCCAGATCTTCCCGAAAGCGCCGCTCAAGTACATGCCGCCGACCAAGTTCATGACCGGCAACATCTTCCGCGGCCACGTGCAGGACGCCCTGTTCAACATGGTCACCATCATCACCGGACAGAAGCTGCACCTGCTGGGCATGCTGACGGAAGCGATCCACACCCCGTTCATGTCCGACCGCGCCCTCTCCATCGAGAATGCGCAGTACATCTTCCGCACGATGAAGGACTTTGGCAACGACATCATCTTCAAGCCGAACGGCATCATGGAGAACCGCGCCAATGAAGTGCTGACCAAGGCCGCCGATCTGCTCAAGGAGATCGAGAAGCTCGGCCTCTTCTCCACGCTGGAGAAGGGCATCTTCGCCGATGTCAAGCGTCCGCGCGACGGCGGCAAGGGCCTTGCCGGCGTCGTGATGAAGGGCAGCGAGTACTTCAACCCGTTCATCGAGCTGATGAAAGGAGGCGTGGCGGAATGAGTTCCGGACTTTACAACACCCATAAGACAGACTTTGACACCACCCTCGACCTGACCAAGATCAAGCCCTACGGCGACACCATGAACGACGGCAAGGTGCAGACCAGCTTCACCCTGCCCATCAAGGACGACGAGCGCGCCGTCGAGGCCGCCCGCCAGATCGCCCGCAAGATGGGGCTGGAGGAGCCCAACGTCGCCTATCATGCCGCGCTGGACAAGAACTTCACCTTCTTCGTGGTCTACGGCAGCTGCGTACACACGGTCAACTACAACGACATCAAGGTCATCACCGTTGAGGAAGAGACCATGTCGATGGATCAGATCAACGACTACATCCGCGAGCATTTCGGCCGCAAGATTGTCGTCGTCGGCGCCTCCACCGGCACGGACGCCCACACCGTCGGCATCGACGCCATCCTCAACCGCAAGGGCTTCGCGGGCCATTACGGCCTCGAGCGCTATGAGATGGTCGAGTCGCACAACCTCGGCAGCTCGCTGCCGAACGAGGAGTTCGTCAAGAAGGCGCTCGAGCTCAAGGCCGACGTCCTGCTGGTCTCCCAGACCGTCACGCAGAAGGACGTCCACATCAAGAACCTGACCGAGCTCATCGAGCTGCTGGAGGCCGAGGGCCTGCGCGACAAGTTCGTGCTCTGCTGCGGCGGACCGCGCATCACCCACGAGCTGGCCAAGGAGCTAGGCTACGACGCGGGCTTCGGCCCCGGCAAGTATGCCGACGACGTCGCCACCTTCTTTGTGACCGAGCTTGACAAGCGCGGCCTGATCAAGAAATAACTTTGGGTTAGGAGAAAGACAATGAAAAACAAGTTCATTACCGCCAAGGAAGCCGCGGCGATGATCCATGACGGCGACACCGTCCTGGTCGGCGGTTTCCTTGGCCATGGCACGCCGGAGCTCATCATGGATGAGATCGTTGCCAACGACAGTATCAAGGGCATCACCGTCGTCTCCAACGACGTCGCCTTTGACGAGGGCAAGGATCCCGGCTGCGTCCGTCCCGGCTGCGTCGGCAACAGCAAGCTGCTGAAGGCGCACAAGATCAAAAAGCTCATCAACTCCCACATGGGCACCAACCCCGAAGCGGCCCGCCAGATGACCTCCGGCGAGCTCATCGTCGAGCTCAACCCGCAGGGCACCCTGGTCGAGCGCGTCCGCGCCGCCGGCTACGGCCTGGGCGGATTCCTCACCCCGACCGGCGTCGGCACCGACATCGCCAACGGCAAGCAGGTCATCAACGTCAACGGCCGCGACTATCTGCTCGAGCTGCCGCTGCCCGGCGACGTCGCCATCGTCCGCGCCTCCAAGGTCGACAAGTTCGGCAACTGCTATTTCAACGGCTCCACCCGCAACTTCTGCCCCGTTTGGTGCATGGGCGCGCCGATCTGCATTGTCGAGGCCGAGCAGGTCGTCGAGATCGGCGAGATCAAGCCGGAAGACGTTCACGTGCCCGGCGTGGTCGTGACCTACATCGTTGACGGAGGTGCCAGGAAATGAGTGATCCGAAAGTCATTATCGCGCAGCGCGCGGCGCAGTTCTTTGAGGACGGCGATGTCGTCAACCTGGGCATCGGCATCCCGGAGATGGCCGGCAACTACCTGCCGGAAAACGTCCACATCATCATCCAGTCCGAGAACGGCATCCTGCTGATGGGCCCTGCCGCCGAACCCGGCCAGGAGAACGTCGATTACAGCAACGCCGGCGGCGCCTATGTCACCATCCTGCCCGGCGCTTCCTTCTTCGGCTCCGACCTGAGCTTCGGTCTGATCCGCGGCGGCCACGTCAACAAGACGCTGCTCGGCGCGCTCCAGGTCGATGAGCAGGGCTCCCTGGCCTCCCACATCATCCCCGGCAAGATGGTTCCGGGCATGGGCGGCGCCATGGACCTCGTCTCCGGCGCCAAGTGCGTCATCGTCACGACGACCCACACCGCCAAGGGCAACGCCCCGAAGATCCTGCACAAGTGCACGCTGCCGCTGACCGCCTACAAGCGCGTCAACTGGATCGTCACTGAGCTGGCCGTCATCGAGGTCACCAAGGAGGGCCTGGTCCTGCGCGAGGTCCAGAGCGAGAGCTCCGTCGAGGAGGTCGTCTCCAAGACCGAGGCCAAGCTCATCATCCCCAAGGACATCAAGACCTTCTGAGCATTTGCGTTCCAGGCGGCGTCCGGTTTTCCGGACGCCGCCTTTGTTGTCAAAAAAGCCGCCCGCGGGACCATGGTCCCGCGGGCGGCTTTGCGTTCTGTCTATTTGGCGACGATGTGGGCGGCGGTCACCGGCGTCTCGGGCGTCTGTGTCAGCCAGAGGGCGACGGCGCTCTCGCCGAGGCTGCTCTGCAGCGCGGCGGCGTCCGCGGCGGTCTGGCAGCGCATCCAGACCTTGCCGAAGGATTTGGCCAGCGCGGCGGCGTCCTGGCCGGCAGAGGCATCGCTGCCGCCCTGCGCCGCCTTTTCGGTCAGCAGGCAGGAGACGGTCAGCCCGTCGGTGCGGAGCCGGTCGGCCAGCGCGGTGAGGGCCGCCGCCTTGTCGAGCGTTTCACCCGCATAGGAGATCAGATCGGTCTTGCCGTGGGTGGGGAACTGGAAGTCGTCGAGCACGACCTCGTCAAAGCCCGCGTCCGTGCAGCTCTTGAGCAGCGCGGTCAGGTAATCCCCGGTGCCGGAGGCGTAAGGGGAGAACCAGCTCACATAGTTGTAGTCGAGCCAGATCGCGCCGCTGGCGACCTTGCAGGCGCTGGCGCGGTCGACGGTGCGCGGCCGGATCGGATCGCGCAGCGCGTCGATGACGGCGATCTTGTAGCAGTCGAGCTGAGAGAGGGCGGTGCGGAACGCCGCGGCGTCCGCCGCCGTGCCGTCGGCTGCGGAGAGAGGATCGGCGACCCAGCACAGGCCGTTTTCGTCCTTGACGGTGACGGCGAGGGCGTCATAGCCCTGCGGCAGCGTCAGGCCGGCGAGGACCTCCTGCGGGGTGGTCAGGAGAGCGGCGGTAAAACCGGCCGCGGCCGGCGTCTCCGGCGTGGCGGGCGTCTCCGGCGTGGTCGGCGTCTCGGTGGAGGGCGTCGTGGTCTGCGTGCCGTCGCCGCCGATCACCAGCGGCACATCGGTGTCCGTGCCGGTGTCTGTGCCGCTGTCCGGCTGGCTGGCGGCCGTCTGATCGTCCTTTTGAAAATCAAAGCGGATCTTGCCGTCGTCGGTGTAGACGATGTGCTCCTGCAGCAGGAAAAACGCCCCCACCAGCAGCGCCAGCAGCAGCGCCAGGCAGAGCAGAAAGATATGGAGCTTGCGGCGCTTGTTGCGCCGGCTGCCGCGGTAAGGCTCATAATAACCCATTTCCGAAGACCTCCTTGGGGAAAAAGCAAGTGGCAGACATATCGCCATCATCATACACCCGATGCGCACAGATGGCAAGGGCCGCCGGACAGGGCGCAGCCCGGTCCGGCGGTCCGACGGCGGTGAAAATTACTGCTGCTGCTGGTCCACGACCGTCTGGGCCTTGCTCTCGCTGGCGTTGACGATCAGATGGCGCGGGCAGACCTCGGCGCAGGCGCCGCAGTTGATGCACTTGGAGTAGTCGATGGACGCCAGGTTGTCGGTGACGGTGATGGCGCCGGTCGGGCACTTCTTGGTGCACAGGCCGCAGCCGATGCAGCCGATGTTGCAGATCTTGCGCAGCTCGGCGCCCTTGAGCTTGGAGCTGCAGCTGACAAAGACGTCCTGCTTCTCGCTGACAATGGAGATCAGGTGCCGCGGGCAGGCGGCCACGCAGGCGCCGCAGGCGACGCAGTTGTCGGCGTGGACGACGGCGACGCCGTTCTCCACATGGATGGCGTTGTACTTGCAGGCCTTGACGCAGGAGCCGAGGCCCAGGCAGCCGAAGGTGCATTCCAGCGGCCCGCCGGCGACCTTGGAGGCGGCGACGCAGTCCTGGATGCCGCTGTAATCATACTTGCGCTTGGCGTTTTCGCCGCCGCGGCAGCCGACATGGGCGACCAGGCGATCGACCGAGCCCGCCTCGACGCCCATGATCGCCGCGACCTTGGCGGCGACGGCGGCGCCGCCGACCGGGCAGGCGCTGACCTTGGCGTGGCCGGCGACGATCTCGGAGGCGCAGTTGGAGCAGCCGGCATAGCCGCAGCCGCCGCAGTTGGCGCCGGGCAGCACGGCGAGGATCTCATCGATGCGCGGGTCCTGTTCCACATGGAAGACCTTGGAGGCGAAGGCCAGCAGCGCGCCGAACACGGCACCCATGACGCCCAGCACGACCACGGCAAAAATCACGTTATTCATCGTGTCGCCCCCTTACCAGATCTTCAGGCCGGAGAAGCCCATGAAGGACAGCGCCAGCAGGCCGGCCGTGACCAGCGCGATGGGGAAGCCCTCAAAGGACTTCGGATACTCGGCGAACACCAGATGCTCGCGGATGCTGGCGAACAGCACGATGGCCACGAGAAAGCCGACGCCGCCGGTGATGCCGTAGATCAGGCTTTCAATGAAGTTGTAGTTGTACTGCGTGTTGAGCAGCACGACGCCGAGCACGGCGCAGTTGGTGGTGATCAGCGGCAGGTAGATGCCGAGCGCCTGATAGAGCGCGGGCATGCCCTTCTTGAGGAACATCTCCACGAACTGGACCAGCGCGGCGATGACCAGGATGTAGGCCAGCGTCTGCAGATACTCCAGGCCGAGCTTGGTCAGGATGAAGCGGTTGACCAGATAGCACAGCGCCGAAGCGAGGCCCATGACGAAGATGACGGCCAGGCCCATGCCGGTGGCGGTGTCCATCTTCTTGGAGACGCCCATGAACGGGCAGATGCCGAGGAACTGGGAGAAGATGAAGTTATTGATCAGGATCGCGCCCAGGGCGATCGAAACAAGTCCGGTAAATGTCATTTGACGTTCTCCCCCTTCGCGGCTTTCTTCTCTTCGCTCTTGCGAAGCAGGTACTGCATCAGCGCGATCAGGCAGCCGAGGGTCAGGAAGCCGCCCACCGGCAGGATCATGATGGTGGCGGCGAACTTCGCCGGGAAGAGCTGCACGCCGGAGCCGCTGCCGTCGAACACGACGCGCAGGGAGCCGGTGGACATGTCAAGCAGACCGCCGCCGAAGCTGCCCTTGCCCAGGAACTCGCGGATGATGCACATGACCAGCAGGACGACCGTATAGCCGAGGCCCTGGAAGATGCCGTCGAGCGTCGAGGCGCCGAGGGTGTTCTTCGCGGCAAAGGCCTCCGCGCGGCCGATGATGATGCAGTTGACGACGATCAGCGGGATAAAGACGCCCAGCGAGGCCGACAGCGCCGGCACATAGGCCTTCAGCAGCAGATCGACGATGGTGACGAAGCCCGCGATGACGACGACGTAGATCGCGATGCGGATGTCGTTCGGGATGATCTTGCGCAGCGCGGAAATGCAGATGTTGCAGCAGGTGAGGACGATCAGCACCGAGAGGCCCATGCCCAGGCCGTTGAACAGCATGGTCGTGATGGCCATGGTGGAGCACATGCCGAGCAGCTGGACCAGGACGGGGTTCTGGGTGATCAGGCCCTCCTTGAATTGCTTTTTGACGTTCATTGTTCAGTCCCTCCTCAGCCCAAGGTCTTGACGGCTTCGAGCGCGTCGTTGACGCCCTTGCAGACCGCGCGGGAAGTGATGGTGGCGCTCGTGATGGCGTCGATCTCGCCGCCGTCCTTGGTGACCGCGGCGGTGGTGACGCCGACGAACTGCTCGCGGAAGGCGACGCCGTCCTTGCCCTTGCTGGCGGCGATGGCGCCCATGCCGGAGGTCTCGTTCGACTCGAGGATCGAGATGCCGGTGACCGCGCCGTCCGGCCCGATGCCGACGATCAGCTTGATGTTGCCCTGCGAGCCGGATTCCGTGACCTGGACGACATAGCCCGCGTCGCCGGCGGAATAGACCGTGTTGACATTGGCGTTTTTGCCGGTGTAGTCGGCCTTTTCATAATTGTCGGCCGGAAGGACGATCTGCATGGCGTCGTTGAGGGTCTGGGCCTGACGCCGGGCGATGATGTCCTTGGTGACATAGTTGACCAGGCCGAGCGCCAGCGCGATCACCGCGGAGACCGCGAACAGAATGCCGCCCAGGCGCAGGATGGTCTTGCCCATGGTGTCGTTTTTCATTTCTGTTCGCCTCCCTTGACGGCCTTGACCGGTTTGATATAGCCGAACTTGCGCGGCTTGGTGGCCTTTTCAATCAGGAAGACGAAGGCGTTCATGATCAGGATGGCGTAGGAGACGCCCTCCGGATAGGAGCCGAAATAGCGGATGAACACGGTCAGCACGCCGCAGCCGACGCCAAAGACGATCTGGCCGTTCTTGTTGACCGGGCTGGTCGAGTAGTCGGTCGCCATGAAGATGGCGCCCAGCATCAGACCGCCGCTCAGCAGCTGGGCGAGCATCCACTGCAGGTTGCCGTTGCCGCCCTTGGGGAACAGGAAGGTCAGCACGGCGACGGTGCCGAGGAAGGAGAGCGGGATGCGCAGGGTGATGACGCGGCGATAGAGCAGCCACAGGCCGCCGACCAGCAGGGCCAGCGCCGAGGTCTCGCCCAGGCAGCCGCCGATCATGCCCAGCGCCATGTCGGTCATCGAGGACTCGGGCAGCGCGCCGCTCTTGAGGAAGGACAGCGGAGTCGCCGTCGTGATGATGTCCACGGTGTTGATGCCGCCCAGCACGGGCAGCGCGGTGCGGGTCTTGCTCCACACCGTCATCAGCACCGGCCAGGACGCCATCAGGAAGGCGCGCGCGGCCAGCGCCGGGTTGAGGAAGTTCTTGCCGATGCCGCCGTAGAGCTGCTTGACCAGGACGATCGCGAAGGCGTCGCCGATCAGCAGGGTCCAGACCGGCAGCGTGACGGGCACGCAGAAGGCGAGCAGCACGCCGGTGACGGCGGCGGAGCCGTCGGACACCGTGACGGGCTTATGCAGCAGCCGCTCGTACAGCCACTCGAAAAACACGCAGCCCAGCACCGAAACGACGGTCAGGGCCAGCGCCCGCGCGCCGAACACGAACACGGACAGGCACAGGGCGGGCAGCAGGGCGATCAGGACATCCAGCATGATCTGCCGGGTGTTGTCCTCGGTGCGGATATGAGGGGAGGAACTTACCTTCAGTTTACTCAGATCTGCCATTCTTCATCCCTCATTTCTTCTTGCGCGCGTCCATGACGCGCTGTTTGGCGGCACGGATGCCCTGCACGAGCGGGAGCTTGGCGGGGCAGACATAGGTACAGGCGCCGCACTCGATGCAGTCGAGCGTGTCGTAGTATTCCAGATCCGCGACGCTGCCCTTTTCGGAGCAGGCGTAAATATAGGTCGGCTCCAGCCGCATCGGGCAGGCGTCGAGACACTTGCCGCAGCGGATGCAGTGGCCGTCCTTGACTGTGACGCATTCGTCCTTGCAGAAGGCGAGGATGGCGTTGGTGCCCTTGATGACCGGGACTTCCAGGCTGAACAGCGGGTTGCCCATCATCGGGCCGCCCATCAGCAGCTTGTTCGGCGACTCGAGGAAGCCGCCGCAGGCCTCGATCAGCTCGCCGATCGGCGTGCCGATGCGGCACTCGAGGTTTTTCGGGTTGGAGATGGCGCTGCCGGAGACCGTGACGATCCTGCGGATGACCGGCATGCCGGTGGCAAACAGACGGTAGATCGCGGCGCAGGTGTCGGTGTTGAACACCGCCGCGCCGGCGTCGGCCGGGAGCTTGCCGGAGGGGACCTCGCGGCCGGTCAGCGCGTTGATGATCTGCTTCTCGGCGCCCTGCGGGTACTTCGGCACCAGCGGGTAGATCTTGACGCTGCCGTCCTGCGGCAGGTACTCCTTGAGGACGGGGAAGGCGTCCTCCTTGTTGGTCTCAATGGCGAGCTTGACCTCGGGCAGATTGAACAGCTTGCGCAGAATCTTCGCGCCGCCGACGACTTCCCAGGGGTACTCGAGCAGAATGCGGTGATCGGAGGTGATATAGGGTTCGCATTCCGCGCCGTTGATGATGACGGTATCGACCTTGCCCAGTCCGGACGAGATCTTGATGTGCGTCGGGAAGGCCGCGCCGCCGTGGCCGACGATGCCGGCGCTGCGGATGGCCTTGGTGATGTCCTCCGCGGACATGCCGTCGATGTCCAGAGGCTTGATGGAAGGATCGGGCTCGTCCTTGTAATCGTTGTCGATCACGACGGAGAGCACCTTGGAGCCGTTGGGATGCAGCCGCGGCTCAACGGCCGAAACGGTACCGGAAACGGTCGCGTGGATCGGAGCGGATACCGCCGCGGGGGAATCTGCGATCATCTGTCCCAGGAACACATGGTCGCCGACCTTGACGGTGGGCTGGCAGGGCGCGCCGATGTGCATCGACATCGGCAGGATCACCTGTGCGGGCGCCTTGAGCAGCTCGATCGCCTTCTTGCAGGTCTCGGCCTTGTGCGTGTCGGGATGGATGCCGCCTTTGAAGGTTGATGCCATAGTTTCACCTCTCTTAGATTTGGTGACCGCCGGAACACACAATCCGGCCGTCACGAACCACCAAAACACCTTATATTATAAAGCACCGGGATAGCATACGCAAGAGAAAAAACGAAATTTATACAAAATTTGCGGTGAAAAACGGCTGTTTTTGATAAAAGTTTCACATTCTCGGAAGAAAACGACATGGATGCGATTTCCATGCGGAGGAAGGGCGAAAAGCAGCGCGCGGCAGCGCGGCAGGCTGCGCGCGGAAACGGAGAAAATCGTCATTTCCGCGCCCCATGGCGGCGCCGCGGGGCTGCATTGTGATTTTACCGCGCAGCGCGCGGTTCTATGCAGCCCGGCGGACGCAAAAAGGCCCCGCCGGGAGGCGGGGCCCTGGAAATGCGCGGGGTGATTTACTTGCGGGAAGCGACGAACTTCTCGAGGCGGCGCATGGCCTCCTTAAGCTGATCCATCGAATAGGCATAGGAGATGCGGACGTGGTTCTTGCCGCTCTCGCCGAAGGCGTCGCCGGGCACGACGGCCAGCTCCTGCTCGTGCAGCAGGGCCTCGACAAAGGCGCCGCCGTCCTTGGCGTACATGGAGACGTCCGGGAAGATGTAGAAGGCGCCCTGCGGCTCGAAGCAGTCAAAGCCCAGCTCGAGCAGACGCTTGTAGAGGTACTTGCGGCGCTCGTCATACTGCTCGACCATGTACTTGACGTCGTCCGCGCCGTGCTGCATCGCCTCGATGGCGGCGTACTGCGACGGGGTGGAGGCGCACATCAGCGCATACTGGTGCAGGCGGGCGAAGTAGACCATGAGCTCCTTGGGGCCGCAGCAGTAGCCGAGACGCCAGCCGGTCATGGCAAACGCCTTGGAGAAGCCGCTGACGACCAGCGTGCGCTCGCGCATGCCGGGCAGGGAGGCAAAGGAGGTGTGGTTGAAGCCGTAGGTCATCTCGGCGTAGATCTCGTCGCTCAGGACGAGGATATTGGTGCCCTTGAGGACGTCGGCGAGGGCCTGCAGCTCGGTGCGGGTCATGATGCCGCCGGTCGGGTTGTTCGGGTAGGAGAGCAGCAGCATCTTGGTCTTCGGGGTGATGGCCGCCTTGAGGGCCGCAGGCATGACCTTGAAGCTGTCCTTCTTGTAGGTGGGCAGCGGCACGGCCTTGGCGCCGGTGACGGCGGCCAGCGGCGCATAGGCGACAAAGGCCGGCTCGGGCACGAGGAACTCGTCGCCCGGGGTCAGGAAGGCGCGGATGGCGAGGTCGATGGCTTCGGAGCCGCCGACGGTGCAGACGACCTCGGCCTCCGGATCATAGCTCAGGCTGAAGCGGCGCTCGAGATACTTGCTGATCTCGCGGCGCAGGGCAATCAGGCCGTTGTTGGCGGTGTATCCCGTCTTGCCGGCGTGCAGGGAGGCGATGCCGGCCTCCATGATGTGCTTCGGGGTGACGAAGTCGGGCTCGCCGACGCCCAGGGAGATGGCGTTCGGCATGGTCTCCGCGATCCCGAAATACTTGCGGATGCCGGAGGGCTTGACCTCAGCGACGATGGGATTGACAATCTTGGCATAATCAATCATTGCAGGTGACCTCCATTATATTGAGTTTTGAGTTTAAAAAGTGCAAAATGATTTCCACACACAAGGCCAGTATAGCACCAAACTTTTCGGCGTGCAAGGGATTTGCAGCGAAAACGCATTGTTTACAATTCGGTGATGGAATCAGGCTGTTTTTGCTATATAATAGGGGCAAATGCTGATACCAAAGGGGGAACCGATCTATGCCCAAGACCATCCTGATCGTCGAAGACGACGTCAATATCCGCGAGCTGCTTCAGCTTTATCTGTCCCAGGAGGGCTACCAGATTGAAACGGCGGGCGACGGGCTGGAGGGTCTGCGCGCCTTTAAGCGGATTCATCCCGATCTGGTGCTGCTTGACCTGATGATGCCCGTGATGGACGGCACGCAGACCATGCGCGAGATCCGCGCCATCTCCAAGACGCCGGTCATCATCCTCACCGCCAAGGGCGAGACCTTTGACAAGGTCAACGGCCTTGAGCTGGGCGCCGACGACTATATCACCAAGCCGTTCGAGATGCGCGAGGTCATCGCCCGCATCCACGCGGTGCTGCGCCGCTTCGATTCCGAGGAGGCGCCCAAGAAGCTGGAGTTCGACAACCTCATCATCGACAAGGAATCCTACAACATCGTCGTCAAGGGCGAGAAGATGGAGATTCCGCCCAAGGAGATCGAGCTGCTCTATTTCCTCGCCAGCTCGCCCAACCGCGTCTTTACCCGCGCCCAGCTGCTTGACGACGTGTGGGGCTTCGACTATTTCGGCGACACCCGCACCGTCGACGTCCATGTCAAGCGCCTGCGTGAAAAGCTGCAGAACGTCTCGCCGCAGTGGGAGATCAAGACGGTCTGGGGCGTCGGCTACAAGTTCGAGCTGCTGGACGGCAGCGGCGAGCGCCAGAGCCAGCCGGAGAACGCGCCCGACAAGCCGTGAAAAGCCTGTTCGCCAAAAACTTCTTCATCTATGCGATGGTGATTGTCCTGAGCTTTGCCATTCTGGGCAGCACCTTCATCTATCAGGTCAACCATTTCGCCATGGAGGAGAAGCAGAGCCAGCTGACCGAGACCTCCGCGCGCGCGGTGCAGACGACGGCGACCCTCTACACCAGCCGCCGCAGCACGGACTGGCGCGAGGAGTTCACCCGCATCTATCTGGTCAGCATGCGCCAGCTCGCCGCCGACTGCGACGGCGTGATCTTCGTCGGCGACGCCGAGGGCAACCTCGACTTCATCGCCACGAGCGTCAACTGCTACACGCAGGAGAACGGCGTGCTGCCCAAGCTGGCCGTCACCAGCCTCGAGCAGAACGGCAGCTATATGGAGCACAACAATTTCTACGGCTTTTTGTCGGAGGATTACTATATTTCCGGGACGCTGGTCGAGAGCGTGCCGGGGACGACGGACGCCATGGTGTTCGTCGCCGTGCCGGCCTCCTCGACCACCAGCCTGTTCCGCCAGCTCTCCACGACCTTCATCTTCTTCACGACCGTCGTGCTGGCGCTGACTCTGGTGGCGACCGTGGTCGTTGTGCGCAGCACGGTCCGCCCTCTCAAGCAGATCGCGGACGCCGCCCGCTCCTTCGGCCGCGGCGATTACACCGTGCGCGTGCCGCTGCCGGAGCGGCAGGACGAGCTGTATGACCTCGCCGTCAGCTTCAACAGCATGGCGGCCTCGATGGAGAATGTCGAGATGACGCGCCGCGGCCTGATCGCCAGCGTGTCGCACGACATCCGCACCCCGATGACGACCATCGCCGGCTTTGTGGACGGCATCCTGGACGGCACCATCAAGCCCGACCGTCAGGAGCACTACCTGCGCATCATCTCCGACGAGGTCAAGCGCCTCGCCCGGCTTGCCAACAGCATGCTGACCGTCTCGCGGCTCGAGGCGGGCGGCGTGCAGAAAAAGACCGTGTTCGACATGAGCGAGATGATCCGCCGCATCATCATCAGCTTTGAGCAGCGCTTCACCGAAAAGCAGATCGACGTCCGGCTCAACATCCCGGAGCGCCAGGATCTCTCCGCCGACCACGACAGCATCTTCCAGGCCATCTACAACCTGGTGGACAACGCCGTCAAGTTCGTCGACCGCAGCGGCGTCATCGAGCTGACGCTCGCCGAGAAGGGCGGGCGCATCCAGTTCACGATCAGCAACACCGGGGGCGAGATCCCGGCCGACATCCTGCCGCATGTCTTTGAGCGCTTCTACAAGGGCGACGCCTCGCGCAACACCAGCGGCAAGGGCTCGGGGCTCGGCCTTTACATCGTCAAGACCGTCATCAACCAGCACGGCGGCGACGTCTCCGCCGCCAGCGCGGACAACGTGACCACCTTCGGCTTTACACTGCCTGCGGACAAATAAGGAGCGACTATGTCTGACAACAGAGATCATCCCGACTACGACTATTTCCCCTATAAATCCTATGAGGAGCTCAACGCCGAAAAGCGCCGCCACGCGGTGCGCCGCGGCCTGGGCGCGATGGCGGGCCTGTTTCTGCTGCTGGTCGCCGCCGTCGTCGGCATCGGCCTGATCATGGGGGGCTCGCCCCTGACCTTCTGGGACAAGCTGTCGCAGACCGGCACCAGCACGGCGGTCGCCGGGACCGCGGACCCCAAGGACGCTGCGTCGGCGCCCGCCGCCGGCAGCGCCGACACGGCCGCCGATCCCGCCGCCGGCCAGAGCACGGCGGGCGGCAGCCTGGGGCTGACCACCGTCACCGTCTCCGAGGACAGCCAGGGCGCCATCTATGTCAAGGATGTCTCCGAGGTTGTCGCCAAGGCCCAGAAGTCGGTCGTCGGCGTCGCCTCCGAGAGCTATTCGAACTTCAGCTATTCGAGCGCCGGCAGCGGCATCATCCTCTCCAAGGACGGCTACATCGTCACCAATAACCATGTCGTCGCCTCGGGCGAGAGCATTACGGTGACGCTCTCCGACGGCACCGCCTATCCCGCCTATGTCATCGGCAGCGACGCCTATACCGACATCGCCGTGCTCAAGATCAGCGCCGACGGCCTGCAGGCCGCCGAGATCGGCGACAGCGACCAGGTCGAGGTCGGCCAGGCGGCCGTCGCCATCGGCAATCCGACCGGGCAGCTGCTGGGCACGGCCACCGCCGGCATCATCTCGGCCGTCAACCGCAACGTGCTGGTCAACAACGTGGTGATGAACCTGCTGCAGACCGACGCCGCCATCAACGCCGGCAATTCCGGCGGGCCGCTGCTCAACCAGTACGGCCAGGTGATCGGCGTCACCTCGGTCAAGGTCAGCATGACCGGCTATGAGGGCCTGGGCTTCGCCATCCCGATCAACACGGTCATCCCCATCGTCAAGGAGCTGGTCGAGAACGGCTATGTCACGGGCCGGCCGCTCTTCGGCGCCGCGGGCAGCGATCTCAGCGCCATGGCGGCGCGCTTCTACGGTCTGCCCCAGGGCGTCTACATCACGGCGGTCGATCCGTCCTATGACAGCTACAAGCAGGGCCTGCGCGAGGGCGACATCGTCACCGCCGTGGGCGACACCGCCGTGCAGTCGGTCTCCGAGGCCTGCGCCGCCCGCAACACGCACGCCGCCGGCGACCAGGTGAGCCTGACCGTCTATCGCAAGGGCCAGTATGTCAAGCTGACGATCAAGCTCGGCGAGCAGACCGACCAGAGCGGCAGCTACAATTTCTGATTTCCGGGAGGAGACTTATATGGCAGACGTCTTTCGCCCCGCGGCCGCGTCCGATCTGGACGCGGTGGCGGCGCTCTACCTCCGCTGCGCCCGCACAGGGCGCGAAAACGGCACGTCCGACTGGGACGACGACTATCCCGACCGCTCCTTCGCGGCGGACGATCTGCAGGCAGGCGGTCTCTATGTCCTCGAGCGGGACGGGACCGTGATCGCCGCGGTGACCATGCTGCCGACCGACGATCTCGACGAGCTCGACCTGCCCTGGACCGACGTGCCCCACTGCGCGCTGATGCGCCTTGCCGTCGAACCGGCGCTGCAGGGCCACGGCATCGGCGGGCAGATGACCCGCCTGATCTCCGACGAGGCCCGCAAGCGCGGCTATCACGCCACGCGGCACATGTCCGCCGCGGACAACGTCGCCTCGACGCCGCTTTACCGCCGCCTCGGCTACCGCGAGGTCGGCACGGCGCGGCTTTACGACATCGATTTCATCTGTTTCGAGCGGCTGCTGTAAGCGCCGTCAAAAAAGGCTTCGGAGCGCATGCTCCGAAGCCTTTTTTTGATTCATTTCCGGTATTCTCCGGAGAAATAGACGCCGGAGGCGGTGGCGACGGGTTTGTCCGGCTCGTCCTCCGCGAAGGCCGTGCAGTGGATGTGCCAGAAGCTGCGGCCGGTGCTGTCGGCCTGCGCGCTGACGAACAGGCGCGGCCCGATGGGCGCGGGGCGCAGATAGTGGATGTTCATTTCGACGGTCGGCGGCACGCGCCCGAGCGCCGCCGCGCACAGGATCCCCATGCCCTGATCGAGCATCCCCGCCAGCGCGCCGCCGTGGAGGCGGTCAATGCGGTTGGAGGCCCAGGGCGCGCAGGGGAAGGAGCAGACGCAGCGCAGCGGCTCCGTGCCGCAGCGTTCAAACCGCATCTGCAGGGTCGTGCAGAGGTTCTCCGCCTGCGGGCGGTCCAGCTCGTCGATGGCCGCGCGCAGAGCGCGCTCCAGCTCCGCCCCGGTGATCTTCAGGCTCAAAACGCGATCTTCTCCCCGATATAGGCCTCAAGCTGGTCGATCGGCAGGCGCACCTGCTCCATCGTGTCGCGGTCGCGGACGGTGACGCAGTGGTCGGCGGGGGTGTTCTCGTCGCCGACGGTCTGGAAGTCGACGGTGACGCACAGCGGCGTGCCGATCTCGTCCTGGCGGCGATAGCGCTTGCCGATGGAGCCGGCGTCGTCATAGTCGCACATGAACTGCTTCGACAGCTCGGCGTAGATCTTCTTGGCCTTGGCGCCCAGCTTCTTGCTCAGCGGCAGGACGGCGCACTTGTAGGGCGCCAGCGCCGGATGGAGGTGCAGCACGACGCGGGTGTCGTTCTTCTCTGGATCGACGACCTCCTCGTCATAGGCGTCGGTCAGCGCGGTCAGCAGGATGCGGTCCACGCCGACGGCGGGCTCGACGCAGTAGGGGAGGAAGTGCTCGCCGGTCTCCTGATCGAAGTAGGTCATGTCCTGGCCCGAGGCCGCCTGATGGACGCGCAGGTCGTAATTCGTGCGGGAGGCGACGCCCCAGAGCTCGCCCCAGCCGAACGGGAAGAGATACTCGATGTCGGTCGTGGCGTTGGAATAGTGGGACAGCTTGGCCTTGTCGTGGTCGCGGTAGCGGAGATTCTCCGCGTGGATGCCAAGGCTGAGCAGCCAGTCGCGGCAGAAGGCGCGCCAGTAGTCGAACCACTCCATCTCGGTGCCGGGCCGGCAGAAGAACTCCAGCTCCATCTGCTCGAACTCGCGGATGCGGAAGATGAAGTTGCCCGGGGTGATCTCGTTGCGGAAGCTCTTGCCGGCCTGGCCGATGCCGAAGGGCAGCTTGCGCCGCGTCGTGCGCTGGACGTTCTTGAAGTTGACGAACATGCCCTGCGCGGTCTCGGGGCGGAGATAGACCTCCGTGCTGCTGTCCTCGGTGACGCCGAGGTGGGTCTTGAACATCATGTTGAACTTGCGGATGGGCGTGAACTCACTCTTGCCGCAGGTCGGGCAGGGGATCTGATGCTCGTTGATATAGGCGGTGAGCTCGTCGCCGGTCATGCCGTCGGCCTCCATCTCGATGCCGTGCTCCTTGTTCCAGGCCTCGACGAGGTTGTCGGCGCGATAGCGCATCTTGCAGGACTTGCAGTCGATCAGCGGGTCGTTGAAGTTGACGACGTGGCCCGACGCCACCCACACCTGCGGGTTCATCAGGATCGCGGCGTCGATGCCGACGTTGTGGGGATTTTCCTGAATGAATTTCTTCCACCAGGCGCGCTTGATGTTGTTTTTCAGCTCGACGCCGAGCGGGCCGTAGTCCCAGGCGTTGGCGAGGCCGCCGTAGATCTCGCTGCCCGGATAGACGAAGCCGCGGCCCTTGCACAGCGCAACCAGCTTGTCCATCGATTTTTCGGTATTCTTCATAAAATAGCCCCCATTCGGATGGTTGATTTTACAGTATTCTCAATTTATCACAATTATGGCCGTTAGGCAAGCCCAATGTTACACGGAACGCGCGGAAAGGCGCGGAAATATTGTTCTGCGGCCTTGAAATCCGTCGGAAAGTTGTCTATAATAAATCTATCAATGACTTTTTGAAAGCACGGTGATTAAATATGTTCCTTTCCGGCAGCGACATCGGCATCGATCTGGGGACCGCCTCGATCCTCGTTTTTGTAAAAGGCAAGGGCATCGCCCTCTGTGAGCCGTCCGTGGTGGCCATCGACAAGACCACCGGCAAGACGCTCGCCGTCGGCGCCGACGCCCAGAGCATGCTGGGCCGCACGCCCGGCAACATCATCGCGGTCCGCCCGCTGCGCGAGGGCGTCATCTCCGACTATGAGATGACCGAGAAGATGATCAAGTACTTCATCAAAAAGGTGCTGGGCACGCGGCTGTTCAAGCCCAACGTGGTCATCTGCATCCCGAGCGTCATCACCGAGGTCGAGGAGCGCGCCGTCATCGACGCCGGCGAGCAGGCCGGCGCGCGCCGCGTGTTCCTGATCGAGGAGCCGGTCGCGGCCGCCATCGGCGCGGGCATCGACATCGCCAAGCCGAACGGCAACATGGTCGTGGACATCGGCGGCGGCACGAGCGATATCGCCGTGATCTCCCTCGGCGGCATCGTCGAGAGCACGTCGATCAAGATCGCCGGCGACAAGTTCGACGAGGCGGTCGTCAAGTACATCCGCCGCAAGCACAATGTGCTGATCGGCGAGCGCACCGCCGAGGAGATGAAAATGACCATCGGCTGCGTCTATCCCTACCCGGAGGAAAAGACGATGGAGGTCAAGGGCCGCTGCCTGATGACCGGCCTGCCGCGCGTCTTTACCGTCAGCTCGAGCGAGATGATCGAGGCCTTTGAGGAGGTCTCGGAGAAGATCCTCGAGGCGGTCCATTCCGTGCTGGAGCGCACCGCGCCGGAGCTGGTCGGCGACATCGCCACCAACGGCATCGTGATGACCGGCGGCGGCAGCCTCATCTACGGCTTCGACAAGCTGATCGAGAGCAAGACCGGCATCGCCACCCGCGTCGCGGACGACGCCATCTCCTGCGTGGCCTACGGCACCGGCAAGGCGCTGGAAAACATCGACGCCATGCAGGACGGGACCATGAACCTCTCCCGCCGCCGCCAGATGATGAGCTGAGCCGCGCCCCAATTTGTCTGCAAAAGAACGCCCGACCGGGCGTTCTTTTTTTGTTCACAATTGTTTAAGTCCAGTTTAAGGTTGCGGCGCTATCCTGAGGCTGTCAAACGAAAGGAGCGGAACCTCATGGATGCACAGCTTGATTTCCGGCGGCACGAAAAGAAGTACCTGCTCACGCCGGCGCAGTACGAAACGGTGCGCGCGCGGCTGGCGCCGCGGATGACGCCCGACTGCTACGGGGAGAGCACGGTGCTCAGCCTCTATTACGACACCCCCGACTACGCGCTGGTGCGCGCCTCGCTCGAGCGCCCGGTCTACAAGGAGAAGCTGCGGCTGCGCGCTTACGGCGTGCCCGGCCCGGACGACCAGACCTTCGTCGAGATCAAAAAGAAATACGAGGGCATCGTCTACAAGCGCCGCGTGGCGCTGCCGCTCCACGAGGCGCGCGATTACCTCGCCGACCGCTGGCATCCCGCCGACAGCCAGACCGTCCGCGAGCTGGACTTCTTCCAGCGGCGGTATCAGGGGCTGCGCCCCGCGGCGCTGCTCTGCTATGACCGCACGGCGCTGTCCGGCGCCGAGGACGCGGCGCTGCGGGTCACCTTCGACCGCAACGTACGCGGCCGGTGCGTGCAGCTCGACCTCGCCCGCGGCGACTGGGGAAACCCGATCCTGCCGCCGGAGACGGTGCTGATGGAGCTCAAGCTCCCCGAGAGCGCGCCGCTCTGGCTGGCGCGTCTGCTCAGCGAGGCGGGCGTGCACCCGGCGCAGTTCTCCAAATACGGGACCTATTATCAGCAGGCGCTCGCGCCGCAGCGCCGCGTCAATATCAGGAAGGATGTGTTCACCTGTGCTTAACTCCATCATCAGCGGCAACATCACGCTGACCGCGTTTCTCCTCTGCGCGCTTTCCTCCGCCGTGCTCGGCGTCCTGACGGCGCTGCTCTTCCGCTGGCGCAGCAGCGCCACCCCCAGCTTTTCGATGACGCTGGCCCTGCTGCCCCTGGCGGTGCAGACCGTGATCCTGCTGGTCAACGGCAACCTCGGCGTCGGCGTCGCGGTGGCCGGGACCTTCAGCCTGATCCGCTTCCGCTCCGCGCCCGGCTCGGGCCGCGAGATCGCGGCGGTGTTCATCGCCATGGCGCTCGGCCTGGCGACCGGCATGGGCTATCTCGGCCTGGCGTTCCTGTTCTTCGCGCTGACGGCGCTGTTCGTCGTCCTGCTGAACATGACCCGCTTCGGCGAGAGCCGCGGCGAGGAGCGCATGCTCAAGATCACGATTCCGGAAAACCTCGATTACGACGGCCTGTTTGACGACCTGTTCGCCAAGTATGCGCAGGGCGCCTCCCTCGACAAGGTCAAGACCGCCAGCATGGGCACCCTCTATGAGCTGCACTATCTGGTGCGGCTGCCGCAGGGTGAGATCAAGAAGGACTTCATCGACGCGCTGCGGGCCCGCAACGGCAACCTGCCGGTGACCTGCGGCCGCGTCCCCACCAAAGATCAGCTTTAAGGAGCAAAACGACATGAAAAACAAAATTCTGAGCCTGCTGCTGGCGTTCGGCTTGTGCCTGACGCTGGCGGCCTGCGGCCAGACGCAGACCTCAGCGGAGACGGCGACCGCGTCCGGGACCGCCCAGACCGCGACCGCCGGCGCGACCTCGCTCTCCGCCGCCGCGAACGACACCTCCGCCAAACCGCTCTCCGCGGCGACCGCGGCCGACGTCACCTGCACCATTGCGCTGACCGGCAGCGGCGCGACCGTCACCGGCAGCGGCGCCGCCGTCTCCGGCAGCACCGTGACAATCACGGCGGCGGGCGTCTATCGCATCACCGGCACGCTCAGCGAAGGGCAGATCCGCGTCGAATGCACCAAGAACGACAAGGTCGGCCTGCTGCTCGACGGCGCCAGCATCACCTGCACGACCGACGCCGCGATCAACGTCGTCGAGGCCGACAAGGTCGTCGTCACGCTGGCGGAAAACAGCGCGAACACCCTGACGGGCGGCACGGCCGATTCCGGCGCGGTGCTCTATTCCAAGGCGGACCTCGTCCTCACCGGCCTCGGCAGCCTGACCGTCGACGGCGCCAACAACGGCATCCACGGCAAGGACGATCTGACGGTCGAATGCGGCGTTTATCAGATCACCACCGGCAACGACGGCATCAAGGGCAAGGACTCCGTGACCATCTCCGGCGGCAGCTTCACCATCGTCGCGGCCGGCGACGGCATCCAGTCCGACAACGACGAGGACACGGCCAAGGGCACCGTGACCATCACGGGCGGCACCTATTCCATCACCGCGCAGGGCGACGGCGTGGTCGCCGAGACCGCGCTGGACATCGCCGGCGGCGATTTCACGATCCAGACCGGCGGCGGCGCGGCCGCGGCCCCGGTCCACAGCGGCGACGAGCGCCAGCAGTGGTTCGGCAGCCAGACGACGACCACCACCGCCTCGTCCGACACCAGCAGCAAGGGCGTCAAGGCCGGCGTCAGCCTGAACATCACGGGCGGCAGCTTCACGCTCGACTGCTATGACGACGCGCTCCACACCAACGGCTCGGCCGTGATCGCCGGCGGCACCTTCACAATCAAGACCGGCGACGACGGCGTCCACGCCGACGAAAACCTGACGGTCTCGGACGGCACGCTCACCCTCTCCCAGTGCTATGAGGGCCTTGAGGGCCAGACCATCCTGGTCTCGGGCGGCACGATCGACGTCACCTCGTCCGACGACGGCCTCAACGCCGCGGGCGGCGACGGCTCCGGCAGCTTCGGATTGACCGGCACCGACAGCTTCGGCTCGGGCGACGTCTCCCTGACCATCACGGGCGGCACGCTGACGGTCAACGCCGAAGGCGACGGCCTCGACAGCAACGGCACCCTCTCCGTCGAGGGCGGCACGGTGGTCGTCAACGGCCCGACGGGCGACGGCAACGGCGCGCTCGACACCGGCACCAGCGCCGTCGTCACGGGCGGCACGCTGATCGCGGTCGGCTCCTCCGGCATGGCGGTCGGCTTCGACACCGACTCTACGCAGGTTTCCTTCCTCTATAACTTCACTGCGGCGGTCGAGGCGGGCAGCACCGTGACGATCACCGACAGCACCGGCAAAGAGATTTACAGCTTCACGGCAGCCAAGAGCTTCAGCTCGGTGGTGTTCACCTCCGCCGCGCTGCAGCAGGGCCAGACCTACACCCTGACCGCGGGCAGCCAGACGGCCCAGATCACGCTCAGCGGCGTCTCCACCAGCGGCGGCGCCGCCTCAAGCGGAATGGGCGGCATGGGCGGCGGCCAGCACGGCATGGGCGGCCAGCACGGGCAGGGCCAGATGCCCACCCCGCCGGGCAGCACCACGCAGCAGCCGTAAATCGCCGCGCGGATCACAGCATTCAAAAAGTCAGCGCCGCCGTCCCGGGCTCCGGGACGGCGGCGCTGTCATGCGGTGTGCGGCCGGCCTCACGGCTCCGTCCGCGACGGGCGGTTGGCATGGCCCCAGTCGCACATCGCGTCCATGATGGGGATGAGCGACCGGCCCTTGGGCGACAGGCTGTATTCGACCTTGGGCGGGATCTGCGGATATTCCCGGCGGACGATCAGGCCGTCGGCCTCCAGCTCGCGGAGCTGGACGCTCAGGGTCTTGTAGGTGATGCCGCCGATGGCGCGCTGGAGCTCGTTGTAGCGCACGACCCCGCGGTCGGACAAAACATAGAGGACGATCATCTTCCATTTTCCGCCGATGACGCCCAGCGTATAGCCGAACGGCGTGTCGGCGAGATTTTTGGCGGTGCAGCAGCCCATGGTACTTTCCTCCCAGAATGTATCGGTCATAAAAGTGCATACTTGTTTTTCGATCCATACCATTCTACAATGACATTCAGAGAAAAGCAAGCGGTCTGAAAGGAGTCTTTGCACTTGAACATTGCGGTTTTGACGGGCAGCCCGCACCGGGCGGGCACCTCGGCGCTGCTGGCGGACGAGTTCCTCCGCGGCGCGCGGGAGCGGGGACACGAGACGGCGCGGTTCGACGCGGCGTTCGCGCAGGTGCATCCCTGCCTCGGCTGCGACAAATGCGGCTGCGGCAGCGCCCCCTGCGTGTTCCGGGATGATTTCGCGGCCTTCGCGCCCCGGCTGGAGGAGGCCGACCTGGTCGCCTTTGTGACGCCGCTTTACTATCACGGCGCGTCGGCGCAGCTCAAGGCGGCGATCGACCGCTTCCACGGCATCGACGACCGTCTGCGCGGCGCGCCGAAGCGGGCCGTGCTGCTCGTCACCGCGGCGGACGCCCTGCCGCGGATCATGACGGGCGTCGTCGGCAGCTATCTTGAGACGCTGCATTATCTGAAGTGGACGGACGCGGGCCGGGTGCTCGCGCTCGGCTGCGGCGAGCGGGCGGACCTGGAGCGGACGGATTACCCCGCGCAGGCCTACCGGCTCGGACGGAGTCTGTGAGGAGGAAGCACATGAAGATCGAGACAGTGTGGTCGAGCCCCAACGAGCACGGGCTGACGGCGGCGGCCAAGGACGCCGTGATTCTGGGCGCGCGGCAGGGCGGCGCGGAGGTCGGGGAGCTGTGGCTCAACCGGTTCCGGCTGGAGCATTGCCGCGCCTGCGGCAGCGGCTGGGGGACCTGCCGCACCGAGGGCCGCTGCGTGCTGCAGGACGATTTTGAGGAGATTTACGCGCGCCTGCGGGCGGCGGACGGGATCGTGTTCGTCACCGCCGTCTACTGGCACGACCAGACCGAGTGCATGAAGGCCTTCCTCGACCGCCTGCGCCGCTGCGAGACGGCGCACAACGGCGCGCTCGAGGGGCGGCGCTGCCTGCTGGCCGCCTGCGCGGGCGGGACGGGCAACGGCGCGACGGAATGTCTGGTGAAGCTGGAGGAATACCTGCGCCACATGGGGATGCGGGCCTATGACCGCGTGCCGGTCGTCCGCTTCAGCCGGGGCTATATGCTGCCGGCGCTCACGGGGGCGGGGAAGGCCTATGCCGCCGCGCTGCGCGACGGCTTCGATATGCAGTACTGACGCGCGGAGACAGACAGAGCCGCCCGGCGGGAATGGTTCCCGCCGGGCGGCTTTTTGCGGTTCAGCGCACCGCGTCGGTCTTTTCGAAGCGCAGCTCCTGGGTGCGGTCGGTGTCGAGGGTGAAGGCGGGGCGGGCGCCGGGATGCAGCGTCAGGAAAAGCGTGTCGTCCCCCGCGCAGAGGTAGCGGCCGTCGGCCAGGCGGCGGAAGCGGCGGTCGCCGGTCTTGAGGTGGCGGAGGATCAGCTCCTCGCCCTCAAAGCGCAGCTCATAGAAGGTCAGCAGCTCGGCGCTGAGATAGAAGCCGGCCTTTTCCCGCTCCCGCTCCGGCACCGGCACGAACGCGGCCGGCGTATAGACGGTGCAGGCGCCGTCGGGGGCGACGCGCGCCACCGTGCCGTCCGGCTGGGAAAAGAGGCGGTCCCGGTTCTGCGCGCAGACGTATTCGTTGCCGTGCAGCCGCGTGTAGGCCCAGGCGGTGCCGTCGTCCCAGCACAGCCCGCCGGGGGTGCGGCTGAGGCGGACGGCGGCGGTGCCGTGCAGCAGGGTCCCGTCGGCGACGGGGCAGTCCTGTGACAGCGCGCAGGCACAGAGGTCCACCGGCTGCAGGGCCTCCGGCGCCAGCAGCTCGATCAGGCGCTGCGCCTTCTGCCAGGGCTGGGCCGCGGCGAGGTTCGACAGCACGGCGATGCGCAGGTCGAGCGCCGGGGCCAGCAGGGTCAGGGCGCGGAAGCCGGCGTTGACGCCGGTGTGGTAGTAGATCTCCAGTCCGCGGAAGGAGCCGCGGCGGATGCCGCGGCAGTAGTCCGAGACGGCGCCGGAGTTGAGCGTGAAGGGCTCCTTCATGCGGGCGACGGCGGCGGGCGGGAGCACGGCGGGATGCGCCAGCTCCGCGAGCCAGCGGCAGAGGTCGCGCGGCGTCGTGTTGAGGCTGGTGTTGCCGGCGACGTCGAAGGTCAGAACGTCGTGCTCATAGCGGCGGCCGTTCCAGGAATAGGATTCGGCGCGGTCATAGCAAATCTCGCGGTGGTCGTCGCGGAAGTAGGTGCTCTCCATGCCGAGCGGGCGGAACACCCGCTCGCGCGCGAACTGGCGCAGGGTGCGCCCCGTGACGCGCTCCACGAGCTGCGCCAGCAGGATGAAGCCGCAGTTGCAGTACTGGTAGCGTTCGCCGGGCGCAAAATTGAGGCGGGTCTGGCGCGCGAGGGCGCGCAGGGTCTGGCCGGGCGTGGCCAGATCCTCCATCGTGCTGCCGGAGAGCGTGAACAGATCCCACTGCTCGCGCATGCCGCCGGTGTGGTGCAGCAGATGGCGGACGGTCACCGGCTCCATGCAGGCGGGCAGCTCCGGGAACCATTTCCGGATGGAGGCGTCCACGTCGATGCGGCCGTCCTCCTCGAGCAGCGTGACGCACAGCGCCGTGAACTGCTTGGAGACCGAAGCGACGTGGAACACGGTCTGCCGGGTCACCGGCAGGCCGTATTCGAGGCTGGCATAGCCGGTGGCGCGCTCATAGAGCGTCTCCTCTCCGCGCTGCACCAGCACGGAAAAGCCCGGAGCCCGCTCGGGCTCCGGGATGTCGGCAAAAACGCGGTCGAGCTGTTGCTGATCCATGGAAATCTCCCCCTTATATTCCCCCGATTACAGCTGTACGGTAAAAACGATGTCGTTGTCCTCCATGGCGGCAGAGATGGTGCCGCCGTGCGCCTCGGCGATGGCGCGCGCCACCGACAGCCCGAGGCCGAAGCTGCCGGATTTGTCCTGCGTGCGGGCCTGATCGCCGCGGTAGAAGCGGTCGAAGAGGCGCGACAGCTCGAGCTGATGCCCGGCCTTGCAGGTGTTGCGGACGGCGAGCAGCGGATGCTTGCCGCCGCGCAGGGTGACGCCGATGGCGCCGCCCTCGTCGCAGTATTTGACGGCGTTGTCGCACAGCAGGGACACCAGCCGGCGCAGGTCGGTCTCGCTGCCGGTGTAGTCGACGTCCGGCGCGATCTCCAGCGTCAGGCTCTTGCCCTTGGCCTCCGCCGGCGCGCGGAAGGGCGCGGCGGTGTCGAGCACCGCGCCGCTGAGCGAGAAGCGGGCGCGCTGCGGCACGGCGCCCTCGTCCATGCGCGAGAGCTGGACCAGGTCGTTGACCAGCCGCCGCAGGCGCTCGATCTGCTTGCGGATCGACTGGAGCCATTCGTTGTCGCCGCTGCTCATCGCCAGCACCTCGGCGTTGGCGGAGAGAATGGTCAGCGGCGTCTTGAGCTCGTGCCCGGCGTCGGTGATGAAGCGCTTCTGTTTTTCGATGCTCAGGGCCACCGGCTCGGTCGCCTTGCGCGTCAGCCAGGCGACGGGGATAAAGACCGCCACCAGACAGCCGAGCGCCGCGGCGGCGGAGATCAGCAGCAGCGAGTTCATGGAATCGGTTTCGCGCGAGGCGTCCAGAAAGACGACGGCGGTGGCGCCGTCGATCTCCGCCACCTCATAGCGATAATCCTTCAGAAAGCCCGTGTCGCCGACGCTCTTTTTCTCCAGCACCTCCTGCGCATAGGAGCACGCGTCGTCCTCGTCCACGGTGGCGATGCGGTCGAGACTGGCGCTCAGCGTGCCGTCGCTCGCCTGCGTGACGATGAAATAGCGGGTGCTGAAGGCGTCGTCCTCGTTGAAGCGGCGGCGGCCGCCGAGCCCGGTGACCGCGGTCGCGTCGGGCGGCGTCTGCGTGCCGTCGGAGGGCTGGGTCCCGTCCGGCCCGCCGCCCGGGAGGTCGCCGCCGCTCTCGACGATCCAGGCGAGGGTCGAATCGAGCTTGAGCAGATTGTTGCGGTAGTTGAAGAGGTTGATGCCCGCCACCAGAATGAGCAGCACGACGGCCAGCGATCCCATGGCGATGAGGATGTACCGGCGGCGCAGGCGGCGGATCATTGGCCGTCCTCCAGCGAATAGCCGACGCCGCGCGTGGCGCGCAGCTCGACGGTCGCGCCCATGCCCTTGAGCTTTTTGCGCAGGTTGGAGACATAGACCCAGACGACCGAGAGCTCGGCGTCGGAATCCCAGCCCCAGACGTGCTCCATCAGCTGGTCGGTGGTCAGCACGCGGCCGGGATTTTCCAGAAAGAACTCCATCAGCTGGAATTCCTTGTTGGAGAGGCGGCATTCGCCCTCCGGCCCGCGCAGCACATAGCTGGCGCGGTCGAGCGACACGCCGCCGACCGTCAGCACGTCGGGCGAAAAGCCCTCGCGGCGGCGCAGCATGGCGCGCAGGCGGGCCAGCAGCTCGCCCATGTCGAAGGGCTTGGGCAGATAGTCGTCCGCTCCGGCGTCGAGGCCGTTGATGCGGTCGTCGATCTCCGACTTGGCGGTCAGCAGCAGCACGGGCGTGGAGATGCCCTGGCTGCGCAGGCGGCGCAGCGCCTCGACGCCGTCCATCTTCGGCATCATGATGTCCATGATGATGCCGTCGTAATTGCCGGAAAGGCCGTAATCAAGCGCGTCGGCGCCGTCATAGACCGCGTCGACCGCGTAGTTGTGGTGGGTGAGAATCGCCGTGAGCGCGCGCGAAAGCTCGCGTTCGTCCTCCGCAAGCAGCAAGCGCATGAGCATCGCCTCCTTCTGATGGAAACAGGATAGCATGCCGGGCTAAAATCAGACTAAATTCGGCCCTGCGGCGCGGCGAACGTCAGTCCCCGTCGCGGAGGTAATCGGCGACATGGAACACGTCGCCGGCGCCCATGGTGAAGATCAGATCGCCCGGGCGGACGATGTCCCCGAGCCGCCGCGCGGCGTCGGGCAGGCTGTCGGCCAGCACGGAGCCGGGCACGAGCTTCTGCAGATCGGAGGAATCGACGCCCCACTCGTTGGTCTCGCGCGCGGCATAGACCGGGCAGAGCACGCAGAGATCGGCGTGGCTGAGGGCGGCGGCGAACTCCGGCAGCAGCTTGGCGGTGCGGGAATAGGTGTGCGGCTGGAACACGCAGACGACGCGCCCGCGGGTCATGCCGCGCGCGGCCTTGAGCGCGGCCTCGATCTCGCTGGGATGATGGGCGTAGTCGTCGTAGACCGCGGCGCCGCGCCAGCGGCGGCGGAACTCAAAGCGGCGGCCGACGCCGGTATAGGCGGCCAGCCCCGCGGCGAAGGCGTCGGAGGAGACCTGCAGCTCCAGGGCGGCGGCGGCGGCCGCCAGCGCGTTCTGGAGGTTGTGGCGGCCGGGCACCGAGAGCCGGAGGCAGCACCACAGCTCGCCGCGCACCATCACGTCGCAGCCGTAGCAGCCGTCGCGGACGGTGATGCGGGCGGGGCGGATGTCGCAGTCCCCGGCCTCGCCGAACCAGACGACGCGGCGGTCGATGCCCGCCAGAGCGGTGCGGGTGTTGCGGTCGTCGCCGTTGGCGATGACGCAGCCGTCCGCCGGGGTCAGCTCGGCAAAGCGGCGGAAGGAGCGGAGAATGTCGTCGAGATCCTTGAAGAAATCGAGATGGTCGCGGTCGATGTTGAGGATGATCGCCGCCGTCGGATGGAAGGACAGGAACGAGTTCTGGTATTCGCAGGCCTCGGCCACCATCAGTCCGGAATGGCCGATGCGCAGCGTGCCGCCGATGCTCTTGAGGTCGCCGCCGACCATCACGGTCGGGTCGAGCGAGGCCGCCTGGGCAAAGGTGGCGATCATCGAGGTCGTCGTGGTCTTGCCGTGCGTGCCGGCGACGCAGACGGCGGTGCGGCAGTCCTTCATCAGCATGCCCCACGCCTCGGCGCGGGAGATGACCGGGATGCCTTGCGCGCGGGCGGCGGCGATCTCCGGGTTGTCGTCGTGGATGGCGGCGGTGCGGATCACCAGGGCCGCGCCGGCGGTGTTTTCCGGGCGGTGGCCGATGGCGACGGGGATGCCCTGGGCGCGCAGCTCCTCCGTGTAGACCGATTCGTCGCGGTCGGAGCCGCGGACGTTGGCGCCGAGGTCGCGGAGCATGCGGGCCAGGGCGCGCATGGAGACGCCGCCGATGCCGGAGAGATGCACCGGCGCGCCGGAGCGCAGAATGGCGCTGAATGTCTGATAGTCCAATATTGTCACCTTCCGAATATAGTCTATGGGGAAAGATGGGGTTTATTTCAGGCCGAGAAGCAGGCGGGCCTGCTCCGGCAGTCCGGCGGGGGCGGAGACGGCCGCCGCGCCCGGCACCGTGCCGAAGCCGTAGGCGGCGTGGAGAAAGGGGACGCCGGCGCGGACGGCGGCATCCCGGTCCCAGGCGGTGTCGCCGACATAGAGCGCGCGGTCAAAGCCGTTGCGCGCGCAGACCAGGCGGATGTTGTCCCATTTCGGCAGGCCGGTGCGCCCGGCGTTCTCGGTGTCGGTCAGATGGGGCAGCAGCTCCGGGTGACCGGCGAGAAAGGCCTCGATATAGCCGACCTGGCAGTTGCTGACGATGCAGAGGGCGCAGTCGCGGGCAAGATCGGCGAGGGCGGCGGCCACGCCGGGGTAGAGGGGCGCGGGATGGACGCGCAGCCAGCGGCACTCCTCGTCGCAGCAGCGATCCATCGCCGCGAGCGCGCGCGGCTCCGGCACACCGGTAAAGAGCGACCGGGCAATGTCCGGCAGGGTGCGGCCCATCTGGGCGCGCACCGCGGCCGCGTCGGGGCGGGCCGCAATGTCGGGAAAGTCCCGGAGGGCATGGCGCCAGCTGGCGGCGACGGGGTCCGAAGCGTCCCACAGCGTGCCGTCGAGGTCAAAGAGAATTCCGTATTTCAAGATCGTTGACTCCCTTTATGAAAAATCAAGTCATTATACCATATTTTTTGCTGTTTGAACAGCACCTTTGCGCACGGAAACGCATAGTCTGGGCCAAAGGAGGAGTGAGATGAAGCAAAAAATGTTTGCGCTGCTGCCCGGCGACCGCCGGCAGGCGGCGCTGTGCGCCCTGCTCGAGGACGCGGGCTGCACGGTGCAGCTGCTGCCGCCGCCCGAGCAGTGGGGGCGCGAAAACCTACCGCCGCCGGGGACGGTCATCCCCGTCGCCAACGCCACGGCGGCGCTGCGCGACCGCTGCGCGGCGCTGGGCTTCCGGCTTCTGGAATACGGCCGCCGCCCGGACTTCATGGCCGAAAACGGCGCCGTCACCGCCGAAAACGCTCTGCGGGTCGCCATGGAGGAGGGCCGCCTGCTGCGCGGCAGCCGGGCGCTGGTGATCGGCTGGGGCAACATCGGCAAGCCGCTGGCGCTGCTGCTGCGGGCGGCGGGCGCCGACACGGCGGTCTCGGCGCGGCGCGGCGTCCACCGGGCGCAGATCGCGGCCCTCGGGCTGCGGCCGGCGCGCACGGACGCGCTGGAGGCGCTGCTGCCGACGCGCGATCTGGTGTTCAACACCGTGCCCGCCCCGGTGCTGGGGCGGGCGCAGCTGGAGCTGCTGCCGCCGGAGGCGGCGGTGATCGACCTCGCCTCCGCGCCGGGCGGCGTCGATCTCGACGCGGCGCGGGAATGCGGCCGGCGCGCCCTGCCGGCGCTGGCGCTGCCCGGGCGGATGACGCCGCGCCCGGCGGCCGAGGCGATCCTGCATGCGGTCTGCGCCGCGCTGGAGGAGGATCCCGATGGAGCATAAACGCATCGGCTTTGCGATCACCGGCTCGTTCTGCACCTTTGCCGCCGTCCTGCCCGTGCTGGAACGGCTCTGCGCCCGCAACGAGGTGACGGCGATCCTGTCGCCCGCCGCGCGCGATCTGGACACCCGCTTCTTCAAGGCCGCGGACTTCCGCGCCGAGGTCGAGCGCCTGACCGGCCGGCCGGCGCTGACGAGCATCGCGGAGACAGAGCCGGTCGGCCCCCAGAGACTTTTCGACATTCTGCTGATCGCGCCCTGCACAGGCAACACCATGGCGAAGCTGGCGCTCAACATCACCGACACGGCGGTGCTGATGGCCGCCAAGTCGCATGTGCGCAACGAGCGGCCGCTGGTGATCGCCCCCTCGACCAACGACGCGCTCTATCAGGCCGCCGCCAATCTCGGCGCGCTGCTGAGCCGGCGCTGCTACTATTTCGTCCCTTACGGGCAGGACAATTTCGAGAAAAAGCCGCGCTCGATGGTGGCGAAGTTCGAGCTGTGCGAGGCGGCGCTCGACGCGGCGATGGCCGGCGTGCAGCTGCAGCCGCTGCTGCGCTGAGGTGACAGACGCGGCGCGCCGTGATACAATATGAAAAAATAATTTGCGCCGCGCCGCCACAAACGGGCCCGCCCGGCTGTATACAGGGTGAACGGGACAAAAACCGGAATCAGAAAAGCGAAAGGAACACCCAATATGAAAAAACTGCTTGCCGTACTGCTCAGCGCCATGATGATCTGCTCGTTTGCCGCCTGCGCGAAAACGGAGACCAAGACCGATGCTGCCGCCGACAGTTCCCAGATCCCCAATCCCTTTGAGGATTGCGACACCCTCGACGACGCCGCCAAGCTGGCCGGCTTTGAGATCACGGTGCCCGACAGCGTGGACGGCTACTCCACCCGCACCATTCAGGCGATCAAGGATCAGATGATCCAGGTGATTTACGCCGAGGGCGACAGCACCCTGACCATGCGCAAGGGCACGGGCACGGAGGACATCAGCGGCGACTACAACGAGTATGCCGAGAACAACACGGTTTCCGTCGGCGGGCTCGACGTCACCATGAAGGGCGCCGACGGCAAGGTCAGCGTCGCCATCTGGATGGACGGCGACTATGCTTTCGCGGTCAGCGTCAGCACCGCGGTCGACTCGGCGGCGATGAGCACGCTGGTTTCCTCGGTCAAGTAAAAAAACAGGACCGGCGCGCCCCGCGGAGCTCTCCGCGGGGCCTTCGCCGCCCGGAGGGGGAGAGAAAAATGGAAATTTGCATCCCGGTCCGCCGGAACAGCCCGGCGGCGCTGCGGCTGCTGCGCGCCTGCCTGGCGGCGCTGCGTCCCGCCGCGGAGACGCAGGATCCGGCGCGCGCCGCGCTCAACGCCCGCGCCGAGCGCCTGCTCGACACCTGCGGGGACAGCGTGCTGCGCCTGGCCTATTCCTATCTTCACAACAAGGCGGACGCCGAGGAGGTGCTGCAGGACACGCTGCTGCAGTTCCTGCGCACGGCGCCGGAGCTGGAGAGCGACGAGCACGCCAGGGCCTGGCTGCTCCACGTCGCCGCCAACCTCGCCAAAAACCGCATCGCCTACAACCGCGTCCGCAGCGCGGACGAGCTCAGCGAGGAGCTGGCCGCCGACGGGCGCGAGGACCTGTCCTTTGTCTGGGAGGCGGTGCGGGCGCTGCCGGCGCGCTACCGCGAGGCGGTGCATCTGTTTTACTGCGAGGGCTATTCGACGGCGGAGATCGCCCGCATCCTCAGCGAGAAAGAGGCGACCGTGCGCTCGCATCTCAGCCGGGGCCGCGAAAAGCTGCGCGAGGTGCTGAAGGAGGCGTACGACTTTGAGTGAGAAATACGGTGAGATCATGGAACAGGTCAAGGTGACCGCGGAGATGCGCGCCCGCATCCTCGCCAACCTCCGCGCCGCGGAGACGGACGCGCCGGCGCGGCCGCTGCGCTTCCCGCAGGCGCGCCGCCTGGCGGCGCTGGCCGCCTGTCTGGCGGTCGTGCTGGGGGGCTTTCTGCTCTGGCGGAGCATGAACCGGGAGCCGGACGGCGACACCGCGGTCGTTTCGCCCGTCACGGACTGCGCCTCCGCCGCGGAGCTGTCCGCCGCGCTGGGGTTCGACATCGGCGACATGACGTCGCTGCCGTTCACGCCCGTCTCGTCGGTCTACACCGCCCTCGACGGGAAGGTCGGCCAGATCAGCTATACGGGCGCCGCCGGGGAGACGGCCCTCTATCGCAAGTCGCGCGGCACGGAGGACAACTCCGGCGACTACAACAGCTATCCCGACCGGGCGGCGGCCGCCGTCGGCGGCGCGCAGGCCGAGCTGCGCGGGACGGACGGAGTCTATGTGCTGGCGGTGTGGACAGACGGAACATACGCCTGCTCGCTCTCGCTGACGCCCGGCCTGTCCGCCGGCCAATGGAGCGCGGTGCTGGCCGCGCTCGACTGAGGCGCGCGCTTAAAAATAAAGAACCGGTCCGTTTTTACGGACCGGTTCTTTGTTATGATGACGATGGGAGCGCGGTGCGCTCAGCGGCGGCGCTGGCCGCCGCGGTGGCCGCGGGGGCGGCCCTGCGGCCGCGGGCCGCGGGCGTTGCCGCTGTCGTCGAGCGCCTTGACGCCGCTGACGGCGCGCAGCGTGACGACAAAATCGTTGACAGTGGCCTCCTGCATGTCGCGCATCACCTGACGGGCGACCTCGGGGGCAAACTCGACGGTCGATTCCTGCGCGCCGAGGGTGATCTTGCCGATCTCCTCCTTGCGGAGACGGGCGTACTTGATGATGGAATTGGCGATCTGCTTTTCGGTGACGTCGTGCTCGGTGCCGACGTCAAAGGCGACCACCGCGTTGTCGCCGCTCGGGCGGCGCGGCTCGGCGGGGCGGCTGCTGCGGCGTTCGCCGCCGCGGCCGCGGTCCCGGTCGCGTTCGCCGCCGCGCTCGGGGCGGGGACGGCGCTCGCCGCCCTCCTCGCGGGAGCCGGAGCGGGGCCGGAAGGCGTCCTCCGGCGCGGTCTCGATCCCCTCCAGGAAGAAGGGCTTGAGCTGGATGCCGGTGACGTCCTCGATGTCGCAGAGGGAGAACAGCTCGCCGTGGCCCGCGATCAGCGTGAAGGCGGCGCCGGTGTTGCCGGCGCGGCCGGTGCGGCCGATGCGGTGGACATAGTATTCCATGTCCTGCGGGATGTCGTAGTTGATGATGATGTCCACGCCGGAGGCGTCGATGCCGCGCGCCGCGACGTCGGTGGCAATCAGCAGGTTGACCTCGCCTGCCTTGAAGGCGGCCATGACGGCGGTGCGCGCGCTCTGGGTCATGTCGCCGTGCAGGCACTTGGCCTCAAGCCCCATGTTGTCCAGCTCGCGGGTGAGGATGTCCACCATGCGCTTGGTGTTGCAGAAGATGAGGACGCGCTGCGCCTTCTGCTGCTCGATGAGCAGGCGGACGCCCTGCGCTTTTTTGTTGCGCGGCACCTCGACATAATACTGCTCGATGAGGTTGAAGGCGGTGTCGCCGGAATCGCCCTTGATGTATTCGGGGTTCTTCAGGAAGCGCTGCGTCAGGCGCAGAATGGGGGCCGGCATGGTGGCGGAAAAGAGCGCCGTCTGCCGGTTCTCCGGGGTGTTGAACAGGATCTGCCGGATGTCGTCGAGAAAGCCCATGTCGAGCATCTCGTCGGCCTCGTCGAGGACGGCCAGGCGGATGTTCTTGAGCTTGAGGGTGCGGCGGTGCAGATGGTCGAGGATGCGGCCCGGCGTGCCGACGACGATCGAGCAGCGCTTGAGGGCGCGGATCTGGGTGTCGATGCTCTGGCCGCCGTAGACGGTGCAGACGCGGACGCCCTCCTTGTATTTGCTGAACTTGCGGATCTCATCGCTGACCTGCATGGCCAGCTCGCGCGTCGGGGTGATGACGATGCCCTGCGGATCGGGTTCGTCAGAGTCCTGAAGCATCTCGATCATCGGGATGCCGAAGGCGGCGGTCTTGCCGGTGCCGGTGCTCGACTGCCCGATGCAGTCGTGTCCGGCGCGGATGACCGGGATGACCTTCTGCTGGATGGGGGTCATCTGTGTGTACCCCGCGTCGCCGATGGCGCGCATCATCTCCGGCGACAGTTCCAGGTTTTCAAACGACAGTTCGTCCATTTTTTAGCTCCTTATTCACAATAAACAAAGGTATTATACACGAAAAGAGCGCAATCCACAATAGCGCCGCGGCAAAAATCGTGCTATGATGGAAAGAAAAAACGGGAGGGGAACCGCCATGCTGACCATACTGCTCGGCCCGCCGGGGTGCGGCAAGACCGCGCTGCTGCTCGACCGCATCGGCGCCCGTGCCGCCGGGGGGCGCAGCTCGGTGCTGATCGCGCCGGAGAGCGGCTCCCACCAGCTCGAGCGCCGTCTGCTCGAGCGCTGCGGCAACCGCGCCTCGCAGTTCGCCTCGGTGACGACCTTTTCCAAGCTGACCGAGGACGCGCTGGCGCTGGCGGGCCGCAACCCGCGCACGCTCGACGCGGGCGGCCGGGTGCTGACCATGTACCGCGCCCTGTGCCGCTGCGCGGAGGGGCTGCGCTATTTCCGCGGCGCCGCGCGGCCGGAGCTGCTGCGCCGCCTGCTCGAGCTGACCGAGGAGCTCAAGAGCGCCGGCGTGCCGCCGGAGCGCTTTCTGGCGGCGGCGGACGGCGACCGCCTGCGCGATCTCGGCCTGATCTATGCGGAATACTGCGCGCTGTGCGCGGACGGCGCCCTCGACCCCGCCGACCGGCTGGCGCGGGCGATGGAGGCGCTGCCGGAGACCGGGCTGCTGCGCGGCAAGGCGGTGTTCCTCGACGATTTCGACCTGCTGGCCGGGCAGAAGTACCAGGCCCTCGGCGTCATTCTCCGCGAGGCGGAGAGCGTCACCTTCGCCCTGCCGATGGGGGACGACGCACAGCTCTACATGGAGCAGCGGCGGACGCGCGCGCGCCTGCGGCTGCTGGCGGAGCGCTGCGGCGTGCCCTGCGCGGAGGAGACGTTGCCCGCCGCCGGCGGCCGCCCGGAGGCCCTGCGGCGGTTGACGGAGCAGCTGTTCGACTACCGCGCCGGCCGGGGTGCGGACGCCGCCGGCGTCACGCTGTGCGAGGCGGCGGACCCCGCCGAGGAGTGCGAGCTGCTGGCGGCGCTGACGCGGCAGCGGATGCTGGCCGGCTGCCGCCTGCGCGAATGCGCCGTCGTCTGCGGCGACCTGACGGAATACGGCCCGCTGCTCGAGCGGGCCTTCGCGCGCTACGAGGTGCCGCTCTTTCTCAGCACCCGGGAGGACATTCTGGAGAAGCCCGCCCTTCAGGCGGCGCTCGGCGGCGTGCAGGCCCTCGAGGACGGGCTGACGCCGGAGAGCGTGCTGGACTGGCTGCGGACGGGGCTGTGCGGCCTCGACCCGGAGGCGCTCGACCGGCTGGAGAACTATGCGCTGCAGTGGGGGATCGCCGGGAAGCGCTGGTTTGCGCCCTTCACGCTGCCGACCTGCGGCTACGGCAACCCGGAGCCGGACGAGGAGGCGCGCCTGGCGGCCGCCGAGGAGGCCCGCGCCCGGCTGGCGGAGCTGCTGGCGCCCTTCGACCGCGCCACCCGCGGCGAGCACAGCGGCGCGGACTTCGCCGCCGCGCTGACGGCGCTGCTCGGGCGGATGGACCTCGAAAACGGGCTGATCGGCCGCGCCGACCGGCTGCGGACGCTCGGCCTGCGCCGCGAGGCGGCGGAATACGCCCAGCTGTGGAACATCCTCAACGGCGCCCTCGACCAGTTCGCGGGCGCGATGGCGGCGGAGCCGATGGACCGCGCCGTCTTTCTGCGTCTGCTGCGGCTGACGCTGGCGCAGTACGATGTCTCGGCAATCCCCGTCTCGCTCGACGCGGTGCAGGCGGTGACGCTGGAGCGCATGGCCGTCGGGCCGCTGCGCCACCTGATGCTGGCGGGCGGGCGCGAGGGCCTGCTGCCGATGGACAAGACACCGGACAGCCTGCTCACCGAGCACGACCGCGTCGCGCTCGAGGGGGCGGGGGTCGAGCTGACCCAGACGGACGAGGAGCGCGCCTTCCAGCAGCAGCTGGCCGTGGTGCGGGCCCTGAGCGCGCCGCGGGAGACGCTGACGGTCACGGTGCCCCGCCGCGACAGCGAGGGCGGCGAGTGCCGCGTCAGCTATGTCGTGCGCCGCATGGAGGCGCTGCTGCCGCTGCCGCGCCGGGCGGCGGGCGAGCTGCTCGCCTCGCTGCGGCTGACGGCGCGCCGTCCGGCCTTCGCGCTGGCCTGCGCCGCGGCGGAGAACGGCGGCGGCAGCGGGCCGGAGAACGCGGCCCTGCGCTGGTTCGGCCGCACGCAGGGCGATTTCCTGCGCGCGCTGCGGGATTACGCCCGCGGGCCGCGCGGGCCGATCCCCGACCCGGAGCTGGTGAAGCGCCTTTACGGCGGGCGGCTGCGGCTGACGGCGACGCGGCTGGAGCAGCTTTCCGCCTGCCGCTTCGCCTATTTCATGCAGTACGGCCTGCGGGCCAGGGCGCGGCGCGAGGCGCGTGTCGGCGCGCCGGAGGCGGGCAGCTTTGTCCACTATGTCGTCGAGCACGCGGTGCGGGAGCTGTGCGAGGGGACGGACCAGACGCCGCAGGCGGCGGCGGAGCGCTGGGCGGAGCGTTACATCGCGGCGCTGCCGCGCACCGGGGCGCAGCGGCAGGCGGCGCAGCTGCGCATGATCGGCGGCCTGGCCGCCCGGGTGGTGGAAAACGCCTGGGAGGAGGTCAACGCCGGCGCCTTCGCGCCGCGCGCCTTTGAGCTGGAGTTCGGGATGGAGGGCGGCCTGCCGCCGCTCGTCCTCGGCCGCGGCGACGACGCGTTCGAGGTGCGCGGCAAGATCGACCGCCTCGACCTCTGGCGCGGCGGCGGCGAGGATTATCTCAAGGTCGTCGATTACAAGACGGGGCAGAAGACCTTCCGCCTCTCCGACGTGGCGGAGGGGGTCAACCTGCAGATGTTCCTTTATCTGCTGGCGCTTGAGCGCGCCCCCGCCGACCGGCTGGCGGCGCTCGGCATCGCGCGGCCCGTCCCCGCCGCCGCGCTCTATCTGCCCGCCCGGGCGCCCTTCGTCGCCTGCGGGCCGGACGAGAACGACGGGGAGCGGCGCGCCCGGCTCGACCGCGAGCTGCGCCGCATCGGGCTGGTGCTGGACGAGCCCGCCGTGCTGCACGCGCTGGAGCGGGAGGGCTATCGCTTCCTGCCGGTGCGGGAAAAGCAGAGCGGCGATCTGACCGCCGATTCCCACGCCGCCTCGCGGGCGCAGTTCGAGCGGCTGCTGCGGCTGGCGGAGCGCCGCGCCGAGCAGGCGGCGGCGCTGGTGCGCACCGGCGACGTCGAGGCCCGGCCCTATGAGACCGACCAGCGGCGCAGTATCTGCGACTGGTGCGATTTTCGGGACGCCTGCCATTTTGACCCCACCATGAAGAAGGACCGGCTGCGCCGTCTGCGCGCCATGCCGGACGCCGAGGTCCACGCCATGCTGGAGCGGGAGGAGGAGACCAAATGAATCTGACGGAACGCCAGCGCGCCGCGGTCGCGCATCGCGGCCAGAGCCTGATCGTCTCCGCCGCCGCCGGCGCCGGCAAGACCGCGGTGCTGGTGCGCCGCGTGCTGTCGCTGCTGTGCGACGGCGACGATCCCTGCGACATCGATCGTCTGCTGGTCGTCACCTTCACCAACGCGGCGGCCGGCGAGCTGCGCAGCCGCATCGGCGAGATGCTGACCGCGCGGCTGGCGGAGCGGCCGGACGACCGCCGCCTGCGGCGGCAGCTGGCGCTGCTGCCCGCGGCGCAGATCGGCACGGTGCACGCCTTCTGCCGCCGCCTGCTGCGCCAGAACTTCCATCTCGCCGGGCTGACGCCCGACTTCCGCACCGCCGACGACAGCGAGTGCGCCGAGCTCAAGGAGCGCGCCCTGCGCCAGACGCTCGAGGAGCTGTACGCGGCGGAGGACGCCGACTTCACGGCGCTCGCCCGCCTGCTCAGCGACGGGCGCGGCGACCGCCGGCTCGAGGACGCGGTGCTGGAGCTGTATGAAAAGCTGCGCTCCCATCCGGAGCCGGAGCGCTGGCTCGAATATGCGCCCGCGCTCGGCGCCGCCGACCCGGACGCCGCCGCCTGGTGCCGCGCGGCCCGGGCGCGGGGCCGGGAGCGGCTGACGGCGGCCCGGAGCCAGCTGGCGGCGGCGCGCGCCGAGCTGCGGGGCGAGGCGGACGCGGCCTACGGTCCGTCGTTCGACGCGCTGCTTTCCTTCGGCGCCGCGCTCGACGGCGCGCTGGACGCCGGCTGGGACCAGACCCGGGCGGCGCTGGCCGGCTTTGAAAAGGGGCGGCTGCGCGCGGTGCGCGGCGGCGACCGCGAGTTTCTGGCCCGCATGCAGCGCGCCCGCGACCGCTTCTGCGCCGCGGTCGCCGCGCTCGGCGACGATTTTTCCGCCTCGGCGGACCAGATCCGCGCCGAGAGCGCGCAGGCGGGGCCGCTGACGGCGGCCCTGTGCCGGGCGGTGACGCGCTTCACCGGGCATTACGACGCCCTCAAGCGCGCCCGGGGCTGCGTCGATTTCAGCGACCTTGAGCATCTGGCCCTGCGGCTGCTGCAAAACGGGGACCACACCCCCTCGCCGCTGGCGCGCGAGGTGCGCGCCGGGCTGCGCGAGGTGCTGGTCGACGAATATCAGGACACCAACGAGGTGCAGGAGCGCATCTTCCGGCTGGTGACGCCGGAGAGCGGCGCCAGCTTCTTCGTCGGCGACGTCAAGCAGAGCATCTATCTGTTCCGTTTGGCCGACCCCGGCATTTTTCTCGACCGCTGCCGGATGGCGAAGGAGCATGAGGACGTGCAGCGGCGCATCAACCTGCACGAGAACTTCCGCTCGCGGCACGAGGTGCTCGACCTGTGCAATCACCTCTTTTCACGCCTGATGTCGCCGCGCTTCGGCGGCGTCGACTACGGCGACGGCCACGCCCTGGCGGCGGGCGGCGTCCAGGAGGGGACGGCGCCCTCCGAGGTCTGGCTGCTGGACGGCGGCGCGGACGAGGAGCGCCGGGAGGAGCGGGAGGCCCGCGCCTGCGCCGACCGCATCGCCGCGATGCTGGAGACGGAGCGCGTGCCGCTGCCGGAGGGCGGCGACCGGGCGGCCCGCCCGGAGGACTTCGCCATCCTGCTCAGCTCCTATGCCGGCAAGGCCAACTATTTCAGCCAGGCGCTCGAGGAGCGGAATATCCCCTGCGCCCGCGGCGGCGGCGCCTTTTTCGGGGCGCTGGAGACGGCGGTGATGATCTCCTATCTGCGCATTCTCGACGATCCGCGCCAGGACGTGCCGCTGGTCTCGGTGCTGCGCTCGCCGCTCTGGCTGTTCAGCGCCGGCGATCTGGCCCGTCTGCGCCTGCGCGCGCCGGGCGACCTGTATGACGCGCTGCTGGCTTCGCGCGAGGCGGACCCGCGCTGCGGGGCGTTTTTGCGGCATTTCGAGCTGTACCGCGCCCTGAGCGCCGATCTGCCGGCGGCGGCGCTGCTGCGGCGGCTCTATGACGAGCTGAACGCCGAGGCGGTCTTTTCCGCGCTCGACGCCGGCGCGCAGCGGGCGCGCAATCTGCGCCGGCTGCTGGCGCTGGCCGAGCGGATGCCCGACGGCGGGCGCGGCGTCGCGCCCTTCCTGCGCTGGCTCGACCGCACCGCCCAGCGCGGCGACCCCGAGGATGCGGGGCCGGAGAGCGCCGGCGTGCGCCTGATGAGCGTCCACAAGTCGAAGGGGCTGGAGTTCCCCTTTGTGCTGCTGCCCGATCTCGCCAAAAAATTCAACGCCGACGACCAGCGGCGGCCGGTGCTGATCCACACCGAGCTGGGGATCGGCTTCACCCTGCGCGACGAGGCGCTGCGCACCGAATATCCGACGCGGCTGCGCCGCGCCATCGCCGCGCGCCTTGAGGAGAGCGCCCGCGCCGAGGAGCTGCGCAAGCTCTATGTCGCGCTGACGCGGGCGCGGCAGAAGGTGATCCTGGTGCTGAGCGCGGCCGACCCGCCGCGGCGGATCGCCCGCATCGCCGAGGAGACCGGCGGCGCGCCGGACGCCGTCTGGCTGGCGGCGCGGGACAACGCCATGGACTGGATCTGCGCCGCCCTGCTGACCCACCCGGACTGCGCGGCGCTGCGCGGCCTCGCCGGCTGCACGCTGCCGGCGGCAGGCGCGCCGGAGGGCGCGCTGATCTGCCATGTGCTCGACGAGCCGGAGCCCGCGCGCGCGGCGGAGGCCCGGAGCGCGGCGGCGGGGGAGGAGGGCGGCTGGGAGGCGCTGCTGGCCGAGACGGAGAAGCGCTATCCCCATCTGGCGGCGTCGGCGCTGCCCTCCAAGCTGACCCCGACCGGCGCCGTCCGTCTGGCGCCCGACGGCGGCGAGCTGGACGGCACGGTGGAGCGGCCGCGGGCGCGCGCCTGGCGGCAGGATGCCGTCGCGCCGCGCGCCGCGCGCGCGGCGGCACAGCGCGGCACGGCGCTGCATCTGCTGCTGCGCTGGACCGATCCCGCCCGCTGCCGCACGGCGGCGGACGCCGCCGCGCTGGTGGCGTCGCTCCGGGAGAGCGGCCGGCTGACGGAGGAGCAGGCGGCGCTGTGCGATCCCGGCGCGGCGCTGGCCTTCGCCCGCTCGGAGCTGGGACAGCGCGCGGCGCGCGCGGAGCGGGTGCTGCGCGAATACGAGTTCGGCGTGCTGCTCGACGCTTCCACGCTGCTGCCGGACGGCCCGGCGGGGGAGCAGGTGCTGATGAACGGCGCCATCGACCTGCTGCTCTTTGAGCAGGGCGCGCTGACCGTGGTCGATTTCAAGAGCGACCGCATCCGCCCCGGACAGGAGGAGGAAAAGACGCAGGCGCACCGCCTGCAGCTGGAAATTTATGCCCGCGCGGCCCGGGAGGTGTTCGGCCTCCCGGTGCGGGAGCGGTGGGTCTGGTTCACGGAGACCGGCCGCGCGGCGCGGGCCTGAGGAGGATTGACAATGGAAATTCGCGGCATGGAGGCGCGGGACTGGCCGCAGGTCGCCCGCGTCTATGAGGAGGGCATCGCCACGGGGATCGCCACCTTTCAGACCTGCGCGCCGCCGTGGGAGAGCTGGAACGCCGCCCATCTGCCGGTCTGCCGTCTGTGCGCCTGGGAGAACGGGACGCTGTGCGGCTGGACGGCGCTGTCGCCCGTCTCGGCGCGGCCGGTCTATCGCGGCGTCGCCGAGGTGAGCATCTACATCGCCGCCGCGGCCCGCGGCCGGGGCATCGGCCGTGCGCTGCTGACGGCGCTGATCGCGGAATCGGAGCGCTGCGGCTTCTGGACGCTGCAATCGGTGATCCAGCGCGAGAACGGGGCCAGCCTCGCCCTGCACCGCGGCTGCGGCTTCCGCACGGTCGGCTTCCGCGAGCGGATCGGGCGGGACGCGCAGGGCGTCTGGCGCGACACCTTTCTGCTGGAGCGGCGGAAAAAAGAGGACTGAACCGACAAAATACAGGAGGAACCGTTGATGAAAAAAGAGATTCAGGTGTTCGATTATGCCGACGTCATTCTGAAGAACGTCGCCCGCGGCGTGCTGCTGACCACCGCCGCCGGCGGACGGGTCAACACGATGACGATTTCCTGGGGCACGCTCGGCATCGAGTGGGGCAAGCCGATCTTCACCGTCTTTGTCCGCGAGAGCCGCTTCACCAAGGGGCTGCTCGACCGGAGCGGCGAGTTCACGATCAACGTCCCCTACGGGAACGTCGATCCCAGGATCCTCGGCTTCTGCGGCAGCAAGTCGGGGCGCGACGTCGACAAGCTGGCGGCGCTCGGCCTGACGCCGGTGCCATCGGAGCATGTCGCCGCGCCGGGGCTGCGCGAGCTGCCGCTGACGCTCGAGTGCCGCGTCGTCTACCGCCAGGCGCAGGACGGCGCCGCCATCACCGCGGAGAACCGCAAAAAATACTATCCGCAGGAGGTCGGCGGCGAGTTCCCCGGCGCCAACTGCGACTATCACACCGCCTATTACGGCGAGATTGTCGGCGCCTATCTGCTTGAGGACTGACGCCGGCAGGTAACATCCGATTCTGAAACGGGACGAGAAAAATAATAGCTGTTGCATTCTTCTGTCGTTCTTGATAGAATCAGGGCAAACGACAAACCCGCGTGAGAAACGAAAAAGCGCCGCGCGCCGCGGGCAGGGGGATACACCGCAATGCTGTACAGAGCGAACCGCCGCACAGGAGCCGACGCCGGAGCGCACAGCCGAAAACAGGCCGCGCGCTTTGCGGCGCTGATGTGCGTGCTGCTGCTGCTTGTGCCGGCGCTGCCGGCGGCGGCCGAATCCGTTGCCGTGCGGGTCGGGATGTTCCCGTTCGCGGGCTTTTATGGCGTCAACGATGCGGGCGAGCGCACCGGTTATGGATATGAGCTGCTTCAGATGATGGCGCAGCACGCCAATTTCGAATACACTTATGTCGATGATGTGCCCGCCTGGAGCGATATGGAGCGGATGCTGGAGAGCGGCGAACTCGACCTGCTCACCTGCGTGCAGAAAACAGCGGCCAACGGGGAACGCTTTGCCTTTTCCGCCGAGCCGATCGGCACCAGCTATACACTGATGACCGTCCGGGCGGGAAACGATGCCGTGGTCGCCGGGGATTACAGCACCTATGAGGGTCTGCGGGTCGGCGTGATCCGCGACAACAGCCATGCGGAGAAATTCGCGGCGCTGGCCCGCGAAAAAGGCTTTTCCTATCAGCCGGTGGTCTGCGACAATCTGGATGCGCTCACGGCGGCGCTGCAGGACGGCACTGTGGATGCCGCCGTTACCTCGAGCCTGCGTCTGCTCCGCGGCGAATGGATCATCGAGCAGTTCAGCCCCTCGCCCTATTATCTGATGATGCGCCGCGGTGACAGCGCCCTGAAGGAGCGGGTCGATCAGGCAATCCGGCAGATGGACGTCAGTGCCCCCAATTGGCGCAGCGATCTCTACAACCGCTACTACACGCCGGACAGCGGCGAGAATCTCCAGCTTTCCGCCGAGGAGCGCGGCTATCTCGCGCAGCAGGCCGGTACGGTGTTCCGCGTGGCCGTCTGCCCCGACAACGCGCCATATTCCTTTGTGGAAAACGGCGAGGTCAAGGGTATCATTCCCGAGGTTTTCGCGGAGATCGCCCGGCGCGCCGGGATTCAGTATGAGATCGCGGTCAGCGCCACGCACGAGGATTACCGGCAGCTGCTGCGCAGCGGCGCGGTCGATCTGGTGATGGACTCCGGCTGGGACTTTTCCACGGCGGAGAAGATGGGCTATAAGCTGACCGGCTCCTACATCAGTCTTTCCCTGGCGCAGGTGTCCCGGATCGGCGACACGAAAGCGGTGAGTACCGTCGCCGTTCCCGACAGCGCCATTCTGGACGAGCTGGAGCGGCTGTCCTTCTCCGAAAAATATCGGGTGGTCCTCTGTCCGAGCATCGCGGACACTGTGAAAGCGGTGCTGTCCGGAGACAGTGACGCGGCAATTCTCTTCAATGCCGATGCGCAGCAGTATCTGGCGAGTGACGTGCGCAGCAGGCTGCGCGTCTCGCTGCTGCCGGACGCAGAGGTCGACCTCTCGGTCGCCTCGTCCGCGCACAACGACTATCTGCTGCTCTCCGTACTGAGCAAGAGCGCCGAGAGCGTCCGGGGCAGTTATGTCGGCGGCGTCGTCCTGAAATACACGGCGGACATGCAGGAACACATCGACCTGCTCGACTATCTTTATCTGAATCCGGGCTGGGGCGTTGCGCTGGCCGTTATCGGCGCGCTGCTCCTGTGCGCGCTCGCAATCATCGTCTATCAGCGAATCTGGTATCGGCGGCAGAAACGGCTGAGCGAACGACTGCAGACAGCCAAACAGGAGGCCGACCGGGCCAATGCCGCCAAGTCCGAGTTTCTCTCCAGCATCAGCCACGACCTCCGCACGCCGCTCAACGGAATCCTCGGCTTTACGGCGCTCGCCGTGCGCGAATCCAGTCCCGAAAAAAAGCAGGACTATCTGCTGAAAATCCAGTCCTCGGGCGAGCTGCTGCTCGGCCTGGTGAATGATACGCTCGAGCTTTCCCGCATTGAGAGCGGCAAGCTGGTGCTTGAGGCGGAGGAGGTCAGCGGGCCGGAGCTCATCGAAACGGTGGTCACCGCGGTGCGCCCCTCCGCCGAACAGAAGGGCATCCGCATCATTGCCGACCGCGCCGGCTATCCGGACGAGGTCATCCGTGCGGACCGCGGCAAAATACAGAAGATCGTGCTCAATTTGCTCTCAAACGCCGTGAAATACACGCCGCCGGGCGGCACGATCACACTGACTGTGGAAATCCCCGCGCCGCCCGCGGCCGCCAATCTGCGGCGCATCGTCATCCGCGACACCGGCATCGGCATGAGCCCGGAATTTCTGCAGCGGCTGTATGAGCCCTTTGCGCAGGAGCACCGCCCGGAGGCTGCCGGCGCGGGCGGGACAGGCCTCGGGCTGGCCATCGTCAAGCGGATGGTGGATTTCCTCGGCGGCACGATCACGGTCGAAAGCCGGGTCGGCGCCGGCACCTGCTTCACCGTCGAGCTGCCGCTCCTCTCCGGCGCAGACGCACCGGCAGGCGGAGACAAGCCGTGCCGGACCGCGGTCCTGGCCGGGAGACGCGTCCTGCTCTGCGAGGACAACCCGGTCAACACGGAGATTGCCGTCCTGCTGCTCCGGGAACTGGGCGTGACGGCCGACAGCGCGGCAGACGGCGCCAGGGGCGCCGCACTGTTTGCGGCTTCGCCGGCGGGCACCTATGATGCCGTGCTGATGGACCTGCGCATGCCGGAGCTGGACGGCTACGGAGCGACTGCGGCCATCCGCGCGCTGCCGCGGGAGGACGCCCGGACGGTGCCCATCATCGCCATGACCGCCGATGCGTTTGAGGACGATATCCGCAAATGCTTCGCGGCGGGGATGAACGGCCATATTTCCAAGCCCGTCGACCTCGGCGCGCTGCGGCGGGCGCTGGAGACAGCGATTGGCGCATGTTAGCGCCGGACCTGCGGGGCCGGCCGCTGTTAAAGAAGGGCCTGCCGTCTGCATTTTGCAGACGGCAGGCCTTTCTGACGGCCGGGGAGCGGGACGGGCCCCGGCGGGATCGGGAGAAGGCGGACGCCGCAGGGCCTTCCGTCCGGCGCGGCGGGCTCAGCCCGCCGCGGTCCTTTTTTTGAGATGCAGCGCCGCCAGAGCCAGGCCGGTCGCCAGCAGCGGCAGATAGAAGCTGACGCCGCGCGTCACCAGGATCGCGGGCCGCAGCAGCGCGGCCGGATACATCGTCCGGAACAGAAGCCAGAAGCCGCCCTCCGTCGCGCCCATCGCCCCGGGCAGCGGCAGCGCGGACACGGAGACGTAAAGGACGGACTGGAGGCAAAAGATCTCCGGCCAGCCGGCGTGGGTCAGCCCGAAGCCGCGGTAGACGAAAAAGGGGATGCTGTGCAGCGCCAGGATCTGCACAGAGGTGGTCAGCAGCAGCCGCAGGATTGTCCGCCGGGACCGGGCGAGGCGGCGCATGCCGTCGCCGAACTGCGTCAGCCCGTCCGCCGCCTTCGCGGCCGTCTGATCCGCCCGCCGGAGGCGGAACAGGCGCAGCAGGCGCCGCAGGAAGCGCTCGGCTCCGCGCGGGAAGCCGGGCGCCAGGGCCGCGGCCAGCATGGCGCCGAGCAGGCCGAGATTGAGCGCCACGCCCAGCGCCAGCCAGCCCAGCATCCCGCGCATGGCGCGGTACCGCAGGGCCAGCCCCAGGACGGAGCAGGCGACCGTCACGATCTGATAGTTCATCAGCACCGCCGCCAGGGCCGCGGCCCCGTCCGGCAGGGGGACCCGGTCGCCGTGCATATAGAAGAGCTGCATGGGCTGGCCGCCGCTGGCGGACGGCGTGATCGAGCTGTAAAAAAAGCCGGCGCAGGCGTATTTCAGCCGCTCCGGCCAGGTCGTCGGATGGCCGGCGAGGCGCAGGCATCGGTCGATGTTGCAGCCCTCGCAGACCACGAACAACGCCATGCACAGGACGGCGGGAAGCAGCCAGACCGCGCGGAACGAGCGCAGCGCGGCGGACAGCCGCGCCAAATCCGCGCCGCGCAGCACAAGCCAGAGGGTGAGCGGCACCAGCAGAAACAGCCCGCCGCGGTTCAGGATAAGCGACAGCTTACGCTTCATAATGGTCGATGGTGTCGAACCGGTATCCGGCCCGCAGCAGGACGGGCAGCGTCATTTTCAGCGCCTCCAGCGTGCGCCCCGGCGCGCAGTTCGTGCCGCGGCCGTCGTGCAGGCAGATGATGCGGCCGCCCTTTGCCCGGCGCAGCAGCTTCCCGGCGATGATCTGCGCGGAGGTGTCGCCCCGCCAGTCCTGCGTCATCACGTCCCACAGGACCGGAGAGAGCCCGTACCGCCTGAGCTCGCGCACGGCGGACAGCGACAGCAGGCCGAACGGGGGCCGGTAATAGCGGACCCGCTGATTGAGCGCGTCCATGACCGCCAGGCTCTGCCGGAAGTCCTGTTCCGTCTTGGCGGGCGGCTCCAGCCAGCCGTCCGCGTGCGCGTAGGAATGAAGGCAGACCAGGTGTCCCTCCTGCCGCATCCGCGCGATCAGCTCCGGGTTGTCCCCGGCGAAGGACGCCACCACGAAGAAGGTGGCGTGGATCTGATAGTCGCGCAGCAGATCCAGAAAGGCGCCGGTGTAGCGGACGCTGGGCCCGTCGTCGAACGTCAGGAAAAGACGCGGGTCGCGGCGGCGCTTCATCCGGCGGCAGTACTGGCGTCCGAAGCAGCAGCCCGTGGGCAGCAGCGCATAGCCGGCGAACAGAGCGGCGGCGGCCAGCGGCGCATCCATGATCGGGTTCATGATACAAACGCCTCCCGGATGGTCGCCGCCGGACTTTTCTGGTCGGCGCGGAGGTCGGCGATGCCGGCGCGCAGGCGGGCGAGCGCGGTCTCGTCGTGCACCAGCGCCAGAACGTTCGCGGCGGTGCAGTCCTGCGGCGTCCAGAACACGCGCCCGATCCGCATTTGCTCAATATAGGACGCATTGCCGATCTCCTGAGCCAGGAACGGGTGCAGGATGCACAGCGGCGTGCCCGCCGCGATGGCCTCGAAGGTGGTGATGCCGCCGGCCTTGGTCAGAAGCAGGTCGGCCCGGCGGAGATAGCGGGCGACCTCGGCGGTCCAGCCCACGGTCTCGATCTGCGGGAACCGCTTGGCCGTGCGGCGGGCGAGCGCGGCGTTTTTCCCCGCAATCAGCGTCACGTGGACGGACGGGTCCGCGGCGAGCGCCGCCAGCAGGTCGTCTCCGGCGGGGAGCAGGCCGAGCCCGCCGCCCATCAGCAGCACTTCCTTTTTCTGCGCCGCGGACTGGGTCGGTTCGTGCGGCGCGGAGAAGGCGCGGCCGACGGGAATGCCGCTGACCGTGATGCGGCCGGCGGGCACGCCGCGGTCGCGGAGCGCGGCGCCGGTCTGGGCCGCGCCGACGAAATAATGTGCGGTCTGCGGCGTGATCCAGTCCGCATGCACCGTGATGTCCGTGATGAAGGTGAACAGCGGGACCGTGGCGCCTGTGCGGATCTTGTACGCGGAGACGCACTTGGAGCAGAGCGGGAGCGTCGAGATGACCAGATCCGGCGCATATACGGCAAACAGGCTCCGCAGACGCGCGGAGACAGGCTTCTTCCACGACGAGGACCGGACGCGGTCGGCGGCGCGGTTGAGCATGTTGTAGAGCGAGGGAATGCAGCGGACGGCGCTGCCGAAGACGCGGTAGACGGCCGTGCTGCAGGCGGGAAACATCCAGTCCAGCAGATCGACCACCGCGATCTGCGCGTCGGGCCAGCGCTCGGAGACCTGTTCGCGGATCGCGGCCGCCGTCTTTACATGTCCCATGCCGAACCGGCCGGTCAAAATCAGAATCTTCATATCTCGAACCTCCCATTGCACTTTTTCCAGAGTACCAGCATGTTCTTAAGAAACACGCACACGAATTCTTAAGAAGCGTTAAAATTTGATCGCCCCGGCGTCCCCCGGGCGGTTCCGGGCGCGCCGCTTCCCGCGCAGCGCCCCCTGCAGGCGCTCCAGCCCCCACAGGACGGCGGCGCCGGCCGCAAAGCCGGGGATGCTGAAGGTCGAAACGCTGAGCGCCGGCAGCGGGTTCCCCAGGGTCGTCGGACCGACCGCGATGGCGTAAAGCGAGCCCGCCATCAGCCCGAGAATCAGGAAGACCATCTCGCTGCGGCGCTTTTGGAGGGCGCGGCGGATCGCATGGACGGAGGTCGCCGCGCCCGCGATCACGCCGAAGCCGAGGGCCAGCAGGCCCGGCAGCACCGCGAGATTGAATCCCATGAACCGCTTCAGCGCCTGGATGGCGGGGAGATAGACGCCCGCGATCAGCAGCACGGTCGAGCCGGAGATCCCGGGCAGCACCATGGCGGCGATCGCCGCCATGCCGGCAAAAAAGATGTAGACGAGATGCAGCGGCTGCAGCCGCAGAAAATCGAGCGCGCCCAGCGCGCCGGAGCCGGAGCGCAGCAGCGAGAGCGCCGCGACCAGCGCCGCGCCGAGGACGGCGAGCGGCAGATGCCGGAGATTCCCGCGCAGCGCGGGCCGCTCGGCGGCGATGACAAAGGGGATGGAGGCGGCCGTCAGGCCGAGAAAAACGGAGCTCAGAAAATAGATGTTCTTCGCAAACAGGTCGGACAGCAGCAGCACGCAGGCACCCATGCCCGCGCACCAGCCGGCGCCGAGCTTCATCAGATAGAAAAACGCCTGTCTCCGGGGCCGGACGCTCCGGCCGAAGAGATTGTGCAGCGCGTCGAGAAAGCGGTCGTAAAAGCCGAGGATGAAGGCGATGGTCCCGCCCGACACGCCGGGCACGCTGTCCGCGACGGCCATGCACAGGCCGTCGAACGCCGTCAGTATCATCATGGCAGCCTTCTTCGTTTTCACGGGGATACGCCGCGTCACAGCGTCCCGCAGCGGCAGGGCGCCTCGCAGGGGCGCGCGCCGCCGCTTTCGCGCCCGGCGGCGAACGCCGGCGCGGCGCAGCGGAGGCTCCCGCGCAGCACCTGCTCGCACACGCCGATGATATAGCGGCAGTCGGTCTCCATCCGGCGCGGCGCGGCGCCGTAGTCGCGGCGGCGGGCGGCAAAAAGGGCGGGGAGAAGGCGCGGCTCGGTGCGCTCCGCCGGGTCCCGCTCCCGGAGCAGCGCGCCGGAGAACACGGGATGCAGCTCCGTTTCATAGACGGCGTGGCGGACGAGGTCCCGGTCCCCGAAGGCGTTGTGCGGCAGGGTGAACGCATCCGCCACATAATGGAGCATCGTCCCGAGCGCGAAATAGTCCCAGGGGGTGCGCAGGCCCCGGCTCCGGAGCGCCGCCATGCGGTTTTCGACATGGCGGGCGGAGTTTTCCGCGTTGTGGCCGCGCAGGTTGCGGCACGTCCGCAGACCGCGCAGATAGGTCGTCAGATTCAGGTCCGGCTCGATGCAGCCGAGCAGGAACGCGTGCCGGTGCTTCTGCAGCTCGGCGCTTTCCGCCCGATCCAGCAAAAAATGTCCCAGGGCCAGATGATCTCTCGTTTGCATAGCGCATCCCTCTTTTCGTTTTCGTCTCCGAGCATAAGCCGGGGCGATAAAGCGCGCATTAAACAGGGTTAAACAGGGGATAAACAATGCGATTTTAACGACAGTTTATCTCTTGCCCGCGCGTTTGTGATATGATGGGATCATCAAAGTCGGGAGGAAACGCCTATGACCATCAAAAAGCGCCTTGCCATCTCCAACGTGCTGATGATCCTGGTCCCGGTCGCGATCACGCTGCTGATCGCCGCCGGCTGCGTCGGCGTCATCTGGTTTCAGGTCGCGCACGGCACGGGCCTCGGCTTTGAGGACAGCGAGTCCTTTTATCAGGCCTGCACGGGGATCTCGGATCTGGCGGCCGAGGCGTTCAAATCCCCGGAGCGCAGCGAGCAGGTGGAGACGCTGAAAACGCTGAGCAGCTTTCTCGACCGCGGCGCGATGTCCCTGGTCGTGACGGCGGACGGCGAGGAGTTCTATCGCTACGGCGAGGCGCAGAACGCGCAGCTCGAAGCGGCGGCGCGGGCGCTGGACGGCGAGGGCACGGTCTCTGCGGGCAGCGCGTGCCTGCACATCCGCCCCAAGACGGTGCGCGGCGTCCGCTACGAGATCCTTCTGTACGGGACGCAGCGGGAGCTGTCCTATTCGCACCTGGAGACGGCGCTGGTCCTGGCGGGCGGCGTTCTGCTGCTGGCCATCCTGCTCTCCGTGTTTTTCACCGACCGCTTTTTGACGCGCTTCGTCGTGCGCCATGTCGAGCAGCCGCTCGAGCTGCTGTCGAACGGCGTGCGGCAGATCAGCGAGGGCAATCTGGATTACCGGCTCCGCTATGACGGCAAAGACGAGTTCCTGCCCGTGTGCCGGGACTTCAACGACATGGCCCGCCGTCTGCGCGAATCGGTGGAGCGCTCCCGGCGGGAGGAGGAGAGCCGCAGGGAGCTGATGGCGGGCATCTCGCACGATCTGCGCTCGCCGCTCACCTCCATCCAGGCGTATGTGGAGGGCCTGCTGGACGGCGTGGCCTCCACGCCGGAGATGCAGAAGAAGTATCTGACCACCGTCAAGACCCGGGCGGAGGAGCTGGAGCGCATGGTGGAGCGAATTCTGACCTATTCCCGGATGGAGCTGGAGGAGACGCCGCGGGACGCGCGGCCGCTGCCGCTGGACGAATGTCTGCGGGCCGAGATCAGCGAGGCGGCGGCGGACTACGCCGGCCGCGGGCTCGATCTCAGCGCCCGGCTGGAGCCCTTCACCGCGACGGCGGACGCGGCCGAGCTGCGCCAGATCCTGCTCAACATCGCGGACAACAGCCTCAAATACAAGACCGCCGCGCGCGCGGCCCTGCGCGTCGAGCTTACGGACCACGGGGAGAGCGGCACGCTCTCGTTCACGGACGACGGCCCCGGCGTGGCGGAAACGGACCTGCCGAAGCTCTTCGACGAGTTTTACCGGGCGGACTCGTCGCGCAGCGACCGCGCCAAGGGCAGCGGTCTGGGCCTGGCCATCGTGGCGAAGGCGGCAAAGCGCATGGGCGGCTCCGTCCGCGCCGAGAACGCGGCCGGCGGCGGGCTGGCCGTCATTCTGACCATCCCGAAAGGAGGCAGCGCGCATGGCGAAAATTCTGATTATTGAGGACGATCCGGACATCGCCGGGATCGAGCGGGACTATCTGGAGCTGGAGCACGATACGGTGGATATCGCCGCGGACGGCGTGACCGGCGTGCAGAAGGGGCTGAACGGCGGCTACGACCTCATCCTCCTCGACCTGATGCTGCCGGGGATGGACGGCTTCTCCGTGTGCCGGCGGCTGCGCGAGGCGCTGGACATCCCGATCCTGATGGTGACGGCGCGGCGGGAGGACATCGACAAGATCCGCGGCCTGGGGCTCGGCGCCGACGATTATATCGAAAAGCCGTTTTCCCCCGGCGTCCTCGTGGCGCGGATCAAGGCCCACCTGGCCCGCTACCGGCGGCTCACCGGCAGCGGGGAGGTCAAAAGCGAGATCGCGCTGGGCGGCATCCGCATCAACACCAGCACGCACCGCGTCTATGTGGAGGACCGCGAGGTCGAGCTGAAAAACAAGGAGTTCGAGCTGCTGCTCTTTCTGATGCTGAACGTGGACGCCGTGTTCAGCCGGGAGCAGATCTATGAGCGCATCTGGGGGATGGACGCCATGGGGGACAACGCCACCGTGGCGGTGCACATCAACCGCCTGCGCGAAAAGATCGAGCGGGACCCCGCGAATCCGCGGCATATCCAGACCGTGTGGGGAGCGGGATACCGGTTCCGGGCGTAAGGCGCAAAATTGCCGTGCGGAAAAGCTCCGCACGGCAATTTTATGTTTTGTTTATCTCTGCTTCACCGCTGGTTTAGGTTTTTTCGCTATGCTGTGGCCATCACAACGAAGGAGGCGTCTTCCATGAAAGGATTCCTTGAAAAAATCGCGGCCGCTGACTTCCGCAAGCCCGTGAAGCGGCTCATTCTCATCACGCTGGCGGTCGTTCTGGTCTGCGGCGCGCTGAACGCATACATGTTCCGCACGCAGATCTCCGAGATTGCGGCCCTGAAGAGCACGGAGGAACAGACAGCCCGGCAGAGCGCAGAGCAGGCGGCGGGGGAGAAATCCCGTCCGCATGAAAGGGACGAAGAGAACCTGTTCGATTCGGGCCTGGTCACGCGCCCGTCCGCGGCCGCGCTGGCGACCGCCGTCACGTCCGTCGTGCTGTGCGGACTCTGCGCGCTGGCCTATTGGCTGACGGTGGCGGCGTGGCTTTACAAGGCGGCGGCCGGGGCCGGCATGAACCGCGCGCTTTGGACGATCCTCGGCCTGCTGCTCAACCTGCCGGCGCTGCTCGCGTTCCTGATCGTCCGCGGCCGGATGACGCGCTGCCCTGCCTGCGGCGCCTGGCAGAAGCCGGGGTTTTACTGCGCGGCGTGCGGCGCGAAGCTCCAGACCGCCTGCCCTGCCTGCGGCAAGATCAGCCCCGCCGCGAGCGGGTTCTGCCCGCATTGCGGCACCGCGCTCCAGGGCGGCGCCGCCGGGACGGACAAGGCGTGAGTCCCGCGGCGGCGTTCCGGGAAAAGCGCCGAGCGGCGGTCAGCTTCGGCTGGCCGCCGTTTCCAGCTTTTCCTGGATTTTTTTGCGGAACAGCAGCGCCGCGCCGGCGATGGCGGCGACGCAGACGGCAAGGACGGCCGCCGTCGTGTAGCTGCCCTTGGAGAGACGCTCGCCCATGAAGGTGCAGAGGAAGGTGGAGGGCACGCTGCCGGCCACCAGCGCGAGCAGGTAGCGGCGCAGCGAGATGTGCGTGTTGGCAAAGAGATAGGGGATCACGCCGTTGGGGATGCCGGGGATCAGGAACAGCGCCAGCGCCGCCCATTCCGGATGCTTCATCCGGGCCAGCTTCTCCGCGTTGAGCCAGCTCTTTTTGCGGCTCATCCGCTCGCTCAGCGGGGCGGTGATCGTTTTCAGCTGCCGCATGGTGAGAAAGACAATGCTGTTGCCGAGGGCGCAGCCGGCGATGTTGATGAGCGTGCCCCACCAGATGCCGTAGCAGAGCCCCGTCAGGATCTGGATGGCGGCGGACGGAATGACGGCGAGAATGGTCTGCAGCGCCTGCAGGCCCACCAGGATGGGCACGCCCTTCATCCCGTGCGCGTCCACATACTGCACGGCGGCCGTCTCGTCCTTGGTGTGCGTGGCTACCTCCCTGAGCAGCGGGAAAAGGTCCTTGAGCATCACCGCGGTCAGGGCGAGCATGGCGATGACGGAAAGCAGCGTCAGGATTTGTGTTTTTCGGTTCGGGGCACGGCTCATTTTTTCATCTCCCGGTTACAGCCAGTCGCCGTTTTTGCGGATGTACAAGCGCTTGACCCCTTCGATCGCCAGAGCGTACAGCGCGAGGATCAGCACCAGAAAGCCGTAGTAGGGGGCGGGCATGATCGCAAAATGGAAGCTGGCGATCGAATGGAGCAGATACGGCAGGACCAGCGCCGCCAGAATGCCGCAGAAGGAGGAGAACACGAGGCGGACGTCCGCCCGGGACTGCAGGAACGGGATCTTCGAGGTGCGGATGAAGTGGACGATCACGGTCTGCGAGATCAGGCCCTCGATGAACCAGCCGGTCTGGAACAGCGCCTGCTGCCCGGCGGTGCGGTATCCGAGCAGGAACCACAGCACGGCAAAGGTGGCGACGTCAAACACGCTGGACACCGGCCCCAGCACATTCATAAAGCGGGAGAGCCCGCGGGCGTCCCACTTCCGGGGCCGGCGCATGAACTCCGCGTCCACGTTGTCCCAGGGAATCGCGATCTGGGTGAAATCGTAGATCAGGTTCTGAATCAGGATCTGAATGGGGATCATGGGCAGGAAGGGCAGAAAGATGCTGGCCACCAGCACCGAGAACACGTTGCCGAAGTTGCTGGAGAGGGCCATCTTCATGTATTTCATGATGTTGCCGTAGATGCGCCGCCCCTCGTACACGCCGTCGCGGAGCACGGAGAGGCTTTTTTCCAGCAGGATGATGTCGCTGCTCTCCTTGGCAATGTCGGTGGCGGTGTCCACGGAGATGCCGACGTCGGCATGCCGCAGCGGGGGCGCGTCGTTGACGCCGTCGCCCATGTAGCCGACCACGTGGCCGTTGGCGCGCAGGGCGTCCACCACGCGCTGCTTCTGCATGGGGGCGAGGCGGGCGAAGATGTTGGTGCGCTCCGCCGCCGCCTTCAGCGCGACGTCGTCCATCGCCTCGACCTGCTCGCCGGTGAGCGCCGCCTCGGCGCGGATGCCCACCTGGCCGCAGATATTGGCCACCACCGGCTCCGCGTCGCCGGAGAGCACCTTTACGTCCACGCCGGCCTCATACAGCGCGGCGACGGCCTTGTCCACATCGGGCTTGGGCGGGTCGAGAAAGGCCACATAGCCGAGGAAGGTCATGTCCCGCTCGTCCGCGCCGCTGAAGGTCCGCACGTCGATCTGCTCGCGCTTTTCCGCCACGGCGATGACATGCATGCCCTCCGCGCCCAGACTGGCCGCGTTTTGCAGCACCTTCTGCACCGCCTCCGCGGTCAGGGGCTGGTCGCCGCCCTCCCGGCGCACGGAGGAGCAGACCTTGATGAGCTCCTCGGCGGCGCCCTTGGTGATCAGGCGGTGCTGTCCGTCGCTGCCGCGGATGACCACGCTCATGCGGCGGCGGTCGTAGTCGAAGGGGATCTCGTCGATCTTGGTGTAGTCGGCCACGTCGGTCCTGACGCCGTTCTCCTCGCCGTAGTCGAGGATGGCGTGATCGATCAGGTTCTTGATGCCGGTGGAGAAATAGCTGTTGAGATAGACATAGTCGAGGATGCGCCGGTCGCGGTTGCCGTCGGCGTCCAGATAGCGCTGCAGGACGATGTTGTCCGCCGTCAGCGTCCCGGTCTTGTCGGTGCAGAGCACATCGATGGCGCCCAGGTTCTGGATGGCGGAGAGATTCTTGACGATGGTCTTTTTCTGCGCCAGGAACTGCGCGCCGCGGGAGAGCGTGGCGTTGACGATCATCGGCAGCATGCTGGGCGTGATGCCCACGGCCACGGAGATGCTGAACATGAAGGCGGAGAGCCAGTCCTTTTTGACAAAGCCGTTGATGGCGAACACGGACACCACAATCACGATCATGTAGCGCAGCATGGTCCTGGTGATGACGGCGAGACCGGCTTCAAAGTTGGTCTTGCCCTTGCTGCTCTCCGCCGTCTGCGAGATGCTGCCGAGATAGGTCTGCCGGCCGGTCTGGATCACGACGCCGACGCCGGAGCCGGAGCGCACGTCGCAGCCCATCAGGCAGAGATTGTCGAGCTCCGTCGAGTCCTTCCCCGTGTCGCAGGGCCCGGCCTTCTTTTCCACGGGCAGGGATTCGCCCGTGAACATCGACTGGGAGATGAACAGATCCCGCGCGGAGAGCAGATAGAGGTCGGCGGGGACGATGCTGCCGCTGCCGAGCTCCACGATGTCGCCCGTGACGACCTGGTCGAGGTCGACCTTGGCCAGCTTCCCGTCGCGCCGCACGTCCACGTGGCTGTGGATCATCAGACGCAGCCGTTCGCTGGCCAGGTAGGCGTGGTAGTCCTGCACGAACCGCAGCCCCGCGCTCAGGACCGCCAGCAGAAAGATGATGGCGGCGCCGAGCATGTCGCCGAGAAAGGCGGAGACGACGCTCAGAAACAGCAGCACGAGGATGAACTCGTCCAGAAAGGATTTTCCGAGAAACACATACCAGGGCGTCGCCTTGGCGCTGCGCACCTGGTTGGGGCCGTTCTGCTCCAGCCGCTCCGCGGCGTCCGCCGCGGTGAGCCCGGCGGCGGTGCTGTGCAGCGCGTTCAGAACGTCGGCATCGCTCATCGCGGCAAATTTTTTGTAGGCGGCCTCCAGCTGCGGGCCGGGGCGCGTGTTGTTTTTGGCTTTCATCTCAACGCTCCTTCATTGGGACCTGACGGATGACCGGCGGCAGCGCGGAAAACGGGCTTTTTTGCCGGGGGTGGCACTGAAGTCGATTTTAGCACTTCTGCCGCAGAATTCCAGCTTTTTTTATCCGCCGCGCGCCGACGGCGCCGGCAAGCGCATCCCGTGCAAGCCAATGCTGCCGGGCCTGTCTTGGCCGCATTTCAGCAGCCGCTGCGGCAAAAGACCGTTACATGGCCGGCGCAGGCCCGGGGATCTCTCAAAAAGCAATAAAAAAAGCCGTGAAATCATCGATTTCACGGCTCTTGCCGGTGGGCCTGGGCGGGCCAAATAAGAACTTGTGGTGCTTTGCAGGAGGAATTATTTTGACAGTCAAAGTCAATTAGAAGTTTCCTCTTCTATAATTTCATCCTCCAATAGCTCATCTACTACGCTTTCGTCCTCAGTAGGAATTTCAGGTAAATGACTCTCTGTACTTTCAATTTGTAAATACCCAAATGTGCTAGCGAGTGCTGTTGCGGATTCTTCTAATTTGTCAGCATCAACCCCAAGGCCTTTTAGTCTTTCAAGTATGGTTAACTTTTTTTCGAGATTGTTAAGTTCCTTTTCCTCAATATCCAACGGTACTTGCTGTGATTCTTTTTCTAATTGCAATTTCTCCCGCCGGGTGGTAATGTACTCTCGCTGTATTTCCGCTGGAAGTGAAAAAAGATTTTTTAGCAATGATGGAATGATTTCCGGCTTGACAACTGAGATTGTACCGATTGTTAATCCAGCAAGAAGTTTTGCTGCATCTATGCACATAGGAATAATTTCAACAATTTGAAAATCTACCGGGCCAGGTGACGCTACACTAACCTGTGCAGAGATTCTCTCTTCATTCGTTAGTTCGCACCAGCAATCAGTTGCCGCCCATAATAATTTTGAAAGCGTTCTTGGCCCAACAGGTTCTGTGCGTCCAATATGATAAATTATATTCAAATTGCCTTGGTAGCTATACGCATCATATAAGAGGCCTAGTATACTACGCCAATAATCATCAAAATTACTTATTCCATGATAATTGGAAATAGCTCTAAACAATTTTCCATCCACTTCTGACGATTTTATTGTAAGCAAAGGCGTTATTTTTCGGCGTTTGCGATATGGGCAAGAGACCTCATTTATCAGCACATCCTTTTTCTCGATACGCGAGATTACTTCCTTTTCAATCTCGTATGTTTTGGTTTCTTCTTCATAGTATTCGCCCGCACGGGCAATAGTAATATGTGTTGAACCCTCACTTGGAATTACAATGTAGTCTCCTGGCTTGACATCTTTAATAAAACTCTTGCATTTATTTATCACAGTAGTAGGCCGCTTGATTTCTTCATATTTCAGCAAAACCTGATCCTTTAAAGCATCCAATGAAGCTTCCGAAAAGTCAGTGGCAGATGTAATTGTATTCCATGCCAAAGCTACAAAATCATTCGAAATAAACTCATTATAGAAATACCCTCTCTTGGTACGAATCATCCAAAAACGAGTACTTTCATTTATCAACCGAATTTCATAGTTAAGAACATAATCTAGAAACGCTTGCTCTTGATTGAGGTATTCACCTTTGTCCATACGGCTTCCTCCGTTCAATTTCTGCGTTTTCTATCTTTATTCTCGTACTTTTACTATTGAAAGTCAAGGGCATCTACAATGGTAGGGCAATTATCCACAGTGGTTAATTATCATTCAGTCCAAACTGAATTGACCACATTTTCTTTTTATATAGCGTCTCATACTCCAACACCTCGTGTTTATCTCTCTTTATGGGGAATACCTCCAAAATTGAATATTGAAAGTAATTGCAATACTCAGCATCGGCGGTCATAAGCTCCACAAGGCGCTTGTTGCCGCCGTGTTTTGTCCGGGCGTACTCACTCCAGCGGCCCCAGATACCCCCCTGCTCTCCGCTGGCGGAGCCGACATAGTGCTTGCCTGTTTTGGTATCTGTAATGAGATATACCCCGGCCACGGCGGACAGCTTCTCTTCCCATTCCTTGTAGGCCGCTTTGTTGTAGACGATTTTGTGGAGTGCCTCATAGGACAGCAACACTTTGTCATCTGGCATTATAAAACGCCTGCTCCATAATTAAAGTTTGTATCATTATTTATTACGAAGTCACAGTTTCACATGGTGTTACCCTTTTACGACTATTCAAGAGCCCCACGCAAGAGAACAGTGGATGCATTTATTTCACGGTCGCAACATTGGACCACCTCCAAATAATCAATTTGAACTGTATACCCGATATAACTCGATTTCAATTGATCCCTCACGTACGGAACCTGGTTTCCCTGCACATCTGTAATGGTTCCAATTCGAAAGTGCTCCGCTTCAACAATGACTGTATCCCCAACGGAAAGATCCCCGAACGTTATTTTTGCTGTTTGATTTTCGCTGACGAGAGAAACGGTCCCTGAAAAACGATTGTTGGAAAGTATTTGTTCAATGGTACAGCATAAAACTGTCGGTGGAATTGAATCGTTGACCAGCGTCGAGTCTGTACCGACCTCTTTTAAAACACCCCCAAAAACCATTCCGATTGCTGACGCGACAAATAGATATTTCCATACAGTCTTTTTCATCTGTTTCCCCTTCTCTTACGTCCGCAATCAACGCAGTTAAATTTGGAGAATATTGTTTACGTTAATACTATCATTTTGCATAGGCTATGGCAAGTATAATATGGTGTTACCCTTGCCCTCGATGCCTCATAAGGGCAAAAGCAAGGGAAGAAAAATCTGGTAAAACAATATAACAACATGTGGCAGCCGGGAGACTGTGGCGTATACGTGAACTTATTATACGGAGGATTTTAAATTTGGACAAGTACATTTATGACGAAAACAACGGCCTTTGAAGAATTCAGCCGATACAGCGCCGAAAGCGCCGAAAAAAGGGGTTCAACCATGCGGTCCGCATCTGCATGAAACAGGGCCGAAAAGTAACGAAAAGTCGTGAAATCAATACGATTTCACGACTTTTCATGGTGGAGCAAGATGCACCAAAGTCGAACACCTCGCCGGAGGCCTCCGCGAGGCCTTCGACGAATGGCAGGTCGACCGTCTCCGCTCCGTTCTTCGTGTAATTGTAGACGATCCGGATCCGGTCGTCGTATAGGTACACGGCGTTCACGAAGTTCTCGATCACCTTCCATTGAAACGCCGGATCCGTGACGTCACCGCCCCGGAACCTCTCGAGCCAGTAGATCACCTGCTCCTTCGAGAGGGCCGGCGTCTCGAAGCGGATCCGCTCGATCTGGTCCTGAAGCTGCCGGCGTTGCTCCTCGAGCTCCTCGAGCCTCGCCTTCGTCGTCTCCGTGATGATCCCCTGCTCGATCGCGGTCATGACGTTCCGGATGGAGCGCTCGACGTCGCCGAGCTGCTTCTGCAGGAGAGGACCCTCTCCGGCCTCAGCCTCAGCACGCTGCAGATCCACGACGGCGTCGGCGATCCTCTCGATCACAGAGTCAACGAGGACCCTCTGGACAGTCTCGCGGACGACGAGCTCCTCGATCCAGTCCTTCTTCACCGGCTTCTTCTCGCAGTCCCGGCGGCGCTTCCGGCCGACGCAGGTGTAGTAGTTATGCTTCGCCCCTGTTTTGGAGGTCCCGGACTCTCCGACCATGGCGGACCCGCAGCGGCCGCAGAACAGCCGGCCGGTCAGCAGATAGTCGACGCGGGACCACGACGCGGCGGGGGCCTTCGCGTTCTTCGCGATGATCTCCTGAGCCATATCGAACGTCTCCCTCGTGATGATGGCGGGGATCCCGCCCTCGATCCTGACGTCGCCGTACTTATACACGCCGACGTACCTCTCATTCCGGAGAACGGTCCGGAGCGAGTTCTTGTTAAACTTGACGCCGCGGGAGGTCCTCAGGCCCCGGGCGTTCAGATCCGCGCAGATCTCCGTCGGGCTCATGCCCTCGATATACATGGCGAAGATCTCCCGGACGACGGCGGCGCCGGCGGGCTCGATCGCGTACCGGCCATCCGGCCCTTTACAGAGGCCCAGCGGCAGCCGGCCGTTATTGACCTTGCACTCGAGCGCGTTCGCGTGCATCCCGCGGCGGATATTTTGCGACAAGTTCGCCGAGTAGTACTCCGCGGAGCCTTCGAGGACGCTCTCGAGCAGGATCCCTTCCGGGCCCTCCGGGATGGACTCCTTCGCGTACATGACCCGGACGCCGTACTTCTTCAGCCGCGCTTTATACATGGCCGAGTCGTATCTGTTCCGGGCGAAGCGGTCCACCTTCCAGCAGACCACGAGCTGCACATGGCCCTTCGCTGCGTCCTTCATGAGCCTCTGGAACTCCGGCCGCCGGTCGTTCGTCCCGGTCAGATGGCGGTCGGCATACTCGCCGACGATCCGGATCCCGGACCGGTCGCAGAACTCGCGGATCTCCGCGAACTGCTGCTCAATGCTCGTGTCCTTCTGGGAGTGGGACGAGTATCTCCCGTAAATGTACGCCCGCATGGCCTCGCCGCCGGCGGGCGCTTTTTTTGCGGCCATCACGACTCACCGCGGAGCTGCTGCTCCTCGAGCTCATACGCGAAAGCCAGCAGCCGGGTCCTGTTCTTCACGGTCAGGACCTCGAGGATCCGGAGCGTCTCCGCCTCCTCGTCGCTGAGCTCCCGCTGGTGGACGGATCCGTTCCGGACGATCAGCGTCGTGGCATTGTTACCCTGCACGACGGCCGAGTTCTGGATATTCTGGGCCGCGATGGAGCGGTCGTCGACGTCTCCGATCAGATAAGACGGAGACACGCCAAAAAACGCGGCCAAAGCGGCCACGGTCGACATCTGCGGCTCCTGCGTCCCGTTCTCATATCGCGAGATCGTGCTCTTATTAAGACGGATCTCCGGGTACTTCTCCCGGATCTCGTCGCTCAGTTTTTCCATGGAGAGGAAGCGCTCGCACCTGAGGCCGCGCAGCCTCTCGCTGAATATTGACTTTTCTGGTGTTCTTTTCATGTTATCGCCTCCCCTGTTATTATAGCCAAAATCACGCATTTTTCAATGCCTAACAGAAAAATAATTACGGAAAATATCGAAAAACCTATTGACAACCGCCGCGGCATGACTATAATGGTAATCGTAAACGATAACAAACGACACCACGACGACAACGAAGGCCCCGCCCGAAGGCGGGCGAAGATGAAAGGAGCACACCACCATGATGATCAACGAGTTCGAGAAACTGACCGGCACCTACCCGACCGCGGACCTCTACGCAGCCATCGAGGCCGCCTACTACGAGTTCGACGGCGACAAGGTCGCCTTCTGCAAGGCCTACACGGCAAACACCGACGGCCTCGCCGAGCGGATCCGCGACAGCGTCAACAAGGCGGCGATCACAGTCGAGCGCGAGCACGCTGCAGAGCTCACCCGCAAGGACATCCAGATCGACACCCTGACCAAGCAGGTCGAGCGCGAGCAGGAGTGGAAGCCCTACGTCGACACCAACAACTACGAGCAGGCCAGATACGACGAGCTGCGGAAGGCCGGCAGGGTCATGACGGACGACGAGGCGAAGGATCTCCTCTACGACGAGTTCGGCTTCGCCCGCGAGAAGGTCACGATCCTCCACAGCGTCCCGAAGTACGAGGTCAACCGTCACAGACAGCTCCGCAAGATCGGCGAGATCGAGCGCCTCCCGCTCTACGACGCGACCGACTGGAACTACATCCGCTTCGACTGCGGCGTCATGACCTACGAGCTGATCAACGACGAGCTCCGCCCCTTCCTCCACTAAGGAGGAGGGCGGAACCATCACCCAGAGCACCCGCCAAGGCGGGCCGAAGAAAGGAGAACGACATGATCCCCCTGCAATACATCCGAACCGACCGGAACGGCACAAAATACTACGCGGACTGGACCTGCCCCCGCTGCGGCGGAGCGGGCGAGGCTCAGAAGTGGGAATACACCGGGAAGATCTGCTGGGGCTGCGGAGGCACCGGCAGGAGGCCGAAGCCCCTGATCGTCAAGGAGTACACCCCGGAGCACGAGGCAAAGCTCGAGGCACGCAGAAAGGCCAGAGAGACCAAGAGGCTCGCGGAGAACCCGCCACCCTCCGAGGAGGAGCTCCGGAAGAAGGCAGACGAAGCCCGGCGGAACTGCTGGGAGTCGGAGGGCTTCAACCGCGACGGCGTCGGCTACACCATCGGGAAACACATGGAGGACGCCATGTGCGGGATGCTCGAGGCCGCGATCGACGGAAACCTCGAACGGGGCAGCAAACGCCCACACCAGCAGCGACTCGACCGCGAGAAGGAGAAACTCCGCGGCTTCCTCGACGTCGCGGTCGCGCCGAGCGTCAAGCTGATCTCTCCCGGCCTCCATGAGGAATGGAGCAAGGAGATCAACGAGATCGGCAAGCTCCTCGGCGGCTGGATAGCAAAGACGAGGTGATCCACATCGGGGGATATGCCGGGAAAAACTTTGCGCGCCGTCTATCGCGGGGGCAACTGGAACAACGGCACGAACAACGGGGTGTTCTACTTCAACGCGAACAATGCCCGCTCGAACTCCAACACGAACATCGGCGGCCGCTCCGCTCTGGCCTATAAAATGCTAAGCCCCGAGCCCACGGGCGAAGGGAGCGAAAGGGTCAAAGGGGCATATCTCCCTACCGGAGGCCACCGGCCGCCGGTTAAAGACACAGCCGGGGTGCTCATGCCTTCCGTGAGAGCGGACAGCGTCGCGAGGCGCTGCGGCAGGCCGCGCAGACTATCCGGAAGGAGTGCCACACGCGGCTATTTTTTGCATTAAAGGAGGACGCCTATCATGGCAAAGATCACGAACCTCTACGAGCGGATCTGCTCGTGGGAGAACCTGCTGGCGGCCTACTACTCAGCAGCGGCGAGGAAGTGGGACCGGCGGGAGGTCGCGGCCTTCTCGGCGAACCTCGAGGAAAACCTGATCGAGATCCAGAACGAGCTCCTCTGGCGGACCTATAAGGTCGGACGCTACCGGGAGTTCTACGTCTACGAGCCCAAGAAGCGCCTGATCATGGCGCTGAGCTTCAAGGACCGGGTCGTACAATGGGCGATCTACCGGCAACTGAACCCGCTGATCGACCGGCAGTTCTATGAGCATAGCTACGGCTGCCGCGTCGGCAAGGGCCGCGTCAAAGCGGCGAACCAACTGCAGAAGTGGATCAACATGGTCGACCGAAGGCCCGGGACGTGGTATTTCCTGAAGCTCGACATCTCGAAATACTTCTACCGCGTCAGCCACGAGGTCCTCATGAGGATCCTCAGGTCGAAGATCGACGACGAGGGCACCCTCTGGCTCATGGAGACGATCATCAACTGCGAGCACACCGCCTTCGGCCTGCCCGCCGGCTTCAGTCCGGACGAGGTGGAGCCCGGGGAGCGGCTCTTTGATCGTGGCATGCCGATCGGAAACCTGACCAGCCAGATGCTCGCGAACATCTGCCTCGACCAGCTTGATCAGTTCATCAAGCACGAGCTCCGGGAGCACTTCGACGTCCGATACATGGACGACGACATCATCCTCAGCGATGACCGCGACCGTCTGGTCGCGGACTACTACGCGATCCGGGACTTCCTCGGCGAGGAGCTGCTGCTCGACCTGAATGACAAGACGCAGATCAACACGATCCGGCACGGCGTCGAGTTCGTCGGCTACCGGATCCGGCCCGGCCACCGCAAGCTCAAGCGCAAGAGCCTCCGGAAGATGAAGGCGAGGATCGCCCACATCGAAAAGGAGTACGCTGCCGGCGAGATCGACGTCGAGAACGTCAACGCCACCATGCAGAGCTACTTCGGAGACATGAAGCACTACGACAGCGACGGCATCCGGACCAAGCTGACAAACAACACCGTTTTTCAAAGGGGCCGCAAATAATCACACAGGAGGACACGAACATGGAAATCGTACTCAGTCTCGGCCAGCTGGTCACCATCATGGGGATCCCGACGGCCGTGACGGCCTTCTGTTTCTGGCTCATAGAACGCCGGATCCAGAAGCGCGACAAGAAAAAAGAGGCAGAAGAAGCCAAGAAGGCCGCGGCCGAAAAGGAAGCGGCCGAAAAGAAAGAACGAGAGGAAGCCGCCCGGGAAGCTGCTCGGGAACAGCTGCAGCTCCTCGTGATCCAGACCACCAACGCCTCGATCGCTCTCGCAGAGGCGACGGCAAAGGCGGTCCAAAGGATCCCAGACGCTCACTGCAACGGGGATATGCACGCCGCTCTCGATTATGCCGCAAGGGTCAAACACGACCAGAAGGACTTCCTCACAAAGCTCGGGATCCAGTCGATCCTCGAATAGGAGGTGACGACATGATCCGGAAAAGCAAAAAGAAGGCCCAGCACATCCAGACCGACAAGGAGAAGCAGATCCGGACGATGGACGTGATCCTCGTGATCGTGGCCATCATGCTGCTGGCCTTCACCATCACCATGATCGTCCTGTTCAAACAGACGGGCATGATCCCGGACACCCTCTGCACCTGCGTTTTTGCCTGCCTCGGCGGCGAGTGCGGAGCGATGGCGTGGATCAAGACCACGAAGGACCGCTACCGCGAGCGGGAGTGGGAACAGGAAGATCGCAAAGACCAAGAAAAGGAGGGCCAAGAAAATGAGCCTTAAAGGAACTACGAACGCCGAGAAGATCTGGAACTTCCTCACCGGCAAGGGCCTGACCGCCTACGGCGTGGCCGGCCTCATGGGCAACCTCTACGCAGAGAGCGCCCTGATCCCGACCAATCTGCAGAACAGCTACGAGAAAAGCCTCGGCATGAATGACGTCGAATACACCGCCGCCGTGGACTCCGGCAAGTACACCAACTTCGTCCGCGACTCCGCCGGCTACGGCCTCGCACAATGGACCTACTGGTCCCGCAAGGAGGCCCTGCTGAAGTATGCGAAGGCGGCCGGCACTTCGATCGGCGACCTCGAGACGCAGCTCGGCTTCCTCTGGAAGGAGATCAGCGGCTACTCTGCCGTCATCAAGGTCCTGAAGGCGGCGACGTCCGTCAGGGAGGCCTCTGACATCGTCCTGCTGCAGTACGAGCGCCCGGCAAATCAGGGCGAGAGCGTGCAGCAGGCCCGCGCAAGCTACGGCCAGAAGTACTTCGACCAGTACGCGAGCACCGCCCCGCAGAAGCCGGCAGCGTCCGGATCCTGCACAGTCGCCCGCCTGCTCGCGATCGCTGCGGCCGAGATCGGCTACAAAGAGAAGGCAAGCAACTCCCAGCTCGATGACAAGACGGCCAACGCCGGCTCGAACGACTGGACAAAGTACGCCCGCGACCTCTATGCCGCCGGCTACTACAACGGCAACAAGAACGGCTACGCATGGTGCGACGTGTTCGTCGACTGGTGCTTCTACCAGCTCGCCGGCCGTGACGCCAAGAAGGCCCAGCAGGTCGAGTGTCAGACCGGCCCCTACGGAGCGGGCTGCGGCTGGTCCCTGAGCTACTACAAGGAGCAGGGCCGCTACTTCACCGAGAACCCGCAGCCAGGCGATCAGATCTTCTTCACCTCCGGCGGCAGCGTCAGCCACACCGGCATCGTCGAGAGCGTGAACGGCTCCACGATCGTCACGATCGAGGGCAACGCCTCGAACATGGTCAAGAGGATCAACCGCAAAATGCACGACGGCTACACCCTCGGCTTCGGCCGTCCGAAGTATGACGCCGGCGGCACATCGCCCGTCACTCCGGATCCTGAACCCGAGAAGCCGACGCAGCCGGCCACCGATCTGAAGGTCGGCGACATCGTCACCTACACCGGGAAGATCCACTACGCGAGCGCGAACGCCTCCACCGGCCCGAGCTGCAAGCCCGGCAAGGCGAAGGTCACGGCGCTCTACCCGTCCGGAAAGCATCCGGTCCACCTGATCGCGATCTCCGGAGGCGGCTCCACCGTCTACGGCTGGGTCGACACCGCTCTGATCCAGAAGGACGCGGCCGAGGAGAAGTGGATCCCGAAGGTCGGCGACATCGTCGACTACAAGGGCACGACACACTACACCAGCGCCAACGCGAGCACGCCGAAGGGCTGCAAGGGCGGCAAGGCGAAGATCACCCAGATCTACCAGCTCGGCAAGTCGAAGCACCCCTACCATCTGATCCGCGTCTCCGGATCCGGCGCGACGGTCTACGGCTGGGTCGACGCCGGCAGCTTCACAAAGGCGTGATGGCTGCCGCCAACCTACTCCTGATCGCGGTCGCTCTGGTCTGCGGCTGGGTCTGGATCCGGGGTCTGATCAGCTGGGACGGGACCTACCCGTGCAAGCGAGAGGACTGCGAGACCTGCCCGTACTCCGGGGGCTGCACACATGAGGAGGAACTCAAAAAAGAGGAGGAATATCATGAACGAAACATGGAACCAGATCCTCGCGGCCTGCGTGCCGATCCTCTGCCTGCTGATCACGGCGGGCGGAGCCTACGCGGTCGCGCTGCTGCGTCGCGAGACGGCCAAGGTCGAGAAACAGCTCGACAATGAGACCGCCGCGAAGTACATCCAAATGGCCACCGATGCAGTCGCTCAGGCCGTCGCCTACACATCCCAGACCTACGTCGACACGCTGAAGAAGCAGGGGGCCTTCACCAAGGAGGCCCAGCTCGAAGCGTTCCGGAAGTCTCGGGACAAAGTGATGGAGATCCTCAGCGACACAGCCGTGGGCGTCCTCATGCAGATCTACGGGGACTTCGACGTCTGGCTGAACACCAAGATCGAACAGGTCTGCATAGAGACGAAGATCCTGCCGGAAGGGAAACCGAGCGGGACCGAATAAAACGGCCGCAGAGGGCCCTCAGGCGCCCGCAGGAGCGCGAAAAGCTCAAAGGGCGGGGAAATACCCGCCGAGAATAGAAAACGCCTAAAAAGGCCCAAAACGAGCCGCAAGACACAAAGAGACCCGCCCGGGAGAGATCCCGAGCGGGCCTTTTTGTTTTCCGGCGATTATACGCACGCCGGCAGCGGCACCGTCAGCACGAACACGGCCGGCGTCACGATGATCGTCGCCTCGTCGCCGAGTTCGGATAGGTGCATGATGGTGGACCTGAAGGGATTCGAACCCACGACCTCTCGGATGCGAACCGAACGCTCTCCCAACTGAGCTACAGGCCCATTTGAACTTTGGACGCGAGAATTATTATATCATATCTTCCTCAAAAGTAAAGGGCTTTTTCGAAAAAACCGTCCGGACAGAGAAAAGATCCTGCGCTCCCGCCGGCGCGGAGCGGGGGGGGGAGCGCAGGGCGGTCAGTCGGGCCAGGAGAAGGTGCAGACAAGCAAATGATCCGCGCTGCGGACCTCAGCGCGGAAGGAAATGCCCTCGCAGCTCTCGGGGCGGTAGGAGACGATGGCGGCAAAGTCCTGCTGCGCCTGGGCCGCGGGATCGACGCCCGGCGCCCAGCCCGAAAGATCGAGCGCGGGCGGCTGGGCATGGCGGCGCAGGGCGTCCAGCAGGACGGACTGCAGCTCGTCGCTGTTGTTCACCTTCAGCACGGACGGCAGCCGGGCGGAGGCGTCGGGGTCGATGACGAACTCCAGCTCGCCGGCGGCGCCCGCCGCAATCTCGTATTTGTCGAAAACAATGACGACCTTGCCGTTCTCATTGAGATAGAAGCTGCGGTTTTCATCGATGAGGGCCGGGATGTCCACGTCGTCGAACAGGTAGAAGCCGAGCTGCGGGGACCGCTCGACCAGCTGCCGCTCGATCTGCGCCGCGGCGATGGACCGGTAGCTCCCGCCGAGCAGATCGCGCAGCGTGAGGTCGCGGCCGGTCTCCAGGTCGAGGTTGTAAAAATGCTCGGTCTGGTAGGCGTTGGCGAGGGTCTCGGACTTGTAGATCATGAAGGAGACCCGCTGGCTGGTGATGCTCTTGATCTCGTAGTTGAAGGTGACCTCGACGGGAATGTACTCCTCCGGCTTGCCGCCGGTGGAGAGGAAGGCGTCGTAATATTCATTGGCGCGGTCGGTCGCGTCCTTGACCTCGGTGTCGATGATGCGCGAGATCTCCAGGTTGACGCGCTTTTCCAGGGCGCTGTTGCCGGTGCTGGTCAGCTTGGGCATGGTGATGCTGATGACCTTTTTTTCGTCGGTGATCTGCTCCTGCCGGAAGGTGAAGATGCGGCACAGCGAGCCGAGCACCGGGATGTCCGAGGCGGCCAGGGCAAAGGCAGGGGAGACGTTGAGCACGATGATGAGCGCGCCGAGCAGCGCGGCGGCGCAGAGCGAGAGGCGGCGCAGCACCGGGTGACGGCGGCGGGTGCGGCGCAGAATCAGCCCGAGCGAGCCGCTCAGCTCCGCGGGGACGGGAATGCTGTCATAGGCCTCCCGGACCGCGTTTTTCAGTTCGTCCGTATCAGATCACCTCTGCTTCGTTGAAGTCGGTCCGGAGCAGCCGCAGCGCGCGGTAAAGCCGGGTCTTGACGGTGTTGAGGTTGGTGCCGGTGGCGGCGGCGATGTCGGCCAGCTTCATGTCCTCGTAGAATCGCAGGAACACGACGGCCTGAAGATCGGGTGGCAGGCGCAGCACCATCGCCCGCATGGCGGCGGGATCGGGCTTTTCCTCCGGCTCCGCCGCGGCGACGTCCTCCAGCAGCGGCAGCGCCGCCTGGCGGTTTTTGCGCAGGTGGGAAATGCACTCGTTGACCAGCACGCGGTAAAACCAGGTGCGGAGATATTCGGGATGGCGGAGGCCGTCGAGCTTTTGCAGGGCCTTGAGGACGGCGTCCTGGACCAGATCGAGGGCGGTGTCGGGGTCGTGCACATAGCCGTAGGCAAGACGATAAAACTGCGTTTGATTTTCTCGCACAAACGCAGCAAAGGTCTCGCGGTCCAGCCGGTCGGTCATGCCCTTCAGTCGCTCACTTGCCTATCCTATATATTTGTCCAGAATCTCCTCCGGATGTTCGTCGGCGCTCACCAGCAGCACCACACAGCTGCCCTCCCGCCGCAGCGCGGCGCGGTCGAGGCGCGTCACCTCGGCGGGCTGATAATTGGCGTAGGATTCCTTGAGATCGTCGAGATGGGCCTGCAGCAGCTTGTAGACGGCCTTGGCGTCCTTTTCGCTGCCCGCCTTGACGACGCAGACTTCGTCGGCGGTCGAGCTGGCGGTGAAGGCCCGCGCCTCCACGCTGTCGTCGAGGCCGTAATGCTTGGAGATCGCGCTCCGCTCGAGCTCCTCGGGTTTTTCGTCGAATTTGGCATTGTTCATCAGATCATCGGCCAGCGTCTGCACGTCGATCTTCTGCGGGTGCGCGGCGCACCCGGCCAGAAGAAGCAGCAGCAGCGCAGCCAGAATGCAGGCAAGACGTTTCATGGTTCCTCCTTGACGGTATGTGTTTCCAGATATTGCAGCCAGAGCTTGCAGCCCGCCGTGCGCAGATGGACGCCGTCCGGCGCCTGGTCCGCGGGCAGAGAGCCGTCCGCCTCCGCAAGGCCGGCGGCGACGTCGAGGTAATAGATCTTTTCGTCCTGGGCCATCTGGCGGATGGCGGTATTGAATTTGGAAATATTTGTGTTATTATAGATCTTGTCACCGGCGGATTTGTCCTTGGTGACGGGCAGGATCGATTGAATATAGATCTGGGCGTCCGGCGCGATCCTGCGCAGCGCCTCCACCACGGCGGCGTATTTCTCGATGAACTTGTCGAGATAGGGCCAGCCGAGCTCGTTCATCCCCATCATCACATAGGCCTTTTTGAAATTGGGGGCGGCGGCGACGGCGTCCATGATCGGCACCTTTTTGCCGTTGAGACTGACCGCCGCCTCGGTGAACAGCGTGTCCACCATGATGCCCTTGCGGGTGTAGGAGGTGCAGTCGAGGCCCGAGTAGAGGGCGAAGCCCTCCGTGCGCGAGTCGCCGATGAAGATGGCGTCCTTGAACCAGCTCTCGTCCACGGCGTCCGCCGCGGGGACGGGCTGGGTGTAATCATATTCCGCCGGCTGCGGCTGCGGCGTCGTGCCGGCCGCGGGCGCTGCGGGGGAGACGGCCGCCGTGCCGCTGTCCGCGGAGAGCTCCGGGACGGAGGCGGCCGGGGCGGAGGGCTGCTGCGTCTCCGCCGCGGGCGGGTCCGCCGGCGCGTCCGCCGCGGCCGGCGCGGACTGGAGCCGCCAGATCGATACGGAGACGGCGAGGACGAGCGCCAGCCCGCCCAGACCGAGAAGAAAATAACGCTTTCGCAGGGTTCGCTTTCTTTGACGCATGCCGCGCCTCCTGTCATGTTCTGAACGTTAGACGCGGCGCTCCGCAAAAAGTTGCGGCGCCGGCGTTTTTTTCAAATTCATTATACTGCGGACATACGGGAAAAGGAAGAAACAAAAGAGTGACAAATTCCGCGCGGGGAAGGGAGGGCGCGGAGCGGGCAGCCCTTGATATTTTACACAGATTTTATCTTTCCGGGACGGTAAAGTTGACGGAGCGCGGTTATGATAAAACCGTACGAAGAAGAGATGAAAAAGATGTGTAAAGGAGTGCACAAGATGAAAAACAGGATCAAGGGATTTGCAGGCATTGCGCTTTCCATTGTGCTGATCGCTCTGGCCGGGTGCGCCGGAAAGACAAGCGGCGGCACGATTTCCGTGGTTTCCCGTGAGGACGGCTCCGGCACCCGGGGCGCGTTTATCGAACTGTTCGGCATCGAGCAGAAGGATGCGGACGGGAACAAGATCGACCACACCACCGATCAGGCCGAGATTACCAACAGCACCGCGGTCATGATGACCACGGTCGCCGGCAATGACGACGCCATCGGCTACATTTCTCTCGGGTCGCTCAACGACAGCGTCAAGGCGCTGACCATCGACGGCGTCGCAGCCAGCGCGGAGAACATCGAAAACGGCACCTACAAGATCGCGCGCCCCTTCAACCTGGTCACAAAGGGCACGCTGAGCGCGGTCGCGCAGGACTTCATGAACTACATTCTGAGCGACGACGGCCAGAAGATCGTCACGGACAACGGCTACATCGCCGCGGCGGGCGGCGCCTTCACCAGCGCCATGCCTGCCGGAAAGGCGGTGGCGGCCGGTTCCTCCTCGGTCTCGCCGCTGATGCAGAAGCTGATCGAAGCCTATCAGAAGGTCAACCCCAACGCCCAGATCGAGCTGCAGCAGAGCGATTCCACCACCGGCGTCACCTCCGCGGCCGAGGGCCTGTGCGACATCGGCATGGCCTCCCGCGAGCTCAAGGACAGCGAAAGCAGCCAGGGCCTGACGGCCACGGTGCTGGCCAAGGACGGCATCGCCGTCATCGTCAGCCCGGACAACCAGACCGACGGCCTCACCAGCGAGCAGGTCCGCGCCATCTTCACCGGTGAGACCACCAAGTGGAGCGATGTGCGCTGAACGGACGCTCCGCTCCCGCCTTTGCTGGTGGGAGCGGCGTTCCCCGTTCTGCGGCCTCCCCAAGACAGAAAGGAGACGAATGACCATGGAAAATCTGCGCGCGAGGAAGGGCTTCCTCTGCGATATGGACGGCGTGATCTATCACGGCGACCGCATTCTCCCCGGCGTGCCGGAGTTCCTGCGCTGGCTGGAGGACAACGGCAAGCGCTATCTGTTCCTGACCAACTCGAGCCAGTACACCCCGCGCGAGCTGCAGCAGAAGCTGGCCCGCATGGGGCTGGAGGTCGACGAGAGCCGGTTCTACACCAGCGCCCTGGCGACGGCGGCCTTCCTCGACAGCCAGGCGCCGGGCTGCAGCGCCTATGTCATCGGCGCGCACGGCCTGCAGAACGCCCTCTATGACGCCGGGATCGTCTACAACGACGTCGATCCCGATTATGTGGTGGTGGGCGAGCCGCGCGGCTACAATTACGATCAGATCACCAAGGCCATCCGCCTGGTGAACAAGGGCGCGCGGCTGATCGGCACCAACACCGACCTGACCGGGCCGGCGGAGGAGGGGCTGGTGCCCGCCTGCCGCGCCCTGATCGCCCCCATCGAGCTGGCGACCCAAAAGACCGCCTATTTTGTCGGTAAGCCCAACCCGCTGATGATGCGCACCGGCCTGCGGCTGCTGGGCGTGCATTCGGAGGAGGCCGCCATCATCGGCGACCGCATGGACACCGACATCATCGCCGGCATCGAGTCGGGCCTCGACACGGCGCTGGTGCTCTCCGGCGTCACCGCCCGCGGCGAGCTGGCGCGGTTCCCGTACCGGCCGCGGCTGGTGCTGGACGGCGTCGGCGACATCCCCGGAGCGTGCGTATGAAAAAGGGCCGGCTGAGCGAGCGCGCGATGCGCGTCGTGTTCACGGCGGCGGCCTGCGTCTGCATCCTGGCGGTGGCGCTCATCTGCCTGTTTCTGCTGCTGCAGGGCATTCCCGCGATCGGGGAGATCGGCGTCGGCCGGTTCCTGTTCGGGATGACCTGGAAGCCGCTGGAAAACAAGTTCGGCATTCTGCCGATGATCGTCGGCAGCCTGTATGTGACGGTCGGCGCCGCCCTGATCGGCGTGCCGGTGGGCGTGCTGTGCGCCGTGTTCCTGGCGCGCTTCTGCCCGGAGCGGCTCCACCGCCGCTTCAAGCCGGTGGTCGAGCTGCTGGCGGGCGTGCCCAGCATCGTCTACGGCTTTTTCGGGTTGACGGTGCTGGTGCCGCTGTGCCGCTCCCTGTTCGGCGGCAGCGGCAAGGGCGTGCTGACCGCCTCGGTGCTGCTCGGCATGATGATCCTGCCGACGGTGATCACCGTGGCCGAGAGCGCGCTGCGCGCCGTCCCGGAGACCTATTATGAGGGCGCGCTCGCCCTGGGCGCGACCCCGGAGCGCGCCGTGTTCACCACCGAGCTTCCGGCTGCCCGCTCCGGCGTGACGGCGGGGATCATCCTCGGCGTCGGCCGCGCCATCGGCGAGACCATGGCCGTCGTGATGGTGGCCGGCAACCAGCCCATCATGCCCGACAGCGTGCTCTCCGGCGTGCGGACCCTGACGGCCAACATCGTCACCGAGATGGGCTATGCCGCCGACCTGCACCGCGGCGCGCTGTTCGGCACCGCCGTCGTGCTGCTGGCCTTCGTGCTGCTGATTAACCTGTGTTTCCGGCTGCTCAAGCGGGAGGCGCGCACATGAAAAAGACAAACAGACATCTCGGCTCCCGCGTGCTGCGCTGGCTGACCTGGCTCTCCGCCGGGCTGACGGCCCTGACCCTGCTGGCCGTGCTGGCCTACGCGCTGGTCAGGGGCCTGCCCAACCTGCGGCCCTCGCTGTTCGCCTGGCACTACACCAGCAAAAACGCCTCCATGCTGCCCGCGCTCATCAACACCGTGACGGTGACGCTGTGCACGCTGCTGCTGGCCGTGCCGCTGGGCGTCTCGGGCGCGATCTGGCTGTCGGAATACGCGCCGCGCGGCAGCCGGCTGGTGGCGCTGGTGCGCCTGACGGCGGAGACGCTGGCGGGCGTGCCGAGCATCGTCTACGGCCTGTTCGGGTTCCTGCTGTTCAACGTGACCCTGCATTTGTCCTATTCGCTGCTCTCCGGCGTGCTGACGCTGACCATCATGGTGCTGCCGACCGTGCTCCGCACGGCGGAGGAGGCGATGCTGGCGGTGCCCGACCTGTGGCGCGAGGGCAGCTTCGGCCTCGGGGCCGGACGGCTGCGGACGGTTTTGCGCATCGTGCTGCCCGCGGCGGCGCCGGGCATCCTCTCCGGCGTGGTGCTGGCCATCGGCCGCATCGTCGGCGAGACGGCGGCGCTCATCTTCACCGCCGGGACGGCGGCGGGCGTCGCCTCGCTGCTGACCTCCGGGCGGACGCTGTCGGTGCACATGTACGCGCTGCTCTCCGAGGGAATGTATATGGATCAGGCCAACGCCGTCGCGCCGGTGCTGCTGGCGCTGGTGATCGGGCTCAACGCCCTGTCGCGGCGGGCCGAAGGAAGGCTGAAAAACAGATGACAAACAAACTGGAAGTGCGGGATCTCAGGCTCTGGTACGGCGAGTTCCAGGCCCTCAAGGGCGTCTCGCTGGCGCTGCCGGAGAAGCGCGTCACGGCCTTCATCGGGCCGAGCGGCTGCGGAAAATCGACCCTGCTGCGCACCCTCAACCGCATGAACGACCTGGTGCAGGGCTGCCGCATCGAGGGCGAGGTGCTGCTCGACGGCGAGAACGTCTACGGCGACATGGACCCCACGGTGCTGCGCAAGCGCGTCGGCATGGTGTTTCAGAAGCCCAATCCCTTCCCGATGAGCGTCTACGACAACGTCGCCTACGGCCCGCGCACCCACGGCGTGCGTGACCGCCGCGCCCTGGACGGCATCGTGGAGAAGGCGCTGCGCGACGCCGCCATCTGGGACGAGGCCAAGGACCGGCTCAAAAAGAGCGCCCTCGGCCTCTCCGGCGGACAGCAGCAGCGGCTGTGCATCGCCCGCGCCCTGGCGGTCGAGCCGGAGGTGCTGCTGATGGACGAGCCGACCAGCGCCCTCGACCCGATCTCCACCTCGCGCATCGAGGAGCTGGTGACGGCGCTGCGCGACCGGTATACCATCGTCATGGTGACGCACAACATGCAGCAGGCGGCGCGCATCTCCGACCGGACGGCCTTCTTCCTGCTGGGCGAAATTGTGGAGTACGGCGACACCGAGCAGGTGTTCTCGCTTCCGCGCGACAAGCGCACGGAGGACTATATCACAGGGAGGTTCGGATGATGCGGAGCCAATATGACGAGGAGCTGCGCCGCCTGGGCGGCGAGCTGCAGCGCATGGGCGCGCTGTGCGAGGAGGCCATCGCCGACGCCAGCAAGGCCCTGCTGGAAAACGACCCGGCGCTGCGGGAGGCGGCCTTTGCCGCCGACGACCGCATCGACGGCATGGAGCGCGACATCGAGCAGCTCTGCCTGCGACTGCTGCTGCGCCAGCAGCCGGTGGCGGCCGATCTGCGCTTTATCTCCTCCGCGCTCAAGCTGATCTCCGACCTGGAGCGCATCGGCGACCAGGCCTCCGACATCGCCGAGCTCAGCCGCCATCTGGAGAAGGCGCCGCTGCGCTCCGAGCGCCTGGCGGAGATGGCGCGGCAGGCGGTGCAGATGGTCTCCGGCGGCGTGCGCGCCTATGCCGCGCGCGACCTGGAGCTGGCGCGGCAGATCATCGCCGCCGACGACGTGCTCGACGGCCTGTTCATCGATTACAAGGACGAGCTGGCCGGGCGCCTGCGCGGCGGAGAGGACAGCGCCGCGCTGCTCGACCTGCTGATGGTCGCTAAGTATCTGGAGCGTATCGGCGATCACGCCACCAACGTCGCCGAGTGGGCGGAATACGCCGTCACCGGCGTCCATCCCCGCACCGCGGAGCGGCGCGGCTGAACCGAGCGGCCGCGGCGGGCCGGACAAACAAAAAAGGACCCGCCGCGGCGGGCCCTTTGGCAGACAGCGCGGGCCGGGAATGATCCCGGCCCGCGCTTGCAGTCTGGAAAGGAGCTTGGCTTTACAGCTCCAGCGTCAGGCCGGCGCCGACCTCCCGGACAGGCAGCACGGCCCCCATGGCGATCTTGGCCGCCAGGCTGACGCAGTGGCAGGGATAGAACAGGGGAATGTTCTGGGCGCGCAGGTAGGCGACGGTGCGGTCGAGCCGCTCGCCCGGCGCAAAGAGGTGAAAGCCGCCCAGCACGCCGGCGATGCGCCTGTCGCCGCAGACCCGCTTGGCGTGCTCCAGGATGTTGCAGATGCCGCTGTGCGAGCAGCCGGTGATGATGAACAGGCCGTCGTCCCGCCTGTAAACCAGGGCGCTGTCGTCGGGGATGAAGTCCGGCTCGTAGCCGTCGCCGCAGGCGATTTGGCCGATGGGCTCGCGGGCCTCAAAGTCGTTTTCGCGCGGGATCGCGCCCAGGTAGAGCAGCCGGTCGCTGAGGGCGACGGGCGAGGCGCTGAAGGTGGTGCGGCAGCGCGCCTCCAGCTCGGCACGGGTGAAGGGCGTGCCGATGTCCCCGTCCTCGTCAAAGCGCCGGTCGCAGAGGCGCGGATGGGCGATCACGCGCACCGCGGCGAGGTCGTGGGCGCGCGCCAGCGGCGGGAACCCGTAGGTGTGGTCGAGATGGCCGTGGGAAAAGACCAGGTGGGTCAGCCCGTCGAGGGAGATCCCGAGCCGCCCGGCGTTGAAGAGCAGCAGGTCGGAATACCCGGTGTCGAACAGCACGCGCAGGCCGCCGTCCTCCAGCAGGGCGGAAAAGCCCGCCTCGCCGCGCACGTCCGGCCCCTCGGTGGAAACGTAGTTGTCGATCAGAACGGTCAGCTTCATGGATGATGTTCCGCCTCCTCCGTCTGTATTGATGTTTTATTCGGTTTGCGGGTCCGGCCGGCATGTCCGGCCGCGCAGGGCGGCGCGCCAGAGCAGCAGCGCGCCCAGGCAGAAGCCGGCGCCGCAGAGCAGAGCGGCGGTGAGACTGCGGTCGGCGACGGCGCCGAAGGACAGGTTGGTCAGGATGGCGACGCCGTCGCCCAGCACGGCGTTGATGCTCAGCGCCGTGGCCCGGTCGCCGGTGCGGACCATGCGGTTCTGGAGATCGGTCTGGAGCGGCTGGAACAGGCTGAAGCAGACCCGCAGCAGCACGACGGCGGCGGCCGAGAGCAGGGGCGAGCGCGTCAGCGCCAGCGTCAGGCAGGCGAGCGCCCCGCCGCCGCAGAGCAGCGCGCCGCTGCGCCGCGGTCCGGGGCCCCGGGTCAGCCGGGCCGAAAGGCCGCCGCACAGCCCGGCCAGCGTCACCGCCGCATAGACGACGCCGATCAGGCGGTCGCTCATGCCGGCGCGGACATACTGGAGCTGGTTGAGAAAGACCGTCACGGTCTGGTGAGTTTCGCCGAACAGGGCGGCGCCGAGCAGCAGCATCCACAGCGCGGGGTCGCGCAGCGTACTGCGCAGAAGGGCTGTAAAGTCAGAGAGCTGTCCGGTCCGGCGCCGCGCGGGCGGCCGCACCTCGCGCAGCCCGAAGGCCAGCAGCGCGGCCAGCCCGTAGCTGCAGCAGGTCAGCAGGCCGGCCAGGCGGTAGTTGCCGCCGATGAACAGGGAATAGCAGCCGGCGGCCAGCAGCAGCCCGGCGGTGCCGAGGCTGTTGGTCAGGCCGAAGATCCGCTGGGCGTCCTGTTCTTCGCAGGAGAGCCAGATCACGCTGACGTCGACGCCGGACAGCCCGGAGATCACGACGGCGAGCATCACGCGCTCGAGCAGGAACAGCGAGAAGCGGTCGGCGCGCCAGAAGACGAGCTTGGAGAGAAAATAGAGCAGGCAGCAGAGCAGCATGGTGCGGCGGTAGCCGATGCGGTCGGCGACCAGCCCCCAGGGCAGCTCGAGCGCGACGCTGAGCGCGAGGCAGATGCTTTCGATCAGGGTGATCTGAAAGATGCCGAGGCCGGCCGCCTGCCGGTAGAGGGTGGCGATCGGCCCGTAAAACACCATGCCCTGCAGCAGCGAGATGCAGCACATGAGGACGATATTCCGTTTGATGCGCACAGGGATTCACAATCCTTTCCGATCTTGAGTACGACAGACAGCGGGGCGGATCGTTCCGTCCCGCGGCGGGCGCCGCGCTCAAATCGGACTGTGCATCGCGTTTCCTCGCTTTATCAGGATAACCCGATTATACCATGGATTCCCGGCGAAAGAAACAAAAATTTTGCTAAAAAAAGGCGAAAATAGGGCGGGCCGTCATTTGACAAGCGGAGAATGGAGAAGTATAATAAATTGTTTGAAATTTCGGTTTTAGGGAGCGATAAACATGATCCGCAATGATCTTCGCAATATTGCCATTGTCGCGCACGTCGACCACGGCAAGACCACGCTGGTGGACGAGATGCTCAAGCAGAGCGGCATCTTCCGCGCCAATCAGGTGGTCGCCGACCGCGTGATGGACAGCAACGATCTGGAGCGTGAACGCGGCATCACCATTCTGGCCAAGAACACCTCCATCCGCTATCAGGACGTCAAGATCAACGTCATCGACACGCCGGGCCACGCCGACTTCGGCGGCGAGGTCGAGCGCGTGCTCAAGATGGTCAACGGCGTGCTGCTGCTGGTCGACGCGGCCGAGGGGCCGATGCCCCAGACCCGCTTCGTGCTGCAGAAGGCGCTTGAGCTCGGCCACAAGGTCATCGTCGTCATCAACAAGATCGACCGGCCCGACGCCCGCATCGACGAGGTGATCGACGAGGTGCTCGACCTGCTCATCAGCCTCAACGCCAGCGAGGACCAGCTCAACAGCCCGGTGCTGTTCTGCTCCGGCCGCGACGGCACGGCGTCCCTCTCGCCGGAGGGCCCGCACGTCAACCTCCGCCCGCTGTTCGACGCCATCCTCGCGCACATCGACCCGCCCAATGTCGATCCCGCGGGCGAGACCCAGATGCTGGTCTCCTCCATCGACTACAACGACTTCGTCGGCCGCATCTGCATCGGCCGCGTCGAGCGCGGCGTCGTCCGCAAGAACCAGGACGTCGTCATCTGCGAGTATCACAACTCGCACCCGATGTATAAGTCGAAGATCGTCAACCTCTATCAGATCGACGGCCTCAACCGCGACCCCGTCGACGAGGCCGTGGCCGGCGACATCGTCTGCGTCTCCGGCGTGGCCGACATCACGATCGGCGACACGATCTGCGATCCCAACCGGCCGGAGCCGATCCCCTTTGTCAAGATCTCCGAGCCGACCGTCGAGATGACCTTCTCGGTCAACAACAGCCCCTTCGCCGGCAAGGAGGGCAAGTACGTCACCTCCCGCCATCTGCGTGACCGCCTGATGCGCGAGCTGCTCAAGGACGTGTCGCTGCGCGTCAACGAGACCGACACCACCGAGAGCTTCCGCGTCTGCGGGCGCGGCGAGATGCATCTGTCCATCCTGATCGAGACGATGCGCCGCGAGGGCTATGAGTTCATGGTCGGCGCGCCGAAGGTGCTCTATCACACCGTCAACGGCGAGAAGCAGGAGCCGATCGAGCGCTTTGTCTGCGACGTGCCCGCCGACTATGTCGGCGCGGTGATGGAGAAGCTGGGCGCCCGCAAGGGCGAGCTGCAGCAGATGAACCCGCAGGGCGACCGGATGCGTCTGGAATACCTGATCCCGGCCCGCGGCCTGTTCGGCTATCGCAACGAGTTCCTGACCGACACGCGCGGCGAGGGCATCATGAGCTCGGTCTTTGAGGGCTACGCCCCCTACAAGGGCGACATCATGGGCCGCACCACCGGCAGCCTGGTCGCCTTTGAGAGCGGCGAGGCCGTCACCTACGGGCTCTACAACGCCCAGGAGCGCGGCACCCTCTTCATCACGCCGGGCACGCCGGTCTATGAGGGCATGATCGTCGGCTCCTGCCCGAAGGACGAGGACATCGTCGTCAACGTCTGCAAGCGCAAGCATGTCACCAACATGCGTTCCTCCGCGAGCGACGAGGCGCTGCGCCTGACGCCGCCGCGGCAGATGAGCCTGGAATCCTGCATCGAGTTCATCGCCGACGACGAGCTGATCGAGGTCACGCCCAAGAACCTGCGCCTGCGCAAGCGCATCCTGAGCGGCCAGCTGCGGATGAAAGACCGGTTCGGTCACACCAACCGCTGCTGAGCACATGAAGTCATCGCAGAGGCGGTGCATGATGAAGAAAGTTAAAACGGGCCGGCTGGAGCTGAGCCTGATGAGCGATGAGCAGCTGGCGGAGCTGGCGCAGCGTGCGGACGAGCCGGACCTGCGCGCTGCCTACGCGCAGATGCTGGCCCTCTGCCGCGAGCATCCGCAGGAGCGGCGCTGGTACGCGCCCTGGCAGATTGCGCTCAAGACGAGCGGCGTGCCGGTCGGCGATCTCGGCTTCAAGGGCCCGCCGGCGGACGGCGCGGTCGAGATCGGCTACGGGGTCGAAGAGAGCCACCGCTGCCGCGGCTATGCGACCGAGGCCTGCCAGGCGCTGATCGAGTGGGCCTTTGTCCAGGAGAACGTCTATGTGGTCGAGGCGGAGACCGCCGCGGACAACGAGATCTCGCAGCGGGTGCTGCAGAAGCTCGGCTTCCGCGCGTGCGGCCTCGGGGCCGAGGGCCCGCGCTTCGAAAAGGAAAAGCCGGCCTCGGGCTGGCTGGCGATCTATATGTGCCTCGGCATGAGCGTCGGGATGTGCTTCGGCGTTTCGACCGCCAACACCGCGCTCGGCATGTGTCTCGGCACCTGCTTCGGCATGATGATCGGCGCGGCGATGGACGCCGCCGAGAAGAAAAAGCGCGCGGCTCTGCGCACGCGCCGCACCGGACTGGTCGCGGACAAACAGGAAGAATAAACAGTGCAGGCGTCCCGGCTTTGCCGGGACGCCTGCGTAATGGGAACAAAACCGGAAAAGGGGAACACCATGCATATCAATGAATGGAAGGTCGGGGACGCGGTCGAGGGATTTTATATCCTGCAGAGCGCCTATTCCCGCCAGGGCGCCAACGGCAAGCCGTTTCTCGCCGTCACGCTCGGCGACCGCAGCGGCACGATGGAGGGCAAGGTCTGGGACTACGCCGGCCCGGTCGGGCCGGGCGACGCGGGCAGCGTCGTCTGGGTGCACGGCACGGTGACGGAGTTCCGCGGCGCCAGCCAGCTCACCGTCGGCCGCATCCGCACGGCGGACGCCGCCGACCGCTATGCGCCGGGCGATCTGGTGCCGGCGGCGCCGATCGACCTGGACGCGGGCTGGGCCGAGCTGCAGAAGCTGCTCGATTCGATCGCCGACCCGGATTACGCCGCGATCTGCCGGGCGCTGCTCGCGCAGTACGAGGCGCGCTTCCGCCTGATCCCGGCCGCCAAAAGCGTGCACCACGGCTTTCTCGGCGGCCTGCTGATGCACACGCTGAGCATGGTGTGCGAGGCGGACTTCCTGGCCGCGCAGTATCCCGACGTGATCGACCGCAGCCTGCTGCTGGCGGGCGCGCTGCTGCACGACCTCGCCAAGTGCGAGGAGTTCACCACCTCGGCGCTCGGTCTGGTGACCGATTATTCCATGAAGGGCCAGCTGCTCGGCCACTCCGTGATGGGCGCCCAGGCGGTCGCGGCCGCCGCCGCCCGGCTGGGCACGCCGGAGGAGAAGGCGGCGCTGCTCCAGCATCTGATCCTCTCCCACCACGGCGAGCCGGACTATGGCGCGGCGCTGCGCCCGGTCTGCGCCGAGGGCGAGCTGCTCTCCTTCATCGACCTGATCGACAGCCGCATGGAGATCTACCGCGAGACGCTGCAGGAGACGCCTGCCGGCACCTTCAGCCCGCGGGTGTTCGCGCTCGACCGGCGCGTGTTCCACCACAACTGAATCGCCCCCTCCGGCCCGGCCGCAAACGCTGTTTCCGGCCGGGCCGGTCTGACCCGGAAGGGCCGCGCTCGGCGCGGCCCTTTGCTGTTGACAAACGGAGAAAGATGCAGTATCATCCAAATGGTTGAACCTACATCTTTTTTGCAAGGGAAGCGGTGTCATGGACGGGACCAGACGGCAGATCACCAAGATCGCCCGCGAGGTGAGCAAGTTCACGGTGCGGATGCTCCGCGTCGAGGGCGTCGGCACGGCGGAATACGATTTTATCCATGCGGTGCGCAAGAACCCCGGCATCACCCAGGCGGCGCTGCGGGAGCTGCTGACGCTGGACAAGGGCGCGGCGGCGCGCCGGGCGGCGAGCCTGGAGGCCAAGGGCTATCTGGTGCGCCGCCCGAATCCGCAGGACGGCCGCAGCCAGCTGCTGTTCGCCACGGAGAAGGCGGACATGCTCAAAAACTCCAAGGCCTCGGTGGAGGCGCTCTGTTACGGCTGGCTGGAGGAGGGGCTGTCGCCGGAGGACGACGCCGCCTTCTGCCGCATCCTCAATTTGCTCTATGAGCGCTCCAAGCGCGAGAGCAAGGCGGGCTTCCCCAATCTCGCCCGGCTGTATGCGAAGGAGGCGGAGCGCCATGAGCCGTCGGAACGCTGAAGCGGCGCCGCAGCCGGATCGCATCGGCTATTATTTCCGCCGGGAGACGGGGCCGCTGGCGGTCGTCACGGTCTCGGGCATCTTCTATAACGTCGGCATGATCGCCGGGCCCTATTTTGAGGGGCGTCTGGCGCAGTGTCTGTTCGACATCATCAAGGGCCGCCGCACGCTGCGGGACATGCTCTCGCTGGCGGCGCTCTATCTCGGCGTCATCCTGCTGGTGCAGGCGCTGCGGGCGGTCAAGCGCTTCAGCGTGCGCCGCTTCGCCAACGACACCAGCCGCCGCATGCGGCGCATGCTCTACAACCGCATCGTGCACATGAGCCGCGCCGAGCTGGAAAAGGAGAACCTGGGGGCGGTGATGACCAAGGCGGTCGCCGACGTCGACGCCTGCGCCGAGGGAATGCGCAAGTTCACCACCGAGGTGTTCGACACCGGCGTGGTACTGGTCGCCTATCTGGCGATGCTGTTTTCCTACGACGCGCGCCTGGCGCTGCTGGCCTGCGCCTTCACGCCGTTCGCCTATCTGATCGCCGGGCGGCTGCGGGGCCGGGTGGCGCGCAGCAACGGGGAATATAAAAAGAGCGCCGGACGGCTCAACAGCACGACGATGGACCGCATCGCCAACGCCCTGACCTACCGGGTCTGCGGCTGCGAGGAAAACCGCGACGCCGCCTATGAGACGCGGCTCGCGGACTATGAAAAGCGCGCGGTGGCGGCCAACCTCTGGGAGAACACCATGCAGCCGCTCTACAACATCATCTCCACCTGCGGCGCGGTGCTGATCCTCTATTTCGGGGCGCGGAACGTGCTGGGCAGCGGCTGGCGGAGCTGGGACATCGCCGCCTTTACGACCTTCTTTTCCTGCTTCACCAAGATGGCGCTCAAGTCCTCCAACGCCGCCAAGCTCTTCAACGCCGTTCAGAAGGCCCAGGTCTCCTGGGCGCGCATCAAGCCGCTGATGACGGGCTACACGGCGCCCGCCGATGCCGTGCCGGCGGACGATCCGCGCCTGCCCGGCGAGCTGGTCTTTGCGCATGTGACCGCGGGCTGGCCGGGCAGCGCGCCCGTGGTGCGCGATTTGAGCTTTGCCGTCCGTCCGGGCGAGATCGTCGGCGTCACCGGGCCGGTCGCCTGCGGCAAATCGACGCTCGGCAAAATTCTGATCGGCGAGGTGCCCTACGACGGCAGCATCCGCGTCTGCGGGCGCGAGCTGCGGGAGCTGAGCGCGCGGGAGCGCAGCGGTCTGATCTCCTATATGGGCCATGAGCCGGAGCTGATGAACGGCACCCTGGCGGAGAACATCCGCCTCGGGGAGCCGGGCGACGTCGGCGCGGCGCTCCGGGCCGTCTGTCTGGAGGAGGAGGCGCGGCAGATGCCGCAGGGGGCCGACACCGAGATCGGCGGCGGCGGCACGCGGCTCTCCGGCGGACAGCAGGCGCGCGCCGCGCTGGCGCGGACGCTGTTCAACGCCCGGCGCGTCCTCGTGCTGGACGATCCGTTTTCCGCGGTGGACCGCGCCACCGAGCAGGAGATCCTGACGCGCCTGCGCGCCATGGCCGGCAACCGCGTCGTGCTGCTGTTTTCCCATCGCCTCTACCAGTTCCCGGCTTTTGACCGGGTGCTTTACCTGGACGGCGGGCAGGGCGTCTTTGCCGCCCACGAAACGCTGATGCGGGAATGTCCGCCCTATGCGAAGCTCTTTGCCGAGCAGCAGGAAGGAGGCGGGCGCCATGAAGCGTGACGGACCGCTCGGCGCGGTGCTGCGCCGGGTCATGGCGGCGGCGCCGGCGGCGAGCGTGCTGACGGTGCTGGTCATCCTGCTCTCGGTGGCGGCGGCGCTGTTCCCGCCGCTGGTGCTGGAGCGCGCCGTCAACCGCCTGACGGCGGGGCAGGGGGTGCCGCTGCGGCTGGCGCTTCTCTATCTCGGCCTGATCGCCCTCTCCGGCGTGCTGGAGTCCGGGCAGAACGTGATGATCACCGTGTTCGGCCAGAAGGTGACCCACGGCCTGCGCAGCGCCCTGTGCGCCAAGCTGCGGCGGCTGCCGGCCGGCTATTTCACCGCCCATGACAGCGGCCGGATCGCCTCGCGCTTCGTCAACGACGTCGATGCGGTCGACTCGCTGTTCACCAACGGGATTGTCAGCATGTTCGCCGACGCCTGCCGCGTCGTCAGCATCCTGACCGTGATCTTTCTCAAGAGCCTCGGCCTCGGCCTGCTGATGCTGCTGGTGACGCCGCTGCTCTTCTGGATGACGCGCCTGTTCCAGAAGCGGATGCTGCTGGCGCAGCTGGACAACCGCGCCGCCATCGGCAAGGTCAACAGCCATGTGCCGGAGACCATCCGCAACATCCGCATGATCCATGTGCTGGCGCGCGAGCCCTATATGGAGCGCCGCTATGACGACTACATCGGCGAGAGCTACCGCGCCACCGATCAGTCCAATGTTTATGATTCGCTCTATTCGCCCATCGTTCTGTTTATCAGCGCCGCCGTCATTTCGGTGATGATGGTCGGCGCCGCCATGGGCGGCGGGGTGCGCACCTTCTTCGGGATCAGCGTCGGCACGGCGGTGGCGGTCATCGCCTATGTCGGTAAGGTCTTTGATCCGCTGGAGAGCATCGGCATGGAGATCCAGAACATCCAGTCCGCCGTGGCGGGCGTCCGACGCATCGACGAGTTCCTGGCGGAGCCGGAGCGGGCGCTGCCCCAGGGCGCGCCGCCGCGGGAGGACGCCGATCCGGCCGTGTGCTTCGACCGGGTGCGCTTTGCCTATGATGGCGGCGAGGAGGTGCTGCGCGGTCTGAGCTTCGCAGTCCGGCGGGGCGAGGCGGTCACCTTCGTCGGCCGCACCGGCGCCGGCAAGAGCACGGTGTTCCGGCTGCTGCTCGGCCTCTACCGGCCGCAGGCGGGGCAGGTCACCGTCGGCGGCGCCGAGGCCGCCGACATCCCCGACGCCTGCAAGCGCCGCCTGTTCGGCTATGTGGAGCAGAGCTTCCATCCGGCGGAGGGGACGGTCGCGGACCAGATCACGCTCTTTGACCCGGCGCTCGGCCGGGCGGAGGCCGAGCAGGCGGCCCGGCTGGTCGGCCTGCATGAGAGCATCGCGGCGCTGGAGCAGGGCTACGACACGCCCATCGGTCGGGCGGCCTTCTCGCAGGGACAGCTGCAGCTGCTCTCCATCGCGCGGGCGGTCGCCGCCTCGCCGCGGATGCTGCTGCTCGATGAGATCACCGCCAACCTCGACAGCGACACCGAGCGCCGCGTACTGGACGCGCTGGAGCGCGCCGCCGCGGGGCGGACCGTGCTCTCCATCTCCCACCGCCTGCAGGCGCGGGAGCGCGACCGGCGCCTGATCGAGATGTGACGCCCTGCAAGGGCAGAAAAGTCCCCGGAGCCGCGGTGCGGCTCCGGGGACTTTTCTGCTGCCGCGGGCGCTTACGCCTCTGCCGCTTCAAACAGATAGGAGGTCATGGAAATGGCGCCCAGCTCGCGGTAATCGTTCCAGACGGTGACCCGGTCGTCCGCGGACGCCGCGCCGAGGGCCACGAGCAGCGGCGCGTAGTGCTCGGCGGTGGGGACGGCCCTGTCGGCGTCCGGCAGCGCCTTGTAGCGGACCGGCGTTTCGAAATCGCCGGCGGCGACGGCATCGCGGACGGCGGCGTCGAACCGGTCCGCCCAGCCGCAGCCGCCCGCCATGTCCCACTGCACCGCCCGGAGATTGTGCACCACGTTGCCGCTGGCGAAGATCAGCGCCCCCTCGTCCCGGAGCGGGGCGAGGCGCCGGCCGGTCTCATACTGCGCGGCGGCGTCCGCCGTCAGGTCGGTGCTGACCATGACCACGGGAATGTCGGCCTGCGGGAACAGGTCGGCCAGGACCGTCCACACGCCGTGGTCGATGCCCCAGTCGTTGCCGACGGCGGCCTGTCCGCCGAGCAGCGCCAGTACCCGGTCGGCATATTCCGCGGAGCCGGCGGGCTCGTAGCGGATCTGATAGAGGGCGTCGGGGAAGCCGTACATGTCGTAGATCTGCGGATTGCGGTCGCTGCGCCGCACGCGGACCCCCGCGGTGCCCCAATGGGCTGACACCGCGACGATGACCTTCGGCCGGCCGAGCGCGCGCCCGGTCTGTTTCCAGCCGTCCCGGGCCCGGTTGTCCCCGATGGCGTTCATGGGGGAGCCGTGGCCGGCAAAGACGACCGGCATTCTGTTTTCTGTGCGCATGCGCTTTCCTCCGGTTTCATTTTTTCGGATGGTCACAGTATACGCCGCGCCGCCCTGCTTGTAAATGAGAAATCGGGCCGCGCCGCCGCGCGGTCCCGGACAGGCGCCAATGGAAACAATTCAGCCGGCTTCATTTTTGGGGTTTACACAGAATGGTCTTTGCCAGGCGGGAACCGTCAAAGGCGGCCCGTCTCAGGTCAGCGTGTCCAGTTTGCAGGCGTAGAGCTTCTCGTCGATTTCCGCCAGCGTGTAGCCGTGCGCCAGCCCGAAGATGATCACGCTGTCCCGCCGGCTCGCCGGATAGAGCGCGGCATAGCCCGCCGCCTTCAGCAGATGCTGCGTCTCGTCCATGGAGGCGCCCATGCCCACGCAGAGGCAGAGCGTCTTGTCCCGCGACGGGCATCTGCGCCCGGAGAAGACCTGATGCACATAGACCGTGCTGCATCCGGCGCGGCGCGCCAGCTCCGCCTTGGACAGGCCCTTGCCCCGGAAGGCGTCCGCGATCAGCTGCGTGACGCGCTCGTCCGCAAAGCAGTCCTCGTTTTCCGCCATGTACGCGCTGATGCTGTCGGCGCGCATCAGCGCCGCCCGGAGCTCATCGGTATCCCGTTTCAAGATGATTTTCCCCTTTCCCGATCGGGACGGATATGCTATAATTTATGTATTACGATTATATCGTCTCGGCCGCGGCAAAGCAAGATGCCGGCGGCATTTGTTATTGGGGGAAGCACAATTTGTACGACTGGCTGTGCGGGCGGATCGACGCCTGCTTTGAGCGCGAGCGGACGCTCAAGGAAAATTCCCGGGGCAGCGTGGAGCTGCTCCGCCACAAACGCACCGGGCAGCGCGTCATCTGCCGCCGCTATGCGGGCAGCGGCGAGGTCTACCGCCGCCTGATGGGGGTCTCCAGCCCCAATCTCCCCGCGGTTTTCGAGACGGCGGAGCGCGGCGGCCGCGTGATCACGCTGGAGGAGTACATCACCGGCGACACGCTGGACGCGCTGCTGCGCGGCTGCCCCCTGACGGAGGGCGAAACGCGGCGGATCGTGCGGGACGTGTGCGCGGGGCTGTGGGTGCTGCACTCCATGGCGGCGGTGCACCGGGACGTGAAGCCGGAAAACATCATCCTCTCCGGCGACCGCACGGTGCTGATCGACTTTGATTCCGCGCGGATGAACAAGCCCGAGGCCGCGGGCGACACCCGCGTGCTGGGCACCATCGGCTACGCCGCGCCGGAGCAGTTCGGGCTGGCCCAGTCCGACTGCCGCACCGACATCTACGCGGTCGGCGTCCTGCTGAACGTCATGCTCACCGGCGAGCATCCGTCGAAGCGGCTGGCCGCCGGCCGCCTCGGCCGCGTCGTCTCCCGCTGCACCATGATGGACCCCAACAAGCGCTACCGGGACATTCCGCACCTGCTCCCGGAGCTGTGAGGAGCGCAGAGATGGAAACGAAAAAATGTCCCCGCTGCGGCGCGGATTTGCCGGCCGCGGCTTCCTTTTGCCCCGCATGCATGGCCGTCCTGAACGAGAGAAAAGCGGCGCCGCCGCCAAAGGCCAAAAAGCGGCGCTGGCCGTGGCTCGCGCTCGCGGTGTGCGTCTGCGCCGTGACCGCGGCGCTGCTGCTGCACGGCCGGGGCGCGCAGATCGGCAACGGCACGGCGCAGGCGGACTATGCCGGCTATACCGTCATCGCCAGCTTCAACGGCAACCGCGCGGGCGTCACGAAGAACAGCGAGAAAAACGTCTCGCTTCCGGCGGGAAGCGAGATCAACACCATCACCCGCGTCTTTGTGCTGGACGGGGACGGGAACATCGTGACGGACGACTTCCGCGCGCTGGTGGCGTCCGCGGAGCTGACGCTGGAAACGCTCTCCGGCAGCGAGAACACCGTGGACGTGCAGGCGTGGGGCGTCTATGACGACTTCCCGGAGCAGGCCTACACCGGCGAGATCCACATGCTGGGCGCGGACAGCACCCAGCGGGTGGTGTGGACGCTGCACATGAAGAACGGCGACACCCTCGCGCTGTACCAGACGCTTTATGTGCGCGAGCAGCAGACGATCACCTTCACGGCCGAGGACACGCCCATGGCCACGGCGGCGGAGCTGACCGCGCTGGTGAAGAAGATCGACACGGAGCTCGACAAAAACGCCATTATAGAGGTATATCTGCCTGCCGGGACCTATGACTGCGGTCTGGAGATCAAGGGGCACGCCTACAACGTCTGCGGCGCCGTAAACGCGGACGGCACGCCCGCCACGGTCTTTACCGGGACAGTCGCCGTGAGCACGGAGGACCCGGGCTTTGTGGAGCTGAGCAACCTCTCGCTCAGGGGCAGCGGCGGCGTGGGACTGGACGCCACGGCGGCGGTGGAAATGAAAAACTGCGCCTTTGAGGGCTTCGACACCGCGGTCATGGTGCACAACGGGGCCTTTGTGCACCCGACGGACTGCGTGTTCCGCGGCAACGCCGTCGCCATGGACTTCAACACGGTCACCGTCCACTTCGACAGCCCGGATTTCGACGGCAACACGTTTGACGGCAACGGCACCGCCCTGCTGCTGGAGAGCCTGCCGAAGGGCGAGACGCTGCTGCTGAACGGCTGCGTGTTCCGCAACAACGGCACGGACATCGAAAACCGCAGCACGCGCGGCGTGGACAGCTCCGGGGCGGTGTTCGGGAACGGCGGCTGACGCCGGTTTTCCCGCAGGCGGACATGCGAAATATGCCGGGAACCGTATGCTCCCGGCATATCGTTTTTTGGCCGCCGCGACCCTATAATGGTCGTAGATTATGTGGGGAGGCCTGTTTGTGAAAAAACGCATGTTTGCATGGCTGCTGGCGCTCGCCCTGGCGGCGGGCCTGCTGCCCGCGGGCGCGCTGGCGGCGGAAAATCAGCTCTATTGGCGCGGCGGACAGATTGCCGACAACGTGTTGACTCCGGAAGGAAATTATTCTACCAGCTTGAGCGGTCAGGCGGGCAACAGCAGCGTGGTCGCGCTGTATACCGACAATACCAGCGGCACGCCGATGGCAGCCGACGCGGCGCTGACCTATACCCCCGGCACCGGCGGCGCCGCCGGCGATGTGACTGTCGGGTATGACGATACGCTTCGGGGCTGGATCATTCAGTATCATGCCGTTTGCAGCGGCACGCTCAGCGCCGTGACAGGCGGTACGACCTATTCCCTCGATGTTTCGGCCGTGCTGCCGGACGTGGGCCTTTACTCCGCAAACGCGGCGAGCGCGGAGAACTTCATCTCCTCCTTCACCGTGACGGGCAGCAGCAGGACCTTCTACCTCTGCGCCAACACCGGCTGGACGCTCACCGGCGTCACGCAGAACAGCGGCAGCTTTGCGACTGTCAGCCTTGACAGCGGCGGCAAATTTGCGGCGATCACCGTCAGCGACAGCTACAACGGCGAGCAGGACCTCAGTCTTGCGGTCTCCGCCGGCGGGCCGAACGGCCAGAGCTGGAGCGGACGCTATTTCGACATTGCCCTCACGGACGCCCGCCCCAAGCCCGCCGGGCTTTACTTTGCGGAACCGGACTGGGGCGGCAGCGGGCCGGAAATCCCCGCCAGCCCCGCATACCAAAACACCGCTCTGCCGCTGACGCTGGGGTATAGCCGCGTCATCGCGCTGTATTATTACGACGGCACAGGCTACGCGCCCGTGACCTCCGGCGCGTCAGCCGCCGGCCCGTTCACGCTGACGCCGAACGCGGCTGCCGCCGGGCTGTACGATATTTCTGCCGCCGGCTCAGGCAGCGGCTCCATAAGCTATACCGTCAGTGAGCATACTTATACCGTGCCGCTGACCTCTGTGCTGCCGGGCATAGGCTACTTCTCGTCGCAAAGCCGCTCGGACAACAAGCTGGTCACCGACTACACCTTCTCCGGCAGCGGCAGCAACGTCCTCTGGCTGATGAGCAAGGACGGATTTGATGAGACAACGGCAGACAAGATTACATGGAGCACACTTGACGGCAGCGCGCTGCCCGCCGGCTACATGACGGCGGAGAAGACCGCGCGCGGCGCCACCGGCCGCTATGACGTCAAGGTCACGCTGCTGAACTATTTCGGCGCCAATGTGGGCCTGCGGGCAAAGGTGCCGCAGGACGAGGGCGTTTACAACGCCGATGTGGCCGTCACGATCCCGTACGGCTTCGCCGGGACCGTCACCGCTGACAACAGCGACTATCGCGTCGGCCTCGGGAATTATGACGAGAGCAGCGTCAACGACAGCTGCTACATCGACACCGGCATGGGCGTATTCGGCCCGGGCGGGGACGTCAGAAACGACGAAACCGCCGTCTGGAAGACCTTTACTTTCATGCAGGTGCTTGCGGCCTCCGAGGTGGCTGAGGGCGGCAATATGACCAGCTTCCATTTGAACCGCACGCTTACCGGGCAGATCACGGTAAACCGCGTCTGGATCGAGCCGCTCACCGGCGACCGCGACGCCATGGCCCTCTCGCCCACGGGCGCGCAGGAGCTGACAGGTAATATCCCGGCCGCAATCACCGTCTACGCAAAGCCCGGCCGCTGCGGCTACGCCCGCGTCTGGGCCAATGTGACGGTGGGCGGCGGGACCTTCGACGTAAGCTCCCTGGGCTGCTTTGAAAAGGTGGAGATCAAGACCTATACAAGGCCGGAAGGCGACACTGTAACCGCGCTGAATGCGTTCCTTGCCGGCGACCTTGTCAGCGACATCAACGCCGCGCCGCAGGAGGGACAGCGCACCTATTTCCGGATCGACCTGAACGGCAACCATTATGACGGCACCATCGATTTTCCCGACAGCTGGCCGCAGTTCTCCAACGGCGTGTCCGTGGAGATCATCGGCAGCGGCGCGGCCGTGACCGGCGGCATGGACCTCACCAAAGTCAATCTCGCCGCCCTCGACGGCGTGAGCTTTACGGCGAAAACCACGCATCAGGGAAACGCACTCTATCACGGTGGCGTCAACACGATCATCGGCTGCTCGTTCACCGGCTACGACATCGCCTGCGATTCCTCCAGCGCCGACGCCGCGCTGTGCGTTTATTCCAACTGTACCTTTACGGACAACAATACGGGCATCGTTTTCGATCATGGGAGAGTGCAGGCAAACATGGGTACCGGCGTCTCCACCGGCAACAGCTTCCTCCGCAACGGCACGGCGATACAGATCAAATCCACGAACGCGATCCTCACGCCGTTCGAGCTGCGTTTTTCCAATTCCAATTTCATCGGCAACACGACGGATGTAGACGTGGACTGCAATAACAGCAGCTTCTACTTCTACGCCGATTACTTCGGCTCGGGCACATCGGCCTCCAGCTGCCAATACTGCCCCCCGACCATCGACTGTGCGGACGGTTCCTTCGTCTATACAAACCCGCGGCGCAGCGCGCCGTACAGCTCCGGGGAGACCTCCGTGCCGCCGCTGGTACTGGACGCGCGCCTGCCCGTGAGCATTCTGAACAGTCAGGCGGCAAGCCTTCCCATATACGGCGGCTCGCTTGCCGACGAAGAGATCAACGTACTTGACGACGGCGAGCAGACCGTCGGCACCTGGTCGTTTAAGTGAGGAGTGAGACGATATGAATAAGATTTTCCGGCTCATCTGCGCGCTTTTGTGCGCCGCGCTGCTGCTGTCCGCGTCCGCCTTTGCCGCGGGCGACGGCTTCAACGCGTCCCTCACGATCGACCGCTCCGCTGCCGGTCAGATCCGCGTCACCGTGGCGGACAGCTCCGTCCTGGCCGCCAAAAAGCCCACGCTCACCATCCACTGCGAGTTTGCCGCCGCCTATGTCAGCTTCGGCGGCAGCGTGATCGCCTCGGCGCTGGACACGGAGAAGAAGGAGATCTCCTTCCCCGTGGCGGCGGGCGGCACCTATGTGATCCAAAGCGGCGCGGCACCGTCCGCAGCCGCGCCGTCCGCCCCGGCCGCGGAAGTGACCGTGCCGGTGTTCAGCGCCGCGGGCAAGGTGGATGCATCCGCGACCGTCACAGCCGGGACCGCTTCCGTCCATGTGACGGACGGCCAGCTCAGGGACATCGTCTCCGCCCCGGCCGCGGAAGCCGGCGCCGTCGAGGTGGATGTCTCCGGGCTTGACGGCGTCACGGCGGCGGCAATCCCCGCCGGGCTCGTCGATGCCGCCGCCAAAGCGGCAGGCGGCAGAGGCCTTGAGGTCAGGACCCGGAACGGAAGCGTCGCGTTCGACGGCGCGGCTCTCGGCGCGGCCGACACTGGCGGTACCGTCGTCGTATCCGTTGCACCGGTGGCGCATGAAAAGCTCGGCGAGACGCAGCGGAACGCCGTGCCCGCGGATGCGCTGATCGTGGATGTCAGCGTCCTTGTAAATGGCGTGAGGGTTCATGACTTTTCGGGCGGGAGCATCACTGTATCCCTGCCGTATACGCTCAAAGCCGGGGAGAGGCCGGATTGCATCGCCGTCTGGTATCTGGAGGATAACGGCAGCCTGACGCCCATGAACGGAAAATACGACCCCGCTTCCGGCATGGTCGTGTTTATAACGGCGCACTTAAGTCAGTATGTCATCGGCAGTTTCCCATTTTCCGACGTGCCGGGCGGGGCGTATTACTACGACGCCGTCCTCTGGGCGGTCGGAAAGAGCGTTGCCGACGGCATGTCGGCGACAGCTTTCGCGCCCGCCGGCGTCTGCACCCGGGCACAGGCCGTGACCTTCCTGTGGCGGGCCATGGGTTCGCCGGAGCCGACCGAAACCGTCTGTCCGTTCGCGGATGTGAACGCGGGCGCCTGGTATTACAAGGCCGTCCTCTGGGCGACAGAAAAAGGCATCACCCTGGGCGTAAACGACACGGCCTTCGCACCGGACGACGCCGTCACCCGCGCACAGGCGGTGACCTTTCTCCACCGCGCGGCTGCCCGGCCCGCGCCGGCCGCGGCAAATCCGTTTGCGGACGTAGCCGCTGGGACCTATTATCAGGGCGCGGTCGCGTGGGCCGCCGCGCAAAAGATCGCGCAGGGTGCCGGCAGTACGACCTTTTCTCCCGCCGCTCCCTGCACCCGGGCGCACATGGTGACCTTCCTTTGGCGCTGGCTCGGCAAATAGGCGGCACAGAGAAACGGCGCCGAAATCAGGATACAGAAAGCCCCGGAACCGCAAGGCTCCGGGGTTTTTATGCCGCTGGGCGGGGGATCGGCGCGCGATCTGTCATGGAAACGGGCGAGGCAGAGCAAGGCTCCACCGCGCCTAGAAAGATCAGCATTTAGGCCGCTTTTCTGATGTCGGCCCGGTTTTTAAGACGTTGTCAGCTTTGTGCAATAGCGTCCCGCAGCCGGTGAACGTCAAGGGGCTTCGTGACGTAGCCGGTCATGCCGACGGCTTTGCTGTGCTCCACGGCGGCCGTGAACGCGTCTGCCGTCATGGCGATGATCGGGACGCTTTTCGCGTCCGGCCGGTTCATCTCCCGGATGGCCCTCGTCGCATCGTAGCCGTTCATGACCGGCATCTGGATATCCATGAGAACGGCGCGATACTCGCCGGCAGCGGACGTTGAGAACAGCTCGACTGCGCGCGCGCCGTTTTCGGCGTGGACGACGCTGAGCCCGAGGCTTTCAAGAATCCGTTTTGCGATTTCCGTATTGATCTCGTTGTCTTCGGCCAAAAGCACCGTGCCGTTCAGCTTTTTTTCCGCCGGCTCAGCCATGGCTCCGCGCGGCTTGTCCCCGGGAGCAGAGCCGATTCCCGCCTCGGCCGCAGTAAACGAGATGGTGATCTTCGTTCCGCGGCCAAGCTCGCTTTGAACGGAGATTGTCCCGCCCATGAGATCGGTCAGCTTCTTTACGAGTGAAAGCCCCAGACCTGTGCCCTGCACGAATCTGTCGCGCCCGGGATTGGTCTCCTCCTGAGTAAATGGCTCGAACATCGTTTTCTGAAAATCGCGGCTCATGCCGATGCCGGTGTCCGTGACAGTCAGGACGCAGTCGCACTGTCCGTCCGGCCGCCGTTTGCCGGCCGCCGAAACGGTGACGGTCCCGCCGCGGGGCGTGTACTTCACTGCGTTGGAGATCAGATTCATCATAATCTGGTTCAGGCGGACATGGTCGATAAAAATGTAGGGGATGACGGGTTTCTGGTCGATGAGGAACCGGAGCTCCCGGCTTTTGCACAGCGGCTCGAACATATTTTGTATGCTCGAAACAAAGTCTGTGTAGAGATACGGCTCCGGGTGCAGCTCAATCTTGCCGCTGTCGATCTTGGAAATGTCCAGCACGTCGTTGACGAGGGACAGAAGATACTCGTTTGAGGCCTGAATTTTCCGCAGATCGTCCTTCAGCTTCTCCGGACTGTCGATGTCCTCCAGCGCGAAAGCGGTGATGTTGGTGATGGCCCCGATCGGCGTGCGGATGTCGTGGCTGATGCGCGACACAAAGTCCGATTTCGCCGAGCAGGCCTTTTCCGTCTCCATCAGCGCGCTCTGAATATCCGCGATCTGCTTTTCCTCATGCTCATAAGAGGCCGTCACGTCGGCCTGGACGATCAGCGCGATCTGGTGCGCTTCGTCCAGCCAGCTGTATCGCATCTGCTGGCACGTTCGTCTGCCTTTGCTGTCCGTCTGAAGATAGGACAGCGTATAATATCCGCTCGCGGTAAGCTCCGACCTGATCCGCGCCAGATCCGTCGCGCGCATATAGGACTCCGCCTCCTGCGGGCTGACAAAATTCTGCTGGACGAAATGCCGGCGCGCGGTATAGGGCACTTTGCAGCCTATTTCGGGATACTGGATGTACGCCTTCTTGCGGACAAATTCGATTTCTTCGGTTTTTAAATACAGAACGCCGATAAACTCGAATTCCTGCGCGGCGATGCGGCTGGTGACCAGCTCGCTTTTCTTCTGGTCGTCGATGTCGATGGCGTAAGTGATGCCCTCCACATCGCCCGTTTCGGGGTTGCGCACCATGTTGACCGAGCCGAGAACCCAGCGCACGCCGCCGCGCGCGGAGCGGCACGGATATTCCATGGAGACCTTGCTTTCGCCTTTTTCAAACAGCAGGAGCAGATTTTCGCAGCTGAACGTGCGTCTTACCTGTTCGGCGATGACCGGATCGGGGATGGTTTTCGCCGTCGCTTCAAACAGGCCTGCCGCTGTCCCGGATTCTGCAAGCGTTTTCAGTGCGGAGTACGCCTCGTCCTGCACCACCATGTTGGTGCAGCGGTCCTTTGTGAGGTTCAGATGAAAACTTGCGGCGAAGCTGGGATTTGCCGAAGCCAGCACGTTGCGCTGCGTCTCATATTTTTGCACTTCCAGCCGCTGGGCCTCGGCGCGGGATTCCTCCGCGGCCTTTTCCTCCGTGATGTCCTGCAGGCAGCAGTACACCAGCAGTTTCCCGTTCTTCTCTTCGGCCTCGTTTACCATCAGGCGGTGCCAGCAGAAGCTGCCGCCGAGCCTGGGGAAGTACCGGTAGTCGACGGTGAACGGCAGATGGGAAGCATAGCCGTTATCGACGGCTGTCCGCACGGCTTCCATGTCGTCCGGGTGGACATGCAGGAAAAACAGGCTGTCGTTCGGATAGCCCTCGCCCAGAAGCTGACGGATGCGGTCGTTCCCGGTGACCAGCGAGAGCTTTTTCCCCTTCGCTGCGGAGATCACCATGATACCAACGGGGACGTTCATCACCGTGTCCTTCAGCACGGCCGCTTCTTCCAGGCGGCGCAGCCGCTCCTGCTCTCCGTTCCAGACGCTGGTGACGTCAGACTGGACCACGAGAATTTCGCTTTTCCCTTCATCGAACCACTGGAACAGCACCTGTTTTTTGAGCGGCTGCTCGATGCCCTCCGCAAAGTCGTACAGGAGGCTGTATTTCTTCTCTTTTCCCAGAACCGCCGTGATCGCGTTCAGCGACGCCTGCGCTCTGAGCTTCAACGCGCCGTCCGCGCCGGCGCAGTATCCGTCGGCAAGCCTTTCAAGGCAGACGCGGTACGGCGCTCGCTGTCCGCTTTCAAGGCCGGTACAGTTCCAGTTCCCGCTGTGCATGACAAACGTTTCGGAAGCAACGTCGATGAAGCCGATGTAATCGCTGCCCTCGCTCGACATGAGCCGCAGGATCATCTCGCCGCGTTTCTGCCTGTCAATATCTATTGCATAGGTTACAGCCTCAACATCCTCCGTGTGAGGATTTTGATGCATCACCAGGATGCCCTGCCGCCAGCGCAGACCGTCCCTGAATCTGCTCGAATAGGAGAACGAGACCGTTGTCTCGCCCTCCCGGAAGCGCCGGATCAGCGCCTCGCGGGTAAACTCCCGGCGGAACCAGGCAAGCGTGTGCTCATCCGCGATCAGCTTGGAGAATTCGCTGAAGTAGCCGTCCACCGTCCCGGATTCCTTTTGCTTCAGCACGGAGGCAAACGGACTTTTTCCGTCGATGCAGATGTTCTTCGTGAGATTCAGATGGAAAGAGGCAAGATTATTCGGATACGCCTTGTCCAGACTCTGAAAGAAATCCAGATAGCGCTGCTGCTCCCGCTTCATCTCCGTGATGTCCTGTGCGGAGCAGTAAACCGTCACGACCCGGCCCTCGCCGTTGGTGACAGGGGTCGAAGTGATGCGCCACCAGTGCGTCTGCCCGTTTACGACGGTGCTGTACTCAACGGCCGGCTTCGGCGCTCCGTCTCTGATCGGCTCAAACAGGGACATGAATTGCCTGCGATAGGGCTCGTCCACCAGGGAAACAAGCGATTCCGGCACGTTTTCGACGACTGCCGGCATGCCCTGCGCCTCGCAGACGGCGCGCGTGTAATCGCTGTCCATCTGATAAAGGATCCGCCGGTGCTCCTGATCGTATTCAAAAATGATCTGCTTTGCCTGTTCCGCCATCAAACGGTACATGTGCTGGCTTTTCAGTGCGCTCAGCTCGGCTTCCTTTTCGGCGTTGATGTCGGTGAACACCACATAGGCGAGGACGCTGCCGTCCTCTTGAGGTACGGGTTTGCCGCTCAGATGATACCAGCGGTATGCGGGGTCTTTTCCGGCCCGCGAACGGTAATTGATTTCTCCGGGCTTCCCGCTGCAGAAAAGAGCGGAAAAGAACGCCCTTGCCGAATCTCTGTCTTCGGGATGGATCAGATCCAGCAGGCCCGATTCATCCAGCGTCATCAGCTGCATTTCGGAAGCAAAGGGCAGCGAGCGGTAGTATGCGTTCGTATAGATCACGCTGACGCTGCCGTTCTGCTTTTTGTAAATAAGGGTAGCCACAGGGATGTTGTCCACAATCCGCTGGAGTTCGCTGTTTTTTTCCGCCAGCAGATCGCTTTCCGGGCTGCCGGCAAGAACGGCGTAGAGAATGGGCACGCCGTTCATCGTCCCGATGATGCGGCCCTTCGCGCGAATCCAGACCGGACCCTTCCGCCTGTTGACGACGCGGTAAGCGGCGTCGACGTCGCTGCCGCTGCGGAAACTCTCGCTGAGAGCTGCGGCAAGGGCCGCCCTGTCCTCATCCAGCACCGCGCTGAGCGTATCGGCGACGGAGGACGACAGGTATTCATCCTGCTCCATGCCGACGACTCTCGCGGCCTCGGGCGAGGCATACAGCATTTCAATGCCGTTCGGCGTGACTTTGCTTATTGTAAAAGCTCCGGGGTTCGTCTGCTCAAGCAGCGTGAGATCGCGCTCGTTGATCTCCATTCCGGTATCCTCCTCAATGCCCGGCGGGGGCAGCGGTTATGACTGTACCGCTTTGTATATTTCTTCCGCCCCGGCGGCAAGCTTCCCGCACAGCTGGTCGAACTCTTCGTTTTCTTCTTCCGTGAGGTAAGCGGACACTTTTTCCGTCCATTCCCGCTGGATATCCGTCAGTTCAGCGTACTGCAGTTTTCCTTTTTTCGTCAGCTCCACGATGCGTTCGCGCCGGTTCTGCGGATAGATGCTTCGCTTGATCAAGCCGCTGTGTTCAAGCCGCAGGAGCGCCTTTCCGACCGTGGAGGGATCGATCAGCAGCGTGGCGGCAATGCTGCTTTGCAGCACGCCGGGATGAAACAGCAAAAAGACGCAGATGCGTCCGTCCGAGGTGCTCAGGCTCAATTCCGGCGAAGCCCGCCTTAAGCCGTAATACCTGCTGAAATTGTGCAAGACAAAGAAGGTTTTCACGTTCATGGCTTGTCTTTCAATCCTCCTGATCGCCGCGCGCTTACAAATCAATCTATTTCGGAATAATTCCATTTTGGATCATTTCCATTATAAAATGCACGGATATCCCTGTCAACCGTCTGCGGGCGGACGCGGCTGCGCTTCCGAACATGGCGCGCCTTGTTTGCTGAAGCAAGACCGGCGGCGGCGTGGCGGCGCCTGTGTGGGAAACAAATCGGTCAGTGGGAGCCGACTGCCGCTTCGATGCTTTCAATTGCCGCGGTTTTGCGGTCTGAAGTCCGCTCCGTAGCCCGCAGGGGATGCCGAAACAACAGGAGCCGCCGCGTCCGATGGGGGACTGCGGCGGCTCCTGTTGTTGGGGTGAAGCCTATTTGACCAAGTGACAGGCGGCCATTCTTCCTGCGGATACCTCATGCAGAACCGGCTCCTCTTTTGAGCACTGCTCTGTGGCGAAAGGACACCGTGTATGAAAACGACAGCCGGAAGGGGGATTGACGGGACTGGGTATTTCTCCAATCAGCATGTCTTTGTCCTCTTTTCGCTTTGTGGGGTCTGGCTTGGGTACCGCCTCCAGCAGAAACCGGGTGTATGGATGCAATGGGCTCTCATAGACATCTTTCGTAGTCCCGATCTCGCAGATCTTTCCGAGAAACATGACGCACACACGGTCGGAAAGATAGCGCACAACGCTCAGGTCGTGAGAGATGAACAAATAGGTAAGATCCATTTCCTGCTGCAGGTCGCCCAGAAGGTTGAGCACCTGTGCCTGAATGGAAACATCAAGGGCAGAGACCGGCTCGTCGCAGACGATCAGCCGCGGATTCAGCGCAAGCGCGCGTGCGATCCCGACGCGCTGCCGCTGCCCGCCGGAAAACTGGTGAGGATAGCGATTGATAAACTCGGGCCGAATGCCGCATGTCTTGAGCAGTTCTTCGACGCGCTTGGTTGTTTCTGCTTTGGTCTTGTAGACATGGAATGTTTCCAGCGGCTCTGCGACGATGTCGCGGATGGACCAGCGCGGGTTGAGCGAGGCATACGGATCCTGAAAGATCAGCTGCATCTGTCTGCGCAGCTGACGCAGATCCTCCGGCTTGAGCTTCTGCATGTTCTGTCCATCAAAGGTGACAGAGCCAGCGGTCGGCTCGATCAGGTTGAGGATCAGACGTCCGAGCGTTGATTTTCCGCACCCGGATTCGCCTACCAGAGCCAGCGTTTCGCCCTGATAAATATCAAACGTGACGTCGCTTACAGCGTGGACCACGCTTGTACTCTTCTTCCACATGCTGGAGGATACCTTGAACTCTTTTACAAGGTTGCGGACTTCAACCAGTTTTTTGTCGCTCATTTTCCCATGACCTCCTTGTCAAAGAGGAAGCAGCGTGCCTGATGCCCGTTGCCCAGGTCCTGAAGTTCCGGTTCCTGCATGGTGCAGATCTTCATGGCCTTTTCGCATCTCGGGCAGAACCGGCAGCCTTTCGGCAGCTTGAGCAGGTTCGGGACCATACCGCGGATGGTGTAAAGCCTGCTTTTTGTGCCGGAGGTGTCGGGGATGGAGTTGAGAAGCCCGAATGTATAGGGGTGCTGCGGATGCGCGAACAACTCGTTGACATCAGCGTGCTCCATGACCTTGCCGGCGTACATGACATACACCTCGTCGCACAACTCAGCTACGACACCCAGGTTGTGCGTGATCATCAGAATGGACGTGCCCTGTTCCGACTGCAGCTGACGCATAAGGTGCAAAATCTGCGCCTCGATCGTGACGTCGAGCGCGGTTGTGGGTTCGTCGGCAATCATCAGCTGCGGGTTGCATACCATCGCCATGCCGATCATGACACGCTGGCGCAGACCGCCGGACAACTGATGCGGATATGAGCTGTATCTCTTTTCCGGCTCCGGAATGCCGACCTTGCGGAAAATCTCAATCGTGCGTTCCTTTGCCTCGGCCTTGGAGACGTTCTGATGCAGAAGAATGGCTTCGCTGACCTGCCTGCCGATGGTATAAACGGGGTTGAGAGAGGTCATCGGCTCCTGAAAAATCATGGAGATGTCCTTGCCGCGGATCTTGTTCATCTCCCGGATGCTCTTGACTGCCAGATCATCCCCGTTGAACAGCACCTGTCCCGCCACGATTCTGCCGGGATGCTGCACAAGGTGCATGATGGACATGGCGGTCACGCTTTTCCCGCAGCCGGATTCGCCCACCAGCCCCACGATGCTTTTTTGGGGAATTGCAATATCCACGCCGTCCACGGCGGGCACTTCTCCTTGCTTAGTGAAAAAATGCGTTTTCAGACCACGGATTTCCAGCAAATCTGTATGTTGTTCCATCGTGTGTTCCCTCTATTCCTTCAGTGTCGGGTCGAGTGCATCGCGCATCCCGTCGCCAACAAAGTTAAAGGCCAGAACGAGCAGCATGATGGCAAAACCGGGGATGAGCGCCACCCATGGCGCGCGCGTCAACTGGTCTTTATTCTCACTGACCATCAGGCCCCAGCTTGCCTCGGGCGGCTGCGCGCCCACGCCAAGGAAGGACAGGCTTGCCTCTTCCATGATGGCGCTGGGGATGTCCAGGGTAAAGATGACGATCAGGGAGGGAATACAGTTGGGGAGAATATGCCGGAACATGATCGTACTGCGCTTGACGCCGCAGGATCGGGCGGCTTCCACGAACTCTTTTTCGCGCAGCTGCAGCGTCTCGGCGCGGACCGTACGGGCCGTCATGCCCCAGTTGATGATGCTCAGCGCGATAAAGAGGTTCAGCAGACTGGCACCCAGCGTATACATGATGACCATGGCCAGCAGCAGAGACGGAAAGGAGAGGCAGATATCTGCGATGCGCATGATGATGAAGTCGGCGGTTTTTCCCAGATAGCCCGCCATCAGGCCCATGACGGTGCCAATGACGATTGCAATGATGCTGGGGATCAGACCGATGACCAGAGAGTTTCTTGCGCCGTAAAAAAGGCGAGTCAGCATGTCACGGCCGAACGCATCCGTTCCAAGCAGATGCGCTGCGGAAGGCTTGGCAAGCTTGTTTTCGAGGTCCTGCACATACGGATCGTAGGCGGAGATGACCGGGGCCAGAACGGCTGCCAGAATAATCAGAATGATGATGACCACACCGATTAGCGCCAGATGGTTGTGCCGGAAGGTATTGACAATATTGTCCCAGGTGCTGTTCAGCTCAGTTAACTCCGCACTCTCCTCCTGCTCATAGGAAATGATGGGATCGGTATCCTTGAGCTGAGAAAAATCTTTGTTCTTATCTTCTGTCATGATTGTTCACCCCTCAACTCACGCGGATCCGCGGATCCAGGAACGAATAGGCAATGTCCGCCACGAGATTGCCCAGAATGATCAGGGCTGCCGCGAAGATGGTCGATCCCTGAAGCAAAGGCATATCCCTGTTCTTAATGGCGTCCACCGTGATGCGTCCGAGGCCGGGGATGCCGAAGATCGTCTCGGTCATAACGGCGCCGGACAGCATGCCGGCCACCTGCATGGCCATCATGGTGACGACCGGCATCATGGAGTTCTTGAGTGCGTGGCGGCTGATGACGCTGCTTTCCTTGAGACCTTTGGCACGCGCGGTGCGGATGTAGTCGTTGTGCATAGCCTCCAGCAAATTGGTGCGCGTCATGCGGGCGATGGAACCGGAATAGCTCCACCCGAGTACGAACGCGGGAAGTATGAGGTACTGAAACCCGCTGAAGCCCGAGACCGGAAGCCATCCCAGCTTGTGCGCGAAGACATATTGAAACAGCATGGCGACCCAGAAGGTCGGCATGGAAATGCCGCACAAGGAGAATGTCATCACCACGTTATCCAGAATGCTGCCGCGCTTGACCGCCGAGATGATGCCGGCAGGGATGCCTATTGCCCATGCGACAACCAGCGCGGCGATGGTCAGCTTCACGGTGTTTGGAAAAGCGTCCATGATCATTTTGGACACTTCTCTGTTTTTCATTTTATAGGAAATGCCGAAGTCACCGTGCATTGCATCCCATACATAGCGTCCGAAACGGATATACCACGGATCGTTCAGATGCATGCGTTCGGTCAGGTTGGCAATGACAGCAGGGTTCGCTTTTTCTTTCATCATGACTACAACAGGGTTGCCGGGAACGACCTGCAGCATGAGAAAGATCAGAAGAACGATCCCCAGCAAAATGGGGATCGCGGTCAGAACTCGTTTGACAATGTATGAAAACATGCTACGGACCACCTTATCAACAATATAAGCGAGAAAATTGCGGGCATTTATGCGATGCCCGCAATTTTTGATTACGGGAGGAGGACTTACTCGGCTACCTTGTCAATACCGTAGTAGCACTGAGAAGTCCAGCCATTCCACGCAGCCACGTAATTCTTGATGTTGGGTTGTGTGATGACTGTCAGCTGCGGCTGGAAGATGGGGATAAAGTAGACGTTTTCCACCAGATACTTTTCGAGTTCCTGATACATGGCAATGCGCTTTTCCTGATCGGTCTCGCGGCGGGCGCTCTCCAGCGTATCAAAGACATATTCGTCCTCGATGTTGACGGAGTTGCTGTCCTGCGCGCGGCGGGAGAAAAAGTTGTAGAGGACGTTGTCCGGATCGTTGTAATCCACCCAAAAGCAGTTGCGCTCCATCGGGATGGTGCCATCAAGGCGATTTTGATAATAGGTGGCATCGTCGACCTGCTGGATTTCAAGCTCGATGCCGACTTCTTTCAGCATGGCCTGAATGGCAATGTTCATCTTGTATTCGGTGCCGGTGCCCATATCCATCATAAAGGTGATATGCAGCTGACCGGGCGCGTAGCCGGCGGCGGCCAGGCATTCCTTGGCCTTCTCCTGATCAAAGGGGTATGCTTTCAGATCCGGGTTGTATCCGAGGATGCCTTCGACCAGCATGCCGTTGGAGACATATCCGAAGCCTTCATAGATGTTGTCGAGCAGGGACTGCTTGTCGATGGCGTAAGCGATGGCCTTGCGGACATTGATGTCGTTATAGGGCGCTTCGCCCATGTTCGGCAGATAGAAGTAGGAGCCCGCTTCACGCACAGCGTGGACGCAATCGCTCCACTTGTCGCTGTCAAGAAAGTACTGAACCTGAGAAATGGCGTTGGAGGCGGCGAAGATATCGACATTGCCGGCCTCAAACTCCATGCGCTGGGTCTCCTCGTCCGGAATGTTCTTGTATACGACGCCTGCCAGGGAAGAGGCGCCCTGCCAGTAATCCTTGTTGGTTTCCAGAACGATCTTGTCGTTGAGCGTCCATTCCGTGACGCGGAACGGGCCGGTGCCGACCGTCAGCTTCGGGTCGACGCCGAACTGATCTCCGGCGGCCTCGCAGGCTTCCCGGTTATAGATCGCGCAGGGGATGGCGGACAAACTGGAAATAAAGCCGCCGAACGCATAGCTCAGACGGATCTCCACGGTATGCTCGTCAATGACGGTCACGCCGCTGATGGAATCGGCTTTGCCTTCCCACATATCAAGCGCTCCGTCGATCATGTCGTAGAACCAGGTGTTCACGCACTCGTTGGCCGGGTTCATCATTCGCTCGATGGTGTACTTGACGTCGTCGGCTTCGAACACTTCGCCGTTGTGGAACTTGACATTTTCCTGAAGATGGAAGGTGTATACAAGACCGTCATCGCTGACGTCCCAGGACTTGGCAAGGCCCGGCTTGAGGACGGGCTCACCGTTTTCGGTGACGCACTGGACCAGGCAGTCGTAAATGTTCATCGGCACATCATAGTCGCTGGAGGTCTTCTGAACGTCCAGCGTGGCGGGGTCGGCGGTCAGCACTGTGTTGAGCCAGAGACTGTCTTTTCCGCTGCTCCCGCTGCCGCTGCACCCGGCAAGCGCACCGAGCACCATCAGGGCGGAAAGCAACAGAGCAAGGGTTCTCTTCATACTTGTTTCTCTCTTTTCTCTTCAAATATTTCCTCACAATAGTAAAGATGTTATAAATACCGTAGCACATATTGTATATATATGCAATGTTCGACACGCTAAATTTTTATTAAAATAGCAAAGTGGACAAAGTTTGGAGGAAAACTTTGTCCACTTTATTAAAAAATATCAGAAATATGGAAATTAATGTCGGAATACAGAAATATTGTAGTTTTCCATACTAACGGTACTGTCCTTCCACGCGACGGGAACCCCGTTATCCACCCGATAATGGCGCGTGACCCGACTGGTCTTCATATGATAAGACCGAAACGGCAGCAGTCGGCGAACTTCCTCCATCATCATCCAGCCGAGAAGCTGGGCCTCCTCTTCTTTGAGATACTGGTTGTCCCGAAAGGCAAACTGTTCGAACACCTTTGCCGTTTCCTCTTCCTGTTTGAACGTCAGTCGGCAGGGCCGGCAGCGGACGGGGGCCGCGGCGAATGACGAGCAATCCTCACAGCACCACTCTTGTTCAAGAAGAAGCTCCAGAGACTCCGCTTTCCGGCACTGGAGAAGCTGCGTATCCAGCCACTTAATCATATCACTCAGTCCGGGATACCGTTCGCACAGAATATGCCAGAGGCTGAGCTTGACGCTTCGGCTCATTTTACCGAACGCCCCGGGATCGCCGGTTGCTTTCATTTGCCTGATCCGCAGCCGATTGCGGACGTAAAAAAAGATCAATGCGCCCAAAATTGCAAAGGCTGCAATGTAAAGAACAACGGTATTGAGCTTCAGAATGAACGGGCTGCTGTTTTTCAGCATGAAGACCGACTCCTTTGATAAAACTTTTATAAGTATACCATGCGTACTCGAAATGTGCCATCCCCGAAAAAATGAAAGAGATGCCGGCCTGAAAAAGCGCATAATCCCGTCGCCCGGCACCGTGGGAAGCGAGACCGGAAAGCGTGAAACGGACGGATAACGGAACTGTCGGAGCGTGAAGCCGGGCACGCGGCTGCTGGACGCCGAGCAGAACCCCGCGCGTCTTGCCGCCGCCGCAGCGAACGGCTGCACATCCCCCAAGAATGATATGTTCGCATCAATATGAGGATGGCGATCTGCGAAATCGTCCCGAACAAACAGAGAAAAAGTGCTTTTGAAGAGACAGCATCTATCAATTTTTTCGATTTTGGTTGAATAAATCGATTTTTAGTAATATAATTTGGAATAATTGGAAGCAGCATGTTGTCTTCTGTCCTGTTGATTTCAACGAGTGTGGGAGGCATGGCAATGAAAAAGTACAAGTTATGGAAGATCATTGCAGCCTGTCTCTGCGCTGCAGTCGGCTGTCTTCTGTTGAACGGCTGTTCATCTTCCGGCGCTGCCGCAAAAGAAACGGTGACAATCTATACCAGCATTGAGGATTACCGGATCGAGTACCTGAGCAAACGCCTGGACGAGACGTTTCCGAACTATGATGTGAACATCGTGTTTTTTTCCACCGGCGATCACATTGCCAAGCTTTTGGAGGAGGGAACCGATACCGATTGCGATATCACCCACAGCCTGGGATACAGTTACCTCCAGCAGTTGGATGAAAAAGGCTATCTTGCCAACCTCTCTTCCTATGACCAGTCCATTTATGATGAGAACCTGATTATCAGCGACGATTTTCTGCCGCAGGAGCGCGGCAGCGGCGCCATTATCATCAACACGCAGCTTCTCGCAGATCTCGGCCTCGACGAGCCGACGTCTTATGAAGATCTGCTCAAGCCGGAATACCGGGGCCTGATCTCCATGCCGGACCCCAAGGCCTCCAGCACGGGCTATATATTTTACAAATCTCTTGTCAACGCCTGGGGCGAAGAGAAGACCCTGGACTATTTTGACAAGCTCACCGACAATATCCTGCAATATACCGAATCCGGCTCCGGACCGCTGAACGCCGTTGCGGAAGGCAAAGCCGCCGTCGGTTTGGGAACGACGGCCACCGCCGTCGCCAAGCTCAACGAGGGCGCGCCGCTGAAAATCGTCTTTTTTGAAGAGGGCGCGCCCTACGCCGTTTATGGACAGGGCATCATAAAGGGCAAGGAGACGCGCAAGTCCGTGCAGGACGTTTTCGATTTTCTCGTCAACACCTTCAATTGCGAAAACTGCGAGCGTTATATGCCGGAAACCATTTATAGGGACAGGACCTTTTCGCTGGAGAATTATCCGCAGAATATCCAATATGCGGATATGAGCAATAACACGGTGGAGGAAAAGGCAAGACTTCTGGCCGAGTGGAATCACTGAGTAAGGAAAGGCGGCGAGCCGTTTGAACGGCATTCAGGGCAGTGTAGGAAATACCGGGGGAGGCGCGATCCGGCGCCTTGTCTCCTGGCTTTTTGCGCTGCTTTTTGCCGTTGCCTGCCTCTGCCCGCCGGCGCTTGCGGCCGGGATGCCGTCCGCTGCGGGACAGCAGGTCGTGCATGTGGGCTTTTTTCGGTTTGAGGGATATCACGACATGAATACCGCGGGAGAGAAGTCCGGCTACGGCTATGATTTCCTGCAGATGATCGCCGGGTATGCCAACTTCAAGTATATCTATGTCGGCTATCAGAAAACCTGGAACGATATGCTGGACATGCTGGACAGCGGCGAAATTGACATGCTGACCTATGCGGTCAAGACGCCGGAATATCAGGAACGCTTTGATTTCAGCGAGCACAGCATCGGCACCAGCTTCGCGCTCCTGACCACGTCAACTTCAAACACCGCGTTTGCCGCCAATGATTACAGCCCCTTCAACGGCATGAGGGTCGGCTTCATTCGGGGCGCGAACCGCAAGGCCGCCTTTGACGATTACGCGAAAGGAAAGGGCTTTTCCTATACGCCGGTATATTATGAGGATATTGTCAGTATGCAGGCGGCTCTGGCAGTCGGCAGCGAGATCGACGCCATGGTGGCGGACGAGCTGCGGGTCCGGTCCAAGGAAGTCATCATTGACAAATTCGACCGGCAGGATATCTACGTCATGGTGAAAAAAGGCAACACGGAGCTTCTGCACACTATCGACGAGGCCATCAGGAAGCTGAACATGTCAGATCCGGGCTGGAACGTAGACTTGAAGAAAAAGTACTTTCTTTCCGATGACTCGGCGAGCTTTTCAATAACTCCGACGGAAACAAAATATGTGGAAGGACTCTCCGCATCAGGGACAAAGCTTAAAGTGCTGTTTAACCCTGCGCGTTATCCGTTTTCGTATTATAAAGACGGCGAGGCCGCCGGTGTCCTTGTTGACACATTCAGGGACATAGCCGCTGATTACGGCCTGCCGTATGAGTTCGTCAAGTCAGACGATGCGGATGAATATTATAAGCTGCGGGAGGACGATGAAGCGGACATCGTCCTGGATTTCGTTGAATCCACCGATGAGGCGGAGGTCCTCGGTTACCGCCTGACCTCGTCCTATGCCGACGCCGACTGCTCGGCCATCACATCAAACAGCTTCACGGGCACCCCGCAGACGGCGGCAGTGGTAAGCGGCTCCGAGACCTTCGACGATATCGCAAAAGAAAGCAATTCACGCATGAAAATATCCTATTACCCTACGTTTGAAGAGTGTGTCGAGGCGGTCAAATCCGAAGCGGTTGACTGCACCTATACATACTCCATTACGGCGCAGATCTATGTGATAGAGGATGAGACGAACAGCATCAAGGCGACGCAGCTGAACGCCCGAAGCTTCCAGTTCAGAATGGCCGTCAATGCCGATGCGGATATGGCGCTTTACGGGCTTTTGAACAAGGCCGCGCACAGCCAGAATTCCGCGGATATGAACGAGCTTCTGAACGCCTATGTGCTTGAAGCAAAGCGCGACTATTCCCTGTGGAACTATTTTGCAGATCACCCGTTTGTTTCGATTGCGGCAATTTCCGCCGTAATGCTCATGCTGGTCGGTTTTATTCTGTTCCAGAGGGAGAATTCCAGAAGGCTCAAGGAAAGCAACGACGCGCTGGAGGCCAGCCGCGGCGCGCTTGAAAACGCGCTGGCGGAGGCAAACAGCGCCAACGCCGCCAAGACCAGATTTCTTTCCCAGATGAGCCATGATATCCGCACACCGCTCAACGGGATCATCGGCATGACCAGCATTGCCGCCGGAAACGTGGAAGATCCCGAATGCGTTTCCGACGCGCTGGACAAGATCCGCCACAGTTCGGACCACCTTCTGACGCTCATCAACGATATTCTTGATCTCAACCGGATCGAAAGCGGCAAGATGACCATTGCGCACGATCCGACTGATATCCGGGCGGCGATCGATCAGTGCACGGAGGTCCTGAAGGGCTCTGTCATCAATCGTGATCTGAAGATCATCACAGACACCGAACGGATTGAATACCCGTTCGTCCTCACGGATGCGCTCCATATCCGCCAGATCCTGATTAATATTATCTCAAACGCCGTTAAGTTCACGCCTGACGGCGGCAGCATCACCTTCCGTGCGGAGGGCAGGCGGGACGAGACGGGCGATACGCTGCTCTGCCGCTTTGAGGTCGCGGATACGGGAATCGGCATGAGTGAAGATTTTCAGGAGCACATATTTGAGGCGTTCGTGCAGGAGGATGCTTTTAACGCGAGGACCCAGTTCAAGGGCTCCGGACTCGGCATGTCGATCGTAAAGCAGCTGATCGATATGCTCGGCGGCAGCGTAAATATTAAAAGCGAGCTTCATGTCGGTACGTCTATCGTCGTGGAGCTGCCGCTTGAGATTAATAAGAACGCTGCGGAAAACCCGGAGGATCACCCCGGGGAAGAGCGCAGATACAGCTTTGCCGGGGCCCATGTCCTGCTTGCAGAGGACAACGAGATCAATATGGAGATCGCCAAAGTCCTGCTGGAGAGCGGCGGGTTGCGGGTCGATACGGCAGAGGACGGGCAAAAAGCCGTCGAGGCGTTCGCCGCGTCTGCGGTCGGCGAATACCGGTGTGTCCTTATGGACGTGATGATGCCGAATATGAACGGTTATGAGGCCGCAAGGGCGATCCGCGCCATGGAACGGCCGGACGCCAAGACGGTCCCGATCATCGCCATGACGGCGAACGCCTTTGCGGAGGACGTTCAGGCGGCGCTGGACAACGGAATGAACGCCCATATCGCCAAGCCCATCAGTGCGCGTATTGTGATGGAGACACTGGCAAAGTTTATTCATGCGGAGTAAGCATACGGTCAGAAGTATATCCGAAAGCGTGGAACGGGAGGCCGGGCATTAGGGGCGTCGGAAATGCCGCTGCGGATATGTGCCCGCACACCGGCAGATGATTCCTGGACCGGGCAGAGGCCGGACAAGACGCATGCGGTGCCGGAACAAAAAAAGTGCTGACAGACGAGAAATAAAAAGGCCGGACAAAATCCGATTCGTCGGGGAACCGGAAAAAGCACGGCGCCCGGGGCTGCGGATCCCGGGCGCTGTCATTGTTTTTCAGCGATCCCCACGGGCATTGGCCGCGTGCCGGGCAGCCTTTGTGTTTTGCTGGCGCCGCCCCAATCCTGCGTTCGATTTTCATTGACCGCTCCGGCTTTCCAAACGCCTTCAGTTATGCGGCAGGCGGCTTCCCGGGCGGCGTGCTGTTAGGGACAAGCGCGGAGAAATTGGATTTTTTCGCAAAAGAGCGTACAATGTTCCTGAAAACATACAGGAGGAAATGCCATGGAACGGACGGTTTATCAGGAGTATACCTTTTCCGGGACCCATACCGAAGTCGGCCGTCAGCACGGAGAGACGCTGCGCCAGCCGCTCCGTCAGCATCTTGACATCATCTATGCGCTTGCGGGCAGGCAGCCGGGCTTCAGCCGGGAGCGGGCGCTGGAAACGGCCATGGGCCTTGAGCCGTACATCGGCAGGTTTGCGCCCGGCTTTGTCGACGAGCTCCACGGCCTGGCGGAAGGCGCGGGCATCAGCTATCGGGAGGCCGTTTTGCTGCAGGCTCGGCAGGAGGTCGTCAATCTGGACCGGCTGGGCGGAGGGCGTTTGGAATGCACCTCCTTTACGGCGGGGCCGTCGGTCACCGCCAACGGCCATACCTATGCGGGACAAAACGCCGACCTCACCGGCGATTTTGGGCGCTTTACCTATTTGCTGACCTTTGCCGTCACAGGCAAACCGAAGATCAAAATGATTACCCCCGCCGGACAGATCAGCTATCTGGGCATGAACGACCGGGGGATGTCGGCGAACTGCAATTTTCTGGTGTGCGAGGGCTGGAAGAGGGGATTCCCGCGGTACCTGATCTCCCGGCTTTTGCTGGAGCAGCCGGATCTGCAGACGGCGCGGCAGCTGATGCTGCGCCTGGAGCGGGCGTCCTCCCGCAACATCCTGCTCTGCCAGGACGGCGGACAGGCCGTGGATTTTGAGAACACCGCCGCAGAGATCGCGGCCATAGAAGCCGGGGGCGGCTATTTTGTGCACAGCAATCATTTTCTCAGCCCCCGCATGCAGCGGTACGAACGCAGCAATCCCTACGAGCTGCTCAATTCCCGGACCCGGCTGGCCCGGCTCAGCCAACTGATGGAAGCCAATCGCGGCCGGATCGACAGCGCGCTGCTGCAAAGCTTTCTGCGCGACCATGAAAACGGCGTGCACAGCATTTGCATGCATCCCGACCCGCCCGAAAATCATGCCAACACCTTTGCGTCCATGATTTTTGACCTTACCGACAGGACCATGGACGTGGCCCGCAACAACCCCTGCCAAAACGAATACGTTCACTATACTTTTTAAGCATCCTTCAACAGCAAGCCGTCAAAAGACGGCAGGCGCCTGCCGTCTTTTGAGTTCAGCCGCAGCGCGGAAAATTTCGCTCGGTTTTATGCCTGAACGGCACACCGGCGCCTTAGCGCACGTCGCTGGACATCGGGGCGCAGACGGCGGCAGGCAAAGCGCGGGGGAAGCAGCTGAGCCGCAGACATCCGTGAAAAATGAATCGGCAGCATCCGGATCAGGAAGCGCTTCATCCCAAGGCGGCATTGGTCTGTCCGAACGCTTCGGCCGGATCCGGCACGTCCCGAAGGTGCTGCCATCACCCGGGACCGGCGGCGCCGGGCTATGCAGACGCGGTTGTTGACCTTTACAAAAATTCAGCTATAATATATCGCATCGGGTCGGATCGGGCCGGGCATCTGCGCGTTATGAACAGCCTTGAACCGCATTGGGCATGGCCGCCGTGAACAGGCGGGCTCCCGATCGATCATTCCGGCAGTCAGCCGTGTTTTTGCAGCAAAGGGGAGGCAGCAGAACAATGAAGATTCTCATGGCCGACGATGAACCTTCCGCTCTTGCCATATTGGGACGGGCGGTCCTGGAGGCGGTTCCCGACGCCGAGATCAGAAGCGTTTCCATTGCCGCGGAGGCCCTGGAGGAGATACGCGATCGGGGCTTCCGTCCGGATGTGGCGTTTCTCGATATAAAAATGCCCGGTATCAGCGGCCTTGAAATGGCGAAGGATGTCCGGGAGCTGAGCCCGCGCACGAACATCGTTTTCGTGACGGCTTTTTCCGACTACGCCATGGACGCCATGGAGCTTCATCCGAGCGGATACATCATGAAACCCGCCACAAAGGAAAAGATCTGCGTGGAGCTGCAAAATCTGCGGTTTCCGCCGGAAGAGGGAAAGAGACACCGCATCCGCGTACAGTGTTTCGGCAATTTCGAGGCGTTTGCCGGAGACCAGCCGCTCCGCTTTGAGTTCAGCCATTCCAAAGAAATATTCGCATACCTTGTGGACAGGCAGGGAGCCTCGGTGAACACGGGCGCGCTTTGCAGCGTCCTGTGGGACGACGACAGCAATTCGCGAAAATCCCAGCTCCGCAAATACATAGCCGATCTCAGGCACACGCTGGGGAGCGCCGGGGCAAAGGATGTTTTCATCAAATCACGCAACAATTTCGCTGTTTCAACGGATGCGATAGACTGTGATTATTACCGCTTTCTGTGGGGAGAGGTTCCCGCGGTCAACGCCTATAACGGGGAATATATGGCACAGTACAGCTGGGCGGAGATGACGCTCGGCTCCCTGGAAAACCGTCGCGGGTGACCGCCTTCAATATCGTAAAAGACCGCCGCTTCATTTTTGAAACGGCGGTCTTTTTGTCGAAAGCCGGTCTTCGAGGTGCGGTTTTGGTGCGGTTGCCATCGTATAATATGTGTATTATGACAGAATGCGATCCGTATGATGTTATGCGGTGCAGCGGGAAAAACGGCGTGCGGAGGAGGCGGGGGCTTTGAAGGTCGTAGCGGTGGACCCTGACCCGAAGGAACTTTTGCTGCTTGCGGACGGCATACGCATGTCCGGCAGAAACATATCGGTAGAGAGCTTCGGCGATCCGCTGGCGGCCGTCAAGTTTATCTATGCAAACCATGTGGACGCGGTCTATGCGGTGCCGCGCATGAACCGGATGAGCGGTCTGCAGCTCGCTGTGCTTCTGCACAGGCGGTTTCCGAATATGCTGTTCAGCTTTGTGGTGGACGGCGCCGCCGACTGCACGGAGGAGCTTCGGGCCCTGGCGGACGGATTTATATTCCGTCCCATTCACCGAAAATCGTGCGTGTTTGCCGCGTCTGAGGAACCGGACAAATCGTGAAAAAGCGGATCGATAAAGAAAACCTTTTTGACTGACGGCCGGAAAAGTACGGGCGGAAAGCGCGGCGCAGCCGGCGCGCGTTAATATGCTTTGAGGTGAACGGTATGAGAAATATTAAAGCGAAGTATATGAGAAAATTTGTGGCGCTGCTGCTGGCAGGCATGATGCTGCTGTCCTGCGCGCCGCTGGAGGCGTTTGCCGCGGAAGGCGGCGAACCCTACTCGATCATGCTCAACGGAAAGGACGCGGGCGCTGAGAACGACGTAACAGTCGCGTACGGCGACAGCGCCGCGCTGACCCTTTCGGGATACACCGGCACGGGTACGCCTGCGTTTTTGTGGCTGCCGGGCACGACGGTGATCGACGGCGCGGAGACGTGGACGAACTGGGTTGCCGGCGCGCCGACGGAGCCGGGAAAGTACTACCTCGGCTATTCGTTCGAGAACGAAGAAGGCGACACCATCAGCCGTTTGGACGGCAGTTTCTCTTATACCATCATCAAAGCGGCGCTGGCGCAGCCGGCGGACGCACATTGGCAGAGCGGCAGCACGGCGTCCTGGTCGAAAGTGACGAAGACGGCGGGCGGTGCGGACGCCGCCGTCTCCGGCTATAAGGTGGCTCTGTACAAGGACGGGGTGTCGGCCGGCACGTATGACGTGACCGGCGCGGATACGGTCTTCCTTGACCTTACGAGCGAGATAACAGATAAGGGCAAGGGCCTTTACACCTTCACGGTGCAGGCCGTGAGCACGGATGAGGCGCATTACGAGCCGTCGGCCGTCTCGGCAACGAGCGCGAATACGGCGGCGGTGCTGGTGACGGCAGCGGCGGGCGAGGGCGTGGCGTCCGTGACGCCCGCTTCGGCACAGCTGCTCATAGCCGGGAACAGCGACCACAACAGCGTGGCCGTAGAGGCGGTGCTCAAGAGCGGCAGGACCTTCTCCGGCTGGTCGGTGAGCGCGGCGGACGCGGTGACTTTCGGGGAGCAGAACGCCCTCAGCACCACGGCGACGCTGAAAGACGACTGCGCCGTCACAGAGCTGACCATCACGGCCGCCACGTCGGACACCACGGCGCCCGCGATCTCCGCGTACGCGGCGGGCACGGGCGGCAATTACGGCAAGCTGACGGGCACGGCCTCGGACGAGGGCAGCCCTGTGGCGCAGTACGCTTTTTCCACGGCATCTTCGGCCGCCGGCGTGGCCGCGGGCGAGTGGAAGACGGTCAGCGGCAGCGCGGCGGGTGTCTCCGCAGCGGCGGAGATGCAAGTCGCGGCGGCCGGCCAATACTACTTTTACGTCAAGGATGCCGCAGGGAACATCGCGAAGTCTGAAAACTACATCCAGGCCAGCGAGGTGGATTACAGCGGTTACTATCATGACGGCACGGCCGACGCAGGGCATAAGGATTTCGTCGTCGGGGCTGAGGCGCTGACGCTCGCTGTCCCGTCTCGGCCCGGCTTCAGCTCGAACGGCTGGCACCTGAAACCGGACTGCTCGGACGCGGCGATAACGGTGGTGAGCGGCCACAGCGACAGCCCCGTCACGGTCTACACGCAGTGGACGCGCGTGGAGATCAGCATTACGGCGCAGCTTCAGGGCTACAGCGGCGAGTACGACGGCGCGGAGCACGCCCTTTCGGTCACCGTGGGCAGCATGGCGGGCGAAATTTCCTATCAGTGGTATAAGGACGGCAAGGCCATAGACGGCGCGACCGGCTCCTCTTTCCGCGTCAAAAACGTCGCCGACAGCGGCGCTTACAGTGTCACGGTGACGAACACGGTGGAAGGGACCGCCCAATCGCTCTCCAGCGCGGAGGCGACCGTCGTTGTCACGAAAAAAGAACTCACCGTGACGGCGGAGGACAAGGCGCTCGGCTACGGCGAGGCGGTGTCGGACAGTTTTTACACCTATAAGCTCACGGGGCTCGTCTCCGGCGAGGACAGCAGCGTGCTCACGGCGGGTTCGCTTTCCTGCGCCTACGACCCGGCGGGCAGCGGCGCGGGCACATACGCGATCACCGCTTCCGGCTTTGCGGCGGCGAACTACGACATTGTGTGTGTGAACGGCACGCTGACGGTGGCAAAGAAAAACGGTGCCACGGATGCCGGCATTGTCTCGGCGTTTTCCGGCTCGTCATGGACCTACACCGGGAGCGGCATAGAGCCGGAGGTCACCGTCACGGACGGGGAGAAGACCCTGACCAAAGACACGGATTACACCGTGACATATTCCAATAACGTCAGTGTGGGCTTTGGCATTGCGACGGTCACCTTCATCGGCAACTACACCGGAGTAAAGGAACTCACCTTCGAGATCGTGAAGGCGAGCTTCACGCCGAGCGTCATCCTCTCCGGCTGGACCTACGGCGAGACGGGTGGCACTCCCGACCTCGACACCAACAACAGCGGCGGCGCGGTCGTGTATTACTACTACGCCGAGGGCGGCACGGAGGCCGGCGCGGTGATTTCGCAGCCCAAGGCGGCGGGCGTCTACTATGTATACGCGGTTGTCGCGGGCACGGATAATTATAGGAACGTAAAGACGGCGGCGACGAAGTTCACGATCGCGAAGCGCGTCATCACCCTCGCCGCGGCAAGCAGGAGCTGGAATTACGACGGCAGCAGCTATTCCGCGCCGAGCTACAGCAAGACGGGCACCTTTGCCGTAAACGAGGGCTTCCAGTCCGTGTCGGTCATCGGCAGCATCACGGACGTCGGCACGGTGGAAAACGTCATCAGCTACAAGCTCACGTCGGCCACCGATCCGGCCAACTACGACATCACGGCGGTAAACGGAACGCTCACGGTCACACAGCGCGCCCTGACGGTGCCCTCCGACTGCGCCTGGGATGCGAAGACCCCCGGTACGGCGGATTGGGTGGCCGTCACGCGCGAAAATCTGACCGTATCCTATGAATACGAGCTGTTCCGCGTGGCGAAAGACGGCAGCAGGACGAGCATCGGGACCGGGAGCACGGCGGAGACGTCGGTGGACCTGGCCGCGACGATCCGTCAGGATTCCGCGGACAACGGGGCCGCCGGCTACTGCTTTAAGGTGAGGGCCGTGCCCGCGGGCGGGACCAACCAGGGCAACTACAGCGCGGGCGCATACGCTGATTATTCCGCGGTCCTCTATACGGCGAAGGTGACCGTCACGGGCGGCGAGGGCGTCGCCGCGGCGACGATCAACGGGGCGGCCAGTGCCATCCTCATCCAGAACGAGACGGCGCAGCTCGCGGCCGTGCCGCAGAGCGGATATTCCTTCAGCGGCAGCTTATGGAGCGAGGCGAGCGGGAACATCGTCATCGGCGATGTCAAGGCGGCCGCAACGACGGCGACGCTCTCGACGAAAATGAGCGCGGCGGCCGACATCGGCATAGTCGCATCCTGCATTGACGATCTGCCGGTCATCACGGCCTTTTCCGCGGCGATCTATGACGGCAACTCCAGGGTGCGCTTCACGTTTTCCGCGACGGATACGAAGACGATCACGGGCTGGGCGATCACGAAGTCCGGCACGGCGGAGCCGGCCGAAGGCGACTGGAACATCGTGTCGATCTCCGCTCTGGACGGGCAGACGCTGGACAACATCACGGAGACGGGGACTTATTATCTCTGGGTGCGCGACAACGGCGGCAACAAGGTCTGCAGCTCAGCCAACGACTCCGGCGCCGCGGGCATAGAGATCTACCGGATCGCTTTCGCGGCGGGCGAGGGCGGCTCCGGCAGCATGAGCTCCATCCTCAAGGTGGAAAACATCGCCGTCACGCTTCCGCTCTGCGCGTTCACGCGCTCGGGGTACAGCTTCCGCAACTGGCAGGGCGCGAGCGGCATCTACACCAACGGCGGCGCATACGAGGCCAACAAGAACGACGCGCTCGTTGTCCAGTGGACGGACGAGCAGTTCGTCTACACCATCAATTACTATCTCATGGACACTGCGGGCAGCTATCCGGAGCAGCCGAGCCAGACCTCGCAGTTCTCCGGAGCCTACGGGGCCGTGATCGCCTCCGCCAGCCCCGTGGTCGCCCTCTCGCTCAAGGGCATGGAGCTGGACACAGCGGCGGACAAAACTTCCGCGATCACGCTGACGGCGGACGGTCTCACACTCAGCGTTTACTACAAGCGTCTGCAGTACACCGCCACTTACAGCTACACTCCGCCGGCAGGCTCCGCCGTGACGTCGGGCGACACGTATTATTACGGCGCCGCCTTTACGGAAAAAGAGAAGCCGGCCGCGGACGGGTATGCGTTCGTCGGCTGGATCTACGACGGCTCCAGCAAGGCGCCGGCGACGATGCCCAACAACAACGTCACGGCGACGGGCACCTTCGTCCCCGCAAACGCCAACTATCTCATCCACTGCTATGAGCAGAACCTCAAGGCGGACGGGAGCGGCAACACGAGCTACACGCTCGTGGCGTCCCTCGACAGGAATATCGGCGCGCTGCAGGGCGACACGGTGAATTTCGCGCTCTCCGACGCGGTCAGGATAGACGGCTTCACGGCGGCTTACGTGACGGTGAGCAGCGGCGCGGCCGGCGGCAGCACGCCCTCCGGCACGGAGACAACGGCCTCCGGCACGGTCTCCAGCCAGGAGAGCGCCATCCTCAACGTCAATTTCTATTACACGCGCAACACGTACAGGCTGACGCTGAACGTCTACGACAGCAACCTGCGCACCAACGCGATCTATACCCACACGGAGGACAGGCTTTACGGCGCCGCCATAGACGCGGAAGCTTTCGCAAATTACGGCAAGGCGAACTGGACGGGAGCGCCGGCCGGCAGCATGCTCGCTTCCTACGCCGACTGGAGCACGGGCGCGGCCCCCGCTGTCATGCCGGCCGGAGACGTGAGCGTCGCCAGGGACTACGTGAAGTCGATAGAGGCCCCTTACGGCGTCGAGGTCTACTGCGAGAACGCGGACGGCACCTATTCGCTGCAATCCACGCTCGCTTATTACGGCTTCGTCGGCGCGGACGTCACGATCGGCGGAACGGACGAATCTTCGGTGAACTACACCAAGTTCACGGGCAGCGTCGCGAATTTCGCCTACTATGAGTTCGATTCCGGCAACAAGGGCAACGTCACCTCCGGCACGGTGAGCAGCGACGGCAGAATGCTCCTGAAGGTCTACTTCCAGCGGAAATCGTTCAAGACGACGATCACCTATTATTATAACGACGGAACGCAGACGAGCAACGTCAAGCTGGCCACGGTCGTCAAGACCGGCAAGTGGGGGACGGAGTACACCTGCCAGCCGCTGGCCCTGTTTGACGGCAGCGTGCCCGCCGCGTGGGACAACAACGGCGTCTACACCGCCGCCGGCAGCAGCATCGTGCCGCCCTACGATTTCAAGACAAACAGCTATATGGCGGATTACGTGGCCTATTACTGGGACGAATACAACCACTGGCAGTCCTGCAAATATACCACGGTGGCCTCGCTGACGGACCGCGCAAACGACAAGTACATCTTCGGCAAGAACGACAACGGCTACGTCGCCGTCTACTACATAAAAGCCAACCGCGAGATCCGCTACACGCTCGACGTCATGTATAACCCGAGAAACCTGATCAAGTCGGGGGACAGCAGCAACCATCCCCTGACGGTGACGGTGAACGGCAGCACATACAATGTGCGCGTCGCGAACAAGGCGGACATCTTCACGAGTACGTGGACGCCGTCGGACGGCGACTACACGGCTTATCCGGCGCTGGAAACGCTCTCCGGCAGCTACACTTACGATGGACTGAAGAGCGGCTTCTCCGAAGTGACGGTGAACGGCGCAACCTATTACCTCAACTCGGCCGAGCCGGGCTACCTCTACGCGGCGGACGCTGAGAACCAGTTTTATTTCGGCAACCGCGTGGGCTACAACTTCCTGAGCGACGAACTGAACACCGGCAAAGTGGGCTACGACACGGTGGAAAATTACCTTACGGACTATAAGGCGACCCACGGCGACAGCGCGAACGCCGGCACCTACGACGACAAACGCAGCGGTGCATACATCTATAACGGCGGCTACTCGTCGATCATGTACGGAAACGGCGCCTACGTTTTCACGTTCGACTACGCCGCCACATACAGCGTATCCTATACGATGAACGGGAACACCCACACGGATACCGGCTACGTTTACGATCAGACGGTGAACGTCGGCTGCAGCGACACGGGCGCGTTCCCGGTGAAATCCGGCTACACCGTGCGCTGGTACACGGACACGAGTTACACGACGCTCGCCGCGGATTTCAACATCAGGGCCAACACCGTGTTTTACGGCCGCTACGTGCGGAGCACCGTCGAGTACACGGTGACGAACTACTACCAGCTTCCCGACACGGGCGCGTTCGTCACGGACACGGCTGCGGCGGGGCTTACCTCTCGGACGGGCAGCGAGACGGTGACATTTACCGACGGGGCAGGGGTCGAGAGCAGCTATAACGTCACGGTGACGAAGTATTACCTCGGGGACTCGCTTGTCATAGCCGTCCGCAAACTGCCGTGCCTCGCGTATTCCGAGGTCTCGCTGGATTACGACAAATATCTGATCGACGGCCTGGTCTACGACGGCGCGAACTCCCAGAACGTGACGAAGGGCTACTGCGAGGCAGCGGGCATCGCCCTCGTCTCGTACTACAAGCGCGTGGAGTCGGTGCTCACCGTGAACGCAAAGACGATGGATGTCGAGACGGTGACAAAGGCCGTTTACCGCGCGGGGCAGAGCGTCACGCTCCCTGCCCAGGAGAAGGAGGGCTACACCTTCGCCGGCTGGAGCATACAGTATGAAGAAGGCGGCGTGCCGACTGACTGGACGGGGACGCAGACCATTGGGACCGACAAGTCGGCGACCTTCGCGATGCCCACTTACGACCTCTGCGCCACGGCGCAGTGGACGCCGGCTTCATATACCTATACGCTCGTCCATTACTTTGAGACGACGGGCCATACGTATGACGCGGACCTCTATGCGCGCCTCGCCGTGATGACAGGCACGGACGCGACGATCGCCATCGCCGGCACGGACTTTGCAGGCAAAGTTTACAGCGTGGACGGCTCCGTCGTCGGCGTGTCCGCGGTGAAGGACGGCAGAACCTATTACTTCTCCGCCGCGGCGGAGGACGGCGGCGTCTATACGGTGGACGCGGCCGACCTCATCGCCGTTTCGGAGCCGGTGACGGCCGTGTCGGAGCGCGTGCTCACGGTCGCGGACAAGGTGCTCGTGCTCACGGGCTACCCCTACACGTTCTCGTTCGCAGAGTACCGCAAGAACGCGGCGTCCAGCACCCTCGCCGGCACCGGCACCTACACGCACGGCCCCGGCATGTCGATCGGATATTATTACACGCGCGCGAGCGGCTACCGCGTGACTGTCGCTGCCGCTGCGAACGACGGCGGGGACGCGGGCCTGACCCTCACGGGCGGCGGCGCGGACTTCTCCTACGGTGAGACGGCGACGGTCAGGGCCGCCGTTGCGGCGGGCTATACGTTCGCCGGCTGGTACCTCGCGTCCGACACGGGGCACGAAACCCCCGTCTCGACGAGCGAGGCGTACAGCTTCCGCGTGAAGGAGAACGTCTCTCTCGTCGCCCTGTCGCGACCTGCCGCGGCGGCTGAACCCACCGTGGCGATCTCCGGACAGACGAGCTACATCTATGGCTACGGCGCGGCCAGGACGAACGCGATCACCGCGGCGGTGACGTTCGGCGAGGGCACGGATTCGGCCAACAAGGTTGTCTCCTACCAGTGGTACGCGGTGGACGGGGAGAACGCGACGGCGATAGACGGCGCCGTCTCGTCCACATACATCTTCCCGGCCGGCAAGTCCCACGGCAGCTACTCCTACCGGTGCGACGTGGTCGTGACCCGCAGCGATACGGGCAGAAGCGCGACGGTGCGGTCCAATATTCTGACGGTCACCGTTTCGTCCGCCGTCGTATCCGCGGACGTCGCCGGCTACGACGGCACGTACGACGGAGCCGGGCACGGCATAACCGTCACAGCCAAAAAGCCCACCGCCGGAAACACGATCTACTACTCCGAGACGGAGCTCACGGCCGAAAACTACCGCACAGCCGGTTCCGCGACGAACCCGCTGTACACGAACGTGCGCATGACGGACGGCGCGGTGGGCAGCTACACGGTGTATTATTACATCCACAACGACAGCGCGGACTACAGCGACGCCTCCGGCAGCGCGCAGGTAAAGATAGAGCCGATCCAGGTGTCGCTGAAGGCGTCGGGTTCCTACCACAAGATGTACGACGGCACCGCTGCGGTCAGCGGCGCGGTCACGTCGCCGGGTACGGGCAAGTACATCCTTTCGCACGGCACGAGCTATACGATAATTGGCCTGCTCGAAGGCGATGCCGGGCTGTATATCGCGGATTTCGACGCCGCCTTCAACAGCAAGAACGTCAGTTCCGCGGGCTCCGTGACCCTGAGCAGCGTGAAGATCGTGTCCGCGGCCACGGGCGAGGTCAACTACAACTACAGCTTTGCGAGCGGTTACACGATCGTGATCTCCGGCTACATCAATCCTTACGTCCTCGTCACGAATTGGGGGAGCGAGCGGAGCTTCGTCTACGACGGCACGGAGAAGAAGCCGTCCGTCTCGCTCGCCTCCTCGGGTGTGCCGGAACCGGCCATAGCGAACAGCGTCATCGTGCAGGGCGGGCAGATCAACGCCGGCACTTACACGGCCTACGCCGCCATAACCCCCGGCGAGGGTTACATGCTGAGCAACTACACCTTCAGCAACGCGAGCTGCGGTTACGAGATAACGAAACGCGGAATTACGATCGCCCCTGTGGTGCCGGAGGCCGGAAGCGTCGTCTACAGCGGCGCCGGGCAGAAGGTCACCGGGTTCACGATCGGCGGGGCGGGCCTCGCGGTCGTGGGCGGGACGGCGCAGACGTACACCGCCGAGGCCGACAAGGGCGCGGCGGACGCCGGCACGACCGTCATCACCGCGAAGAACATGCACATCTATCAGGGCAATGCGGACGTGACGGACAACTACGACATCACGTACCTGAGCTCCGATTTCGTGATCGCGAAAAAGGCAGTCACCGTCAGCGGATTCAGGGCTGTCAACAAGGTTTACGACGGGACGGACACGGCCGCCGTCACAACAAACGGGCTGGTCTTCACCGGGCTTGAGGCGGGGGATTCCCTCTCCATTCCGGCGGAGAAGGTGACCGCGGCCTTTGAGAGCGCGGGCGTCGGGACTGACAAGACTGTGACCGTGACGCTGGAGCAGGGCGACCTCTCCGGGACCTCGGCGGCCAACTACACGCTCGACGTCGCGGGCAGCACCCTCATCTGCACGGCTGACATCACGCCGGCCGTGATCACGGTGACCGGGGACGCGAAAGAGACCGTCTACGGCAAGACAGTCGCCTTCACCTCGGCGTACACGGGCTTCGTGAACAGCGAGACCGAAAGCGTGATCAGCGGCAGCGTCGGCTTCTCGGTGAAGTCCGGCACGGGCGCTGCGGCTCCCTACACGACGGCAACCCCGGCCGGGACCTACGACATCATTCTGGATGTGAGCGGGCTCTCGGCGGACAACTACACCTTTAAGGCGGCGGCGACCCCGGCGAAGCTGACTGTGGCGCAGAGGCCGCTCGCGGTGACCCCGTCGCAGGCTCCGTCCATAACGAAGACGTACGACGGGACGACGAAGGCCGCGGTGGACGGCGGCGACTGGGTATTCGCGGCCGTCGTGGGGAACGCGGACTCGGGCATCGTGAACGGGGACAGCGTGACGCTCACATTCAGCGCCGCCTACGACAGCAAGGACGTCTCGGACAACCGCACCGTCACGATGAGCGGGCTCACCATAAACAGCGCCAATTACGTCCTCTCCGCGAACACATGCGGGATAACGACGGGCTGCTCCATCACGCGGGCGCCGCTCACCATAACGGCCGCGGACAAGACCGCGGCGTACGGGAGCGCGGCCCCGGCCTTCACGGCGAACTTCAATGGCTTCGTCGGCGGGGAGGGAGCCTCCGCGCTCGGCGGAACGCTGACGTTTGCCTGCGGCTACGACACGGGAGGCGCGGCCAAACGCGGCGTCGGGAGCTACACCATAACGCCATCGGGCAGCATCTCGGACAATTACGATATATCCTTCAAGAGCGGCACGCTCACAGTGAGCAAGGCCGTCATCACGGTCACCGCGAGCCCCGCGTCCCTCACTTACGGCGTCGAGAGCAGCGTTCCCGCGTATACGAGCGCGTACTCCGGCTTCCAGTACACGGACAACGAGAGCGTCATAAATGGCACGCTCACGACGGCGTGCAGCAGGACCTACAGCGACATGCCGGGAGAATACGCGGGCGAGATCACGCCGGTGATCACCGGGCTTACCGCCGACAACTATACCTTTAAGGCGGTTGCCGCGAAGCTGACGATCGTGAGGCACGAGATCAAGGTCACCGGCATCACCGTGGACAGCAAGACCTACGACGGCACCACCGCGGTGAGCGCCGCGCAGATCAAGACCGCCGACGCCGTTTACGGGGGGATACTCGACGGCGACGTGAGCAATAAGGGCGTGACCGTGACGGGGGTGTACGACTCAAAGAACGTCGGCACCGGCATCAGGGTCGGGCTGACGGTCGGGCTCAACAGCTATCTCGCGGCCAGATACATACTATCGACGGACACGCAGTCGGAGACGACGGCCGCCATTACGCAGAAGGCCCTCACCGTCAAGGCGGACAACAAGAGCATAAAATACGGCGACGCGGAGCCGGCATACGGCGTCACTTACGACGGCTTTGTCAGCGGAGAGGGCGAGGGCGTGCTCACGGGGACGCTCGCCTTCACAGAGAGCTATACCGCCGATGCCGCGGGCACGACGTACAGCCCGGCCGGGACCTACACGGTCAGCGCGTCCGGGTATGAGCGGAGCGGCAACTACGCGATAAGCTACACGGACGGCACCCTGACGGTCGCACAGGCGCAGCTTTCCGCCCCGGCGGTGAGCTGGTCCGCCGCGACGTCCGGCACGGTGGATTGGACAGAGGTGTCCGGCATCGGTGCGGTGGCGGTCGGCGGCTACACGATCAGTCTCTACAAAGCGGGAGAGGCGAATCCCGTAAAGACCGTGACGGCCGGAGCTGCTCTGAGGAACTACAGCTTCCTTGAGGACATGCGCGGGCACGGCGCCGGGGAGTACAAGGTGCAGGTCGTCGCTCTCGCCTCCGTCGGCAACAACGCCGACCAGGCGAACGTGGCCGACAGCGCCGCGGGCGCGAGCGGCTCCGAATATGCCGCGAAGGTGAACGTGGCGTTTGCCTCCGACACGATAAGTCAGGCGGCCGCAGCGACGATGACGGGGGACGACAAGGCCATCTCCATAAACGCCGCCGCGACGTCCGCCTATGTGATGATAGCGGGGGAGACGGGCGCCGCAATCACGGCCCATCTGAAAAACGTGACGGGCTACAGCGTAAAGTCGCTGACGAGCAGCAGCACGGCGCTCACGCTTGTCTCTCCGGCGACGAACGGCACGACGGTCAGCTCGACGGCCGCCCTGTCCGCGTCGCTCGCCTCGGCGGCGGACATCAACGTGACGCTGGCGCTGACGGCCACTCCCGCGACGGTGACGCTGGCTATCTCGGGCAAACCCGAGGCGGCCGACTTCGGCTACACCGCGGAGAAAGCGCCGCAGCTCACCGCGACGGTCGGCCCCGAGAGCGGGGATAATCTGGAAAAAGCCGGGTATACCTACACATATAAATGGTATCTGAAAGAGGGAGCCGGCGCAAACACCGCGATGGAAAGCGGAACCGGCGCCGTGCTCGCCTTCCCGACGGGCAAGAGCGCCGCCAGCGATAAATACCACGTGACCTGCGAGGTGACCGCGACGCGCAGCGACAACGGGCAGAGCAAGACTATCACCTCGGTGAGCCAGCTCTCGGCAAAAACATATTTCAACGTTGTCATCCGCCGCGCGGAGTTCAGCTCTGTCGTCAGCCTTGCCGGGTGGACTTACGGGGAGGCGCGCAAAGCGCCGTCCGTGAGTAGCAACCCCGGCGAGGGAACGGTCAGGTACGAATACAACACGGCGGCCGGTGCGCAGAGCGGCTGGACGACGTCGATCCCCAAGGACGCCGGCACATACTACGTGCGCGCGTATATCCCGCAGACGCTCAACTACAGCGAGTTCCAGACCCAGCCCGTCGCCTTCATGATCGCCAAAGCCAAGCTGGCGGCGCCGGACGGCCTTACGATGGCCGCGTCGGCAACGGCCCCCTACGGGCAGGTATCGTGGAGCGCCGTCTCCGGCCCGAAGGAGAACGCGGGGACCTCCGCCGACTCGACCGTCTCCGTGAAGTACGAAGTCAAGCTCTACCGCGCCGCGACGGACTCCTCGACGGACAGCGACTGGACGCTCGTCTACACCTCCGACACCGTGACGGCGACCTCCCTCGACCTGACGCAGCAGTTCACGCAGGCGGGGTTCTACCGCTTCACGGTGGAGGCGCTCGCAACCTGCTCCAACGGCAAAGTCAACTGCGACGACAGCGACGAGAGTGCGCGCGGTGGCGTGATCGAGATAAAGAGCACGATGGGTTCCGGAGACACGACCTACGAGTATAAAAAAGTGTACGACGGCAATCCCATCGTTCTGAACGCCGCGGACAGCCTCGCGGGCGTCACGTACCAGTGGCTGCGCGACAAGACGGAGATAGCGGGCGCCACGGGCAAGACGCTCGACGTGACGTTCGTCGGCGAGACCGGCACCTACACCTGCAGGCTGACGGTCGGAAGCGATTCGTACTACTCGTCGAACCACGTTGTCACCATCACGCCCCTCCCGGTCACCGTCACCTCCGACACACAGACGAAGGTCTACGACGGGACTCCGCTCGTGGGCGTCACAAAGTCGGTCACGACGCTCGGCACCGGCGACGCCATCGCTTACACGCTCGCCTCGCGCACGGACGTGGGCACGTCGACGAACACGATCACCGGTGTCACCATTACCCACAACGGCACGACGACGGTCTTTGCCGAGAGCGGCACGAACAACAACTACACCCTGACGAAGACGGCGGGCACTCTCACCGTGACGGCGCGCAGTCTGGCGGACGGCGCGGCTTACAACACCGGCATAGCGGTGAGGCAGCCTGACGCCGTGACCTATGACGGCACGGCCCACACGCCCGCGGTCACGGTGACCGACTCGACGATACAGGTGAACGGGGCCGACAAGGTGCTTGCATTGAATACGGATTACACCGTCGCCTACAGCGCCAACAAAGACGCGGGCACGGCGGTCGTTACGATAACGGGCAAGGGCAACTACTCCGGCGCGATCACGCGGAGTTTCACAATCAACAAGCGCGAAGTGACGCTGACCTCCGCCTCCCAGACCCGCGAGTACAACGGCGCGGCGCTGACGAACAGCGCCGTCACGGTGACGACCGGCAGTTTCGCTTCCGGCGAGGGCGCGACGTATTCCGCCACCGGCAGCCAGCTTGACGTCGGCGAGAGCGACAACACTTTCACCTATGCGCTGAACGCGAACACCAAGGCCGCCGACTACACGATCACGACAGTCGCCGGCAAGCTAACCGTGACAAAGAATACCTCGCCGGTGGTCGTCATCGCGGGCAGCGGCAGCAAGACCTACGACGGCACGGCGCTGACGAAAAACAGCTTCACCCACACCGGCACCATCGCCTCCATCGACAAGCTGACCGCGGTCATCACGGGTACGCAGACGGACGCGGGCGAGAGTGCCAACGTCGTCACGAGCTGCAAGGTGATCCGTACGAGCGACAACAAGGACGTCACTGGTTATTACACCTTTGGCGACAGCGTCCCCGGCAAGCTGACGGTAAGCACGTGCCCGGTGACCCTGACCTCCGCTACGGACGCCAAGGTCTACGACGGCACGGCGCTCACGAACGGCAACGTGACCGTGAGTGGCAGCGGCTGGGCTTCCGGCGAGGGCGCGATCTACACCGTCACCGGCAGCCAGCTTGACAAGGGCACGAGCGACAACGCGTTTTCCTACACGCTCAACAGCAACACCAAGGCGAACAACTACTCGATTACCAAGACCGAGGGCAAGCTGACGGTCACCGCCAAGCCAGTGACGATCACGGTCAGCAATGCCTCAAAGGTCTACAGTACGGCGGACCCGACCTTCACCGGCACGATTTCCGGCCTTGTGGCGGAAAACGATCTGGGGACGGTGACGTACAGCAGAACCGGCAGCGATGCAAATGTCGGCACCTACGCCGGCGTCCTGACGGCGAGCTACACGGAGAACGCCAATTATACAGTCACCGTAAACAAGGCCGACTTTACCATTACCCGGTCCGGCACGCTGACCGTCACCGGCACTGACTACACCGGCATCTATGACGGCGAGGCCCACGGCGACGCGGCGACGTCGAATGTGCCGGTCGGCACGACGATTACCTACAGCGTCAATGACGGCACATACAGCGCCGCAGTCCCCACGATCACGAATGTGGGCACAGTAAACGTGAAGGTGAAGGCGGAGAACCCGAACTATGTCACGGCGACGGGCAGCTATACCCTGACCGTTGCGAAAAGGGCTGCGACGATCACGGTGGACAACAAGTCCAAGACCTATGGGACAGCCGACCCGGCCTTCACCGGCACGGTGAGGGGCCTTGTCAAAGATACCGACCTCGGTACGGTGACGTACAGCCGCACGAACAGCACCGTAAACAATGTCGGCACCTATACCGGCGTCCTCACGGTGCGCTATACCGCCAACGGGAACTATGACGTAAACGTCGTGAACGGTGATTTCACCATCGACAGGGCAAGCACACTGACCGTCACCGGCACAGGCTGCAACGCAAAGTACGACGGCGCACCCCACGGCGCGGCAGCCACGGCAAACGTGACCGAAGGTACGACCGTCAGCTACAGCACCGACGGCGGAACAAGCTGGAGCAAAAGCGTGCCCACCATCACCGACGTCGGCACGCGCGCCGTGCAGATCAAGGCGGAAAACGCCAACTATGAGACGGCAAAGGGCAGTTGCACCCTGACCGTCACAAAACGCGCCGTGACCCTGACCTCCCAGACTGACAGCAAGACCTATAACGGCACGGCGCTCACGAACGGTACAGTAACCGTCGGCGGCGACAAGTTTGTCAACGGCGAGGGGGCGACGTACGACGTCACCGGCAGCCAGCTCGACCCGGGCGAGAGCAATAACAGCTTTACCTACGCACTCAACAGCGGCACGAAGGCCGGCAACTACGACATCAGCACCACCGTGGGCAAGCTGACGGTGAGCAAAATCACGACGCCCATCGTCGTCACGGCAAACAGCAAATCGAAGATTTATGACGGCACGGCATTGACCGACAGCGGATTCAGCTATACGCAGAATGTTCTGGCGAATGGCGACACGCTGACGGCGGACGTCGAGGGCAGCCAGACCGATGTCGGCACCGGCACAAACGCCGTGAAAAGCTATCAGGTCAAGCGTGGTGAAACCGATGTAACAAATAACTACACGTTCGGCACGAGCCTCAACGGTACCCTGACCGTCACGCCAGCGACGCTGGCCGTGACGAGCAGCGGCTACACGGGAACCTACGACGGCGCGGCGCATGGCGTCACCGTGAACGCTCCGGCGGGTGCGACAGTCAAATACCGCACGGCTGCAAGCGGGACCTATGGCCTGACTGAAAATCCGACCTACACAGATGCCGGCACATACACGGTTTACTACGAGGTCACCAAGGCCAACTACACAACGTACACCGGCAGCGCCGTGGTCAGCATCGCAAAAGCGCAGCTGACCGCCACATACGCGGGCGAGAGCGTCGTCTACGGCACCTCGCCGGTTCTGGCCGTTGCCGTGACCGACTTCGTGAACGGCGAGACGGCTCAAAACGCGAGAAACTACACCGCGCCGACGCTCGCTAACAGCAGCACCAACGCCGGAACTTACACCCTGACCCCGACCGGCGGCAGCGCCGACAACTACAGCTTCCAGTATGTGGCCGGCACCCTGACGATCACGAAAAAGCCCGTCACTGCCGTCTGGGAGAGCACAACCGCCGTTTACACCGGCAAACCGCAGAGCGCATCCGTCTCCCTGACGGAGACAATTGCGGGGCTCGGCGTTTCCGTGACGACCGCCACGGACGCGGGCAGCAGCATTCTCACCGCGTCCCTGACCGGCGCAGACAAGGCCAATTACACGCTCACGAATCCCAGCGCCAGCTTCCTTATCCAGCGCGCGCCCGTGACCTTTACGGTGACGAACAACTCGGCGGAATATAACGGCAAGGCGCACGCCGCGACAATCAGCGCGGCGTCGGGCGGCGACGCGTTCAGCAGCTATACGATCACTTACAAAAACGGCAAGGGCGAGACGGTTGCACCGACGGAAGTCGGCAGCTATGACATCTACGCGGCTATCACGAATCAAAACTTCCGCCACGCCGGCACGACGGACGGCAGCCCGCTGAAGATCGGCGTACTGACCGTCTACGCAAAGGCGGCCTCCGCGCCGACGCTTTACACCGTCAGCTTTGCGGGCGGCGACGGCGCGACCGGTTCGGTCGACGCGCTCGCCGGAGCCCAGGCGGAGACGATCCGCGTTCTGCCCGCGAACGGCTTTACAAAGACCGATTACAGCTTTACCGGCTGGCTCTATAACGGCGGCGTCTATCAGCCCGGCGAGCGCTTCACGCAGCCGGCGGCGAACGTGACCATGACGGCGCAGTGGACAAAGAACGCCTACAACCTCGGCGGCGTCGTGGACGCCAGCGGAGAGAAGGTCGCAAACGCGGTCGTCACGCTGACACTGGGCAGCAATCTGATCGCGCAGACGACAACGGATACGAACGGCAGATATTCCTTTGCCGGCGTTCTTCCCGGCACCTACAATCTCGCCGCGAGCTACGACGGCACCGTCGAGACCATCAAGCAGGTCATCGAGAGCAGCAGCGTGACGGACGCGAATATCACGCTCCCCGCCGGAAAAACGAACTCCGTCGTGGTGGTAAAAGCCGGCACGCCGGACATCGTGGTCGGCAATCTGGAGCAGACCTTTAAACAAAAAGAGTCAGACGATGTCTACAGCGACAACGATAAGCAAACGGTCGTGTCCGGCGGCTCGGTGGAGATCAAGCTCACCGCCGCGGAAAATCCGAACGGCAGCGACGAGATCGAAACGCAGGTCACCAAAGACAACGCCAGCGCCGTCGTCGGCATCTACATCGACCTCGACCTGAGCAAGACGGTGACGACGGTGACTACTTCCGGAGGCACTACGACGTCGACAACAGGGCAACCGATTCCGCTTTCCGAGTCAAACGTTCTCCTTGAAACCATCATCCCGCTGACGGGCGACCTGCAGGGCAAGAGCAGCTACAGCGTCTATCGTGAGCACATGGATCCGGGTGAGACAGTGACGTCCGTCACGGCCATTCCGCAGGGCGAATCCAGCAAAAACAGCGACGGCGAATACTTCACCGTGAACGAGGCAAAGACCGTCATCACGGTCCACGCGAAGAAATATTCCACCTACGCCATCGCCTACACTGAGGCGAGCCCCTCTGCGGGCGGCTCAATGAACAGCATCACGGTCAGCGGCCCCGACGGCGGCAGCGCGGCGGCGGATCAGACGAGCGCCGCGGCGGGCAGCAAGGTCACCGTCACCGTGACGGCGGCGGAGGGCTACCGGCTTGAGAGCATCAGGGCGGTGGGCGCCGACGGCAGCGACGTCGCGCTGACTGAAAACACGAACGGCAGCTACTCGTTCACCATGCCGGGAAGCGCGGTCACGGTCACGCCTGTATTTGTCAAAAAGCCCTGGGCCCCCGACAAGACCGGCGTTTCCAACCTGCTGAAGACGGCGGACCACATCAGGTATATCAACGGATATCCCGACGGCTCCGTCGGCCCTGAGCGGAACATGACCCGCGCCGAGGCGGCACAGATGTTCTACAACCTGCTGCTGGATCAGAGTTCTGCCGCGGCCGCGGCCTTCTCGGACGTGCCTGACACCATGTGGTGCGCGAAGGCGGTAAACACGCTTTCCGCGCTGGGCATCATCGACGGCTACGGCGACGGACGCTTCGGGCCCAACGACCCGATTACGAGAGAACAGTTCTGCGCCATGGCGGTCCGTTTCACCAGCGTCGCAAATCTGAAGTACGGAGACGGCTTCCCGGATGTCGCAGCGGGCCGGTGGTCGTACGGAAGCGTCATGACGGCGGCAGCTCTGGGCTGGATCAGCGGTTTCCCCGACGGCACGTTCAGGCCGGATACGCCGATATACCGCGCCGAGGTGGTGACCATCGTCAACCACATGCTGGGGAGAAGCGCTGACAGAACCTATGTGAACGCACATACTGAGAAACTCCAGGCGTTCAGCGATCTTACTGACAGCGGCAAATGGTATTACTACGACATGACCGAAGCGGCAAACGCCCACGGATATGCCGTGACGTCCGCCGGAAACGAGACCTGGACCGACGTCACAGCGCCGGCCGGCAAATAGGCCGTGCGGCAGACTCGGACCTTTGGCTGTCGGCAGAACAATGCTTCACTTGACAAAAGCTCCCGAAAGCACTCGCTGCTTTCGGGAGCTTTTTGTGCCAAGTCCGCCGCAGAATGTGATGGATGAAAGCGCCGCGCGTCTGTTCGTCTTTGGGCTTACGGGGATATCATGCGCGCAGATGCGCTGTGTGACTGACCGTCATGCCGCCGCCGAAATAGAATCGTTGACGGCCGGCGCTAAATGATTCTGCACTGCCGTATTTTTGGCAGGGGAGAAGTCCTCAAATTCCTGCGTTCATACAAATGAAAACCCGCATACTCTTCTTGTGACCGGAAGCGCTTCCGTCAGCAATTGCGCCGGCATTCTGTATTGACAAATTCGGCAAAACAATTATACTATATATTAGCAGATGTTGAACGGTGGTTTTCTTTCAAATTTGAATGTCGTGCGGTAACAGACGGCCGCCAACAGGTGATTTCACGGATTGATGATTCCATCCGTACAAGAAAACTGAATGGAGATTGTCGCGTATACCGTAAAGGCCGGAAGGTCAGGCATACGCGTAGACGGAACGGGGTGCGCCAGCAGGTGTATGGCAAGGCCCCTTGTATACCGGCGCTGTGAGCGTGAGGGTATGCCGAAGCATCGAAGAAACTCTGATGTGAGCCGAAAGGCTTCCACTGTGTGCGGTTCAGCCGCTCATGGGAAGGCAGGACATATCCGCAGGAGGCGATGGCCTCCCTATCGTGAGCCAGAAGACTTACATGATCCTGATTTAATCGCACGAAGACGTAATCCGAGTGGTCGAGTATACGAAGCGGGTATGCCGATTTTTGCACAGCAAGAATCGATGTACTCGCTTTTATGCGTTCAGAGTAATCAATGGGAGGCGGCAATATGGCAAATCTGTCAAAAATGCCCGCGACGTTCACGGCGCAGGAGCGCACGCTGATCGAGTATGTCCGCAAGCTTGATTTCGGACAAATACTGATTACCGTTAAGGACGGCAAGCCCTGTCACATTGAGGAAATACGCAAGAGCATCCCCATAAAATAAACCGCAGCTCCGCACAACAGAACAGGCTGTGAGGCCGAGACTATCGGAAGAACCGAAGCTCAATGAAACGCATGGCGCGTTTTGTTGAGCTTTTTGTTTTTCCGGACAATTGAGGCAGGCTTTTGATCTCAAAGCAAGCTGGGCCTTAGGCGCTTTGCTTCATTGCAGATCCTGCGCAGCATGCCGCGGCAGATCCCCTCACTTTTCTTTTCCTCGGCGCGCATGGCCTGGATGCGCACTTCTTGTCATTCAACATATCGGCGGCTGAATAATCAAAACATAATACAAAGGAGAAATTAAGATGAATGATACCATGGCCCGGTCACCAAAAGACCATCCACGTGCCCGCCTGAACAATGACGCGCAGGGCATAAGGCACGAAAAAAACCAACGGAAGCATTATTGCAATTTCAAAAGGCTATTGGCAGTACTTCTCGTGCTGGCCGTGACCTGCGGAATGCTGCCGACGACAGCGCGGGCTGAAGGAGAAATGCCTGATGCCAGGACAACATCAGGCACAGCGCTTTCAGCGCAGCTGCAGACGGATTATAACTTCTACTATATCGACATTCCATCCTCGGAAACTGCAATCAGGCTCAAATACAATGCCGATACCTTGTCAAATGAGGCGACGGGACTTTCATTTGAGCCGGATAGCGACTGTTATGCCGTCATTACCCGGACCAGCATTCTTTCTGATGAGATGCTTGCTGACTATGCGAACGATGGGCTGGACTTCAACGCCATTTTGAACAAAACAACAGGCACGTATCAATACTCGTTTATCAGATCATCCTCTGATGCTGTAATCATCCTCTGCTGGGCAAAGCCGGAAGAAAAGGCCGGATTGGCGGAAATCTCTGCGGCGGACGCGTCCTTGTACACGCCCCATCCGCTGAACGCCGAGAAATACTGGATGGTTTTGGATAAAGGCAAGACAAGCGGCAGCTTCTCCTTTAGGATCGATGAAAACACGGACTCCGTATATTATTCCGACAGCACATATACTGCAAAAGGGAACGTGCCGTCTCTGTCCGACGGAAGGTACACCGTTCCCTTTGAATCATCCGGATTTACAAACGCCGGCAACGGTGAAATATCGGAAACCCGGTATATTGCTCTTGCCACGGAAACCGGAAGCGTAACCGGTTTCTGCATTACCGCCTACCGGCGTACAGGGGCGGTGGACGAGCCGGACAGCGTTGTCGACTATCTGTGCATCGGCTCGCAGTATACGAATGGGGGAAATACAGTCACCGGAACCTATGGCTTGTACCCGGAGAACACGCTGAGAGGCCGTGGCTTTTGGTATTCTCCGACCAGCGCCGGAAATTTCGGCGGATATATTACATATTATTACGATCAAGCGATCACAAACGATGCAAAGAATCCGTATGGCATTGATTTTGTCGTTTACGGAAATTCAAACGGCTCAGAGCAGTTTTCCGAGCCGGGCAACGTGCTTGTCTCTGCGGACGGGAAAACCTGGTATACGCTGGCCGGTTCCGAGCATTATGAAGACACCACGATATGGGATTATTCCGTCACCTATAAGAAGGATGCCGATACCGGCTATACCAGGGTGGGGGACGAACTCTATGAGTATTATAAGTACCCCGCCGCTGAAAATTACCCTCTTTACAGTTGGCAGACTGGAAATGATGAGAGCACGGCAGTCTGCGGCGTGTACCTTCCGGGGAACGGCGGCAATGCCGCCTTTCCCGCCTGGGGATACGCCGATGTGAAGGTCAACTGCTTCGGCAACTGGGGCACGGGAAGCGCCGGCACAGTGACAGGTATCGCGCGGGACCCCTATTGGAAACAGCCGTCCTACCTTACAAACAGTACCGCGCGTCCCGCTGAGACGGACAAGGACCAGGTCAATGAATACGGCGGCGATGGTTTTGACCTGGCCTGGGCCGTAAGTGCGGATGGCATGCCCGTGACGCTTGACAGCATCCACTACATAAAGGTCCAGACGGCGTCAAACGTGATCGCGGGAGCTACGGGAGAAAAATCCACCGAGGTCAATGCTGTTGCTCGAGCTGAGGCGGGCGATAAGGACGTGGGCGTCACAACGGCGCCGACTGCCATTGCGGTTGATAACAACAAGCTTGATCTCTCGGATGGCCAATACGTCTATAACGCAACGGTCAGCGGCGTATTTGATGTTGTTGTCACCGCTGGGAGCGGTGACAATGTCTACATCAACAACAAAAGAGCTTCCGACGTCAGCTTTAGGGACATTCCAGATCACGGAATAATACGCGTCATCGTACAAAATGGCGAAAAAGAGCCGCTGATCTATTATCTGAAAGTGGTCGATGATGGACAAAGCACAGATAATCAGGTTACTGCGATCACTTTTGACGCGGACGGCGGTAAAATCGGTGATTATTCCAGCGTTACAAGGTATTATGATGTAAATTCATCCGCAGTGTTTCCCACACCGGTGCGTGAGGGCTATGCCTTCCTCGGATGGTATTATGGTCAAAAGCCTTACAGCACTATAAACACCGATATGCCCTCAGCATTGACTTTAACCGCGAAATGGAAGAACAACGATTCCGGCGGCAGTCCCACAAAAACCATTTCGGTCAAATTCCGCCTGATCGGCGCAACCCTTTCCGCCGATCACATCGATCTGAGCAATGGAGATTACAAAGGTTCAAAGTATGTGACATGGATCAAAACCACATCCTGTTCAATGAAAGAGACCGATACGGTATACGATCTGTTCACTAAGGCGTTAACTGATGCAGGGTTGCAAAGTGTCGGCGCAGACACAGACTATGTCAAAACCATATACGCTCCCTCCGCTTTGGGAGGTTATTCGCTCAGTGAGTTTACAAACGGAAGATATTCCGGATGGATGTACACCGTTAATGGCAGCCATCCCGCCTACGGCTTAAAGGACTGCACGCTCAAAGACGGCGATACGGTGGTTTGGCACTATGTCAACGATTACCGGTATGAAGTGGAGGACTGGAACAAAATCGGCGGAGGCGGATGGGCATCCAAGGCTACGGATGATACATATTACAACAAATGGATGGAAGCTGCGGATGAAAATCCGCCGTCTGCCGGAGGATCATCAAGCGGCGATGCGGCATCAGGTTCAAACGCGCTTACCCCCAAGGCTGCCGCTGTCAAGGGCATCGCAAAAATCAAGATATCAACCGGCCAGGCTGCGAAAGTGATTGCTTCTGCCAAGGAAAACAACAATGCCGCCATCTTCATCACGCCTGAAATCACCGGCGGCGCCAATGAGGTGACCATTGAACTGCCGACGACAATGCTTGCCTCCATGGCGGCCAATACCAACGCCGACCTTCAGGTGCAGGTGCCAATGGGGATGGTGACCATTCCGCACAACGCGCTCTCTGCGATCGCATCCGCCGCAACGGGCGACGACATCGTCATCACCGTGACGAGAAAATCCGCATCCGACGTGACAGACAAGAGCATTGACACGGCGGGCGCCGTGATCGTCGAGGTTACAGTTGCCTCCAACGGTAAGGCCATCACTGACTTCGGCGGTGCGCGGCTTGTCATCAGCATCCCGGTGGACGATACCTATACCGAGGGGCAGAGCTGCCGCGTGATCATCATCTCTGCCGACGGCGGCAAAAAAATAGTTTACGGCAAGTGCATAAAGGCAGACGGCAAGCTGATGGTACAGGTTACTGTGACCCATTTGAGCACCTTCATTGTCAGCGGCAAAACGCCGATGCCTTTTACCGACGTGAGCGGACACTGGGCATTGGAAGCAATAACCTGCGCGTGGGACAACGACCTGACGAACGGCGTCGGCGGCAGACTGTTTGACCCCGAAGGGACGCTCAACAGGGCCGCGTTCGTCACCATGCTCTACCGTCTGGAGGGATCCCCCGCCGTCGCCGGCGCCGGCAGCTTTTCAGACGTTTCCGCCGGGCAGTGGTATACAAACGCCGTTATCTGGGCGGCAGAGAACAAAATTGCAAATGGCATGGGCGGCGGCACGTTTGCGCCGTTCACAGAAATCACCCGCGAGCAAATGGCGGTAATGCTCATGCATTATGCGGACTACAAGAAATATGACGTAAGCAAAGCAAATGATCTCACCGGCTATGCCGACGCAGGCAGCATCAGCGCGTGGGCGCTTGGCGCTTTGAAGTGGGCGAACGCCGAGGGACTGATAAAGGGACGCTCTCTGACCGCCATCGCGCCGGACGGCGGCGCCACCCGCGCCGAGGCCGCGACGATCCTGATGCGGTTTGCCGAAAGCCACAAATAGGCAACACCGCTGCCGGCGGGATACGCAGAAGTTTATCGGCAGGCGCGGACGGCTCACGGCTGTCATTGGGAGAGAAGGCGGCATCCGGGGCGCCTTCGGCGATAACTTTTCGACGGCCCGCAGCACTGCGTTATGATAACGGCATCGCGGCACATTTCGGAATTGAAATCAGACCTTTTTGATGCAAAATGATAAAAAAGATCAAAAAAGGGGGGCCGCCATGCTTCGCATCGCCGTCTGTGACGATGAGCAGAGTTATCTGCACGATGTAAAGCGCCTGCTGGACGAATACGACGCGGCGCACGGCGTCGAACTGGCCGCGGCCGCGTTCTCGCTGCCCTTTGATTTGCTGGAGCGCGTCGAATCGGGCGCGGCGTATGACCTCTATCTGCTGGATGTATATATGCCCGGCATGACCGGCATTGAGCTTGCCGGGCAGCTCCGCCGCACCGGCATCGAAGCGCCTGTGGTGTTTCTCACCACCTCCAGGGAGCACGCGCTGGAGGCGTTCGGCGTGGGCGCGGCCGGGTATCTGGTCAAGCCCTTCGAGCGCGAGGCTTTTTTCAGGACGCTGGATGCGGTGACCTCGCGCGGCAAGAGCGAGCATCAGAGAAGCGTTCTGCTCAAGGCCGACGGCGAGGTTCGCAGCGTAGCCGTGCGGGACATCCTCTACTGCGAGGCGCACCGGAACGATCAGCGCATGTTCCTTGCGGACGGCAGCAAGGTCTGGCTGCACATGACGGCGGGTGAGCTTTTTGCCCTGCTCGCTCCTTCCGGAAACTATGCGCGCTGCGGTGCGGCGTACATCCTAAATCTGGCAAAGCTGCGCAGGCTCAGCTCCAGGTCCGCCCTGATGGCGGACGGCGCGGAGATCCCCGTGCCCCGGGGCGCGTACGCGGAGCTGAAAACGGCTTACTACGATTTTTACAGTGAAAGGTAGGCGCGGGATATGTGGATCGCTTTCATGGATACGGCGCTGACCTTCTTATCCCACGCTGTCGCGGCAACGCACCTTGCGCCGCTGAAATACGGAAAGAAAAAAACATACCTGATCTGGGACGCGTGGACGGCGCTGGCGCTGATTTCGTCCTGCTTTGTGAGCGCCCCTCAGAGCGGGAGCACGGCGTACAGCGCGGCGGCTTTTTGGCGGCCTGCCTGCTCCATGTTGGACTGTATTTTCTGACCACCAGGGACGGCATAGGGGAGCGGTTTTTCCTGATTTTAAGCTACGCCGCGTTCTTCACTGCCTGCTGTGCCGTCACGCAGTATGTCGAGACGTTTATGCTGCCGAAAATCGACTGGCTGTATCTGCTGGTCTACGGGGTATCGCTCTCCGCGATGCTGTGGATTTTTCTCGGAAAACTGCTGCCGGTGTTTCGCCAGTCGGCGGGGTACATCGGAAAGGCGTGGAGCGTCTTGTCGGTCCTGACGGCGCTGTTCATGCTGGAGCTGATGACATGGTTCGTCTTTCCCTCCCATATTACGGATTTCACGTCGGAGCAGGCTGTCGGACTGCCGGTGCTGATTATCGTCATGTTTGTGACCTATGGGATCATTTTCGTGTGCATACGCAACATCGCCGCCGCGGAGCGCGCCAAGCAGATGGAGCTGCGGCTGAAGCTGTTGACCACGCAGGTGGAGGCGCAGACACAGGCATCCGACGAGGCCCGCCGCGCCCGGCACGACTTGCGCCACCACAATCTCGCGCTGCTGGCCCTTGCCGAGCAGGGCAACACGGCGGAGCTTGTCCGCTATCTGCGGAGCGTGACCGAGGGGGAACACGCCGCGGAAACCGTCTGGTGCGAAAACGGTACCCTGAGCAGCATTCTCTCCGTCTATGCCGCAAAAGCCGCCGCTGCCGGCATCAGGACGGATGTTCTGGCGCAGGCGGAACGCAATCTTGCCATTCCGCCAGACGAGCTTGTGACCGTCGCCGCAAACCTCTTTGAAAACGCCATCCACGGCGCGGCGGCGTCCGGCGCGCCCGCGCCTTACGTCACGGTGCGCATCCATCACAAGTCCGACAAGCTGGTCATTCGGGTGGAAAACGCCTGCAGACCTCAGCTTGACTACCCGGACGGATTTCCAAGCGAGAAATACGGCGTGGGACTTTTGAGCGTACAGCAGACCGTGGAGGCCCGCGAAGGCGAGCTGTCGCTGACGGCGAAGGACGGTGTTTTCACCGCGCTCGCCCTGTTGAATCTGCCCCAATAGGTTCCCGATCTGCAATCCGTCCCCCAAAAACGACGATCTGTCCCAAAAGCCGCCCAAACGGGCGGCTTTTTTATATACTGAAAAGCAGAATTAAAGGAGGCGGGTCTATGGAATACGCAGCGTCAATAAAAGCGAAAGCCTGCGGCGGCGAGGTCTCTCCCCGCTGGTACTGCCGCTGCGCGGACTTCCACTTAGTCCGGCCTGTGGCGCTGGAGACCGGTATATGGCGATTCCCGGAGGCGCAGAGCAAATGAATGTGATGAAGCTTGCGGATATGAAAAGAAACGCGGGAGGGGCCAATATGAAAAAGAGATTATTCAGTATTCTGCTGTGCATTGCCATGGTGCTGAGCCTGCTGCCGACGATGGCGCTGGCGGCTGAAGAAGGGGGCGTTGTGCTCACTGCGTCCACCACCGCGCTGACCTCCGGCACCTACACCGTGTCCGCAGATCTGACGCTGACCAAGCCGCTGACCGTCGCGGCGGGGAGGACGTGACCCTGGATCTGAACGGACAGACGCTGACCATGGCGTTTACCGGCCAGACTGCAAACGTCGCCGCCATCGACAACAAGGGTACGCTGACCATAAAGGGCAGCAGCGCCAACGGCGGCAGAAAACTGGCCGTCAGCGCCGCATTTACGACCGCAGGCAAATACGCTTACGGGGTTTGCAACACCGGCTCGCTGACGATTTCCGGCGGCGACATCTCCGTCAGCGGCAGCTATACCGGCACTTTTTATTATGTGGTCGGCATATACTGCGACGGCGCGTCCGCCTCCTGCACCATGTCCGGCGGCTCCGTCGCACTGAAAGATTCCACAGGAACACACTATGGCGTGTGGCTGAAAAATGGCGCTTCCTTTAACCTCGAGGGCGGTACGGTTTCAGCAGTCGGTGTCTTTGGAGGCGCAAGTTACGGGATTAATCAAAATAAAGGAAACGTCAACTTTGATTTACAATCAGGCGAGCTTCGCCGACGCGGTGGGCAAGTGGTACGAAAGCATCGTCAGCGAGATGGCGAGCCGCGAGATCCTCTTCGGCCGCGGCAGCGGCGCCTTTGACGGCGACGCGGGCATCACGCGCGCGGAGTTCGCGGCGATGCTCGTCCGGGCGCTGGGCCTGCCGGCGAACGGCACAAGCAAGTTCTCCGACGTCGCCTCGACCGGCTGGTTCGGCGGTGCGGTCGGCACGGCGAGCGAATACGGCCTCGTCCTCGGCTAAAGCAGACATCCTTCTTTTCATTGTGTCATCCTCTTCTACAGCCGGTTCACGTTCTGCTCGCAGTGCCTGACCGCTTTACTTTTTCCGCTGTTTTTTGCCAGATACAGTGCCTTGTCCGCATTATGAATCAATTCTTCCGAATTGGCCGCATTTTCCGGATAATCAGCGCTGCCCAAGCTGACGTGGACTTGAATTCGTCTGTTATCCGTGACAATTTCCGGGAGGAATAGCTTTTGGATTGTTGGCCCGGCATTGCCAGAAACGGACGCATTTTCGGAGAATTCCATCACCGTAAATTCGTCTCCGCCATAGCGGTATGGCACAAAAGCTCTTGTTTTCGAGGCGTTCAGGCATCGTCCCGTTTCATGCAGGACAGCGTCTCCCGCCGGATGCCCGAAGGTGTCATTGATTTTCTTGAAATCATCAATGTCGAAAATATATAGCGTGAACGGCCGCTTTGCTTGGATCGTACGCTGCAGTTCCCGTTCAAACAATCTCCGGTTTCCGATCTGTGTAAGAGCATCTATCTCCGCTTCTGTTTTCAAAAGGTCGCTGGTTTGCTGGAGTTCATTTTCTCTTTTCAGAATGCGGCGGCGTTCCTTCCTGAAACGCACCAGCAGCAGGCAAAGAAGCAGAATGCCGCAGCATAGCACGGCAATAATTAGGATAATGGTGAATCAGTTGCAGAATACAATCCAGAGAATAAAGATGACCATCGTATATGCATTGGTGCCTATAAAGAAGTAGGAGAGTGAACAATTTTCGCACTTCACGAGTTGCAAAGCAATGACGTTTCAAAATGCCTTTTACCTGGAACGCATTGTAACTTCAAAAGTATCCTCAAAATGCAATTTGACCTCAAAAGTATCCTCAAAAATTGTGGCTTTTTAATTTCATACCACTGCATATTGCGGCGTTTCACCAACAGAATACTGAACTGCGGCGCGCGACGGGCGGCCTTGAGGCTGTACTTTTTGGTTGTGTAACCCGCAAACCGTTGAGGCTCAACGGTTTGCGAGTTAAATTTTAACCTCAAAAAGTATCATAAAATAGTATGTTTTTTCAATTTCAGGCTATTCCAAATTGCAAATCAGCTGCTTTTCAGATGGCATCCATGTAAACAGTCACGGCATGGCCGCTTGCCCCTTTCATCGGGACAAAAACCCCAACATGAAGGTGGACGAACGCTTTTATTGTTTCGGCTGTCAGATCACCGGCGACGTGATCGACTTCACGGCAAAAATGTTTGATCTCAAGCCGAAAGACATAGCGAAAAAGCTGGCAGCGGATTTTGGTATTTCAAAAATACAGTTGTCAGCACCAACGAAGGGCGCTCCAAAACGGATAGCCCTTGCGGAACAACTTACTCGGCAGAAGAAAATCAAGGTTGAAAACATGCTGGCCGATTATTATCGAACACTGCGACGATGCTTTTCCGACTATGCGCCAAGAGCGCCGAACGATGAAATTGACCAGAGGTTTGTCGAGGCACCATTATTGCGATACCTGACAGTGAGTATCCGTCAGGTTCCGTTTTCTTGAAACATGGCGGCAATAACAGTGAACTGATCTGCTTTGCAGAATACAACCCAGTTGGAGTGCAGTTTAGTGCTCAATGCCGCGCCTTTTTTTGTTGGAACACAAGTTTCTGTTATGTTCGCTCCCGATCGAACCGATCGAACCGAAACTGTTCCTGTGCGGCCGAGGGGAAAAACGCGGGCTGTTCAAAGCTCTGTTTGAACTGCTCAACGACAATCCAGGCGGCGTCGGGCAGCGGTCGCGTCTTGCTGTAAGCGACTGCATAGGGTCTGGCAGAGGAGGAAGGGGATACGATTCGATAATAATTGGGCGCGTGGGACGGCGAGAGCGTGTTCATCACGATACCGGGGACAAAGCCGACACCCAGTCCGCAGCCAATCAGTCGGTTGATGGCGTCCCAACTCATCAGCTCGCAGATGACGTTCGGCACGAAACCGGCGGCTTCGCATAGCGCATCGCCCATTTTTGCAAACTTTTGAATGGCTTTCATCATTACGAAGGGGTGACCTTTGAGAAGGCTCAGATCCATATACGGGATATCGGGGCCGGGCTGTGCGGCGGCGTTGATGGGATCGTCTTTGGGGATCGCAAGAAACACTTCCTCCATGCGGATGACCTTGTATTCTAGGTTCTCGTTAGCGGTGTTCATCGGTACGGCACAAAAATCCAGGATCCCGCTGATGACCAGATCCTCTAGAACGCTGGAGATCTCTTCCGTGATCTGGAGGTGGATCTCGGGATGCTTCTCGGACAGCGCCGGGATCAAGCGGGGAAGATAGTATTTGCTGTAAAACTGTGAGATCCCCATGCGGACAATCTTTTCCTCCGAGTTTGCCGCGTCCACAACATGGTGGCACATTTGGACGAACATTTGCTGGATGGCGTTGCCCTCATGTAGGAATATCTCGCCTGCGCGAGTCAGCGACAGACGGTTTCCGCTACGGATGAATAAAGCGACGCCCAGATCGGCTTCGACCTTCCGGATATACTGGCTCAGCGCGGACTGGCTGATATAGAGCTCTTCTGCGGCGCGCGAGACACTGCCGTATTGTACAATGGCGCTGACATATTTGATGGCACGCAGATCCATATTGGCCTCCGGGCTATCAGTTTTACTTATTATAACGATTATATATGCGGTGTTGACTTTTTGCAAGCAAAACATATAAAATGTAATACAAATAGATACACTAAAATATAAAATATGCACATTTATTGTGTGAGTTTCTTTAATATTTATTATAAACGATCTTTGAAAAGACGGCTACGGGATCGGCCATAGAAGATGACGGCTCCGAATCTGTACCCCTTCACACGCTTTTGCTAGCGGTTTTCCTACTGATTGTTCTGATCGAACCTGTTCGTTCCGGCTTGTCTCGCCGAACGGGCAGGTGGTGCACATCCGAATCGGGCTGATTCTAGCGAAGTATGTTGCGGCCATATTCTGAGCGGCAACGGCCGCTGGGCAAGATGGGGATCAAACGGTGCACGAACAGAAAAGCGGGCATATTGCTATGATTAGGCAATAATAATCCTTCATTATTGTCGGAACAGGGAGGGCTATATGGGTCGAGTCACAGAGGACGACAGCCTCAGATATTTCTATCATCGCTCGCTTTCATCAACGATTTTCCTGCTGATTTTGGGATTCGCCTTTTTCTCGGTCGGATATGGGAAAAACAAAAATGTGGTTTTTTTCCTGATTGGTGGTATTTTTCTTGTGCTGGCCATTTGGTGGGTGGTTCGAAACCGGCGCGCGGTGCCGGGTGAGCGCATCGATGCGCTCGCGCAGGACATGGCGCGCAGAGCCAACATCCGGAAAGAGGCGCTGGAGTACCTGCGACTGAGCACGGAGCAGTGCGACGAAACGGATACATGGACGCTGGACGGCTACTGCGCGGAACCGATTGACACCCAGCCTCTGCTGCGGCTGGATTATTCAGACGGACGGGCGCGTTCCTCCAATTATCAGATGTCGTTCATTCTGGTCGGCGTCAGTCGGCTTTGCACTTTTTCCATCGTCCGTTCATTGGTGGATGAGGAGGAGTTTAAGGGTGGAGAGGAAACTCCGTTTGACGAGATCGCCGATCTGCGGCTCCAGACTCTCCAGCGGTTGTGTGAGAGCACGGGAAAAGGCTCCGCAAAGCAGGTAGCGGACTTTCATTATCTTGAACTTGTTCGCAAGGATGGCAGCCGGTTCCTGTTTTCTGTGGGCAGAGATCAGATAGCGGCGTGCGGAGAACTGGTTGAAAAGGTCTTGACACAAATGAAGATAGAGCGGTCCGGGCATGAAGAAGAGCAGGCACCGATCGAAAAGCGAGAGGGGGAATATGTGAGATCGGGCGGTGGGACGTCGGATAAAGTCGGACTTATTGGTCAAGAGCTGCATGATTTGAAGCGTCGTTGAGTGGACGCCACAATGTTCGGAACCCCTTTCACGGCGATACAGAAAAAGGAGGAAGAGATATGGAAACATCCACCGGGCAAGTCAAGCGAAAGAAAAAGCTGGAATTTCCCAGACCGTTTGCAATCATGATGCTGATTGTTCTCATCTTTTCGATCCTGTCCTATGTCATCCCTTCTAGTACTTACCAGACAGTTTCCGTAACCTACACCCAGGCAGACGGCAGCGAAAAGACCCGTTCGGTCATTGACCCAGACAGCTGGGCGATTTCGGAGACCGACCAAAACATTACGCTGATGCAGTATATCACTTCCTTTATACGCGGTATGGAAGCAGTGCCTGACATCATCTTTTATCTGTTCATCGTGGTTGGCTGCTTTTACATCGTTTCCGAGACAGGCGCAATGACTGCCGGTATCGGACGTCTGATTGTCAAACTGGGCAAAAAGAAGATACTGATTGTGCCGATCTTGATTTGTGTCTTTGCGTTTCTCGGGTCAACAACCGGTGCTTATGAGGAAATGCTTTGCTTTATTCCGATTCTGGCTCCAATCATGATCGCGGCCGGTTTTGACTCGCTGCTGACGGTAGGCATCGTCATGGGCGGGGGAACCGCCGGATTTGCCGGTGCAACTACCAATGCTTTCACATTGGGCGTCGCACAAGGGATCTCGGGCCTGCCGATGTTCTCAGCGCTCGGCTATCATATCATCTGCCTGGTCTGCTTTACGGCGCTGCTGTGCGTCCTGCTGCTCTGGTATGCCAAGCGGCTGGAAAAGGATCAGAGCCGTTCGCTGATGTATGAGCAGGACAAAATCTACGCTGCCAACAATGAGGTAGACTTCAGCCAGCTGCCGGAGTTCACCACCCGCAGAAAGATCATCCTGGTGACCGTCCTGCTGACGCTGGCAGTCATGATCTTCGGCATTCTGAAATACGGCTGGTATTTCGAGGAGCTCTGTGGTCTGTTCATGGTCATGGGCCTCGTCGTGACATTTATCAACGGAAAGGGGATCAACTGGTTCTGTGATACGCTGGTTGCTGGCATGAAGACCATCGTCACCGGTGCGCTCATCGTTGGCTTTGCCCGCGCAATCCTGGTCGTGCTCAACGATGCGCAGATTCTTCATACGATCCTTCACGCCTGCGCCACGGCGGTCCAGGCGCTGCCGTCCTTCATGGCGGTCGTCGGGCAGTATGTCTTCCAGTGCTTGATGAACTACATCATTCCGTCCGGCTCCGGACAGGCGACGGCGACCATGCCCATCATGGCGCCGCTGGCCGATCTGACTGGTATCTCCCGCCAGACCGCGGTCCTTTGCGAGGTCATCGGCGACGCGCTCTCAAACCCGTTCACGCCGACTTCCGGCAACATCCACGCTGGTCTTGCGCTGGCCGGAATCCCGTGGGTAACCTGGGCGAAATACTGGTGGAAGTTCCTGTGCATTGAATACGGCCTCGGGCTCGTGCTGGTCATCATCGCAGACCTGATCAAGCTCGGACCCTTCTAATCATCGGAAATCGCTGCACAAAGGAATGCGGCGCAGGCGATTCCTGCGCCGCATTCCTTCCAAAAGGAGATACGGATGAAAAACAGCCGTGAAATCAAAAAGAAAGCATGTTCACGTCTGCGTGAACTGGGGTACCCGTGGCGCGCAACATTTGCCGCGCTGCTGCTTGGCGGGACTTCCTGCGTACTGTTTTTGTGGACGCAGGCACTGCTTTTTATGAGCTCGCATCTGGTTCGAAACAGCGCATATCCCGGGCTGGCTCCGTTCTTTCGCTGGGCTTATCTCGCGCTAGCGGTCTATCTGCTGGTGTCTGCGCTGATCGGCAGCTTTGTCGAGCTGGGATACGAACGAATATTCATCGGCCGTGCGCAAAACAGCTCCAAAACCAAGGAAGAGATTTTTTACTGCCGGCCGATATGGAAGAACGCGCTGCTGCTGCGGCTGCTGATGAGCGCGAAAACGACGCTGTGGACGATCCTGCTGATCGTCCCGGGCATCCGCTCGTTGCTGAACTATTCGCTCGCGCCGTATCTGATGGCTCAGAACCCGACGCTGGCGCCTCCGCGCGCGATCTTTATGAGCAAGTATCTGATGAAGGGCTACCGCAAAAAACTGCTTGCGCTCGTGGCGCGATTTATTCCTGAATTGATTTTATGCGGTGCGACACTGGGCGTTGGGCTTGTATTCGTACTGCCGCGCATCAAAAGCGCCGTGACGGAATTTTACAGAGAACGGGTTGCGCTCCATGACAACGAGATACGCCGACAGCACACGAATGCTGCGGAGGAGCACGCCAGTGCGGATGAAAAGGAGAGTCTGACATGAAAATAAGCGAACTGAGCCACGTGACACGGGATGAAATCGTCAAATGGACGATGGATCTGGTCGCAATCCCCTCTTATAAGACCGTTCCGGGGCGCGAGACCGCGTGCGCGGAATACATTCGCGATGTTTTCGCAAAAGAGGGGATCGACGCCGAGGTCAAGGAAGTCGTCGATGGGCGCTGCAATGTCTATGCCGTGCTCAAGGGCACCGGCGGCGGGAAAAACCTTCTGCTGAACGGGCATACGGACACCGTCAGTCCCTACGGGATGGAGCATGCGACCGAGCCGTGGATCGAGGATGACTGCATCTGGGGGCGCGGCACGGCCGATATGAAGGGCCCGCTGGTCAGTATGATGGCCGCAGTCATCGAGATCAAGCGTTCCGGAAAACCGCTGAAGGGCGACGTGATCTACACGGGCGTCATCGATGAGGAGGAGCGCGGCTATGGCATTGTGGATCTGGTCGAGCACGGATTCCATGCGGATGCCGCTATTGTCGGCGAGCCGTGCGCTTTCGAAGTATGCGTCGCCCAAAGGGGCGTGGAATGGTTCCGCTTCGATCTCAAGGGCAGGCAGGTACACGGCGGCGTACAGTGGCTGGGAGTCAACGCCATCTCCAAGGCAATCAAGCTGATTCACGCCATCGAGACCGAGCTTCAGCCGCAGGTCAATGCTCGCACGCATCCGATCAATCACAGCAGCACCGTCAACGTGGGCGTCATCCACGGCGGGACCGAACTGTCCACAGTCGCCGGCGATTGCACGGTGTGGGTGGATCGCCGCTGGCAGCCCTATGAGGAGTACGAGCAGGTCCTGAAGGAGTTTCAGGACATCATCGATCGTCTTTCGGCGGAGGACCCGGATTTCAAATGCACCATGGCGGTGACGGATGAAAGCACGATGCCGGAGGGCTATATCCACTGGCCGTTTGAGTTGGATGCCGATTCGCCCTTCGCTCAGCTCGTGCGGGAGAAGCTCGCGCTCTCAAGCGGCGAGGAAGTCAGATTTAACGGCAAGACCGGCTGGACAGATGCCGGCGTCATCTATCACTGCATGAAGATCCCGACGCTGGTCACGGGACCGGGCTTTGTGGTGGAAGCGCATACGACCCATGAGCACATCCCCATTGATCATCTGATGATCTGGGCGGATGCCTATACCAGAGTCGCACGCTCGTTCTGCGACTGAACCGGAGGACATTATGGAACAGATTCTTGAAAAAATCGATCAATATATTCTCGCGGACGATCTGGTCGAGCGAACCGGCGCGCTGGTTCGCTGCCCCTCCTATGACGGCGTGCCGAATCAGGAGACAGAGGCGGCCGAGTGCATCAAGCGGATGTTCGATGCGGAGGGGATCCCCTGCACGATCGAGCACGTTGTCGACGGGCGCTGTAATGTCTATGCCACGCTCAAGGGAAGCGGCGGCGGAAAGACGCTGCTTCTGACCGGACATACAGATACCGTGTCGCCCGATAACCACCCGCGCGGCCTCGACCCCTATCTGGAGGATGGAAACCTGGTCGGGCGCGGGACTTGCGACATGAAGGGCGCGCTTGCCGGCATGATCGCCGCCTTGATCGCGCTGAAGCGCGGCGGAGTCGCTCTGCGCGGTGATGTGATCTTTGCGGGCTGCATCGACGAGGAAATGCGCAGTTACGGCACCATCGCGGCCATTGAAAAAGGGATCCGCGCGGACGGTGCGGTGGTCGGCGAACCGACGGGGCTCCAGGTCCATATCGCACAGCGCGGGCTGGAATGGTATGAGTTCAACTTCCAGGGGAAGACCGTACACGGAGGACGTCAGCGCGAAGGAATCAACGCGATCCTGATGGCGAACCACTTCATCACAAAGGTGGAGCAGGAGCTTGCGCCGAAGGTCTTCGCGCGCAAGCATCTGCTGCTGACAGAGGCGACGCTCAACGTGGGCGTTATTCATGGCGGCACGGGCCTATCCACGGTGCCTGGCGCCTGCCGGCTCTTGATTGACCGCCGTTTTTTGCCGAACGAGGACTATGACGAGGTAGGGCAGGAGTTCCAGCAGCTTCTCGACGAGCTTGCGGCCGAGGACCCGAAGTTCAGGTGTGAGATGAAGGTCATGGATGTGAGCGTGATGAAGCCCGGGTATGTGCACCAGCCTTTTGAAACGCCGCTGGACGCACAGATTGTACAGTCAGCGCGCTGCGCGGCCAAGTTGGTGCGCGGCGTCGATGAGCAGCCGATCGCGCACGTTGCGTGGACTGACGCGGGAATGTTCAGCCATTATGCCCATATCCCGACCGTTATCATGGGCCCGGGCGCGGGCGTCGTTTGCCATTCGGAGCATGAATACGTTCCCGTGGACGAGCTCGTCAAGATCTGTCGGCAGTATGCGCTGCTGGCGGCCGACTTCTGCCATTGAGGGAGAAACAAGATGTCGTATGATTATTTGATCCGAAACTGCAGATGGCCTGATTTCGAGGCCGGCTGCTTTCAAAACGGCGATGTGGCCGTTACAAAGAGCCGCATCGCGGCGGTTTCCGGTCATCTCACCGGAGACACCAAACAGGTGATTGAGGCGAACGGACGTATCCTTTCGCCCGGCTTCATCGATATCCACATGCACGAGGAAAACTTCGCGGCGGACGGGAAGCAGCTGTTCATCTCAAAGCAAATGAGCCGGATGGGCGTTACGACCTGCGTCGGTGGCAACTGTGGTGTCAGTCGTCAGCCGCTGGAGGCCTTTAAGTCGGCTTTAGGCGAACTGGGAACTCCAGTCAACTACTTGATGCTGACAGGCTATAACCGCGCACGCAGAAAGGCCGGTGGAACGCGATACGGAGCGGTGAGCATGGGACAGGCCAAACAGATCGAACAGATGCTTCGGGAAGATCTCGCAGAGGGTGCAATCGGTATTTCCTTCGGGATCGAATACGATCCCGGCATGACCACCGGGGAAATTGTCGATATTCTACGCCGGTTCCCGGACGGCGGGCTTATGGTGTCGATCCATTATCGCGACGATGCATCCAACAGTCTGAAATCCATCAGAGAGATGCGGGAGATCGCGCGGGAATCCAGGAAGCGGGTGCAGATCTCCCACCTGAGCAGTTGCGCCGCGATGGGGCAGATGAAGGAGGCGCTCGCGTTGATCGACGAGGGTATGGCGGCGGGGGAGGACATCAATTTCGACACATATCCCTACGATGCGTTCCAGACGCCTCTCGGCTCTGCAGTCTATAACGATGATTGCTTCGAGCATCTCAACATCGGCTATTCCGACGTGATGGTCTCCTCCGGAGAGTTTAAGGGACAGCGGTGCGATAAAGAACTTTTCGAGCGGTTGAGAAAGGAACAGCCGGATACGCAGGCGGTGTGCTTTGCCATGTGGGAATCGGACATCGCACTTGCAGTGGCTCATTCCGGCGGCATGATCGGAAGCGACGGCTCGTTGGTCAGTGGAGCAGGACATCCGCGCGCCGCAGGGACCTTCCCGCGTGTGCTGGGACTCTATGTGCGGGAACGGCGGCAGATTTCCTTGCTGGAAGCGCTGAGAAAGATGACGGTACGTCCCGCGCGCCGCTTGGGGCTGTCGAAAAAGGGCGCGATCGCCGAGGGCATGGATGCCGACCTGACGCTCTTTGACCCCGAAACGGTAATGGATCGGGCGGATTTTACGCAGTCGTCGCTCCCGCCGGTCGGGATCGACTGGGTGTTCGTTTCGGGTATTCCAACGGTTGCGGAAGGCACGGAAAGCGGCGCGCACCCCGGACGGTTCATCCCATACGCCGAGACGGACTTTGGGGCGCATACAGGCAGCGCGAATATTTTGAAATAAAGGAATAGAATATGAGTGTATTTGAAGCCATCATGCTCATCTGCTTCGGCGCAGCCTGGCCAATGAATATTTACAAGTCATGGAATGCCAGAACTGCTGCGGGAAAGAGCCTGATGTTTCAGTTAGCGGTCACGATCGGATATATCTCCGGCATCATCCATAAGTATCTTTACAGCAATGACATCGTGCTGTACCTTTATATCATCAACCTTGTGATGATCACGATCGATACGCTGCTCTGGTTCCGCAATCACAAGCTGGACAAGAAACGGGAGAACGAAAAAGCCGCCGCGGCGCGGCCATAACGGCAACCGGCATCTCAAGCGATCCTGCTCCCGTGAAGAAAGTCCCGACTGGCTTTCTGATAGAAATCAGACGGATTTTTGTATTCACCCAAAATTGTCAGTTGACAGCAGATAAGTGATAAGTTCCTTATTACTCTATTACTGTTAAGCAAATGGTTCCAGGGTTTTCGATAATATTGATGTCTCGAGTGAAAAAACACCATAATAATTGATAACAGACGAGGGTGAAGATGACGCTCATGTCGGTTGGAGATAGTATTCAGCAAATACTCTTTATTTGTTAGCGCTCTTCAGCGCCGTTCCAATACCGGGAAGTGGTTTTCTCTCCAATGAAATAATTTTAATTAGGACTGCTTGGGACAAACTGTATCAGGATCTGAGCGATATCAGGTAATAGGTGAGGAGGGCAAACGAACGGAAAATTTTGGGGCTGTTTTTAGCCCAAAGTTAGCCCATTTACTCACCCATTTTTGAAATTTAGCCCATATTTAGCCCATAAAAAGCACGTCAAATTGGGACAGCCTCTGTCAAACCCCATCAAAAGGAAAAACCCCGAAAGCCGCATGGCTTCGGGGTTTTTCGGGTTTTTTGTGGGTTGTTAACGCTTGCTGAACTG